>Ga0334722_10007642_pt1 | contig 10451 bp, 11 predicted proteins | sample C3_bottom_MG_FD_207210 | JGI IMG/M metagenome (GOLD analysis project Ga0334722, IMG submission 207210) | Sediment microbial communities from Yellowstone Lake, YNP, Wyoming, USA - C3_bottom | ecosystem: Environmental > Aquatic > Freshwater > Lake > Sediment | place: USA: Wyoming | collected... | reverse complement strand
GATTCCAATCAACGAAATCACTGTAGGAACCGCGACAAAGAGTAGTGCAAAACTGACAAAGAAGAGTACGAACTTTACAAGGTATTTTGGTTCTCGTAATGGCTCGATCAATTGCTTAATCATTTCAATGCCTCCTGGACAAACCTGTCAAGTCTCTCAACTGGAACAACCATGGAGTCTCCGTATACAATTTTGCCGTTCTTCACTATGTACGTCACGTCCGGAGCAGACATGTTCAAAGCCTTTCCAGCTTCAGGAGAGATCGTCCACACGTAATCTTGGCCATGAATTTCTTGCTTTACTTTCATAAGTTGTTCTTGAGTGTCCTTTGGGTTAATGTCAACTTGGATAATCGTTAGTTTGTCGCCATATGTATCGTGCAACTGGTTAAGTTTAGGAATTTCCTCCAAACAACTCGGGCAACCAAGAATTAAACTGTTGATAAGAACAACACCTTTCAGTTTGTCTAAAGACACTTTTTCTTTTGACACAAGATCAGTAAAACTGATGCTCGGGAGCCGTGCTCCAATCATTTGCCGCGCTGGATCTGAAGCATAAAGTCTTTCGACAAAATCGCTTTGTGGCACGGAACTTTGAGTTTTGGGCGTACAACTAGCAACAAGAAGAGCAAGCAAAATAAAAAATACAAGCCACCTCATCTTTTATGAACCTCCGCCGCAGGACATTTCCGGTCTCCGTAATCGCAGAACACGCAACAACTCTTCTTGGCTTGAATCACTTTCTTGCAATTTTCACATTTATAGAAGGCTTGACAGCTCGCTGTCGGTATCTTGATAGGTTCTTTATGACCGCACTCTGGGCAGGTAACATTCCCAATGATGTGACTCATCTGCTACTCCCCTTTCTGCCATCAAATAACTTGCTTGCAAGCAAAATAGTTGCAGCATGCATGCTATCAACTGCGTCATTCATGCCCGCATGGCTCGAATGTCCACCTACAAATGCGGTTACTGTGACGTACAGACCAAAAATAATCACTGCTGCGCTAACCGCGTATGTAAGCCAGTTTTTACGAATTTTCAGTAAAGAATAGACAAGCAGTGTTCCAAAGACGATGAACGAAGGAATAAAAAAGAGATCACCATATTTGTTAACGTATGCTAATGCAGTGGTGGCACCAAAAAAGCCGAGAAGAACTCCTGCAAGTCCTAAGCAACAAGCTCCTGCTACGACGGTGCCACACGCTCCAACTTTGCACGCTGTTTTTGGATTCATGGTCTTACCACCCTGCATTCCTTAAGTCTTTCACGGTATTTGTCAATGTGTTTGTCGATGATGTTGAGAAGTGGAGCAATGTTGTGTTCGTCGATTGTGTAAATGCGTTCTTTGCCGTTGGGTTTGACCTCGACAAAACCGCATTGCTGTAAACAACGCAGGTTGTGCGAAACTCTGCTCTGCTCGAGCCTCAGCGTTTTACAGAGTTGAGTAACATTTCTCGGTCCTTTACGGAGTGTTGCAAGTATGTTTAGTCGCGTTTTGTTCGAGAATGCTTTGAAAAACAATCGGAATAAACCTACTTCCATATATGAATAAATATTCATACGTTATTTATAAAACTTGTGAATTTCATCAGGGAAAAATTACCTTATTTTTGAAAGTTTTGTCTTTTTTGAGGAGTCTGCTGTGCCCCCATTAAAGTACCCTTTTGTCCAAGTAGAATACTATGGCGAAATGTTTTTTGTGTGGTGCATTTGTGAACACGCGCAGGTTCTATTGCAGCGTACCTTGCAGAGAAAAAGCGCGGAAATCCCGGCAGGCAAAGTTCTTTGATACGGTCGTGAATAATCCTCGAAAAGCGTTGGATGAAGTTCGCACAAAGCTTCCCGAAACGACAAGAGAAGAAAATTTTGCAAAGAGAATGGAAGAGCGGTACTTTTTCATCGAAACATACGGCACGAAAACAGAATACAACTTTCCTATCAAGCTCAGCTACGAAGAAGCGCAACTCGTAAACGATCTCATGAAACAATTAGGAATAGACAAGACGAGAATATTTCGAGTTGCACTACGTATGCTGCATAAATCAACCATCCCAGAAGAAAAGCCCGGAAGCCCGCAGGAGCAGTGTCAGGCAGGCCTGCCCTGTTGAGGCTTCCCCCTTTCACAAGTCAAACGGTTCAGAGTAGCTAGCACGCTCAACAAAAAACAAATTGGAGGTACAATTATGTCAAACCACATCCAGAGATACAACGCGCAGCAAGAATTTGCTGTCGACAAAGTATACCAAAAACTGACGCAAGGAATCGACAACTTGCCACCCGGAGAAGCGGTCGACGGCTTACTACAAGGAGTTGACTACCTCAGACGAGGAATCAACCAAGTGGTCGAGCGAATCTTTCAAGGAGCAGAGGAAAAACAAGCAGTTGTTTTGCAAGACAAAGCCGAACATTGGACAGAAACAACGGAGCGTGTGAAGGCCGCAATTGGCGAAGCTACCACAAGTGGTGATTATGAGACTGTGGAAAAACGTCTTCGAGACGCGACAAAGGCAACAATTGCTGCAAAGGAAAGCGTGAGCAAGATGAAATTCATCAAGCAACGCGGACAGACAGAATACAATCCGGGAAAAGAACTCACAACGTACTTGCGAGAGCTCGAAGACGTAGTGAGACGAGACTACAACGGAACAAAATTACTGGAAGGAGAAATCCTTTCTTAATTTTTTGAGGTGATCTCCATGCAAACAAGCAAACTAACATTGGAACAGTGTGAAACTATCGAGGAACAACTCACACAACAGGCCATCGACTACGCCAACCTCATCAAAACACCACAACAGCGAGCACTCGCAGCCAAAGATGTCATTACAGGACTGCCGGAGAAAGAAATAACGCTGGCATACAAAGATGGCTACCGAACGCAGTTTAACGAACTGAGCACGGAGATCGCACACCAGCTTGTCAAACTACGCAAAGACTGTCAGGTGCAGCATACCGACTACGCAGACAAAGCCACCAAAGACATCACGAGCGCGAAAAATGGTGTTTCTGGCTTGGAAAAGCGTGTTGACAACCTTGATGCACGAACGAGAGCATGCGTGAGCTCAGCAAAAGACTTGCAGCAAAAGTTTTACGACCACTTACGGGACGTGGCAACGGGCTCAAGTCATTATGCGGAACGTTTGCGGCAGAACGAAAAAGACGTCGGAAGTTTGAGCGAGCGAAAAGCCAACAAGGCAAGCGTTTGGCTCCTTGCAGGAATGACCATGCTGCAGTCAGCATACGTCGGCTTTGAACTTGCAAGGCAACCTGGAACGTACGCGCATCAAGCGTACCAAGCCATCAAGAACGTGCTCGCAAAGTAAGAAACGGGGACTGATACACCATGAAGAACAATAGCGATAGCTCTGCGAAACGCAAACGTCCACGAAGAAAGAAAACGATCTTCCTTGACAATTGGGAATACGCAAAGCATGCCAAAGAAACACGCCACTGTGAGCGCTGCTACAGGAAACTCAGAAAGGACGAAGCTCACATTTGCCGAGGATGTTACAAAGAGCTTCTTGGACAAAACAATGGGGAGGTTCACAAATGAAACTCATCGAAATCTACGTTTGGAACTCCGTATTTTGGGCTCTTTATCTGCCCTTAAGCCTATTGATGCAGCTCTTCACGGGAGATGGCACTGTACTGGGCATCATTTTCATAGGACTCGCGTTCACAGTCATCCTCTCATTGATCCTGGCTCTAATGGACGGTATCTTGTGGGATGATTGGGAACCCGCTGTTGTCTACGAAGCAGTCCCTGAAGAATCTGTTGAAGTTGAAAGAGAACTTCCCGTCAAGGTTGTCAAAACACGAAAGAAGAGAACTCCAAAAGAAGACCAAACAACTCAATTGAACGACCCTGTTGAAACGCCAACAGACCAAAATGTTTCTCCGATAGCTACGCCCGCACCAATTAGTGATGAGAATATACAAACGAACACCTTGGAGGTGAAACCAGATGAGCAAAAAGAAAGACAAGAATCCAAACCCGAGTCCACCGACTCCTCCCGACACCCTGTCGGGGTGGAGCCGAGTCCCAAGATGTGGACTGATGTTGATCTTAACCAGCTTGATGCTGATGACGACGATCCTGTCAGCTAAAGCCCAAACTGCAATGCCGCCAAGCGGGCCAGTTGACACGGCAACATTCGACCAAATACTGCAACCCGTCTGGAAAGTCTACAGCTTCGTCAAATACACTACAACCGCAATAGCAATCTTGTTCTTGCTATTTGCCGGAATTCAATTCATGACGAGCGGTAATGACATGATGAAGCGAGAGAATGCAAAACACACGATCGCCTACATCTTTGTCGGAATGATCGTGGTATGGGCAGCACCATTCGTCGTACAACTCTTCACAGCATGAAAATCGAGAAGTGCGCCGTATGCGGCACGCCATTTGACGTAAGCCAAAAGGATAATTCAGGATACCTCGCGAACGGACAGTCCATTTGTAGCGAGTGCCGAGACTGGGTGTGACACGCATGGATAGGAAACGGATCGTCCTTTGCGTGCTTTTGCCACTGCTCGCTGGAAGCGCACACGCTTTCCCCTGCGACAGGCTAGGCCTGAGTTGTAGCCTAGTCATGGCAAGTCCGTTGGGCGACGATGATAAGTTGCAGGTGGTGGCCAGCATGATTGACAATGCACAAAACTGGAATACGGACTTTACCGCCAGCGAGCCTCCGGAAGGAACTGCGGTTGTAAATAATGATTTGGTCAGTGATGCTTGGATCCGTATTATGGCGGTGCAGCCAAGCGCCTACGAAGACGGCAGATTACTAAGTCCTGGTTATGGCGAGGTTGTTGCGAAAGGCAATTACGAAATCACAACCCCTTACGGAAGCGAATATGATGATTGCGACACGCAATACCATCTCGATCACCAATCAAAAATTGTCCAGTATCTGAACGGTAAAGAGATTGGTGTTGGAGAGACCGCCAGCTTTCACACGACTACTGAAGTTCTTAATTTCGGAGCAGATCTCGTCATAGACGCTGAATTGAGTGTTGACCATTATCAGTGGACGCTCATCAACGATACCGAAGAGTGCGTATATGACTATACTGAACAGCGAAACGCGCAAACGGTGGCGAGCGATACCTTGCAGGTTGTTCGCTACCAACCCAACATCACCAACTCATTCACCGTTGAGAACAAGTATTATGGAATCACTCAAATTCACTTCAACGCGTCAAACTATTCATGGTTTCGACTGCAATTCAACAACAAAGACTACTATGAAGAACGTTTGACAGAATTTGATCGCTTCTTCACACTCGAACCGTATTACATTCTCAACTTTAAGCCATACGCGCACAAAACAGTAAAATACGAGGGCATAAGGTATTACAATAACACGTTCCAAGTAACGAACACAGATGGTTGCGAAATACTTCTCGGTGATTACTTCCGAACTTACACGATACCGTGCCCACTTGATTACACTCCCAATCATTTGGAGATCACGACGGACAAGACAGTGTACTTTCCTGGAGAGCCAATACACGTCACTATCACCTCTTCTGTACCTGCCGAAGTGTCCTATGGGAACACGACACTTCTCACTCAACAGAGTGCTGGTTTCATAGCAAACATTCATGAGAATTTAATCACGGGAAACGCGAACGGCGTTCAAACATTTCACGCAATACACGTCACGAATCCCACAATATGGATTACTATCATAGAACTCTTAGTCTTCCTACTCGTTGCGTACATTTTCTGGAAAATCATGACTAAAATTTTTGGGAGTCTCTTATGACTTGTGGAATTCTCAACATTCCAGATTGCATTGCCGAGAAATTTACTGACTTGATACTCTCGATAATCAACGCGCCACTTATCCCTCTTCTTGGCATCCTCAAAAGGCTTCTCACACAACCGCCAAACATTCAAGCGTTCAGCGCTCTCTGGGCAGTCATCATCTACATTCTCAGTATTTTCTACGGTTTATTCATCATGGCTGCCGGTGTCAACTTCATCATTTCAGGATATAACGCTGAAAAGCGAGAGCGAGCCAAAGAATGGCTTCAGAATGTTCTCTTGATGATATTTTTTGTTCAAGCCAGTTTCTTTCTCTACTCGGTAATCAGCGAGCTTGCGTCGGGACTTACAACAGGCGTTGTTAATATGATTGATCCGAACTTCTTCCTTCTCACGCTTGATAACGTGGTGAATGTTGGTTTGGAAATCGTTCTCGGCTTATTTTACCTGAGCATACTTTTTATCACTATCATGGCTTTCTCGATAAGTTATTTATTCGCAAGCATTGGAATCGTATTCTTTCCATTTGGACTCTTCTTCTACTTCATCACGCCATTGCGAGATATCGGCAGGTTCATTCTAAGCACGCTTATCTTCATATTATTCATTCCATTCTTCGCCAGCCTCATCCTACTGGGAACGGCAGAACTTCTCAAACAAGGAGGCTTTGAAAGCATAAAGATAATTCTCATGATTGGCGGACTCACTCTCGTAGACATTATCATGATTCTTCTTGGTCTCATGGCGATAGTCAGGTCGGTAACAGCAGTCCTCAGAACAGACACGGCACGAGGGTTGATGTTCTTGAAAGGAAATTTCTTGGCAGGCTCGGCCATGCAAAAGCCAGACCAACAACGCCCGCAGATGAGCGAACGCGAATACTGGGGCAGAGTTCACAACGATAGACCTCCATACAATTCTGGGAAGAGGTACTGATGTCCTACGAAATTCCACAATCATTGCAGTATAAGGAAAAGATCGCATTTAATCTTACTTTTGAGCAGCTTATTTACGCAACTGTTTTTGGTTTGCCTGCGCTCTTCCTTTTTGCTAAACTTCCGTATTCAAGAACTGTGCGCATACTCATTGCTTTGATTCCCGTGTGCATTGGTTTGGCTTTCATGTTTCTGAACATTTGGGAGCACTTTTTGAATATTTTTCATTGGTACAAATTTCGAAAAGCAGACATGTTCGATGCCAAGATGAAGGCATACCTACAATTGCAGGCCGTCCATCAAGCATCATATTTTCTTGGCTTACAGAAAGAAAAGAAAGAGAAAAAACCGAACAGGATTCTTCTCACCCTCACAAACATAGCCAAAAAATGGGCTCTAAAGATCAAAACGTGGGCGGAAGCCAAAGCAATCAAGCACTTTAATTATCGACCAAAACCTCCAAAACCCATCATGACGCGTGTTGGCGTTCTCCGTGTCGAACCTTTAAACTTTAACATCAAAACAAAAGACGACCGCGACAGCATTATTTACAATTTTCAGAAATTCTTGAACGCACTCGACTTTCCAATTCAAATCGCAATGTACACCGACGACCTCAACCTAAACAAGTACCTGAAAAGTATGGAAAGCAAGATTGACAAGAACAACAAAATGGGTCAAGAATTGTTCAGCGCACACAAAAACTATTTAGACTCGATCATGAAAGACCGGCTTGCCGTCAACAGAAAATTCTACATCACAGTCAAGGAGAACGACCTTGGTCTTGACACTCAATTAAACATTGTCCGAGAATTCTTGAAAACAATGAATTTGAAAAGCACCCGCTTGACGGGCAGAACCCTGATTAACATCCTCATCAAATTCTTCAATAACCCTCGTGGAAGAGGCAAATTACTGGAAAAAGAGAAAACAATATTCAACATAACGCATCCAGAGCAAATAATAAATTATTCAGACAGCATCAAAGTCAACGAATACTACAACAGAATCATCGCCGCAGTTGGTTATCCAAGAACTGTTGAAGAAGGCTTTCTTGACAAAATCATCACTACGGCAGGCAACTTTGACCTGAGCATTCACATAGAACCTTTTCCCATTGACACCACGCTAACAATGCTCAACAAAGAATTACAAAAGCAACGTGCGGACTTGTTTAGCGCGGAAAAGAAAGGAGTATTCCAGCCAAGCCTTGAAATTCAGTGTGCAGATACTAAAGCAGTTCTTGAGGGCATTCAGAAGGGTCATGAAAAACTATTCAATGTTAGTTTGTATATCAACGTCAAGGCACAGACACAAGACGAATTAGACCTCCAGACCAAGATAATACAATCACATCTCAATAGCATTCTCATCATTCCAAAAGTGCCACGATTCCAAATGGCACGAGGACTCAAGTCAGCACTGCCATTCGCGGCAAACGAGCTTGGTATTAGAAGAAACATTACCACAAAAGCACTCAGCGCGTTCTTCCCATTCACCAGCCCATTCCTGATATTGGAGAAAGGAGGAGTCTTCCTCGCATTGAACAAGAACAAACTACCAATCATCAAGGACATCTTCGCACTCTCAAACGCCAACGGTGCAATTCTCGCAACAAGTGGAAGCGGAAAAAGTTACGCTGCAAAACTCATCATTTCACGCTACTTAATGAGCGGTACAAAAGTCATCGTTATCGATCCTCAAAGTGAGTACGCCAAACTTGCCGAGAAGTATGGCGGAAGTGTCATTTCAATTTCTCGTGATAGCAATACCATGATTAATCCTTTAGACTTGCTTGACCACACCTATGCCGAGAAGCGGCTAGCTCTTATCGACATGTTCAGAGTAATGTTTGGCGAACTCTCTGAAATTCAGAAGGCAATTCTTGATAGAGCAATAAGCAAAACGTACGATAGAAGAGGCATTAGCGAACAGCTCTACAAGGACAAAGCCCCACCAATTCTAGGCGACCTATATGCCGAATTGGAACGAATGAGCAAAGAAGCAAGCGTGTACGAACGCACAACGTATGTTGCCTTGCTTAACAGGTTACGAATGTATGTTGATGGTGTCTTTTCTTTTTTGAACAGGCAGACGAAGATCAAAGTTGACAACAATTTCGTCGTTTTCAACATCGGACACATGCCAAAACAAGTCAAGCCAGTAATGATGTTTCTCATTCTTGAGTTCGTTTATTCTAAAATGAAGCAGGGATGGGAACGAAAATTACTTGTTATAGATGAAGCATGGAGCATGCTCCAAAACGCAGGGGAAGAGGGATACGTCTTTGAGGTTGTCAAAACATGCCGAAAATTCAACCTCGGATTACTTTTGATAACCCAAGACGTTGCAGACCTCTTAGGAAGCAAAGCAGGAAGAGCAGTCCTCGCCAACAGCTCGTACACAATTCTACTACGGCAAAAGCCCGCAATCATCAACAGCGTAGAGGAAGTATTCAACTTAAGTTTCGCAGAACGAGAACATTTACTCACGGCAAACGTGGGGGAGGGAATCATCATGATGGAAAACGACCACCAAGAAATCAAAGTCATTGCCAGCAACGAAGAGCACAATCTGATAACAACCAAACCAGAAGAAATAGTGGCTGCGCAAGCTAACATCCCCGCAGGCACACCTGTTGAGAAACGGAAAGTCTTGATTGAGCTCGACTTAACCAAAGGTTACTACAAAAAAAGCGAACGATCTCCAGAAGAAATAGACTTCTTGCTCAAGAATGATTATGAAGAAAGCACGCACGTCCCTATGGATTCAAGAAAAGCCGCGGTCTACCTTGTCAAAAAGGTCGGCTGGCACTCGAAAGAACACACCTTCGTCCTGCACGCAGCCAAAGACGAAACACAACGATACACGAGCGAAGTATTCGTTGATGAAACAGCCAGAACAGACGGCATTAACCCTGACTTGCGGTTCAAGAAACCTAACCGCGAGGAATGGGCGGTAGAAGTAGAAACAGGAAGCAACCTGCGACACCATCCAGACTATCTGGACAAAAAAGTAGCCAAACTAAACACATTGTATCCGAACAGATGGCGATGGCTTCTCACAAGCAACGACAAACGCAGACAGTATGAAACCAGATACGGAGTTCCCGTTCTTCTGCGCCATAACTATCCGCACTGGGTGAAGTATCACTTCCGGCAGGGCTCGGGACAAGTAGATAATGGGGCAACCGCAGGCCATGCAAGAAATATCGACGACAAGCCGGAGTCTGAATGGCCTACGAAAACACTGCATGGCCTGGCAGAACAAGGTGTGAAACCATGAAATGCCCATCAAACAAGCACGAAATCACCATTTGGCTTGATTGTGACTTTTTCGCCAGACTCCAAGAAGCCGCCCAATTTGTCGGGTGCGGCAACGACCTTGAAAGATACATCATCGGCATCATCGCCGAACGATGCTAAGGAGGGACAGGAAATGAACAAGCAAGATATCAAGAAATTCGAAAAAGAATACGCTAAAAAACTGGATCAAGAAGGCCTCGAATCAGCGAAGGCACACTTTCGCGCCAACTTTGCAGTACGCTGCTTCCACTGCGGTCACACAGGACCCACAAGACCGCCATTAAACTGCGCGCGATGCGGAGCATATCTTGACTAAATAGAGGTGAACCAAGAATGACACGATTACAAACGGATATAGAAAAAACACGAGGGCCGCTTACAAACCGAAAATGCAAAGGATGCGGCGACCATCTCTACGAAAGCGATGACGCAC
>Ga0334722_10007641_pt1 | contig 10451 bp, 11 predicted proteins | sample C3_bottom_MG_FD_207210 | JGI IMG/M metagenome (GOLD analysis project Ga0334722, IMG submission 207210) | Sediment microbial communities from Yellowstone Lake, YNP, Wyoming, USA - C3_bottom | ecosystem: Environmental > Aquatic > Freshwater > Lake > Sediment | place: USA: Wyoming | collected... | reverse complement strand
TCCAGACGTCGGGCGCACCCCCACCAATCCGCAGAATCCTGCCGGCTGGCGCACCGATCCTCCGGTGTCTGATCCCAGCGCCACGGCAGCCGTCCCCGCGGCGACAGCGGCCGCCGAGCCCCCGCTCGATCCGCCAGGCGTGCGGTCGAGCGCCCACGGATTGCGGGCAGGCCCGAAGGCCGAATGTTCGTTTGACGATCCCATCGCGAATTCGTCGCAATTGGTCTTGCCGATGACGATGGCGCCGGCCGCCTCGAGACGCAAGACCACGGTGGCCGAGTAGGGCGGTCGATATCCCTGCAACATGCGCGAACCAGCCGTGGTGGCCAGGCCCGCGGTGCAGATGTTGTCCTTGATGGCGATGGGAACGCCTGCAAGGCTTCCGCAGGCGCTGCGGTCGGACGCGCGATCAAGATCGGCGGCTCGTCTCCTGGCGCCGTCCGAATTGACCGACAGGAAGGCGTTGAGACTCGGGTTGCACGCGGAGATCCTCCCCAACGCCGTGTCGCACGTTTCCGTAGCCGAGACGTCTCCGCGCACAAAGGCCGCGCGCAGGCCCGTGGCGGACCAGAGCTGTTCGGGCATCAGCCGATCACCCTCGGAACTCGAAACAGGCCTTCGTCAGTGGAGCGATCGGGAGCGCGCTCGATGACGGCTGCGCGCGGCACCGACGGCCGCACCACATCATCGCGCAGCAGCGTCGGCCGCGCCGGGCCAGCTGGCGTCGAGGTCACCGCAGCGGCGTCGGCGCGGAGCACGTCCGTCGCGTAGGCCAGAATGTCGCCAAGCTGCCTGGCGTAAAGCACTTCTTCGTCTGCCGTCAACCGGAGCCGGGCGAGCGAGGCGACGTGGCGAATCGCGAAGTCGTCTCGCGTATTGGGCATGGCCGATGCTAACATCCACGCTGAGGATGTCGCAACCAATCAGGCGCGCTGCCGTGGCGGGGACATGGTACCCGGGCCGGCCCGATGTGCTGGCGCGTGACGTCGATCGCTGCCTCGACGCAGTGCACCAGGTCGTCGACGGCGACATCATCGGTCTTGTCGTGCCGCATGCCGGTCTGGCGTATTCCGGTCCCGTGGCTGCGCATGCCTACCACGCGGTGATCGACCGTTCCTACGACGTCGCCGTGCTGGTGGGACCGTCGCACTTCGTCGGGTTCGAAGGCATCGCGATTCAGCGGGCCGGCTCGTTCGAGACCCCGCTTGGCCGCGTGCTCATCTCGGAGATCGACGCAGAAGCCATCGCGGCTGCGTCTGCGGCGATCCACGATCGGCCGGCAGCGCACCTGCGTGAACATTCGCTCGAGATGCAGCTGCCGTTCCTGCAGCGAGTACTTCCTCAGACCCCCATCGTGCCTCTCGTGATGGGTCATCAGACGCCGGACACGGTCACTCGGCTGGCAGACGCACTGGTCGAAGCGCTTTCGACGCGTCGCGCGCTGCTGGTGGCGAGCAGCGATCTGTCGCATTTTCAGCAGGCTCCGCGTGCGGCCAGGCTCGACGCGGTCGTGATCGATGCCATCAATCGATTCGATCCCGAGACCCTGGCGCGTGCGCTGGGCAAGTTTCCGGATCATGCGTGCGGCGGCGGCCCTATCGTCTCGGTGATGCTGGCGGCGCGAGGACTGGGTGCGGCCGATGCCCGTGTGATGTGCTACGCCGACTCAGGCGAAGTCTCAGGCGACAAGGGGTCCGTGGTGGGCTATCTGGCCGCGGTGTTGGGCACGCTGTCGGCGCCGGATGCCGCCAGCGAGGAGTTGGCGTGACGCCGGCGCTGTCGGCGCAGGATCGGCGTGCGCTGCTCGAGACCGCCCGTCAGGCGATAGCGGACAGGTTGGCAGGGCGACCACAGGTGTCGCCCGCCCTGGACGGCGTGTTTGCCCGAGCGTCTGGTGTGTTCGTGTCGCTCCACCGGCGCGGCGAACTGCGCGGGTGCATCGGGTATCCTGACGGCGAACAACCGCTGGGCGTCTCGGTGCCACAGTGCGCGGTGTCGGCCGCAACCGGCGATCCTCGGTTCTCAGCGGTGACGTCGTCCGAGCTTCCCGAACTGGATATCGAGATCTCGGTGCTGACGCCTGTCGAGCCGGTGACTGATCCGACGATGATTGAGATCGGGCGCGACGGCCTCATCGTGGAACAGCAGCGGCGCCGCGGGCTCCTGCTGCCGCAGGTGGCGACTGAATGGGGATGGGACCGGGAGACCTTCCTGACGCAGACCTGCGTAAAGGCGGGCTTGCCCCGGGACGCCTGGAAGCGGGGTGCGCTGATCTTCCGGTTTCGGGCGGAGGTGTTCGGCGACCAGTCATGAGCGTCCCCGGCATCGACATCCAGCTCGTGCCCGTTGGATCGCAGGGCTACGAACTCTACTGCGAAGTTGAGCGGCAGACGAGTGCCCGCGTCGGCGACGAAGAGAGAGGCCTGGGAGGCCGGCTCGCGAAGTCCTTTCACGGTGTCCTGACCTACATCGAAAACGATCGACAGCGGCGCCATGAACAGGCGCATCAGCCCCATCCACAAACGTGGTTCCAGAGGGCGAGAGACCGCGTGATGGCGTGGATCGCCGAGCGTGTTGCCGAGCAGCGCCTGCTGTGGCACCTGCGCACTGAAACGGCGGCCACGCTGCACTGTCCCGACGATCTGACGGACGCGCAGGCGTCGGCTATCGTGATGGCGTCGCTGCGACGCGACCTCCGCCGGCACCTGATCTGGATGTGCATTGACGCGTGCGGGTTTCTGGCATTCCTGCCGCTGAGCCTCATCCCTGGTCCGAATCTGCCGACTTACTACTTCTCGTTCCGGATGATTGGGCACTTCCTCTCCGCGCTCGGCGCGCGCAACGGACGGAGGCGCGTGGCCTGGAGTTATCGACCGAGCGCCGCGATGACGGCACTGCGCGCGTGCGCCGGTCTCGAGCCTGAGGCGCGCGACGCGCTCGCGCATGACGTGGCGGCACGGCTCAACCTCCGCCATCTCGCGAGGTTCGTCGAGCGAATGACGGCCGTCAAGCCCATGCTATAATTCTGCGATTTGACACTCCGCGAATTGGCAGACCGTCTTGGATGCCGCCTCGACGGTGACGGCAGCATCACTGTTCGACGCGTGGCCGGGCTCGAAGAAGCGGGCCCGGGCGACGTGTCATTTCTGGCGAACAGGAAATACGCCTCGGCTGTGGCCGGCACCCGCGCAGCGGCGGTCATCCTGGCCATCGACGGACCGGCCGCTCCCTGCGCCACCTTGCGAACCGACGAACCCTACCTCGCGTTTGCGAACGCAGCGGCATTGCTCGCGCCCGACGATCGTCCGGCCCCCGGCATCTCGGTCGGGGCGGTCGTCGCCTCCGACGCTGAACTCGGCGACGGCGTGTCTGTGGGCGCCTACGCGACGATAGGCGCAGGCGTCGTCATCGGGGCCGGCACGATCATCCATCCCCACACCGTCATCTATCCGGGCGTGCGCATCGGCGATGATTGCGTCATTCACTCGCATGTCTCAATTCGCGAGCGCTGCATCCTCGGTTCGCGGGTGATCGTGCAAAACGGCGCGGTCGTCGGCAGCGATGGATTCGGCTTCGCCAAGCGGCCCGACGGGACGTATCAGAAGATCCCACAGGTGGCGTCTGTCGTGATCGAAGACGACGTCGAGATTGGCGCCAACACGACGATTGATCGGCCGGCGGTGGGCCAGACCCTCATTCAGTCCGGGACGAAGATCGACAATCTGGTCCAGATTGCCCATGGTGTCCGCGTCGGCCACAATGTCACGCTCGTGGCCCAGGTCGGCATCGCCGGCAGTTCGACGATCGGCGACTCCGCCGTGCTGGCGGGCCAGGTTGGAGTGGCCGGGCATCTCGAGATCGGGGCGGGCACGATCGCCACGGCGCAAAGCGGTATTCCAAACTCGGTCCCGGCCGGGTCGTTCATTTCCGGCTATCCGGCGATCGGAAACCGGGAGTGGCTCAAGTCATCCGCGGTGTTCAAACGACTTCCCGAGTTGAAGAAGGCGGTCACCGAACTGGAACGGCGGCTGGCCGCGATCGAATCCGGGTCCGGGACCCCACACACCGAAGAGCCGTAGCGGCGGCCCATCATGGCCAGCGTCATGATTTCGTGCGGCGAGCCGTCCGGCGACCTTTACGCAGGCGCACTGGCGTCGGAGTTGCGGCGGCTACAGCCTGGCATTCGAGTGACCGGGCTCGGTGGCGAGCACCTTCGCGCCGCGGGCGCTGATCTCGTCGGCGATTACCGCGGATTGTCGGTGACGGGCCTCGTCGAGGCGCTTCGAGTGTTGCCGCGGGCGTGGCGGATGCAGCAGGCGCTGGTGGCCCGAGTGCGCGCGGAACGTCCGGATGCCCTGGTGGTCATCGATTTCCCAGACTTCAACTTTCGCCTGGCATCCAGGCTCAGCCGGCTGGGCGTGCCGGTGGTCTATTACATCTGTCCGCAGGTGTGGGCCTGGCGGCGGGGTCGCTTGCGCGACATGCAGCGCTTCGTCAATCGCGCGCTGGTGATCTTTCCTTTCGAGGAAGCGATCTATCGAGACGTAGGGATACCCGTACGGTTTGTCGGCCATCCGCTGCTCGATCTGGTGGCGCCGGGAGCAACACGCCAAGAGCTTCTGGAGCAGGTGGGATTCGAGGCCGACGCGCCCACCGTCGCGGTGTTGCCGGGCAGCCGTCCCAACGAGCTTCGATCGATCCTGCCGACGATCGGGCCGGCCCTGCTGCGCATCGCTGCGCGGCTGCCGCGAGTGCAGTTTCTGGTGGCCCGCGCGCCGAATCTGTCTGACGAGCTGTTCGCTCCGGTGGAGGCGCTGTCGCGCTCAGTCAGGATTGCGACACTCGCGGGGCGCGCCGACGCGGTGCTCGAGGCGTCCGACGTGGTCATCACGGCATCCGGAACGGCGACGGTGCAGACCGCCATCCATGAGCGGCCGATGGTCATCGTCTACCGGGTGTCGCCGCTCACGTACTGGCTTGGCAAGCGTTTCGTGCGCGTGTCGACATACGGAATGGCCAATCTGATCGCGGGCGAACGCATCGTGCCCGAACTGATCCAGGACGACCTGACGCCCGAAGCGGTCGCAGCTGAGACGCTTCGCTACTTTGACGACCCCGCCTATGCGGCCCAGACTCGCGATAAGTTGCGCGGGGTGCGGATGGCCCTTGGCGCCGCCGGAGCCAGCCGCCGCGCCGCCGAACAGGTACTCGAGGTCTGCGCCCTCGCCGGAAAGACGCCGGCTGCCTGATAAACTGTTAGCGGGCCTCATTCATGGAGTGCAGGGCGTCATGACAACTCCCGATTCACTCGGTGTCTTTCGTGATCTTGACGTCAACGGTGAGCGGTTGCGCTATGCCAGCCTCCCGGCGCTTGCGGCTGCCGGCTATCCGGATGTCGCCCGCCTGCCGTTCTCACTGAAGATCCTGCTCGAGAACCTGCTCCGCCACGAGGACGGTACCCACGTCACGAAGGCGGACATCGAGGTGCTGGCGCGCTGGAGTCCGTCGAGGCGGATCGAGAAGGAAATCGTCTTCACCCCGGCGCGGGTGCTGCTCCAGGACTTCACAGGCGTGCCGGCGGTTGTGGACCTGGCGGCCATGCGCGATGCGACGGCGCGCCTTGGGGGCGATCCCAATCGGGTGAACCCGCTGCAACCGATGGAACTGGTGATCGACCATTCCGTGCAGGTGGACTATTTCGGCATGTCGGACGCGTTTCCGCTGAATGCCGATCTCGAGTACGCGCGCAACAAGGAACGCTACCGTTTTCTCCGGTGGGGCCAGAACGCCTTCTCCAATTTCCGCGTCGTTCCGCCCGAAACCGGCATCGTGCATCAGGTCAACCTGGAGTTCCTGGCGCGTGTCGTATTCCGCGCGGAGCACGACGGTGTCACGTGGGCCTATCCCGACACCGTGGTCGGCACCGACTCACACACGACCATGGTGAACGGACTGGGCGTGGTCGGCTGGGGCGTCGGCGGGATAGAAGCCGAAGCGGCCATGCTGGGTCAGCCGATCTCCATGTTGATTCCTCCAGTGCTCGGATTCCGCCTGATTGGTGCACCGCCGGCGGGGACCACTGCGACCGATGTCGTACTGACGGTAACCGAGCGGCTGCGTCAACAGGGCGTCGTGGGCAAGTTTGTCGAGTTCTTTGGCCCGGGACTGGCGTCGTTGACGTTGGCCGATCGGGCGACGCTCTCGAACATGTGCCCGGAATACGGCACGACGATTGCCATCTTCCCGATTGACGCGATGACGACGGACTACCTGCGGTTGACGGGTCGCGATGAAAAGACCATCGCATTGGTCGAGGCCTACGCACGAGCGCAGGGGATCTTTGCCGAGGGCCCTGCTCCTGAGGCTGCCTACGACGAGGTCATTGAACTGGATCTGGCATCGGTGGTGCCGTCGCTGGCAGGCCCGAAGCGGCCGCAGGATCGGGTGTCGCTGTCTGCCGCCAAAGCGAAGTTCGCGGATGCGCTGCCGCAGATGCTGGCCGAGCGCAGCAAACCCGCGGCCGCGGCCTCGTCTGGCGGCGTGGCGGTGGCGGTGGAAGCGACAATCGATCACGGCGCCGTGGTGATGGCGGCCATCACGAGCTGCACCAACACATCGAATCCGAGCGTGCTCATCGCAGCCGGTCTCGTGGCGAAGAAGGCCGTCGAGCGCGGGCTCACGCGCAAGCCGTGGGTCAAGACGAGCCTGGCACCTGGATCCAAGGTTGTCACCGAGTACCTTGCGAAGGCCGGTCTGACGAAGTATCTGGATGCCCTCGGCTTCAATCTGGTTGGCTACGGCTGCACGACGTGCATTGGCAACAGCGGGCCGCTGATTGAGGACGTCTCAGCTCAGGTCGAAGAGCGCGGACTCATCGTCGCTTCCGTGCTCAGCGGCAACCGGAACTTCGAGGGGCGTGTTCAGCCGCTCATCAGGGCCAACTATCTGGCGTCGCCGCCGCTCGTCGTGGCGTATGCGCTGGCGGGCACGATACGGCTCGATCTGACCACCGAGCCGCTCGGTCACGACGAGACGGGCGCACCGGTGTATCTCAAGGACATCTGGCCCTCCGAGCGCGAGATTCAGCAGACGATGGGCTCGGCCATCACCGCTGAGATGTTCCGCGAGGTCTACAGCAGGGTGTTCGAAGGGGATTCCCGCTGGAAGCAGATAGTGCCTCCGACAGGTGATCGCTTTGCCTGGGATGCCTCATCGACCTACATCCAGCATCCGCCGTATTTCGATGGGCTGACCCCAGAACCGCCGGCGCCTCGCCCCATCGCGGGTGCACGCGTCCTCGCCGTGCTTGGCGACAGCATCACCACCGACCACATCTCGCCGGCGGGCAACATCAAGGCCGACAGTCCGGCGGGGAAGTTCCTCCAATCGAAGGGGGTCCAGCCGAAGGACTTCAACCAGTATGGTGCGCGCCGCGGGAACCACGAAGTGATGATGCGGGGGACGTTTGCCAACATCCGCCTCGAGAATCAGCTCGTGCCTGGCGTGGAAGGCGGGGTCACCACCTATCTGCCGGGTGGCGAGGTGATGCCAATTTTCGATGCGGCGATGAAGTACCAGGCGGCTGGAGTGCCGCTCGTCATCCTGGCGGGGAAGGAATATGGCTCAGGCTCGTCCCGCGACTGGGCCGCCAAGGGCACGGCGCTGCTGGGTGTGAAGGCGGTCGTCGCCGAGAGCTTCGAACGGATTCACCGCAGCAACCTCGTCAACATGGGCCTGCTGCCACTGCAATTCAAGGCTGGCCAGAATGCCGCGTCGCTCGGTCTGACCGGTCAGGAGACGTTCGAAATCGTGGGCGTGGCGGACCATCGGCTCGAGCCGCGCGGGGACATCACCGTCAATGCGACGCAGCCGGATGGTTCCGTCAAGACGTTTACGGCGACGGTGCGCATCGACACGCCGGAAGAACTGGTCTCGTTCAGGCACGGCGGCATTCTGCAGTACGTGGTGCGGCAGCTTCTGAAGAAGTAGACAGTAGACGGTAGACAGTAGGCGGTAGGAAGGCGTAGGGGCGCGGCATGCCGTGCCCGAACGGTGGTCGGTACTCAGTAGACGGGATTCGGTTGCGAGCCTGGGATCGCCGGGCTCCAGCCCGGCAAACACGTGACGTCATTTCAGATCAAATCGAAGGCGCGGGAACTCGGGTTTGATCTGTGTGGCATTGCGCCGGTTGGCGACTTCCCGGAGTTGTCCCACCTGCCGGGGTGGCTTGCCGATGGCCGCGGCGGCCGCATGACGTATCTCAATCGCACGGCCAGGCGCAGAGCCGATGTGCGGCAGTGGATGCCGTCGGCCCGCTCCGTGATCGTGGTGGCCTGCTTCTACAATACCGACCGTCCGTACTCCACAGAGATTGCCGATCCCGGCGTGGCGCTCATTGCGCGCTACGCCTGGGGCGACGACTACCACCGGGTGATGACGGATCGCCTGACGCGGCTGCTGGAGTGGCTTCGGGGTGCCACCAACGAGGCATTTGACGCACGCATTGCCGTGGACACCGGGCCGGTTCAGGAGCGCGTCTATGCGCAGCGCGGCGGCATCGGATGGATTGGCAAGAACACGTGCGTGATCAACCCTGAATGTGGTTCGTGGATTCTGCTGGGCGAACTGATCACCAGTCTGCCGCTCGAGCCCGATGCCCCTGCGTTCGATCAGTGCGGGACGTGTACGTTGTGTCTGGAGGCGTGTCCGACGCGTGCCCTCGTTGCGCCTCACGTGCTGGATGCCCGGCTGTGCCTGTCGTACCTGAGCATCGAGATCAAAGGGGGCATTCCGGCTGATCAGCGTGAGGCGCTGGGCGCGCACGTCTTTGGCTGTGACATCTGCCAGGACGTGTGTCCGTACAACCTCCGCGCCACTGGCGCGGCAGGGCCCGGGTGGGCGCCGCGTGCGGCGCTCGATCAGCCGCGGCTGGTCAACCTCTGGGCTCGCTCCGATGCGGAGCTGGCGGAGGTGATCGAGGGCACGGCCCTTGTGAGGCGCGGCGTCCCCGGACTGCGGCGCAATCTCGCGGTCGCGCTCGGCAACGGCCGCGGTGAGGCGTCGCGCCAGGCGTTGGCGGCGCCCCCGAGCGAGGCCGATGCGCCGTCCCTGCGCGAACCCATCGTTGCCGAGCACCTGGCGTGGGCACGCCAAGGCCGAGGGTTGTTGAAGGGCAGATAGGCGTGACGCCGAAGATGCCGACACCTGTGTCTGGTTTGAATCGAACTCACAATCCAGCTATGCTGGCCCCGTGAAACCTCCTGCGCCGATCCTCTCTCCCGACGGACTCCGGCTTGCGCTCCGGGCCTTCTGCGAGAAGCATCCCATCCGACGGCTCGAGGTCTTTGGATCGGCGGCAACAGGGAAGGCCGGCCCCCATAGTGACGTCGATCTGCTCGTGACGCTGGACGATTCCGTGCCAGTGTCGACTTTCGATATCCTCGAGATGGCTGGCGAGGCGGAAGAACTCGTGGGCGTGCCTGTGGACTTTGTCCTGCGAGAGGCCTTGGAGCGCTCTGCCAACGGCTTCGCCAGGGAGCATATCCTCGCGACAGCCGTGCGGTTGTATGGACGCTGATCAGACAGGGCGCCTTCGCGACATCCTTGAAGCCGCCAGGCTCATCTCTTCATATGTCGCCGGCACGGACGAAGTTCAATTCCGCCGCGACACGCAGAAGCAGGACGCGATCATCCGACGCATCGAGATCATCGGTGAGGCGACGCTGCACTTGTCTGATGAGACGCGGCAGGCAATCCCACAGTTGCCGTTTCGCAGGATGCGCGGGATGCGCAACGTCATCGCACACGACTATGCTGGTGTGAATCTTCAGATCGTTTGGGACGTCGCGACGGTCTACGTTCCGGAACTGCTCACTGTCCTCGAGCAGTTCTTTGCCTCTCCGTCCTAGCAGTCCCGGGATGATGGACGACCAGACGAAACGCGAATTGACGGAGTACGTTGACCGTTGGCGCCTCGCTGCGCCGGCGCTTGACGAGCAGCGGCTGTCGGAGCTCGGATGTCTGGACGATGAGACGGCCAGGCTGATGACGCTCGATCTGTTCAGCATGTGGCGCCCATCGGAGTGTGACGAGTTCGGAGCGGAGCTGGTGGAGCAGCAGCGCGTGTTCCAGTTGTGGCGGCAGCGTCAGCGGACTCATCCGTGAACACGATTCTCGCCGCGGCTTCGGAAGTGTTGACGTGGCTCTCCCAGCACGAGTGGCCGGCTTGCGTGATTGGCGGCCTTGCGGTTCAGCGTTGGGGAGAGCCACGGCTCACGCAAGACGTTGATGTGACGGTTGTCGTGGCGCTCGGTGAAGAGGGGCGCCTGTTGGATGCGGCGCTCTCGGCGTTCGTTCCGCGCAGGGAGGATGCTCGCTCGTTCGCCCTTCGGTACCGAGTCCTCCTCGCGCGGGCCAGCAATGGCGTCGCGCTCGACCTGGCGCTGGGAGCC
>Ga0334722_10007640_pt1 | contig 10452 bp, 8 predicted proteins | sample C3_bottom_MG_FD_207210 | JGI IMG/M metagenome (GOLD analysis project Ga0334722, IMG submission 207210) | Sediment microbial communities from Yellowstone Lake, YNP, Wyoming, USA - C3_bottom | ecosystem: Environmental > Aquatic > Freshwater > Lake > Sediment | place: USA: Wyoming | collected... | reverse complement strand
CGCGAGGCGGTTGACGAGCGCGTTGAGCTCTGCGAACGTCGTCGCGGACGGACGCCCACCGCCCGCGGCATCAACGATGACCGCGGCCTTGTCGGGCGTCGCGTCGGCAAGTGCTGCGAGGAGATCCGCCACGTGCGCGTGCCGTTTCGGGTCGGTCTGTCGCCGACCGGGCGACAGGGAGGCCGTAGCCTACCGCCGTGTCTCGTCCGGTCCCTCTGCGCGGTGTCATCGAGGGGTTCTACGGACCCGTGTGGTCGCACGACTCGCGCCTCGAGGTCATCGACTTCGTCGGAGCGCGCGGCATGAACGCGTACGTGTACGCGCCCAAGAGCGACCCCAAGCACCGCGAGGTGTGGCGCGAGCCCTACGACCGAGCCGAGATCGCGAGGTTTGCCGAGCTCGCGGCACGATGCGACGCCGGCGGGGTGCGGCTCGGGTTCGCGATCTCCCCTGGCCTCGACATCACGTACGAAGCAGACGAAGACCGAGGAGCGCTGGTCGCCAAGCTGCTTCCGCTGCTCGACGCCGGCATCGACTGGTTCGTCATCGCCGTCGACGACATCCCCAATCGCCCTGGGCTCGCCGCCGATCAAGCTGCGCTGACCACCTGGCTGGCTCGGGAGCTACGCGAGCGTCGTGCCGACACGCGCTGCTCCCTCGTGCCGACGGAGTACGTCGGGACGCGGCCGAGCGCCTATCTCGGCACGCTCGCGCACCAGCTCCCGCTCGACATCGACGTCTTCTGGACCGGCCCGACGGTGTGCTCACCCACGATCACGGCGGAGGACGCCCGCGCGTGGCGTGACGCGATCGGCGCGCGGCCATTGCTGCTCTGGGACAACTACCCGGTCAACGACGCGGTGATGGAGCGCGAGCTCCATCTCGGCCCGTACCGGGGACGAGACCCCGAGCTGAGCGACGTCGTCGACGGCGTGCTCTGCAACCCGATGCTCCAGCCGCGCGCGTCGTTGGTCGCGCTCGGCACCGCGGCCGAGTACCTCCGCGATCCCGGCACCTATCAGGAGTGCGAGGCCTGGGAGCGCGCGATCGAAGACGCCGGCGGGGCGAACGCCAAATCGCTGCGGGCCCTCGCCCGCGCGTGTTGCGACGGGCCACTCGCGGAGCCTGCGATGCTCCCGGCCGCACCGCTCGTGGACGCGGTCGACGCCACGACCGACGGTCCCGACTGGGCCGCGCCGGTCACCGCCGTGCGAAACGAGCTCCTCGCGCTGCGTGACGCCGCACGCACGTGGGACGCGACCACCGACCCGCTCGCCGAGGAGGTGGCGCCCTGGCTCGAGCAGGCCCGCCGGGAGGCCGACGCGGGCCTCGCGGCGCTGCGCTTGCTCCAACAGACGCACCTGGTCGGGGCGGTCGACTCGGCCGACCGCCCCGGCGGGCTCGGACCCGATCCGGAGTCGGCGATGATCCATGCCTTCGCCCTCCTGTTCGCGTGGAGCGCCGCGCGTGATGCGCCACCCCGCGTCGTCCTCGGCCCGCGGTTCGCGTTGCACCCCGCTGTCGTCCAGCGGTCGGACGGCGCGCCCGCGCTCGATGTCGGACTCGCGCTGCGCGAGGACGCGTCGCTCGTCGACCGGCTCGCCCGTGTCGCGCTCGCGCGCTACTCGCGTGTCATGCGCGCGGACACGATCGAGGAGTCACGAAGCGAGCCCGCTCCACCGTTTCCCGACGCGCGCCTCGCGTGAAGGTCTCGGCGGTGATGCCGTCGCACAACGAGGAGGTGCTGCTCCGCGACTCTGTGCAAGCAGTGGTGGCAGGCTTACGCGAGCGAGGCGAGCCGTTCGAGGTGATCATCGTCGAGAACGGCTCGACGGACCGGACGCGCGAGCTCGCCCACGAGCTCGCGGCTGCGAACGCCGAGGTGCACGTGCTCGCACTCGACGTCGCCGACTACGGCGCCGCACTGCGCGCTGGCCTCCTCGATTCCACCGGCGACGTCGTCGTCAACTTCGACGTCGACTACTACGACCTCGACTTCCTCGCGACATCGCTCGACCTCGTGGGCTCGGCGCCCCGTCCCGCCATCGTCGTCGGGTCGAAGCGGGCGCCCGGCGCCGATGACCGCAGGGCCTGGCCGCGTCGGGTCGTCACCTGGGGCTTCACGTCGTTGCTCCACCTCCTGTTCCGCCTGCGCGTGTCCGACACCCATGGACTGAAGGCGATGCAACGCGTTCGCGTGATCGATCTCGCGCGCCGGTGTCGCTTCGACGCCGATCTCTTCGACACGGAGCTCGTGATCCGCGCCCAGCGGGCCGGCCTCGGGGTCGCGGAGGTCCCGGTGACCGTCAGCGAGCGCCGGCCATCTCGCACGCCGATCTTGCGCAGAGTGCCACGCTCGTTGTGGGGGCTCGTTCGTCTCCGTGCCGCGCTCTTCCGCGAGCGAGAACCGACATGACGACCGTGCTCGCGTCGGCCGCGGTGTGCCCACCGGGGGTTCCGTCACCCGGTTGGATCGCGATGGACGGTGGCGTGATCACGGAGGTCGGGCGGGGGCGCACCCCACGCGACGCGTTCGATCTCGGCCGCGCGCTCCTCACTCCGGCCTTCGTCGACGTGCAGTGCAACGGCGTCGGCGATGTGGACTTCTCGACGACCGACGGCATCGGCTGGTCCCGCGCCCGTGCCGTCTTGGCCCGTCACGGCGTGGGTGCGTTCTGCCCGACGTTCGTGACCGCGCCACTCGACGCCTATCCCGGCCTGCTCGCGGCGACCTCGCAAGCCCGCGCCGACCCCTCCGCCGGCCTGGCCGAGATCCTCGGGGTCCACCTCGAGGGCCCCTTTCTCGGTGAAGCTCCCGGCGCCCATCCACGCGACCTCATCCGGCCCGTCGACGTCGAGTGGCTCAGAGGCGTCGTCCGCGCACCCGGCAACGTGTGCATGATGACCCTCGCCCCCGAAGCCGACCCCGACCTGGCGGGAACCCGAACACTCGCCGCCGCGGGTGTCACGGTCGCGCTGGGACACACACGAGCGTCGTTCGAGCGCGCGCTCGAGGCAGCCGACGCGGGCGCGTCGGTCGTGACGCATCTCTTCAACGCCATGGCACCACCTCATCACCGCGAGCCGGGCGTCGCCATCGCCGCCCTCACCGACGAACGGCTGACTCCCACGGTGATCGCCGACCTCGTGCACGTCCATCCCGCCTCGCTCCGGCTCGCAGCGACGTGCAAGCCCCGGTTCGCCGCCGTGAGCGATTCGGTCGGCGTCGGCCCGGGTCTCATCGCTCGCGACGGCGCCGCGTGGCTCGCCGACGGCACCCTGGCGGGCGCGACGACGCTGCTCGACCGCTCACTCGCAGGTCTCGTCGCGTCGGGCATCCCGGTGGCACAGGCGGTCGAAGCGGTGACCGAGTCACCGGCACGCCTCGTCGGAGCCCGGGAGCATGGCGTCCTCCGACCCGGGGCACGCGCCGACGTCCTGGCCCTCGATCCCGCCACCATGGCTCTCCGGCGCGTATGGCTTGCCGGCACCCCGATACCGTTGGCGCGATGACGCGCTTCGCATCGGCGCTCTCGCGCCACCCGGTCGCCTCGCACGCGATCGGCGAGACCGCCGGTGTCGTCCTGGAGCGATTCGACGGCGACGATCCCGACCTGCTCGTCTGCTTCGTGTCGCCTCACTTCGCGGGTGCGTTCGACGACATGGCGAACGCGCTGCGCAACCTCCTCGACCCGGGTGTGCTCATCGGCATGACCGTCGTGTCGGTGATCGGCGATGCCCAGGAGATCGAAGACGCGCCGGCAGTGTCCCTGTTCGCGGCCCGGCTGCCCGGCGCACGGTTCGTGCCCGCACGCCTCGAGGTCGAGGGGACGCCCGATGGTGACGCCGTCGTCGGGTGGCCGGAGGGCGACGAGCTCGCGCCGGGCACCGAAGCTCCGACGCTGCTCCTGTTCGCCGACCCGTTCTCGTTCCCGGTCGACGGCTTCCTGCGCCGGCTGAGCGATGACCTCCCGCACCTCACCGTCGTCGGCGGGATGGCGTCCGCCGCCGCTCGTCCCGGTGGCAACACGCTCGTCCTCGACGACGCGGTCGTCGACGACGGCGCCGTGGGCGTGTTCGTCAGTGGCGCCGGGCTGCACACGGTGGTGTCGCAGGGGTGCCGACCGATCGGCGATCCGTACGTCGTCACCGGCGCGCAGCGGAACTTCGTCGAGGCGCTCGCGGGTCGCCCCGCGCTCGACCGCCTCCGCGACCTGGCGGAGGCGGTGTCCGACGAGGATCGCGCGCTGCTCCAACAGGGCTTGCACCTCGGAGTCGTCGTCGACGAGCACCGTGTCGAGTTCGGGCGCGGCGACTTCCTCGTGCGCAACGTGCTCGGCGGCGACCGCGAGAGCGGCGCCATCGCCGTCGGCGACCGGATCGAGGTCGGGCGCACGGTCCAGTTCCACGTGCGCGACGCCGCGGCGGCCGACGAGGATCTGCGGGCGCTCCTGCGCGGAGAGCAGGCCGAGGCCGCGCTCGTGTTCACCTGCAACGGGCGCGGCCACCGCCTCTTCGGCGTGCCCGACCACGACGCCGGAGTCCTCGCCGAGCTCCTCGGGCCGATCCCGGCGGCGGGAGGCTTCTGCGCCGGTGAGATCGGCCCGGTCGGCGGCCACAGCTTCCTGCACGGCTTCACCGCCAGCATCGCCCTCTTCTCCTGAAGAGACGCCGCACCCGTCGTCGCTGAGCAATAGTTGGCGGACCGGACTGGACGACCGCGGGCACGGAGCGCCCCGTGTGGGGTATCCCGGTCCGCAACGACAAGGCCGAACACGATGCGGAGCGAGCGACTGTGAGCCGGGTATCCCGGCTCGCAGCGAGCGACGCAATGAAGGAGAGAGCGGTGACCGATCTCGAGCAGCGCGGGATCAACGTGATCCGTGGTCTCGCCATGGACGCCGTGCAGCAGGCCAACTCTGGTCACCCCGGCACGCCGATGGCGCTCGCGCCGCTCGCGCACGTCCTGTTCACGCGCCTGCTCCGCTACGACGCCACCGCGCCGGACTGGCCGGACCGCGACCGCTTCGTGCTGTCGGCCGGGCACGCGTCGATGCTCCTGTACTCGATGCTCTACCTCACGGGCTATGGCCTCGAGCTCGCCGACCTCGAGCAGTTCCGCCAATGGGGCTCCCATACCCCGGGTCACCCGGAGTACGGCCACACGGCCGGTGTCGAGGTCACGACCGGGCCGCTCGGCCAGGGCTTCGCGAACGGTGTCGGGATCGCGCTGGCCGAGGCGAACCTCCGTGAGCGATTCGGGCCCGAGATCTGTGATCACCGCGTCTTCGCGATCGCCGGTGACGGATGCCTCGAGGAAGGCGTCAGCCACGAAGCCGCGTCGCTCGCCGGCCACCTCGGCCTCGGCCGACTCGTGTACGTGTACGACGACAACCACATCACGATCGACGGACCGACCGAGCTCTCCTACAGCGACATCGTGCCGAAGCGCTTCGAAGGCTACGGCTGGCACGTCGTGCAGCTCGGCGAGGTCGCGAACGATGTCGACGCGATCGAGGCCGGCCTGCGCGAGGCGATGCAGGAGACCGCGCGCCCGAGCCTCGTGATCCTGCGGAGCCACATCGGCTGGCCATCGCCCAAGTACACCGACACCGCGCACGCCCACGGCAGCCCGCTCGGCGAGGACGAGGTTCGGGCCGTCAAGGAGATTCTCGACCTCGATCCGGACCACCACTTCGAGGTGCCCGACGACGTGCTCTCGTACTACCGCGAGGTGGGCGTGCGCGGCGGGGCCGTCCGCGCCGAATGGGAGGCACGGCGCACCGCGTTCCGTACCGGCGAGCCCGAGATGTCGGACGCGTACGACGCATGCCTCGAGCAGCGTGGTCTCCCCGGGTGGGAGGCGAAGCTCCCGTCATGGGCGCCCGGTGAGCAGGTCGCCACACGCCACGCGTGCTCGGCGGTCCTCGACGCGATCATCGACGTCGTCCCCGGGATCGTGTCGGGCGGGGCGGATCTCACCGGGAACACCGGGACGCAGCTCAAGGATGCTCCCGTGATCGCCACGCACGTGTTCGGCGGCCGCCAAGCCCACTGGGGCGTGCGCGAGCACGGCATGGGTGCGGTGTTGAACGGGATGTCGGTCAGCGCCACGCTGCCGGTAGGTGGCACGTTCTTCGTCTTCTCCGACTACATGCGCGGCGCGGTTCGGCTCGCAGCGTTGTCCGGCTACAAGGTCGCCTTCGTCTGGTCGCACGACTCCGTCGGCGTCGGCGAGGACGGTCCGACGCACCAGCCGATCGAGCACCTCGCGGCGTTGCGCGCGATGCCCGGCCTCAGGCTCATCCGCAGCGCCGACGCCAACGAGGTCGCGCAGACGTGGCGGGTGCACCTCGACGGCGAGGGCCCGACCGCGATCATCCTCACCCGTCAGAACGTCCCGGTGCTCGAAGGGACCGCCGAACGAGCGCCGGAGGGTCTTCCTCGGGGCGCGTACACGCTGGTCGACGAGGGCGATCGGCTCGATCTGGTGCTGATCGGGACCGGCTCCGAGGTGCAGCACTGCGTCGCCGCCCGCGACACGCTGGTGGCCGAGGGCGTGGCCGTGCGGGTCGTCTCGATGCCGTCGTGGGACCTCTTCGAGGCCCAGGATGCGACCTACCGCGACAAGGTCTTGCCTGCAGGCGTGCCCCGTCTCGCGGTGGAGGCCGGCTCCTCCTTCGGCTGGGAGCGCTATGCGGACGCCACGGTCTCGATCGACCGGTTCGGCGCGTCGGCGCCCGGCCCTACGGTGATGACCGAGCTCGGCATCACCGCCGACCACGTGGTCGAACGCGCTCACGCGCTACTCGGCCGGTAAGGAGCGACCCATGGGTTCCGCGATCGCCCGCTTGAACGACTTCGGGCAGAGTCCCTGGTACGACAACCTCGCACGCTCGCTGCTCCAGGACGGTGGGTTGGCGCGCCTGATCGACGCCGACGGCATCAAGGGCGTGACGTCGAACCCGACGATCTTCGAGAAGGCGATGGCGGCCGGTGAGGGCTACGACGAGGAACTGAAGGCCTGCGGGAACGCAGGCTTGTCGATCGAAGACTCGTATTGGCGCCTCGTCGTCGATGACGTGGGGACGGCGGCCGACCTGCTGCGGCCGGTGTACGACGCGACAGGAGCCGCAGACGGTTTCGTGTCGGTCGAGGTCTCACCCGACCTCGCGCACGACACCGAGGGCACGATCGCCCAGGCGAAGGAGCTCTTCGGTCGCCTCGGGCGGCCGAACGTGATGATCAAGATCCCGGCGACCGTCGAGGGACTCCCCGCGATCCAGGCGAACATCGCCGCCGGCATCAACACGAACGTGACGCTGATCTTCTCGCTCGCGCGCCACGACAAGGTGATCGACGCCTATCTCGAGGGGCTCGAGCAGCTCGTTGCCGACGGTGGTGACCCTGCAACGGTCTCGTCGGTGGCGTCGTTCTTCGTCAGCCGGGTCGACACCGAGACCGACCGGCGGCTCCCCGAAGACAGCCCCGTTCGGGGGAAGGCAGCCGTCGCCAACGCCAAGCTCGCCTACCGCCTGTTCCACCAACGATTCGCGGGGAAGCGGTGGGACGCGCTCGCCACGTCGGGCGCGCGCCTTCAGCGACCGCTCTGGGCTTCGACCTCGACGAAGAACCCCGCCTACTCACCCACGCTCTACGTCGACGAGCTCATCGGCAAGCACACCGTCAACACGCTTGCACCCGCGTCGATCGAGGCATTGCACAAGGGAGACACCACGCAGCGGGCCGACGCGATCGCGGATGACGTCAAAGGCGCGGAGACGGTGGTGGCCGACCTCGCCACGGCGGGCGTCGACTTCGATGACGTCACCGCCACGCTCGAGCGCGAAGGTGTCGATTCGTTCTCCGCGAGCTTCCACGACGCTCTCGCGACGTTGGAGAAGCGTCGCGCCGAGGTGAGCTGACCGTCATCCGTCGCGGGCGAGTCGCAGGGCCGCGCGCAGGTGGTCGGCGAGATCGTCGACGCGAGCGTGCGCGTTCAGTCCGCTGGGGTTCGGCATCAGGTACGCCGGGACGCCGCCGAAGCCGTCGCGAATCGGTCCGGCAACGGCTCCGCGGGCGATCGCGGCGCGGTAGCCCGCGAGACCGACGAAGCAGACAGCGCCTGGTCGCAGCCACTCGACCAGACGCTCGACGCGCGCGACACCTGTCCGGTACTCCGCGGTCGTCAGCGCGTCGGCACGCGGGGTCGCCCGCTTGACGAGATCCGTCATTCCGACCCGGTGCGCGACGAGTGCATGGGCCGGATCGCGGTCGCGCGTGACGAGCCCGGCTGCGAGGGCCGCCGGCCAGAAGCGGTTCCCGGGGCGCGCGAACCCCACTCCCACGTCGGCTGCGTACTCGCTCGGGTTCAGACCGCAGAGGAGCAACCGCATCCCGGCGTCGACGTAGTCGGGCAGGGTTCGGGCGCGTCGCGCCATGATCGTGATCCACTCGCCGCCGTCGTGGACGCACTCCTCGACCTCGAAGCCTGCGCCGTAGTGGACGTCGGCCAGCGCCTCGGGACCCCATTCGGCAAAGAAGCGCCCGGGGAAGTCACCGTCGTCCTCGAGGTTCCCCTCGATCTCGCCGTGGCGGTAGACGAACGCCGCGGGCGCACGGGCCTCGAGGGACCCGTGGAGCTCCATGAGCGACCACGGGAGCCGTGTGCGAGGAACATGGAGGTAGCTCGCGCGTGCCCACGAGCCACCGAGCGCGCCGCGTCGGAAGGGAAGGTGCTCGAGATCGCCCTGGATCGGCCACGAGTCGGGCGCGGCCTCGCGCGCGAGCGCGGCCATCGAGTACGCCGCATCGAGTGCCACGACCGGGAGCCCGAGCACCGGGAGGTGCAACCCGGCCCCGCAGCCGAGGTCGGCGCGTGGGGTCCCCGCCTCGACTCGGTGTCCGATCACCTCTGCCTGCTCGATGAACCGGGCTGGCCTCGTGTCGCGCCATCGGGCGGCACCCTCCTCGTACACCTCGATCGTCGCCCGGTCCATCGCCGTATCATCGCCGGGTGCTGGGGGAGGTGCGAACAGTCGACAACGTGCCTCAGGCGTTCGCCGCGTTCGTCGCTCAGGCGTCGCCCGCATCGATCGCCCTGTCCGGTGGTGAGACCGCCCGCCAGTGCTACGAGCTGCTGGCCACCGCCGACGTGGCATGGGATGTCGTCGACGTGTTCTTCGGAGACGAGCGGTGGGTGCCGATGCACGACCCCGACTCCAACGAGGGCATGGCCCGCCTCACGTTCCTCGACGAGGTCGAGCCCCGCGCGATCCACGGAATGTACGTGCCTGGCGCGACCCCCGAGGCCGGGGCCGACGCGTACGACGAGCTCGTGCGATCCGCGCCCCCGATCGCGCTCGTCCACCTCGGGCTCGGCCCGGACGGGCACACCGCGTCGCTCTTCCCCGGCTCGCCGACGCTCGAGGAGTCCGGGCGGTTCGTCGTGACGGCCGGCGACGAGCTCCACCCGCACCCGCGCCTCACCTTCACGCTCCCGGCGATCGCGCGTGCCGAGTGCATCGTCGTGACCGTCGCCGGCAGCGAGAAGCGCGACGCGTTCGCGCGCGTCCAGCGTGGTGACGACCTGCCTGCGGCGCGCCTGCCGGGCGAGCATCTCGTCTGGCTCGTGGACGAAGCCGCCGCACCGACGTCGTAGTCTGCACTCGATGTCCATGCCCATGTCGATGTCGATGTCGGCGTCGGAACCGCTCAGCGTCGATGCGCTGATCGGAGCGCCGCTCGATGAGCTCGTCGTCGAAGCCGGGCGTCTCCGCGACCTCGGACACGGCACGAGGATCACGTTCTCGCCGAAGGTGTTCCTCCCACTCACGATGCTGTGCCGCGACCGGTGCGGTTACTGCACGTTTGCCAAGGCACCGGCGCGGCTCGCATCGCCCTACCTCGGGCTCGACGAGATCGTCGACATCGCCCGGCATGGTGCCGAGATGGGCTGCCACGAGGCGCTGTTCACACTCGGCGAGGAGCCCGAGGAGCGCTATCCGGTCGCCCGCGAATGGCTCGCCGCCCACGGCTACGGATCGACGATCGACTACCTCGTGGCCGCGGCAGGTGCGGTGTTGGAGGAGACGGGGCTCCTCCCCCATGCGAACGCGGGCGCGCTGACACGCGACGCGTTCGAGCGCCTCAGGGCCGTCAGCCCGTCGCAGGGAATGATGCTGGAGACGCTGGCCGCGCGCCTGGGCGACCCAGGCGGACCGCACCACGGCGCGCCCGACAAGACACCCGAACGTCGACTCGCGGCACTCGACGCGGCGGGCCGAGCTCGTGTGCCGTTCACGACCGGCATCCTCGTCGGCATCGGCGAGACCCGCGCCGAACGCATCCACGCGCTGCGCGCGATCGCGGCGAGTCACACCCGGCATGGCCATGTCCAGGAGGTCATCGTCCAGAACTTCCTTCCGAAGCCGGGTACCGCGATGCACCGCG
>Ga0334722_10007639_pt1 | contig 10452 bp, 4 predicted proteins | sample C3_bottom_MG_FD_207210 | JGI IMG/M metagenome (GOLD analysis project Ga0334722, IMG submission 207210) | Sediment microbial communities from Yellowstone Lake, YNP, Wyoming, USA - C3_bottom | ecosystem: Environmental > Aquatic > Freshwater > Lake > Sediment | place: USA: Wyoming | collected... | reverse complement strand
GATGCTGAGCCGTGAGGTGGATATGGCGGTGCACAGCATGAAGGACGTGCCTTCGGACCTGCCCGAGGAACTGCATATCGGCGTGGTCACCAAACGGGAAGACCCGCGTGATGCCTTCTTGTCGGTTAAGTACAAATCCGTGGCCGACCTGCCCCAGGGCGCCAAGGTTGGTACCAGCAGCCTGCGCCGCAAGGCCCAGCTCTTCCATCTGCGCCCGGACTTGGAAATCCATGACTTGCGAGGTAACCTCGATACCCGGATCAGAAAACTTGATGAGGGCATGTATGATGCCATTATCCTGGCCGCCGCCGGCTTGAACCGCCTGCAATGGTCGCACCGGATCACCGCCTTTTTCTCTGCCGAAGAGATGCTACCGGCTGTGGCTCAGGGAGCAGTGGGCATCGAACTGCGTAAGGACAGCGTCGAACTCCTGGCCGGGCTGGCCTTTTTGCAGCACGAGGAGACCACCATCGCCGTCACCGGCGAGCGCGGCTTCCTGCACCGCTTGGAAGGTGGCTGCCAGGTACCCATCGGCGCCCATGGCACCGTGGCCGGTGGACAGTTAACCATCACCGGCCTGGTCGCCTCGGTGGACGGCAAGGAGATCCTCCGCAAGTCGGTGACTGGGCCGGTGGCTCAAGCTGCCAGCCTGGGCGTGGCCATGGCTGAGGAACTGCTTGACCTGGGTGGCCGAGCCATTCTCGAAGAGGTTTACGGCTCTGAGTTGAAGTGATTTTTTCGCTTCTTGATAGAAATCAATTAGTAACGCAAAGGCGCAAAGACGCAAGTTAGGTGTGTTACCCTTGCGTCTTTGCGCCTTTGCGTTACGATTTTTCAGCTTTTCTCCGAGCGCGGGTCTTCCTGCGCTTTTCATTTTGCATAGCAACGGTCTGGAAAAATGAGCCATACAAATCTTCCCTCCAAACCCGGCAAGGTTTACCTGGTCGGCGCCGGTCCCGGCGATCCTGGTCTGATCACCGTCCGGGGCCGCGACCTGCTGGGCCGCGCCGAGGTTCTGGTCTACGATCATCTGGCCAGCAAGAAACTGCTTAAATACGTGCCGGTGACCGCCGAGTTGATCTATGCCGGGAAGAAGGGCAACGTCCACCACGCCTACACCCAGGAAGAGATCAATCAGATGCTGGTTGATCGGGCCAAGGAGGGACGTATCGTCATCCGCTTGAAGGGCGGCGACCCCTTTATTTTCGGGCGGGGCGGCGAGGAGATCCAGGAGTTGGTGGCCGCCGGGATCGCCTTTGAGGTGGTGCCCGGGGTTACCTCGGCCAGCGCTGCCGCAACCTACGCCGGTATTCCCATCACCCATCGTGACTTTACCTCCTCGGTGGCCTTCATCACCGGCCACGAGGATCCCACCCGCGAGAGCAGCCGCATCGCCTGGGACAAAATCTCTACCGGGATCGGCACCCTGGTCTTCTACATGGGGATCAAAAACCTGCCCTTCATCGCCGACAGCCTGATGGCCAATGGCCGCGCCCCGGAAACCCCGGTGGCGGTGATCCGCTGGGCCTCAACTCCCGAGCAGCACTCGGTGGTGGGAACCTTGGCCACCATCGTCGAACTGGTAAAGGAGGCGAAAATAACCCCGCCCGCCCTGGTGGTGGTCGGCGAGGTGGTTAGTCTGCGCGACACCCTTAACTGGTTTGAGAAAAAACCGCTGTTCGGCAAGAAGATCCTGGTGACCCGCACCCGTGACCAGGCCAGTGAGTTGGTCAATCTCCTGGAAGAGGAGGGTGCCGAATGTCTGGAAGGTTCGACCATCGCCCTGGTGCCCCCGGATAGCTGGGCGGAGCTGGACACCGCCCTGGAGAACCTGGCTGGCTACGACTGGCTGCTCTTTACCAGCATCAATGCCATCGCCTTCTTTTTCAAGCGGTTGCAGGAGAAAAATCTGGACTCCCGCGCTCTCAAGGGTGTACGAGTCGGCGTGGTCGGCACTGCCACCGCTGAGGTTCTTCGCAACTACGGGATCCGCGCCGACCTGCTGCCCGCTGAGTTTACCGGCGAGGGTCTGGCCGAAGCGCTGTTGCTCGAAGGCGTTGCCGGTAAGAAGATCTTGTTGCCCCGGGCCTTGGAGGCGCGGGAGGTCTTGGTCGAAAAACTCACCGCCGGTGGGGCGGAAGTGACGGTGGCCCCGGTCTACAAGAATGTTCGTCCCGAAGGTTATGGTGAGGTGCGTGAGGCCCTGGAGAAAAAGCGCATCGACTTGGTGACCTTCACCAGCTCCTCGACGGTCACGAATTTTCTGGAGATGCTGGAGATCAAGGACCAGGCCGATTTCGACCAGCTGCTGGCCGGAGTCAAGGTGGCGGTGATCGGGCCGATTACCGCCAAAACCGCGCTTAAAAAGGGGCTGAAGATTGACATCCAGCCGGAGACCTACACCATCCCCGCCCTGGCGGCGGCCATTGTCGGTTATTTTGCGGCGGTTTCTTAGATCGTCAATAGGTGAATGAACTCGCAATAAGTCGAAACCCGTCATTGCGAGGAGCGAAGCGACGCGGCAGATAAGCGAAGACTTCGATCTCTCGCTGATTCATCAAGGTAGAGATTGCCGCGCTACGCTCGCAATGACGAATTACAGACGTTTTCGACTTTTTTGCGAACCCATTGCAGGTGATTGATATGGCTTTTCTAACTGAAATTTTCTTGAGCGAGATCATCAAAAGACCGGTGCTTGATCCGAAGGGCGAGGATCTCGGTCGGGTCAAGGATGTCATTGTCGTCAAGGGCGATCCCCTGCCCATGGTGGCGGCGTTGATTGTCGAGCGCAAGAAGAATCTCTATGTTTTGCCCTGGAACAGCCTGAATATCTTCAATAAGAGAATCCTTTCCACCAATACCTACCTGGACTCGCTGGCCCTATATGATTTAAACCCCGACGATCTCTTAATCGAGCGGGATATCCTCGATAAACAGATCGTCGATGCCAATGGCGCCAAGGTGGTTCGCGTCAACGATATCAAACTCGGGGGCTACAACGATGGCGCGGTCCTGATGGCCATCGACATCGGGGTCAGGGGGATTATCAGGCGGTTGGGGGTCGAGCGCAGCTGCGATGGTTTGTTGCGGCTGTTCCATTTTTCCTTGCCCCGCCACCTGATCAATTGGAACTACCTCCAGCCCCTGCGTTCTAAATTAGATCCTATTACGCTTAAAGTGCCGCGTCAGATGATTGCTGACCTGCATCCGGTAGATATTGCCGAGATCATCAACCAGATTAGCCCGGAGGAGGGCTCGCATCTGATTAAGGGTCTTGATGTCGAGACCGCCGCCGAGACCCTGATCGAATTAAAACCTGAGGTGCAGGCGGGTATTCTTACCTCCATGGGGGCGGAAAAAGCGGCCGACCTCATTGAAGAAATGCCGCCAGATGACGCGGCCGACATCTTGAATGACCTGCCCATTGAACATGCCCAGGAAATTCTCGGCCACGTCGAAAAGGAGGATGCCGAGGATATTCAGGAACTGTTGGGCCATGATGAGGATACGGCCGGGGGGTTGATGACCAATGCCTTTATCGCCTACGGACATGAAACGACGGTAGCCGAAGCCATTGAACGGCTGCGGCATGACGCCAAGGAAGTTGAAAACGTTTACTACATCTACGTTCTGGACCGGAAAGAGAAACTCATGGGGGTCACCTCGCTGCGGGAGATCATTCTGGCCGAGCCTGATTGTTATCTGGCCGATATTATCAGGACCAACGTCAAGACCATCCTGCCCGGCGCTGGCAAGATGGAGGCGGCAGAACTGGTGGCCAAATATAACCTTTACGCCTTGCCGGTTGTTGACGATGGCGGCTTTATTCGCGGCATTATCACGGCCGACGATATTCTCGACATTCTTCTGTCGGCTGGGCATCGAAGATGAGTACCGAAACGGCACACCTTTCTTTGGCGCCGCTTTTTCCTGGATTTGCCGATTGGATGATGATCGCTTAAGAAATTAGAGGTTTGTTAAAAGATGGCTGATTTCAAAAAGCTGCGATCTTCATACGGTTGGAAACGGCTTCTGCTGTTTCTGGGCGTCTTTGGCCCGGCCACCATCACCGCCATGGCCGATAACGACGCGGGAGGAATCGCCACCTATTCGGTGGCCGGCGCCAAACTGGGCTACCCGATTCTGTTTCCCCTGATCCTGATCACCTTACTTCTGGGAATCACCCAGGAAATGGGGATGCGCCTGACCATTATCACCCGGCGAGGGTTGGCCGATCTGATCCGGGAAAAATTCGGGGTGCGGGTTTCCCTGTTGATTTTCGGCGCCCTGATGATTGCCAATTTCGGGACGCTGATCACTGAGCTTTCGGCGGTAATGACCATCAGTCCCATGTTCGGTCTATCTCCTGCCCCGACCGTGGTCTTCATCGTGCTGGTTTCCTTTCTGATCGTGACCTTGGGGAATTATCGGATTACCCAGTCAATAATGTTGTTCTCGTGCCTGTTTTTTACTGCCTATGTCTTTTCCGCCTTTAAATCTAAACCGGACTGGGGATTGGCCCTGAGCAACCTGGTTTACCCCCACGGCGTGGATTTTACTCAGGAATATATCAGGGATTACTTGATTATCAGCATCGGCGTCTTGGGAACCACCATCACCCCCTGGGGACAGTTCTTCATCAGCAGTTTTGCCTATGACAAAAAGATCAAAAAGGGCAGGGTTTTCTACTCCCAATTTGAGGCCTACCTGGGGGCCTTTCTGACCGATTTCTTTTCCTTCTTCATGATTGTCGCCACCGCCACCACTTTGTACCTTAACCATATCCCGCTGGTGTCTGGTGAACAGGCGGCCCTGGCCATCAAGCCATTTGCCGGTGAATTGGCGGGGAAATTGTTCGCGGTGGGTATTCTCAACGCCGCCTTCATGGGGTTGGTGGTGGTTTCTCTTTCCACGGCCTATGCCTTTGCCGAGTTCTTCGGGATTTCCGGGAGTCTGAACGATTCATTCAAAAAGGGGAAATCCTTCTATATCGTCTTTCTTGCCCAGCTGGTCTTGGCGACGGTAGTAATCCTCTCCTGGCGTATTTCACTGTTCAAGCTGGCGATTGTGACCCAGATGATCAATGCCATCATGTTGCCGCCGGTGTTTTACTATCTGATCAAATTGACCAGTGACCGGGGACTCATGGGGCAATATGCCAATAATGCCTTTCAGAGAGTTTTTGCCATCTGTTGCACCGCCCTGATCGTGGTCGGTTCGTTCTTTGCGGTTGGGGTTTATTTCTTTACGTCTTGATCCTGGAGGTTGAGGTCAGTCAGCCATTTGTGCAAGCTAAGGGTGATGACAGATTTACGCACTAATCGCACTATCCGCCGCAGCTCGATAAATCCCGGAAGGATATCCCGGATGCATAGTTGACGGCAGGTTGAGAAACGGCTATATTCGCAGCACCTAAAAGGGTGATTAGCTCAGTGGTAGAGCACTGCCTTCACACGGCAGGGGTCACTGGTTCGAGACCAGTATCGCCCACCAGAAAGATCAAGGGGTTAGCTTAAGGCTGGCCCCTTTTTTTGTGGTGGATTCTGTTTGCGCCCTTAATAAATCCATCATGCGCAAACTTACTTGTTCTCTTCGCAACATTCTCACCTCTTGAATCCACCAGTTGCAATTCCAAAAAATGGCTCTAAGCAATTCTCAGCCAAGCCTGTAGGAGCGGGCCATGCCCGCTCCTACCGCACAGAATTGTCGGCATATTTAGGGTAATCCAGCAAATCTAGCTAAAACTCCTTGTTAGCCACATTCCAAAATGATCAAACCATGCTTAAACCCCGATGGGCTTTTTGCGCTGGTTTTCTTTTCATAATAAATCCATTGCCGTGTGAATGCTTAACCGTTATGTTTAGCTTGGTTGTCAGGGTTATTTAAACTCTAGTAACTGTTATTAAAGCAAGGAAATATTGTAGAATTACCTGCGGCCATCTGGTTTTAGCGTCCGATAATAAGTCTAACTTTTTTGCTTTCACTAAGCTGCTACTAATAGTCAAACTCCGCCGGAGGAGAATGCCATGCGTTATTTGGTTCTGATTGCCACCCTGGTCGGCTGGCTAGTGTCGGCGATGGAAATAAAGGCTTATTATCTCGATACGCCGCACAACGAGTCCAATGGGATTGTCTGCTATACCTGTCATGGCATGGCAGGATTGACCGCACCTGATGCCGATGCTAATGGTGTACCTGACTGGACTTGGGCTGATCGGGCTCTGGCTGACCCGGAAGATACGGCGCACAACTTTATTTGTAATTCGTGTCATTCCAGCACTCCGACACCTGGGCTTCCGAAGGGCCCAGAGAAAGTACTGCACTCCAAAAAAACCACTGGCTCGACAAAAGCCTATTGGACCACGGAGTGCGTCCAGTGCCATGACGTGCATTACCAAGGTCAGTTAGACTATAGCGCCGATGACTACGCCAAGTTGTACTTGGTTACCGGCACTTTTACCAGTAACGCTATTTACTCCAACCCCACTCCCTTAGTGGCTGGTAGTGATTCTACATCCATCAATTTTACTACTACCACAGTTCAGGCAGGTTTCGAAGATACCTCCAAATGGAAGTCCAAGGGAGGGTCAACCAGCGGTTCAGCAAATATGGTTGCTGGCCGGGCCGTTGACGGAAGTCGTGGTCTGATTCTGGTTCCAGACAAGACTAATCACCCCGAAACCTTTGAAATCATTAATGTCACAGCAAACACTATCAAGGTAAAAGGCCAGATGGTTAGAGACGCGATTTCCTCCGGGAATTTCGCGATTATCTATGGTCAGTCAATCAAATCAAGCGTTATGCCCAACGGCGGCGTTGTTGCCAACGATCTGCGTGATGTCAAGTATTACACGCCAAAGTTAATCAATTCATCCTTTGGCGGTCATGTTGATCTGACCACTGGCTCCACCAAGCCTTTAGGCTTGTGCCAAGTTTGTCATACCACCCCCTCATCCTGGCCCAAAAGCGGTGGCCCGGCTACCCATTATCCAGCCACCGACTGTGATAGCTGCCACAATATTCTCACCGGCGGCGGCGCGCCGGTGGTGGCAAATACCGGGGGGCCTTATCTGGTAGAGCAGGGGGCGGGAGTGACTCTCATGGGTGGGGCAGATTTCGCTACCCCTTGCATCGATGGGGAGTCTACCCAATGGGACTTGGATAACAACGGTACCTACGACGTGGCTGGGCCTGGTTTTGTTGGCGGCATAGTTAACCTTACCTGGGCGCAGCTTGGGGCCTATGGCCTACAGACGGTCGGGGTTCCGCATACGATCAGGTTGCAGGCACTGAATGCGTGCAGCGGGATGCAAGCCACCGCCACCACCACCCTGACGGTTTACGAAAACACCCCGGTTGCCAACTTTACTGCCACTCCCAACCCGGCGGCCTGTGGGCAGTCGATCATTTTCGACGGCTCCACTTCATCTCACACCAAACCGGGCCGGAGTATCGTCAGCTATGTCTGGAATTATGGCGATGGAGCGACCGGCACAGGTGTCACCGCCAGCCATGCCTACTCTGGTTCTGGGAGCCATTTAGCAACCCTGACCGTGACCGACAATAACCTGCCAGCTAAAACTGCCACAACCACAGTGACGGTAAACGTTAATCAGTGCAACTCCGCACCGGTGGCCAATGCTGGAACGGACCAAAGCGTAACCACCGGCGCCCTGGTCACCTTGAACGGCAGCGGTAGCACCGATGGTGATGGCGACCCGTTGAGCTACGGCTGGTCATTCATTTCGCGGCCCGTTGGCAGTAGCGCCGGGCTTGCCGGTGCGAGCACTGCCAGACCAACCTTCACGGCGGATGTGGCTGGGAGCTATGTGGTGAGTCTGGTGGTCAATGATGGCAAGGTGGATAGCGGGGCCGACACGGTTACAGTAACTGCCGTCACGCCCAACCACATACCCGTGGCTAATGCTGGTCCAGACCAGAGTGTGGTCATTGGTGTCTTGGTTGCCTTGAACGGCAGCGCTAGTACCGATGTGGACGGCGACCCGCTGAGCTATGGCTGGTCGTTCACCTCTCGGCCTGGCGGCAGCAGCGCCGTGCTTTCCGGCGCCACCACTGCCAGCCCCACCTTCACGGCGGATGTCGCCGGTTCCTATGTCGTGAGCTTGGTGGTAAATGACGGTAGGGTCGGCAGCGTGGCCGATTCGCTTACCATCACCGTCCTGCCTAACTTGGAAGATATTGATTTGGGCTTTGGTTCGCCGGTGCAGCAGGGTGGCGATGGCTTGGTTGGCGAAGGGGTGCGAATTTTTAATGGCAACGTCATTGAGGCGCGAAGCGATTTGGCCCTGCCCTCGCCCAATAGTTTCGGTCTAGGGCTGACCGCCTTCTACAACAGCCGTTCCGCGCAGTCTGGGGCCATGGGCTACGGATGGTCCCACACCTATGAAGTCTCCCTCGACACCGGGTTTTTCCTCGGCACCATCAACGTCTACCGTCTGGTAGATCAGACTGGCCGGGTGCTATATTTTACTTGGGACGCAGGTAAGCAACATTACAGCGGTCTCTGGCAGGAAAAATCCTATATTGTCTCCGTGGGCGGGGATCTGGTCTGGTGCCGGCGCGACGGCAGCCGCTTCGGCTTCGGCTTTGACGGCAAGTTAAGCTGGATTGCCGATGGAAAAGGCAACCGGCTCGACCTGTCTTACAATGGCAACCGGCTGCAAGCAGTGACCGATCAGGCTACCGGCCGGGTGCTGAACTTTGTTTATAACGGCAACCTGCTGGAAAATGTCACCGGGCCGATCACCGACGCTATCCCCGAAGACCCGGCCAAGCCCGGCTTCAGTCTACCCTGGGTCACCTATCAGTATGACGCCAACAGCAATCTGATTGCCGTCCTCTATGCCGATGGCGACCGAAACTTCACCACCCCGCCCTTTGCCTCGGGGGTGCGATATAGTTACACCGACACCCACGACCTCCACAATCTCACGGCCCGGAAGGATACCTTGGGCAACACACTGGCCACCTGGGGCTATGATAACCAGGATCGTTGCACCGCCAATTACAGCGTCAATGGTACTGGGGCGGCGAGCATCGTTTACAACCCCACATCTCCGGTGGTTTCGGTAACCGATGCCTACGGCATTGTCCGCGGCTATACCATTGACGCCACCAAAGGCCGCAAGCGCCTCGCCGCCATGGCCACCAGCAACGGCCCCGCCCCTTATGGTGGCGACATCATCCGCTGGGTTTATGACAACAACCTCAACCTAATCGAGACCGAGTCCATCGGCGGGGTGGTCAATCAATACAGCGGCTTCGACGCCAACGGTAACCCGGCCACTGCCGTGCTGAGCGTTGGCGCTCTGGATCAATCCGGCGCCTCCTTGACCCACACCATTCATTACGAGTATCACCCAACCATCAGCGCTGTCACCCGCGGCTGGGAAACCAGCCTGGTAAACAGCGGCGGCATCCGGGAAACCATCTATGATTATGACAATCCCAGCACCGATCCCGACCCAGCCACCCCCAACAGCAACCCCACCAATCAGGTCTATAAAACCACGGAAAAGGGCTACAGCAAATCCCTGACCGGGGTGGCCACTCCCTATACCCAGAGCACCGCTTACGAATATACCGCCTTGGGCCAGATCAGCAGGGTTGACGACCCCCGCACCGATGTATCCGATCAGACCGTTTACACCTATTACCCCGCTGCTCCCTATAACCTGGAGAAGATCACCAAGCCGGTAATCGGCGATACCGTCTATCTCGATTATGACCACGATGGCCGCCCTCGGCTGATCCAGGATGAAAACGGGCGGATCACCAGCACCGTGGTCGATGGCCGGGGCCGGGCCATCTCCATAACCGCCAACTATGGCACCGCCGAGGCGAGCGTGCGAACCAGAGAGTATTCCGGGGGCCAGCTTAAAAAAGAAACCGACCAAGACGGGGTGGCCACCACCTATGCCTATTACGCCACCACCGGAAGGCTCTACCGGATCTATGACCTGGCCGACAACTACCAACAAAACACCTACGACGCCCAAGGCAATCTCAGTGAAACCGGCAAATACGCCGCCAGCGATTCAATCCATCCCACCTATCTCCGTGATTACGATTACAGCGGCCACCCGGTGATCAAGGGTCGCCTCTTCCGGAGCATCAAGTCCAACAATTACTACGCCGAATACGACTATTACGCCGACGGCTCAGAGAAGAGCTATCGGGATTACGACGGTAAAGTCACCAGTTCCTCCTATGATTCACTGGGGCGCAAGGTGCGCACCGAGTACCCGACGGATCCGGGCCACCCAACTGTTGCCAACTACCTGGCCACCGCCTATGACCTTTATGGAGAGGTGGCCCCCGAAATTCGGACAGTGTGTTAAGGTGGACAGCCGCACACTGACGATGGAGGCACATCCCAATGAACAAGACAAAACGCAAGCGTTACTCGGCCGAGTTCAAAGCCAAGGTCGC
>Ga0334722_10007638_pt1 | contig 10454 bp, 9 predicted proteins | sample C3_bottom_MG_FD_207210 | JGI IMG/M metagenome (GOLD analysis project Ga0334722, IMG submission 207210) | Sediment microbial communities from Yellowstone Lake, YNP, Wyoming, USA - C3_bottom | ecosystem: Environmental > Aquatic > Freshwater > Lake > Sediment | place: USA: Wyoming | collected... | reverse complement strand
AAGTTGAGAGCGCATTTGGCGCCAGGATAGCGAATTCTTAGCAGAGCGATTATTTTTTCCGCACGGGACTTTTTATGCTCAAGGCGCTCGCGGGGCATCGCTCAACAGTTGCAGGCAAGAATTACAATGCGGTCAAAGTTATTCAAATCCTTGAGCACTGAAATGGAGCAATATCTTGCATCCGGTTCGGTCAATTTAGTAATCCTGGCAGCTTGATCGTGTCCAATTTCAAACATAATTCGGCCACCCGATTTCACAAAGTCGGGGGCCTCTTTTAGAATGACTCTTATGGCATCCAGGCCGTCTTCACCGGACGTTATTGCAATTTTCGGGTCAGCATGGACTTCCGGAGATAACGTCTTATATTCTGATTCTGTCACATAGGGGGGATTGGATATTATCAGGTCAAATTTTTCTGTCGTCTTGACGCTGTCCAATAAATTTGATTCACGAAATTCTATGCTCTCCTCCACTTGGTGAAACTTGGCGTTTTTTCCGGCAACTTTCAAAGCGTCTTTGCTGATATCCACCGCCAGTGTCCGGCAATTCTCATATTCACAAGCCAGGGTGATGGCAATGACGCCGGAACCGGTGCCGATGTCTAATATTCTGGGCGAATTGATTTTGTTCGTTCTCAAATATGTCAGCGCTCCCTCACATAGAAGTTCCGTCTCTGGCGCGGGGACCATTACTGCTTCATCGACATAATACTTCCTGCCAAAAAACCAGTATTCATTCAGGATAAACTGAAGGGGATAGCGGGTGGCCCGACGTGCCACCATTTTGTCCAATTTGCCAATTATTTGTTTGTCAATCAATTTTTCGCCATGCACGTACAAATTGAGCCGGTCGACATCGAGCAAGTAGCACAGCATCTGCTCAATTTCCGTTTCAGGCGTATCGATGCCGGATTGTCTTAGAATTGCAGCGTTTACAGCAATCAACTTGTTAGTAGTTCCTTTACTTATGCCAGACGAAACTGGTTTGGTTAGCAATGGTTTAGGCATATTTGGCTTTTCTCAATAATAGTAAATAGGCAACTAGCAATAAGCTGATAATGGCGTAGCAAATTTTTGCTGTATGGGGAATAGTGGGCTGGATTAATAGTGGGAGCAAATAAGCAGTCATCATTAGAAAAAACGAAACAATGCCAATATATCCTACCCCCGCTGCCGGCAGAATGGACCTCTTTTCTCCTGATTTTGCCTTCACCAGCTTTGACACTAAAATAATGAAAACCAAATATATCAAGAGGATTTGCATAAGATTGTCCGAGAAATTTTCACCGAAGGGAACAGCCTGCCAGGTGTCGCCGGTTAGTTGCAATCGATGGTAGCTTCCCAGCAATATTGCAGAAACAGCCAGAAATGCCGTTCCTAACATAAAAGACAGGCGAACCGCTGCCAACTTTGTCCGGCCTGCAATTAAACTTATTGAGCCAATGGCGCCATTCGAAATAGCCAGAATTGCCAAAAACATGGCTAAGTAATAGCCAAGCTTGGTCCAATTGTCTGCTCGTCCCACAGCCACTGTGACAAAGGGTTTTGCATCGGGCATTTTGACACCCGCCAGATATCTTCCGATGGGGTCACGAATTTCGAAATAATAATAAGATTTTTTCCCTTTAAGTCCCATTTGGATTTTGGCGTGATAAAGCCCGGCGGTTGAATCGACCAGCGTTAAGGGGGTGGTGCCATAACGATGCAGTTGTTCGGCATTTTGTAGATTTGGTTTGGCATATCTTATAACGTATTTGAGTGTACTGTCTTTCGGCCCGGTAATTGTAATTGGTATAATAATGGTGGAGTCGGCCAACGCCGTCGGAATAGGGGTTACTTCAACCGTGTAATTGTTGGATGTCGAGGATTGCTTGACCGAAATTCCGGAACTGCCGCGGTTAACGACATAAACTACGGCAATAGCTATGATGATGCTTAAAATCGCTTCAGCTGTTCGCATTACTTGACTTTAGTCTGGAGCTGTGCATGGGCCTCCAATCTCTTTTGCCTGTCAAAGTCTCGCAACGGCTCAATCAATTCGTCAACATTGCCTGAGAGAATATCTTCCAGTTTATACAATGTCAATGAAATGCGATGGTCGGTGACGCGTGCCTGCGGATAGTTGTAAGTACGGATTTTGGCCGAACGGTCACCAGTGGAAACCATCGAGCGGCGCTCTTCAGCCATTTTTGCTTCCTGTTCGGCCTTTTTGGCATCGAATAGACGTGCTCGTAATACTTTTAGCGCCTTAACTTTGTTTTTTAATTGTGATTTTTCGTCCTGACAAGTGACCACCACCCCGGTTGGCAAGTGTGTGACGCGAACTGCCGAATCAGTGGTGTTGACCGATTGCCCGCCCGGACCGGAGGAACGATAAACATCAATCTTTAGATCCTTTTCTTTAATATCAATGTCCACTTCTTCAGCTTCCGGAAATACAGCTACGGTCACCGCCGAGGTGTGGATACGTCCCTGTGTTTCGGTGTCCGGCACTCTCTGAACACGATGGACACCCGACTCATATTTCATGCGACCATAAGCATCATCGCCATCGAGTGAGAAAACAATTTCCTTGAAGCCTCCGACATTAGCCGGGCTGGTATTTAGCGGCTCCAACTTCCAACCTTTACGTTCCGCATAGCGACGATACATGGCAAACAAATCTCCCGCGAACAATCCGGCCTCATCGCCGCCGGTACCGGCCCGAATTTCCACAATGGCCGCCTTATCATCATCGGGGTCACGGGGAAGAAGCTTCAGGCGAAACTCATTTTCGAGATTTTCAATCTGCGGTTGAAAGATGGCCAATTCCTCTTTGGCCATGGCGGTCAGGTCGGGGTCACTGGTCGTACTGATGATATCTCGAGCTTCATCTATAGCCAGTTTTGCCTTGCGATACTCGCGGCCGGTTTTGAGAACATCTTCGACTCGCCGGCGCTCGCGATTCAATTCGATTAATGCTTTGCGGTCACTGCCGGAGGCACCTTCCGCCAGGAGGCGGTCGATTTCCTGTAAGCGGTTTTCAAATTTCTCGACGATTTCAATCATGGAATCTGCTGATTATATATGAATTAATTATTATTTTTTGAAGAAAAAAGTTTAGGGCTTAAAGTCAGCTAATAGACAGGCGTCTTTTTGGCTGAAATACGGGAGGAAGTGATTCCCAATGCAGCCTCGAGCGCCACTATCGCCACTTCCATTTGTTCCAGGTTCGGCTCCTTGGTCGTTATACGTTGGAGCCAAAGACCGGGCTGAATGAACGCGTTAACCAGTTGGTTATTTCGTTTCCTGGCCGAGAATTTGAGAATCTCATATGAGCCTCCGGCTACCAAAGGCAACAAACTAAAGTGAACTGCAAATCGGGTAAGTAGTGCCGGCGGATGCCCCATCAGGATGGCAAAAATCGTATCCGAAAATACATATACAACCATCGCGAATAAAGCCACGATCAAGATGAAAGAAGTGCCGCAGCGCGGATGAAAACGGGAAAAAGTGCCGGCGATTTCCGGGGTAAGCTCCGCTTTCGATTCATAGGTGAAGATTGCCTTGTGTTCGGCGCCGTGGTATTCGAAAACTCTTTGAAAATCTTTAAAAAATGAAATGCCCCAGACATAAAGAACAAAAATGGTTATGCGAATGGAACCGGCAATCAGGTTAAAACTGACGGCACTTTTGTCCACATGAAAAAGCGATGAAATCGCCAGTGGCAGAAAGAAGAAAATCAAAATTCCTGCACCGAGTGCGATCACTGCAGTTATCCCCAGCCAGATCCGGCTTTGATCTTTTTTGCTCTCCTGAAGTTGCTCTCCTTTTTTCAAGGCTTCCTCTTTTCTGGCCTCCCGTTCGGCAATTTCCGCCGAAAAGTGAAGTGTCTTGATGCCGATGATGAGCATTTCAATAAAGGCTACAGTACCGCGAATAATGGGAATATTTAGAATTTTCCGGCGCAATGTCAGTGAACGATAGTCGTCGGTTTTGATGACTATTTCACCCGAAGGAATGCGTACCGCTGTTGAAACTCTGTCGGCCGAACGCATCATGACGCCTTCAATAACGGCCTGACCGCCTACATTAAAGTCTGCCATGGTTCTCTTTTTGACTTAACAGGTGAACGATGAAAGGCTGCAAAAAAGAATTTCAGCCGCTTTATTTGGGTGTGCCCAGTTTGTATTTGCGGCGGAAACGCTCCACTCGACCGGCAGTGTCTAATAATTTCTGCTTGCCGGTAAAATAGGGATGACAATTCGAGCAGATTTCCACACTTATGCTTTTCCTGGTCGAGCGGGTGGGATACTGTGCCCCGCAAGCACAGGTTATAGTGATTTCGTGGTATTCAGGATGTATACCGGATTTCATTTCCTAACCTCATTTGTAACTTTAACCCCTGTAACGATTTTCGGTTCCCAAGGGGCAATTAAGCGGAGTAATATAGTTATAACATGACAAATTGCAACGGCATAATTTGCATTTGAATGGCAAATTATGATTGAGGTGCAATTGTAACTGCTTTAGCCAAAAAGGGTTACTTCTGTCCTAGCAGGGCCGACCAGTAGTACTTTTCGTGGATAAGATTGGTTATTTGAAATCGATTTGCCAAAATTGTTTCAAGCTCTTGTTTTGTAAAGTAGTTTTTCAAAATGACATATTCAGTGCCATCGGCCAGTTTTCGCAATTTGAAGTTGTTACCATCTTCATCGATGCGCACGGAATCGATTTGGGCGCCTTCGGCAGGGAGGTTATTGTCTATCATCCAAATCTGGCCGTTCTTGTTGAGTGGGTCTGAAATTATTTCGAACAATCGAGAAAAGTTTTGCCGAGGCTCATGCGACAACCAAAAGCCCAGTATGACCAAGTCGAATGATTTTGATTGGAACGGAAGATGGTAAAGATCGCAGGCAACAAAATTGGTTGAAGCGCAATAATTTTTTTGCCGCGCTTGATGAATCATTTCAACGGCCAAATCTCCGCCGATAACTTGATTAGCAGAATTTGCTGCAATTCTAGTCCAATAACCGGTGCCGCAGGCCAGATCAAGCACAATTTTGTCTTTAGCAATTCTCTCAAGGTACTTGCAGTGGTTTTCGATTTCTCGGCGACGCTCGGGGACATCACGATAGTAGATTTGTTCATACTCGGGCGCCCGGGCACGATAGTAGTCAACGATGTTTTTATGTTTCGGCATGATTTTTCAAAATAAGTCCGGCCAATTTTTCGCCCAGCTGGTCGGCCTCGGCAAGAATTTTGGTGTCATCTTTAGCTGCGCCTTTTTTGTTAAAGTCTTCAGACTTAAACCAGACCAAGCCTTCGTTGGTGACTTCAATCCACTTGAAGAAACCGGCCAGTGAGCGCCGCGGCCCTTCTACCCAGCCTTCATTGTCTCCGACTAGCACCATCGCGCCGGGTCGCTTGCGTTCAAATAGCTTTACAAAGCGATGTTCTTTCTGAACCCCTTTGTAATCCGGAGGGCGAAAGCAATTGCAGCGATCCATGAAGGCCTTAGTCTGGGCCGAGACCGCATCAAAATAAACCGGTGACCCAATTAGGAAGCAGTCACATTCGGCAAATTGCTTATAGAGCGGTGTCAGCGCATCGTCAAAAAAGCAAAAATTGGGAGCGGGGGAATGGCCGCAAGCCTGACAAGGAAGAAACATCAGGTTGTTTAAGGAGTGAAAGTCAATTCTTGTTTTCTCTTTAGTGCCGACGTGTTTCGAGATTGATTCTGCAATTCTTTGGAGCAGAATATCGGTCGATGATTCCCCTACCGGTGAACCTGATATGGCCAAAACCTTAATCAATTTCTTTACCTTCCAGTTCCCCTATTTTTTCATAGAGGGACAGAATTTGCTCTTCAAGATTTTTCTTGTTCTGGGCGAGGGTATGCAGCTTTTCCCAGTCAGTTTTGGGAACTTCAAAGTTCAATTGATCTTCAAGCCGCAGCAATTCTTTTTCCAACGCTTCGATTTTCTCTCTCGTATTTTTGATTTCTCTTTCATGCTTAGCGATGCGTTTAGATTTTTCCTTAAATTCAATGAATGCGGCTTTCGCTGATTGAGCCTTGGTCTTAATCGGTGCAGTGATTTTCCCCACTTTGTCCATAAAATATGAATAATTACCGTCATAAGTGCGCAATTGTCCGTTCTCAATATGCAGCACTTTAGTTGCAATTCGGTCGAGAAAATAACGGTCGTGACTGACAATGAGGCAAGTGCCATCGTAGTTTAAAAGGGCTGCTTCCAACGCTTCACGGCTGTCCAAATCAAGATGATTAGTGGGCTCATCCAGTATCAGAAAATTGGCCGGATGATATAACAACAATGCCAGTGATAGTTTGGTTTTTTCACCTCCCGACAAGGCCGAGATTCTGGTGAGCGGCTCATCACCGGTAAAGCCAAAGCGAGCCAGATAAGAGCGCACCATGCCAGACTCGACCATGGGGTCAAGCTGCCAGGCGCTTTCCAACACAGTCAATTCCGGCTTGAGGTTTTCCAATTCCTGGTCAAAATAGGCGACATCGACTTTGGAGCCGATTTTAATCTCACCCTGTGAAGGCGCCAGCTCGCCGATGAGAGCTTTGATTAGAGTAGTTTTGCCGCTTCCATTTCGGCCAATCAAGGCGACTTTGTCGCCACGATACAAATCAAAATTGAGATTATTAAGGACCGTAATATCACCATATCCCAGAGTGACATCGACCGCGGACAAGACGTGCCCGAACGAACGGCCTGATGACGTCATCGTAATGGAAGTTTTAGAATTATCTGATTTGACCGCTTCAATCCGCTTCAGTCTTTGCAAGTATTTGAGTTTGGATTGCGCTTGTTTAGTCTTTTGGCCGGCCATATTGCGCCGAATGAATTCTTCGATGCGTTCGATTTCCTGGCGCTGATGTTTGTATTGGTGTTGCTGTAGCTCTCTTCGCTGGTTCCGCTCGCTTAAATACTTTTCAAAGCCGCCGACATAGGTGTTCAGGCGGCCATGCGACAATTCCCACACATTGTCTACACTGGCGTTTAAAAAGGCGCGGTCGTGAGAGACTATAATATAGGCTTTGTCGTTCTTGCGTAGAAACTCTTCCAGCCAGGTTGTGGACACGATGTCCAGATGATTAGTCGGCTCGTCCAGAAGCAGCAAATTCCCGTGACCGGCCAATATTCTCCCCAGAGCCGCCCGGTTCTTTTCACCGCCGGAAAAATTCTGAAGTCGTTCACGATGCCGCTCTTCGGGAAACCCCAGACCGTGCAAAATGGCGGCAATGTCATTTTCCAAATTAAACCCGCCATTTATTTCGAATATATGCTGCACCTGGCCTAATCGTTCAATAGCTGCTTTGTCTTCGGTATTATTCGTGACGAAATGCTCGAGCTCTGTAATCTGCCTACGCAGTTCCAGAAGGTCATTTCGCGCCGACAGCACGAAATCAAATAACGTCAATTCCTGGAATCGGTTGGTTTCCTGAAGGACGTATTCTATCCGACAGGTTTTAGCTCGGCTGACTGTGCCCGTATCGGGAGTGAGATTGCCGACAATGGCTTCAAACAGCGTCGTCTTGCCGACTCCGTTTTTACCGACCAATCCTATTCTGTCCGTGCTGGTGACGGCAAACGAGATGTTTTTGAAAATCAGCTTGTCGGCGAATGTTTTACTGATAGCATCAGCCGTGAGGAGAGTCATGTCTATTCCTCAATTGGGGCCGAGCGAGACAGAAGCAGTTCTATTAGTATCAGGAGGGCTGCAATCCAAAGAAATATCTGCCAGAGTTCCTTGCCGAATCGGAGTTCGGCGATAGTGGCTTGTAACGGTTTGCCGGTTTGCAAAACATGATACTCTTTGGCGCCAATGGCCTTGGCAATCTGATCAAATGATGAAGAAGCCAAGTCACATTCTTTAGGATCGATATTTACGGCAAAGCGGTCAATTTCCTGTTTGTCAAAAAATGCTCGGTAAATTCCGGGTAATTCGATTGGAGCAGGACTGTAAGTTACGGCACCGGTTCCTTCCATGGGCGGCACTTTCAATACTTGCGAATCCGGCAATGACACTTCAATCGCCTGATCGAGAGACCCTTTCACTGCCAGACTACGCACAATGTTGCTGCCGGTGTAGATCTTGACATCATATTCGGAAAGTCTTGAAGCCAGATACTCCGTCATGCGAGCTACAAAGGGCACAAAGAAAGCATGTGCTGTCAAATCAGTATAAACGGGAGAGATCGGCCCGGCAAATGTCAGCACCCGGCCTTCGAAATATTTATTTTCCACCAAAGCGCTCCGATCGCCGGAAAAACGCATTATCACTTTCGCTTTTGTAGATGTGCGGACTTTTGGCAGAGAAAAGAATTTAAGTTGAGGGAGTTCTTTTTGGCCAAAATCGAAAATGGAAAAAACCGGGTGGCTATTATCTATAAATGCCACTGAATAGAAACCAGCGCCAGAAAAATCTTTGTCCAGCGGCTCATCAATTGTGACGCCGGTTACTTCAGACCAATTTGAATTGAAATCTTTCGCATCGGTTTCTGCAGAATAAGTGACTAAAAGCGAGTGACCGGAACGAACAAAATCCTTGAGACGGTCAACGACCGTAGATGTCATCATTGGCGCACCAGAGAAAATTATGACATCGTAATCGCGGAAATTCACTCCCAGCAATTTGTCAGGCGTGGCCTGCTTGACTGACCAGTATTGTCCACTGACATCGGAAGGTACCAGCGCCAATCGAATTAACTCGCTGGCTTCATCACCGTCAATAATCAACACATTAAACATTTCCGGAATTCTAAAGCTGAAATAAAAGAGATTGTCACCGCCAAATTTATCATCAGACAACTCAATATGCCCCGATTGGAGACCTCCGTTGGCCAGCGTGTGTGTAAACCTGACCGTGGCCTCTTTTTCTCCGGCAATGTTAAAATTAGTCTGCGAAACTCTATTTCCGTTGACAAATAAAGAAGCAATGATGTCGTTGACATCTTCTTTCCCATAGTTCTTGACTGTGGCAGTTAACTCAAACGGTTTGCCGGGAATGAGAAGACGGCCGCCGAAATCAATATCCACAATACCGACGTTCTCGATTTTCTCGACTGGGAGTTCGACAAAATAGATTTTGAGGTTTTTGCCCAAATCGAATGATTTATCGGACAAAGCATTTCGCTGCTGGTCACAAATTATGTAAATTTCCTTATTGAGATTTTTGGCTTTATTAAGCAGTTCGATAGCCCGGTTCAACGAGGTCTCTAATCCGGTCGGTCCATAACCCGGTTCGATTGCTTTAATTTTTTCGCGGGCAATAGCCGGACTTGTCAAGGATGCGTTCTCACTTTCATCAGACCCGCCTCCCAGAGTGACGATGGCCAATTCATCTCCTTCACCAAAACCATCCAGAAGTTCCAATGCCCGATTTTTGGCCAAATCAAAAAGAAGCCCGTCTTTAACATAGCGATTCATCGAGGCGGAATTATCAAATAGCATAACGGCTGAAACCGAAGCATGCGAGCCGACACTGCCACCGGAAGTAGTCGGTCGTGCAAAGGCGAGCACTACCACAAAAATAATCAGCATTCTAAGAATCAGAAGAAGAAGCTGTCGTATGCGGAGTCGCTTGACCTGGCGGCGCTGCATTGCTTTCAAGTGCTTGAGCGATGAAAAATCGATAATTTTGACGCGCCGGCGGCTGAACAAATGGATAATCAAAGGAATTAATGCAGCAGCCGCAGCTATCAGAAAGCCTGTATTTAAGAAACTAAACATCAGATTTTATTGTGTGTACTTTTTTTCCAGATACATTTTGGCTTCTTTTTGGTGATATACGGCAGAAGCAGTGGCCAGCACCTCGGCATAATGTTTTTTAGCTAATTCACGTTTATTTTGTAGATCCGCGGCTTTACCCATCCAGAGGTTAATCATGCCGATATAAAATGGCCGACTTTCTAAAAACAAAGCCTGCTTCAGTTGGTCATAGGCGTTACTCATGTCTTTAAGTCCCACCAAGGCAATACCGGTCCACATGTACGGATTAGGCACGGCTGGTTCGCTCTCAATTTGCTGATTAAAATAACTAATTGCTAATGTAAAATTGTTTTGGGCCTCCTGGCGATCGGCAGCTTTGTCGGAATGCTGCAATATTTGTCCTAACATTGTTCTGGCTTCACCTACCAGCAGTCCACCGGAAGATTTGTGAACCAGTGCATTCAAGTACTGTGAAGCTTGATCAGTATCTCCCTGCTCCAGCCAGTTGAGTCCGAAATTGAAAAGAAGTACTTCATCAGTGCTGTCCAGCGCCTGCGCGGCCAACAAATGTGAATTGGCTTTGTCATATTCGCCATACATCATGCGAAATGCAGCCAAGCTAATCCAGCCTTGTGCATTCTTGGCGTCAAGTTCAACCAATTTTGCCTGCGCGTCTGCGGCACCATAGTAATCGCCATTGAGAAATTCGGCTCCGGCCATTTGTTCGAGTTCC
>Ga0334722_10007637_pt1 | contig 10454 bp, 8 predicted proteins | sample C3_bottom_MG_FD_207210 | JGI IMG/M metagenome (GOLD analysis project Ga0334722, IMG submission 207210) | Sediment microbial communities from Yellowstone Lake, YNP, Wyoming, USA - C3_bottom | ecosystem: Environmental > Aquatic > Freshwater > Lake > Sediment | place: USA: Wyoming | collected... | reverse complement strand
CGGGCCGGACGGCGGCGACGGCGGCAAGGGCGGCGACGTGGTCGTTGTGGCCAACGTACAGTTGAACACCCTGCTCGACCACAAGTACCAGCAGCACTACTTCTGCAACGCGGGCGGGGACGGGCGCTGCAAGATGATGTCCGGCTCGGACTCCCCGGACGTACTGATAAAGGTACCGGTCGGCACGGTGGTGAAGATATACGAGACCGGCGAGGTGCTTGGCGACCTGACCGAGGACGGCCAGAGGCTCATCGTGGCCAAAGGCGGGCGCGGCGGCAAGGGCAACTCGTTCTTCAAGTCATCCACACACCAGGCCCCGCGCTTCGCGCAGCCGGGCGAGCCGGGCGAAGAATTTACGCTTACCCTCGAACTCAAGCTGCTCGCGGACGTGGGCATAATAGGACTGCCGAACGCGGGCAAGTCCACGCTCATCTCGGTCATATCCTCCGCGAGGCCGAAGATTGCCGACTACCCGTTCACTACGCTTGTGCCGAACCTGGGAGTGGTAAAGCACGGCCCGCACAAAAGCTTCGTGGCGGCGGACATACCGGGCCTCATCGAGGGCGCGCACAAAGGAGCGGGGCTCGGCTCGCAGTTCCTGAGGCACGTCGAGAGAAACAGGATGCTCCTGCACCTGGTGGACGTATCCGAGTTCTCGGCAGACGACACCGTCAAGAGCTTCACGACCATCAATGATGAGCTAAAAAAATACAACCCTGAGCTTATGGCCAGGCCGATGGTCGCAGTTGCTACCAAGCTGGACGCGCTCGATGACAGGGCGCGGCTGGATGCCTTCGAGGGCTACTGCCGCGAAAATGGATACCCGTTCTTCGCCGTCTCGTCCGCTACCCACGAGGGCGTGGACAGGCTGCTCGATTACGTGTCGAAAAAACTGGAGGATACCCATGCGCCAGACGATAACGAACCTCAGGTTAGCCGCGACCGGGATGGCGGAGCTTAACGACGAGAACATGAAGAAGGTAATAGACGAGATGTTCCGCGCCATAAAGGAGCTCGACGAACGGTTAGAGGCTTGCGAGAAAAAAGTTAGGTCGGGGTATTAGGGAAACAACAGCTTGTCATCCTGAGCGAAGCGAAGGATCTGCTTTTTGTAGCTGCCCAATTTATTGGGCGTTTTTGGCGTTATATTATTAAAGGCGCCTGATAAATCAGGCAGCTACATTTCAAAGACAACTGCTCTCGCTCATTTGCCAATTCGCCTCCCGTCTGGTAATATTAACTAATACCGGAATTATCCACACGTAGAACCCAAATCTCCCCGGGGGTGCGAAATGGCAAAGACCGTCAAGGTGCTCGTATTGTATTACAGCATGTTCGGCAACGTGGCAGAGATGGCCAAGGCAGTCGGCGAAGGCGTCAAGTCCGTCTCTGGCGCGGAGCTTGTGCTAAAGCAGGTCCCCGACCTCCTGCCCGAGAAGTTGATACAGGAAAACGCGGTAATCAGGGCCGTCAAGGACAAGTACAAGGAAGTGCCCGTTGCGTCTAACAAGGACCTGGAAGAGGCGGACGCAATCATCGTAGGCTCGCCCACCCGCTTCGGGAACATGAGCTCGCAGATGCGGAACTTCTGGGACCAGACCGGAAGGCAGTGGGGCGAGGGCACGCTTATCGGCAAGCCTGCGGGTGTGTTCACCTCCACCGCGAGCCTGCACGGAGGCCAGGAGACCACGCTCATCTCGATGATGTTCACGCTCCTGCACCACGGCATGCTCATAGTGGGCGTGCCATACTCCGTGCCGGAGTTGGTCACCACGAAGTCAGGCGGCACGCCTTACGGCCCCTCGCACACGGCAGGCCCGGAGGCCGATATGCCTATGACGGACGACGAGCGCAAGATATGCTTCGAACTCGGCAAGCGCGTCGCTGAGATAACAACTAAGGTAAGAGGGTAGGTAGGGTGGGCACTGCCCACCATTCATAACTCCCCCATCCACGCTCAGGCGCGTGGCATTTTGTTCATCTTCGGCGGACACGCCGCCGTAACGTGGCCTCTTATCTTAAGAGGGGGACTCAAGGGGGCGTTACTGGATTCCCGTTTTTTGATGTATGATTAAGGAACAGTCGGCCACATGGAAATCTTCGAGATTGTAAACATGCACGGCGAAGTGATAGGCACCGCGCCCAGAAGCGAGTGCCACGGGAACCCGGCCCTCGTACACAGGGCGTCGCACGTCCTGGTATTCAACAAGGCGGGCGAGCTACTGCTGCAACTGAGGAGCAGGGCCAAGGACATACAGCCGGGCAGATGGGACACATCTGTCGGCGGGCACCTGGCGGTGGGCGAGACCTACGGGGAGGCGGCGGTCAGAGAGATGGCCGAGGAGCTTGGCATAACGGAAACGCCGCTCAAATACCTCTACGACTACCCTATGCGGAACGAGGTGGAGTCCGAGGACATACGGAGCTTCTTCACAGTGTATGACGGGCCTGTGAAGTTCCAGGTGTCGGAGATAGACGAGGTCCGTTTCTGGGGCATGGAGGAGATAAGGTCCGCGCTTGGGAGCGGGGCGTTCACGCCCAACTTCGAGACCGAGTTTTCGCTTTACGAGAAATGGAGGATTGAAAGTGGCTGAGGCATATGTGGGGACCTTGGAGAGAAAGGACCCGCTATACGACTATCTGGCCGAAGAGGTCATGCCGAGGGTGGAGTACGCCGTGAAAGACCCGGTATTCCACGTGTCGCGCCTGCACGGCTCGAACATAGTCTACAAATATAGAGAAGAGCGTACCGACTTCAAGATGATAGGCAAGTTTTATAACGCCGCAAAGCCGCACAAGGGCGAGAAGCTGAGGGCGGAGTTCCATAACCTGAGGCACGCCCGCGCGCTGGGACTTACGAGGCTCCCGAACTATGTCGTCAAACCGCTCGGCCAGGAGAAGAAGATGGGCCTGGGGCTGCTTGAGGAGTACGTGCAGGGCAAGGACCTGGACCATTACGTCAAACGTGCGGTATACGAGGGCAGGCACGAAAGGCTCAGGGAGCGGCTTTCCGGCCTGGCATTCTTCCTGGCCGAACTGCACAAAAAGACCGGCCCCTCGAAATGCCTTGACATCTCGCCCTCGCTGGACTATTTTTCCAAGATACTCGACAAGCTCAGGCGTCACGACCTGTTGGACGACGACATGACGGTACGCCTGACGCGCCTGAAGGAGCGGTGGCACGAGCAGGACTACATGTACATGGACCAGGAAGTGCTGATACACGGAGACGCCACCCCGACCAACTTCATATTCCCGGACGAGGATGGGGTAGTGGCAATAGACCTCGAGCGTATGCGTTCGGGAGACAGGATGTTCGACGTGGGAATGGTCTGCGGGGAGCTGAAACATGCATTTATGTGGAGGATGGGCGACCGGTACGCCTCCGAGCCGCACATAGGCCATTTCCTGAAGGAGTACACGAGACACTTCGGGGACGGCGACCGGATATACTGGTCTGTAGCGCGCAGGAACCCGTTCTACATGGCGGTGACCGAGCTTCGTATAGCGAGGAACAACTGGCTCGACAGGGAGCACAGGATGAGGCTTATCCGCGAGTCCGAGAAGTGCCTGACCTGGGGGTTGAAGCTGAGATGAGCCTGAAGGCAGTCGTATTCGACCTCTACGGCACGCTGGTCAACATAAAGACCGACGAGCACGACCCCGGCGTATACCGGGAGCTCTCGAAGTTCCTCTCATACAACGACGTGTACGTGGAGCCGGACGAGCTGTACCGCTCCTTCATGGACAAGATAAAGACGCAGCTTAGTAAGTCCCGCCTCGAATACCCCGACGTGGACGTCCTCAAGATATTCACCGCAATAATTCACGAGTACGGCGCAGGCAAGATGGGCGCGCGTCTCCCGCTCTATACCGCACGGCTGTTCAGGTCGCTATCGAGGAGGACGTTCGAGCCGTTCCCCGGCGTGTACGGGATGTTAGAGCGCCTCAGGGACAAGTACCCGCTCGCCCTCGTATCGGACGCGCAGAGATGCTTCACCGAGCCTGAGGTGGAGATGATGAAGCTGGGCTGGTTCTTCGACCACATATTCATGTCGTCCGACTTCGGCTTCAGGAAGCCCGACCCCCGCTACTTCGCAATGGCGCTGAAGGCCCTCAACGTAAAGCCGGAAGACTCCGTATACGTCGGGGACAACCCGTACAGGGACCTGCTGGGCGCAAGGAAGGCGGGTATGAAGATGGTGCTCGTCAGGAGCTCGGAGCGTTCGTACGAAGACCTGCTCCCCGACGCATACATAGAGGATGTGGCGGAGCTTGAGCGCATACTGGACGAGTTGAACATGATACGCTAAAAGTACCAGCCCTTAAGCCACTTCAGATGCTCGATGTACCTTAGGCTCACTTCCATCCCGGAAAGCGCGGGGTAGAATAAGACGAAGAGAAGTAGCGTAAAAGTCAGGTAGCCCCATGCGGCGTAACGCCCCCAACTATACCCCTCCACGATATTCTTGAGCACGTACACGATGCAGAGTATCACAAACGGCAGTATCGGGAAGAAGTGGTATATGAACGCAATCCTCGTCACCTGCGTCCACGGCAGGTAAAGGCTTGCGATGGCCGTGAATACGACCACCATGTCCCTGTCCCTCCTGACGGCCGCGATGACTACTGCTGCGGCCACGGCGGGTATCCCGACCCACCAGATGGCAGGGTTCCCGAAAGATACTATCGTCGAGGTCATCCCGGCCGGCATATCAGAGCCTACGTAAAACCATACCGGCTTTAACATCAGCGGCCATTCCCACCACAGAGACTGGAAGGGGTGCGTAGCCACAAGGGTCTTGTGGAAGTTGTACATGTTCCCCTGAATCGCGGGCAGGTCGGCTATGCTATGCCCGGGGCCGGGCACCATCATGATTGGTATGTACGAGAGCGTGTATATGACGGCAGGTACTACGACGAAGAACAACACGCACCACAAAAACCAGGGAGAACTCTTGCGTGTGCCCGCAAGACGCCCGGCGTCTTTGTGCTCGGCGCGTTTCGCAAGGACGAACAGCAGCAGTAGTCCGGGCGCGCCGTATAACGCGTTCCACTTGGTCGCGGCGCCCAGGCCGAAAAAAAGACCGCACAGGAAAAGCAGCCGCAGCGACTCGCTGGGACCGGTTTCGTACGGCATGGTGGAGTAGTAGCGGTACATGTAGTAGAACATGAGCATGATGAACAGGGTGACGAAGCCGTCCACCGTGCCCACCCTCGTCTGCGAGAAGTGCATGAAGTCGGCCATCATTAAAAACGCCGCCGCAAAGCCGTAAAACCTGCCCCCGAACATGCGCCTGCCGAACACGTACATGGCCGGGAGCATAGCCGCGCCTCCGAGCGTGCCCGCGATGCGCCAGCCGAACGGCACCATGCCGAATACGAGCACGCAAAGCGCGATGAGTTCCTTGCCGAGCGGCGGGTGTGAATTCTCGAAGGGCTCTATGTGATGGATGTATTCGTATGCGGTGCGGACGTGGTATATCTCGTCGAATATCATGTCCGATAGATATGACGGCCTGTACTCTATCGACCCCTGCTCGTCGAATAGGTTTGCTACCACGCCTTCGTCCGCAGGGTCGCTTGTTACGTCGGACAGCTTTGTGACGCTGACGGGCGTGGTCTTCCCCTTCTCGAAAAACCCAAGCTCAAGTAGCGTCCCGCCAGGCGCGTCCGCCGTTATCCTCATGCGGCCTGTCCTGACCGGGGTAAGGTCGAGGTACTTCCAGGTGAATATCTCCTTTTTCTCTATATTGGCATACGGGAGGTATTTCCCAGACGCGTCCATGAACTCGACCTTGTACCTGCCGGACGCCTCCCTGCCGTCGCCGAGTCCGCTGTAATAATATATACGCGATATGTCCTTCGGTAAGCCTAAGTCGGCCACGAAGCCTTCACCGACTTTCACCGGCTTCCACCCTGTAGTGGGCGAGTCCAGCCTGCCGAGGTTAACGAGCGCTACGACCAGGTAGATTAGCGTCAACGCGGCCATGATGATGTAGTCCCTGCGGTCGAGCGGGGGGGAACTCACCCTTGCCGGTAGCGGGGCGGCCGGGGGGGTGTTGGCCTTAATGGCTGCGTGTCGTGTCTTCTTGGTCATGCGGTAGATTATAACACAACAGGAAAAGAGGGGGATTTGTAGTTGCCCGATTTATCGGACGGTTTATTTTACTTGACACCCCCGATGCCGATTCCCTATAATGTCGCATCCTGCAATAGCTCATATCCATAAAATGACCAGTCGCGTTTCACATTTCAATAAAGGAGGCAGACGATGAGGAGAAAGGCAAGGTTGTTGACGGCGGTGTTGTTTGGTATCGTAATAATGATGTCGGCGACGCTGGCGGTGGCGTTGCCTCCACCCCCGACACCGACCGTTACGACCATCGGGTCGGGCTCGTTGAACAGCACGTCGTCTTTCGGCGATACCGTCAGCTTCACCGCGACCGTGAAGCCGACCGCCGCAACCGGCGCTGTGACCTTCATGGACGGCCCGACGCCGCTTGGCTCATGGACGATCACTGCCGGTACGGCCACGCTCAGCACGTCCGCGCTGACCAAGGGCACGCACTCGAACATCACTGCGGCATACGGCGGTAACACACCCTATGCGGCATCTACCTCTCTGGCCATCACGCAGACCGTGACCATTCCCACAGACCCGCCGCTTTCATTCGCGGCGAATGTGGACTACACCACTGGAGCTCTCCCGTCCGCTATTACAGCTGACTTCGACGGAGACGGAGTGCTGGACATCGCAACGGCGAATTACAACGACAATAATGTTTCCATACTGTTAGGCGTCGGAGACGGTACGTTCGGGCCGAAGGCGGACTTCGACGTCGGGAGCCAGCCTAACGCTGTGACTACGGGCGACTTTAACGGAGACGGGATGCTGGACTTGGCCGTCGCCAACAGTTTCGACGGCGCCGGTGGCAACAGTGTTTCCGTCCTGATAGGCAACGGGAACGGCACATTCGCGGCAAGCGTGCCCTACGCCGTCGGGAGCAACCCGCTCTCTGTAACTACAGGCGACTTTAACGGAGACGGGAAGCTGGACTTGGCCGTCGCCAATTACTTCGACGGTGCCGGTGGCAACAGTGTTTCCGTTCTGATAGGCAACGGGAACGGCACATTCGCGGCAAGCGTGCCCTACGTCGTCGGGAGCAACCCTACCTCTGTGACTACAGGCGACTTCAACAAAGACGGGAAGCTGGACATCGCGACGGCAAATTATAGCGGGGGTATTTCCGTCCTGTTAGGCGTCGGAGATGGCACGTTCAATGCGAAGGCAGACTATACCGTCGGGTTCAACCCGTACTCTGTGACCACCGGCGACTTCAACAAAGACGGGAATCTGGACATTGCTACGTCGAATTACGGTAGTGTTAATTGTACTGTTGCCGTACTGATAGGCGTCGGAGACGGCACATTCGCGGCAAGCGTGTCCTACGGCGTCGGAACCCTCCCTCTTTCGGTGACGACCGGCGACTTCAACGGGGACGGGAATCTGGACATCGCGACAGCGAATAATGGCGACTCGAATGTATCCGTACTGTTAGGCGCCGGAGACGGCACGTTCGCAACAGCGGTTGGCTTCGGCGTCGGATTTGGCCCGTACTCTGTGACTGCCGGTGACTTCAACGGAGACGGCAGGGTGGATATTGCCGCTGCGAATGACGGCGACCCAGGCAACACTATATCCATCCTGTTAGGCAACATAGGTACTGCGACGACCGTTTCGTCCAGCCCCAACCCGTCGTCGTACGGCGAATCCGTTACCTTCACCGCTACGGTGACGCCGTCCGCAGCAAACGGAGACGTGACCTTCATGGACGACGTAACTACTCTGGGCACCGGGACGCTATCCGGCGGCACGGCCACGTTCAGCACGTCTGCGCTGGGCACGGGCACGCACTCAAACATTACTGCTGTATACGTCGGGGACTCGACCTATGGGACCTCGACCTCGGACGCATATACCCACACGGTCAACAAGGCGGCTACCACGACGGCCGTAAAGTCCTGGCCCAACCCCTCGATGCACGGCGATACGGTGACCTTCAAGGCGACCGTGACACCGTCTGCCGCGGCAGGTACCGTCACCTTCAAGGACGGCGGGGCCACGCTGGGCACCGGTACGCTCTCCAGCGGCAAGGCCACGTTCAGCACCTCCGCGCTGAGCGCGGGCACGCACTCGAACATCACGGCGGTATACGGCGGTGACGCGAACTACGCTACCTCGACCTCGACTCCATTTTTCCAGATGGTCAACGCCCCGGTCTGTGAGGTTCCGGCGAGCATTACCGTACCCGCGACCAACGCTACCGGCTCATATTCCGTAAGCTGGGCCGCGTCGGCCACGGCAGGCGCGACATATCTACTCCAGGAGACCACCGACTCCGGTTTCACGGCCAACGTGCGCACTGCCTACACGGGCACGGCTACGACCGCATCGATAACCGGCCGCGCTACTGGCACCACCTATTACTATAGGGTGCTGGCGAGCAAGACGGGTTACATCACAAACGCATGGTGCATCGGTGCGAACGGCTGCGTCGTCACCATCACCGTCCTGCCCGCATGCGGCATGCCATCGAGCATTACCGTCCCGACAACGGGTTTCTTCGGCTCGTACACGGTGCGATGGGGCGCGTCGGCTACGCCTGGCGTGACCTATACGCTCCAGGAGGCCACCAACTCCACGTTCACGGTCGGGCTTCGCACCGCATATACCGGCACGGCGCAGACCAAGGCCATCACCGGCCGGCCCAGAGGTAAAACGTATTATTACCGGGTGATGGCTGCAAAGACGGGATATACGGCGAGCGTGTGGAAAAAAGGCTCAAACGGTTGTTATGTGCGGTAAATAACAGGCAGGACTGCTACCACCTTGTACGAGGGGCAGATAAATGCCGGGTGATACACGGTGAACTAAGCGTCGTACGATGGCGTCAGGCCAAATCTGTGATATAATTGATACATAGGCATTACAGAGGAGGTGGTGTGCCATGACGGCCATAACGAGGGACGAATTAAGGCTGAAACTTCAGGAGGCTCCCGGCAGGGTTCTGCTGATAGACGTGAGGGACAGGGCAGACTATGAGGCGGAGCACATTAAGGGGGCCATCTCCGTGCCGCTTACTGAACTCTCTATGAGGGCGGCAAAGTGCTTCAGCGCTTCGCAGGAGATTATAGTATACTGTACAAGCTTCGAGTGCCCTGCAAGCTCGACCGCCGCGAAGTTGCTTGCCAGGGCGGGGTATGCCAACGTGCTCGACTACGAGGGCGGCCTCATGGACTGGAAAGAGGCGGGATACCAGACGGAAGCTGCGATAAACCTGAAGGCGGCGTAAGGCCGACAATCTTATAACCCTTACGTCTTTTCACCCTCCCCTTATCCCCTCCCATCAATGGAGGGGAATGTTTTTACCCTCCCCACCTGCGGGGGAGGGCAGTGTGGGGGTGTACAACAACCAGATTACTTCCCCATCGCTTCTCCACAAAAAACATTGGACAATTGGCCCGGACGGTGGTAGATTTATGTCCGTCGACATCCCCCCTAATATAAGGAGGCATACGCATGTACGCATTAAGCGCAGCAAAGGCCATCGCCGCGTCGCTCCTGGCGCTGCTCATCTCCACCTCCACTGACGCCTCGGACCACCCCTTCAAGAACATCAATATTGGAGAGGCCGTCCCGGGGTTCACACTAAAGGACACAAATGGCTCCGACGTATCGCTCGCAAGCTACAAGGGCAAGGTTACGCTGGTGCTCTTTGTCAGGCCCGACCAGAAGAACTCTCAGAGCGCTATGGCCGACCTCCAGAAGCTGATGGACAAATACGGCCCTAAGGGTCTCGCCGTCGTCGCCATGACGCCTGAGACCCAGCAGGCGACCGAGTTGAAGGACGTGGTGGAGAAAGAGAAGATAACCTACCCTGCGTTACTCGACGAGGGCAAGAAGGTCTACGGGGAGTGGGGCGCATTTTTGTTTCCCACCACCGCCGTGCTGGACAAGGAGGGCAAGATGATAATGCCCATCCCCAGCTACAACCGCACGTACCCGGACGTCATGGAGGGCTACGTGCAATATGCCCTTGGCGAGATTGGCAAGGAGCAGTTGGACGCCATAGTCAACCCCAAGGGCTCGGTGAGGCTTACGCCGGAACAGAAAAACGCAGAGCGGCACATGATGCTCGGCCAGCGCATGATAGACAGGAAGCTCATAGACAAGGCCGCGGAGGAGTACGGCCAGGCCGTCGAGTCCGACCCGACCCTTGTGGACGCGCATATCAAGTACGGGTATGTCCTTTTGAAGCTGGGTGACTCCGCAAAGGCGCTGGAGCAGTTTACAAAGGCGCTCGAATTAGACCCGAAGGCCGAGGAAGCCTCGACCGGCCTCGGCTCGGTGCAGGTTTCCACTGGCAACTTCGACAAGGCGATCGAGGTTC
>Ga0334722_10007636_pt1 | contig 10455 bp, 7 predicted proteins | sample C3_bottom_MG_FD_207210 | JGI IMG/M metagenome (GOLD analysis project Ga0334722, IMG submission 207210) | Sediment microbial communities from Yellowstone Lake, YNP, Wyoming, USA - C3_bottom | ecosystem: Environmental > Aquatic > Freshwater > Lake > Sediment | place: USA: Wyoming | collected... | reverse complement strand
AGCGCAGGCGAGGGGTGTGTCGTCTCCGCCCCGACAACAGAATTGAGGCCCGCGCGAGCCGCGTGAGCTCGCTGGCGCACGCCGCGGCTCCAGCACCGATCGCACCTCAGCTCGAGAACCCGATCCCCATGCGGTCCAGCGCTCGCAGCACGAGGCTGGGCCGCTTTCCTTCATCTACCCGTCGCAGTCCGCGCGTCACCATCCCCACCGCCCAGGAGCGGAGCGGCTCCGGCGGGTAGGGGAACGGTGCCCGTCGCGCCAGCGCCAGGTCGAGCAGCTCTCCCGGCCGGTCGAGCGCCATGTGGGCCAGGATCCGGCCGGCCAGCCGCGTCGTCCCGAGGCCGTGCCCGGTGTACCCGAGACCATACATCACTCGCCCTCCGAGGGCCTGTCCGAAGAACGGCGTGAGCCTCGTGGTCGAGCAGATCGCGCCGCCCCAGGCGTAGGGAAACTCCAGGTCGGCCAGCGCGGGAAAGTGGCGCCGGAAGCTCGCGCGCAGCGCGCGGTAGTGCTCGGGGGAGTGATCGCATGACGCGTCCACCCGGTTGCCCGCGTAGTACGCCGCCTCGCTGGTTCCCCAGAGAATGCGGTCGTCCGCCGTCAGCCGGTAATAGTTGAAGAAAGTGCGGGCGTCGCTCACTCCCTGGCGCCGCCGCCAGCCGATCGCGTCGCGCTGAGCGGCGGTCAGCGGGTCACTCACGAGGATGTAGTCGTAGAGCGGAATGAACCGGTGAACCACCCCGGGCACGAGGTGGTGGGTGTAGGCGCTGGTGGCGAGCACGGCGCGCCGGGCCTCCACCGAGCCTCTCGCCGAGCGGAGCCGGACGCCTGCGCCCGCCGGCTCGACGGCCTCAACGCGGCTCCGCTCGTATACCCGCACGCCGAGTCGTTCCGCTTCCGTTCGCAGGCCGTCCACCAGTTTCACCGGATCCAGGATGCCGCCTCCGGTGACCCACACCCCTCCCAGGTAGAGCGGCGAGTTCACCTCGGCGCGTATCGCCTCGCGATCGAGCTCGCGGAACGAGGCGAGCCCCAGCCGATGCGCAGTGCCGACAGTTCGGCGCGCCTCCTCCAGATGCGCCGGCGTGAGCGCCGCCATGAGCCGCCCGGTGGGCTCGTAGTCGCAGGCGATCTTCCTGTCCGCCAGAAACGCCAGCATCTCCGCCACGTTCCGCTCGCCCAGGTCGGCGAGGCGCCGGGCCTCCGCTTCGCCGAAATGCTGGATGGCGAGGCCGTGGCTGTGGTCCACCGTCTCCGAGAGCATCCCCGCGTTCCGGCCGCTTGCCCCGTACGCCGCCACGCCCTGCTCGACGACCACCACCTCGGCCGAAGGGTCGAGCGACTTGAGGAACAGTGCCGTCCAGACGCCGGTGAGACCGGCGCCGACCACCGCCACGTCGGCGCGCTGCGCATTCTCGAGCGCGACCGTGTCGCGTGGCGTGCGGCGCGCAAGCCAGTAGCAGGCCCGCTCGATGGGCTCCATGAATTGTCTCGGGGAGCTACCGCTCAGTGCGTGCCCGCCGCCCCGGCATTCGCGCGCTCTACCCGGTGTTGCCAGAGCACGGTCACGCCGAGGAGGAGGAGGCTGCCGAGCAGGATCGCCGTCGCCAGCACGTTGATCTGCGCGGGGAAGGCGGCCCGGCGGGCGCCGTAGACGTACAACGGGTAGGTGATGCGGCTGCCGGCGTTGAAGAGGGTGATGATGAAGTCGTCCAGCGAGAGAGCGAACGCCAGCATGGACGCGGCGACGATCCCGGGGGCGATGATCGGCAGGGTCACCTTGTAGAACACCCGGAACGGGGCGGCGCCAAGGTCCATCGCCGCCTCCTCGAGGGTCCAGTCGAAGCCGCGGATCCTGGCCCGCACCGTGAGGGCCACGTAGCTCACCGAGAACATGATATGGGCGGTGACGATCGTGGCGAACCCTGTCGGTACATTGAGGCCGAGGAAGAGCGAAAGCAGCGACGAGCCCAGCACCACCTCGGGGGTCGTCAACGGGAGCACCAGCAGCAGCCCCACGGCGCCGCTCCCCTTGAACTTGTAGCGGCAGAGGGCCAGCGCGATCAGCGTGCCGAATAGCGTGGCCACGGCGGTCGAGATGGCGGCCACCCGGAGGCTCAGCTTCATCGCCTCCACCAGGGCCGGGTACTGGAATGGCTCGCGCCAGGCGTCCAGCGAGAACGCCTTCCAGACAAAATTGAATTTGCCCGCCGGCTTGTTGAAGCTGTACAGCATAGTCACGAAAATCGGCAGGAAGAGGTACGCCAGCACCAGCGCGGCGTAGCCGTCGAGGAACCAGCGGGAGAACCGCCGCATCAGGCGAGGTCCTCGGTGCCCAGGACCCTCGCGTAGGCGAGCACGCCGAGCGTGATGACGGTCATGAGTACGAAGGAGAGCGAGGCGGCAAGCGGGTAGTCACGCACCTCGAGGAACTGGTTCTGAATGACCGTGCCGATCATCTGCTGGTTCGGGCTTCCGAGCAGTTGGGCGTTGATGAAGTCGCCGGTGGCGGGGATGAAGGTCAGCAGGCTTCCCGCGAACACCCCCGGCAGCGACAGGGGGAGCACCACCTTGAGGAATGCCCGCGTCGGCGAGCAGTAGAGGTCCTCGGCCGCTTCGGTCAGCCGCCGGTCGATCTTCTCCAGGCTGACGTAGATCGGCAGAATCATGAAGGGGACGAAGTTGTAGGTCAGGCCGCCGAGCACCGCCATCGTCGTATCGAGTAGCCGTCCGCCCGGCTGCATCAGGTGCAGGTGCTGGAGCAGCCAGGCGGCGGGGCCGCTGTCGCCGAGGATCGTCTTCCAGGCGAACGTGCGGACCAGGAAGGTCGTGAAGAACGGCAGGATGACCAGGCCGAGCAGCAGGTTCTTGAGCCTCCCGCCGCGGAACGCAATCACGTACGCCAGGGGGTACCCGAGCGCCAGCGCCATGAGGGTGGCCGCGGTCGCGTACTCGAGCGAGCGGAGAAAGTGGCCGCCGTAATTGCTCAGGGCCACATAGTAGGCCTCCCACCAGGGCCCGTCCGGTACCGCCACCGACGTCTTGAACAGGGTGACAATCGGGACCACGAAGAAGAAGAGGAGCCACAGAATGCCCGGCGACACCAGAAGGTAGGGCGCCAGGCGGTTCTGTCGCTCGCTCGCGGCACCAATTCCTGCCATCGTGCGTCAGGCCCCGATGGCGTTCTGGAAGAGGCGGTTGAACTCCGTCTCCTCCTCGTCTCCCAGCCCGCGGAAGACGTGGAGCCGGTAGCGCAGCTCCTCCGGCGGATTGACCAGCGGGCTCTTCGCCAGGTCGGGCGCGATCTTGGCCAGCTCGTCACCCGCGCCCTTGACGCCGGAGAGGTAGGGGGCGCCCGCCACGATCTGCGCCGAATGGGCCGGGTCGTAGACGTAGTTGATCCACGCCATCGCTTCGGTCTGCCGGTCGGAGGTCTTGGGAATCATCATGTTGTCGGAGTAGAGCATCGCCCCCTCCTTGGGCGCGATCCACTGGAGATCGGGATTGTCGGCCCGGAGCCCCTGGATATCACCCGACCAGGCGAAGGCCACCGCGATGTTGCCGGCCGCGAGGTCCTCCGCGTAGTCGTTGCCGGTGAACTTCCGGATCTGCCCGCCCTCTCTCGCCTTCTTGATCTTGGCGCAGGCAGCCTTCACGTCGGCGGCCGTGGCCACCGAGGGATCCTTGCCCATGCCCAGCATCGTGAGGCCGACGGTGTCGCGCATCTCGGTCAGCATCGTCACCTGGCCCTTGAACTTCGGATCGAAGATGTCGTTGATGCTGGTCAGCTCCCGCTTGGTCTTCTTGGGGTTGTAGCCGATGGCGGTCATCCCCATGAGCCACGGCACGCTGTATTTCCGGCCGGGGTCCCAGCTCACGTCCTTCACGTTGTCGACCAGGTTGGCCTTGTTGGGGAACTTGGAGTCGTCGAGCGGCGCGACGTAGCCGAGCCGGATGAGCCGGCCGGCCATCCAGTCGGTGAGCACGATGATGTCGCGGTCGATGCCCTGATTCCGCTTCAGCGGCTCGTCGATCTTGGCGAAGAACTCGTTGTTGTCGTTGACGTCCTCGGTGTATTCGACCTTGATCTTGGTCGCCGCCTCGAAGTCGGCCACGGTCTTCGGGTCGATGTAGAGCGGCCAGTTGGAGACCCGGAGGGTCTTCGCGGCGGCGGCTTCACCGCCCGCTGCGGCACCGGAGCCTGGCGCGCCCTCCTTGCCGCCGCAGGAGGCGAGGAAGCTTCCCCCCAGCGCCAGCCCGCCCGCCCCGAGCGCGGCTCGGGCAAGAAAGCCGCGTCGGTCGATCGCGCGGCGAAGAAATTCGTGGATGTCCTGCCCCTTGCCCTCGGGCTCTCGCTCGCTCATCGCGTGCTCCTGGTGATGGATGGCGGAAGTCGGCCGGGAGTCGCCCGCTCCACGGTCGTCCTGAGATCGGCTTCTTCCTCGACTCTGTGTCCGGCGGGCGGCAGGAGGCGCGCGGCGTCGCGCTCCCAGCTCGCCCAGAGCGACTGACCCGGCTCGAGCCCCGTGACCGTGTCCTCCGGCCCCACGTGGGCCACGATCTCGGTGCCGTCGAGCGTCGCGAGCGTACACCGGATCATCGGGCCCTGGAACACGGCGTGGCGCACCGTCACGGGGATCCCTGAATCGGCCGCGGGCGCGTCGTTCGACAGCCGGAGCCGCTCGGGCCGGACCATGACCGTCGCGGGAGCCCCCGGAAGGAATCGCCAGCCGCCGGCGGGAACCTGGATCGAGCTGTTGCCCGCCACCGTGATCGTCGCCTGGGCTCCCTGGGTCGTCCCCATGACGCCGGGGAGCAGGTTGGCCACGCCGATGAAGTTGGCCACGAAGACCGACGTGGGCGAGTGATAGATCGCGGTGGGCGAGCCGATCTGCTCGACCCGGCCTTCGTTCATCACCGCGATCCGGTCGGACATCGTGAGCGCCTCTTCCTGGTCGTGCGTCACGTAGATGAAGGTGATGCCGACCTCGCGCTGAATCCGCTTGAGCTCGATCTGCATCGCCTGACGGAGCTTCAGGTCGAGCGCCCCGAGCGGCTCGTCCAGCAGTAACGCTCGCGGGTAGTTGGCCAGCGCGCGCGCCAGCGCCACCCGCTGCTGCTGGCCTCCGGACAGCTGCCCCGGCGTCCGGCCGGCGAACTGGGTGAGCCGCACCACCTCGAGCAGCGCCTTCACCCGCTTCTGGGTCTCGTCTTCCGAAATCTTCTGGCTTCGCGGGCCAAAGGCGACGTTGTCGGCGACGTTCATATGGGGGAAGAGGGCGTAGTGCTGGAAAACGGTGTTCACGTTGCGGTGGTACGGCGGAACCCGCGACACATCCTTGCCGTCGAGCAGGATGCGCCCTTCGGTCGGCTGCTCGAATCCGGCGATCATCCGGAGCGTGGTTGTCTTCCCGCACCCGGAGGGACCGAGCATCGAGAAGAATTCTCCGCGCCCGATGGAGAAATCGGCGTCCTGGACCGCGACGTAACTTCCGAATCGCTTGTGGACGTGGTCGATGGTGATGACGTCGTCTGGCGACCCGGCTGCCGGAACTGTCGGTGAGGTCATACCCGCCAATGTGCAACGCCTTCCGCCGGTTGACAACTGCGGTCCGGGGACACAACCTCCAGTCACCGGCATCGAATGACCCCACCGAGGCGATAGCATCCCCGACCACGCCGAATCACAGGACAGGACGCCATGAGCACCACCCTTGCTTCCGGGCCGCGGGCGGCAAACGATCGTCTGCTCGCTCGAGCCCAGGAGGTCGGCCAGTCCGAGATGGCCCGCCTCCTGGCCCGCACTCCCCGGTCAGCCGAGCTCTATCAGCGGGCCGTGAAGACCCTGCCGTTCGGGGTCGTCTCGTCGTTCCAGAAGATGCAGCCCTACCCGATCTACGTGACCCGGGGGAAGGGCAGTCACATCTGGGATCAGGACGGGACCGAGTATCTCGACTTTCACGGCGGCTTCGGCGCCATGGTGGTGGGCCACGCCCACCCCCGCATCGTGGAGGCCATCCACGAGGCGGCCGGCGGCGGGACCCACTTCGCCGTCACCACCGAGTCGGCGGTGCGCTTCGGGGAGGAGATCTGCCGGCGGTTCAATCTGGAAATGATCCGCTTCGCCAACTCGGGCACCGAGGCGACGATGGACGCGATCCGGGTGGCCCGGGCAGCCACCGGCCGCGACGTCGTCTGCAAGATCGAGGGCTCGTACCACGGCCATCACGACAGCGTGATGTTCTCCGTCATCCCCAACGCCGACACGATGGGAGGACGCGACCGCCCCGCCAGCGCCCCGGTGTCGAAGGGGATGGTGAAGGACGCGTCGAAGTACATCCAGGTGGTCCCCTTCAACGACGCCGACCACCTCGAGCGTGTCCTCGACGAGAAGGGATCCGAAATCGCCTGCCTCATCATGGAGCCGGCCATGATGAACATCGGGATCGTCGTCCCCCAGCCCGGATACCTCGAGCGGGTCCGCCAGCTCTGCACCAAGCACGGGGTCGTGCTGATCTACGACGAGATCAAGACCGGCTTTACAATCGCGTCCGGCGGAGCCACGGAACGGTTCGGGGTGCAGCCCGACCTCGTCTGCCTGGCCAAGGCGATCGCGGGTGGGCTGCCCGCCGCCGCCTTCGGGGGACGGGAAGACCTCATGCGGCTGATCGAGCGGGGCGTCTCGCAGATGGGGACGTACAACGGCAACCCGCTCGTCGCGCACGTCGGGCTGGTTGTCATGACCGAGATTCTCACTCCCGCGGCCTACGACTACTTGGGCCGGCTCGGCACGCGCCTGGTCCGGGGCTGTCAGGCCGCCATCGATCGCTGTGGGATGCCGGCGCACACCGTCGATCTCGGCGCCAAGGGATGCGTGTCCTACCGGCCGACCCCGATGCGGAACTACCGCGACTTTCTCGAGACTCGCACGGAGCTCTTCGCGGCGTCCTATCCCTGGCTGCTCAACCGGGGGCTCTTCATGACGCCCGGTGACGAGGAGCAGTGGACGCTGTCGGTGCAGCACGGCGACGCCGAGGTCGACCGGTACATCGAGGTGTTCACCGAGTTCTGCGCGGCCCTCACGAGCTAGACCGGCGCGACTGGGGAAGATGTCGCGCCCGCCAGGAGATAGTCCAGCACGTCCGTGGCGGAGTAGGAGGTGCGGCCGGCGAGAAAGGTCGCGATCGTCCGGAGATCGTCGCCGCTGGTGAGCAGCGGCGGCTCCTCCCGCCCGTCCTCCCGCAGCTGGCCCAGGCCGATGTTGGCCATCAGGGCGTTGCAAAGGCACCTTCGCCCCTCGGTGTCCTCGGGCCGGCCGCCCTTCCGCACGTAGTCCTCCACCGGCTCCGCCGAACAACGGTAGCCGATCTGACCATCCGGTTGGATATACGCGGCTCGCAGGTACCCCAGATCGCAGCGCCGCGGGCGGGGATGATCGCTCGACGGCTCTCCGGGCCAGTGCACCGCCTTGAACGGGTAGCCGGTCGGCGAGGCGCGCGGGTCCGTAAGCACGTCAACCCCACCCTGTGCCGCGTACCGGAGCACCGCCTCCTTGTACGCCGGCGCCACGCCCGACTCCTGGCAGAAGGCGAAGAGGGTTCCCACCTGGATCCCGGCGGCGCCGTCTCTGAGCGCCTGAGCCAGCCGTTCGGGGGACCCCGCTCCGCCCGCGACCCAGAATGGCAGCCCCAGCTCCCGCAGCTTGGCGAGGTCCACCTCGTCGCGCTCCCCGTAGATCGGCTCGCCCCGCTCGTTGAACCGCGGCTCCCCTCGGGGCGGCGCATTGTGTCCCCCGGCTGTCGGCCCCTCGACCACGAACCCGTCCACCCGCCCGCTCGCCTTCCTGGCCAGGACCGTTGCCAGCGAATTGCTGGCGATGATCGGCAGGAACAGCGGCCGGCGGAGCGGCGGCGCCGAGTCCCAGTGCGCCCGAGGGTCGAAGTGGAGCAGCTCCGAGCGCCCCGGCGGAAGCCCGTCCACCTCCAGCTTCAGCGCGGCCGGCCGGTGCTGGCTCAGGAGGTCGAGCACCTCCGGGATCTCCCGCGGGATGCCGGCCCCCATCAGCACATAGTCCACGCCGGCCAGCAGCGCGCCGTACAGGGCAGCGAGGTTGGGGAACTGGATCTTGGTCAGGAGGTTGATCCCCACCGGTCCCTCGTGGCCCTCCTTGGCGAGGTGCACCTCGACGAAGGTCGCGAGCATGGTGAGCTGGGTGCGGGCTCGGCTCACCGTCTGCTTCCAGATGGGGATCGACTTGTAGGAGGTGCCGGGCGGGCGCCCGCCGGGGAGGAAATAGCGGTGCAGGACCTGGTCGGCGACGCCGGGTAGGGGGAACCGTTGCATCCCTCGCCACATGTGGCCGCCGACATCGCCATCCTGGAGGCGCCGGACCAGCACCGCGTCCAGGCTGGTGCCCGAGACCACACCCAACTGCCCGTGCAGCGAGACGGCTCGGGCCAGACGCCAGTCGGACACGCCGATGCCCATCCCGCCCTGGATGATCAGTGGAAGCACCGCCGTCGCCATCCGTCTCCTCCCGCCCCGAAGCCGGAACCGGAATAGGGTTGCCGTCCCCGGGCAAACTCGCCTCTCTGGTGGGAAGTTCCCGTGAAAACATCATGAGGAAGTCCCCTTCCTCGGGTCCGGGTGCGGCAGCCGCTCACACCGAACAAAAGCCGCGAGCGGGCTATATTTCCGCCCATGGGAAGCCCCAACTTCGAGGTTGTCGCGCCGTTCCAGCCCGCGGGCGACCAGCCGCGGGCCATCCGCGAGTTGTCCGAGGGCCTCCGCCGCGGCGACAAGTACCAGACCCTGCTCGGCGTCACCGGGTCGGGCAAGACGATGACCCTGGCGCATACGATCGCCGCCTACGGCAAGCCGACGCTGGTCCTCTCCCACAACAAGACCCTGGCGGCGCAACTCTACGGCGAGCTCCGGCAGTTTCTCCCCCGGAACGCCGTCGAGTACTTCGTCTCCTACTACGACTACTATCAGCCGGAGGCGTACGTTCCGGCCACCGACGTGTACATCGAGAAGGACGCGTCGATCAACCAGGACATCGAGGGCCTCCGGCTCCGCGCCACGTCGAGCCTGATGGAGCGCGCGGACGTGGTCATCGTGGCGACGGTGAGCGCCATCTACGGCCTGGGCGACCCGGTCGAGTACCGCAAGCTCATGGTCACCGTGCGCCGCGGCGAGCGGCGCGGGCGCGACGCCATCCTCGCCGAGCTGGTCCGCATCCAGTACGCGCGGAACGACGTCACCTTCGAGCAGGGCACCTTCCGCGTCCGCGGCGACTCGATCGAGATCTTCCCCGCCTACGCCGAGCAGGCCATCCGCATCGAGCTCTGGGGAGACGAGGTGGAGAGGATCAGCAAGATCGATCCCCTCACCGGTAATACCATCGCCCAGCTCGAGCAGTGCGCCGTCTATCCGGCCAAGCACTTCGTCACCGAGAGGTCCCGGATCGAGCGCGCGGTGTCCCTGATCCGGTCGGAGCTGGCCGAGCGGCTGGCCGAGTTGAAGACGGCCGGCAAACTGCTCGAGGCCCAGCGGCTGGAGTCGCGCACCAACTTCGACGTCGAGATGATGCTCGAGGTCGGCACCTGCGCCGGCATCGAGAACTACTCGCGCCACCTGAGCGGCCGTCGTCCCGGCGAGCGCCCCGCCTGCCTGTTCGATTACTTCCCGCCCGACTTCCTCGTGGTGGTGGACGAGTCCCACGTCACCATCCCGCAGATCGGCGGGATGTTCAACGGCGACCGCGCCCGCAAGCTCACGCTCGTCGATTACGGTTTCCGGCTGCCGTCGGCGCTCGACAATCGCCCGCTCCAGTTCGACGAGTTCATGGCGCTCGCGCGGCAGATGATCTGCGTGTCGGCCACGCCGGGGGACTACGAGCTCCGGCTCTGCGGGGGCAGCGTCGTCGAGCAGATCATCCGGCCCACCGGCCTGGTGGACCCGGAGGTGGATATCCGCCCGGTGCGGGGGCAGGTGGACGACCTGCTCAATGAGATCCGCGTTCGCGAGGCGCGCCACGAGCGCGTGCTGGTGACGACGCTCACCAAGCGGATGTCCGAGGATCTGACCGACTACCTGCAGCAGGCCGGGGTGCGGGTCCGGTACCTCCACTCCGACATCGACACCATCGAGCGCATGGAGATCCTCCGAGGGCTCCGGCTGGGCGATTTCGACGTCCTCGTGGGCATCAACCTGCTGCGCGAAGGGCTCGACCTTCCCGAGGTCTCGCTGGTCGCGATCCTCGACGCCGACCAGGAGGGCTTCCTCCGGAGCGACCGCGCGCTGGTGCAGACCGTCGGCCGCGCGGCGCGCAACGTCAACGGGCGGGCGATCCTCTACGCCGACAGGATCACCGGCTCCATGCGCCGAGCCCTCGACGAGATGACCCGCCGCCGCGAGATCCAGCGGCGGCACAACGAGGAGCATGGCATCACG
>Ga0334722_10007635_pt1 | contig 10455 bp, 8 predicted proteins | sample C3_bottom_MG_FD_207210 | JGI IMG/M metagenome (GOLD analysis project Ga0334722, IMG submission 207210) | Sediment microbial communities from Yellowstone Lake, YNP, Wyoming, USA - C3_bottom | ecosystem: Environmental > Aquatic > Freshwater > Lake > Sediment | place: USA: Wyoming | collected... | reverse complement strand
GCCACGTGGCGGCCAGGGTTGGCCAGCCCGAGCTGAAGTACATCGAGGACTCGACAGACCGGAAGACGCGGTACGTGTCGCTCCGGATTCCGGTGCAGGAAGGCCAGCGGTTCCGGGTGGGCGACTTCACCTTCGACGGCAACACGGTGATGAAGACGGCGGGGCTGAAGCAGATCTTCAACGTCAAACTCGGCGCCTACTACGACGAGAAGAAGGTGCGGAAGTCCCTGGAGAAGGCGCGCGAGCTCTACGGCCAGCTCGGCTACTACGAGTTCACGGGGTATCCGGACGTCAAGCCGCGCGGCGGCCCGGCAGAGGCCGAGGCGGCGGACAACCCGCTCGCGCCGGCGCCCGAGCCGGTGGCCAAGCCGGACCCGAAGGCGGCCACGAAGGCCGGCGCCAAGCCTGGCGCCAGGCCCGCGCTGCCGGCAGGGCCGACCATCGACGTGACGATGCGGATCCAGGAAGGGAAGCAGTACTTCATCAACCGCATCGTGTTCAACGGGAACACCCACACGCGCGACAACGTCGTGCGGCGCGAAATGCAGCTGTTCGAAGGGGGCGTGTTCAACACCGAAGCGCTCAAGTACAGCGTCAAGCGCCTGAACCAGCTGGGGTTCTTCAAGGAACTCGAGGGCGGCAAGGACATGGCGATCGACAAGGTCGCCGGCGCGGACAACAAGGTCGACATCAAGCTCAAGCTCGAGGAGCAGAACCGGAACCAGATTACGTTCGGGGCCGGGTTCTCCCAGTACGAGGGGTTCTTCGGCCAGTTGATGTTCCAGACCTCGAACTTCATGGGCCGCGGCGAGACGCTGAGCGTGACGGCGAACCGGGGGTCGCGCGCCAAGACCTACCAGCTGGCGTTCTCGGAGCCGTTCCTCTTCGACCGGCCCATCACGGTCGGCGCCGACATCCACAAGCAGACCTACAACCTGCCATACGCGTACACGCAGGACTCGACGGGCGCGGCGGCCACGATCGGCTTCCAGGTGGCGGCGTACGCCCGTGTCTACGGGACCTACTCGATCGACCGGGTCAAGATCACGGACATCTATCCGACGTACCTGCCGCAGCCGCAGCTGGTGTTTACGCCATCGTCGGTCTATTCGTCCGAGGGGTTCGCGCGCGCGCCGTTCATCCCGTCGAATGGCGAGATGGCGCCCTCGAATCCCTACATGGCGGACATGCTGCTGTTGAACCAGGGCGGTCACCGGACCATCGGGAAGATTACGCCGAGCTTCCAGTACAACAGCGTGGACAACCCGATCTTCGCGTCCGACGGGAAGCGAATTGCGCTGTCGGTCGACATTGCGGGCGTGGGCGGCGACACGCACTACATCAAGCCGATTGTCGACGTGGTGTGGTACTTCAAGCAGTCGCGGCGGCTGTCGCTCGGGCTGCACGCCCAGTGGATTTCGCTCGCCAGCACCCAGAGCAATTCGACGTTGCCCATCTACGAGCGGCTGTCGCTCGGCGGTGAGCAGAGCGTACGCGGGTTCGACATCCGCAGCATCGGTCCCCGCGACCCAATCAGCGGCGTCGTCATCGGCGGGACGAAGAGTCTGCTGTTCAACGCGGAGTATCAGATCCAGATCGCCGGGCCGGTCCGGCTGGTCTTCTTCTACGACGCCGGCCAGGTCGGCGACAAGGGCGACAAGATGACGCTCGGCAAGTTCCGGACATCGACCGGCGCCGAGATCCGGTTCTTCATGCCGGTCCTCAACGTGCCGTTCCGGCTGATCGCCGCGTACAATCCGATGCGCGCGGGCATCCTGGACAGCCAGTTGCGGCTGCAGAAGGCGTTCGTCTTCCGGTTTGCGGTCGGGACGACGTTCTAGCGTCAGGAGGGGGCTGGTGCCGGGCGGCTGAGCCCGGGGCGGTCCGTGTGGCAGGTGTTACTTCTTTGAAGGGGCAGGACGAATGAAAGCGTTTAGTGTCGCAGCAATCGTGGCGTGTGTTCTGGTCGCAGGTGTGGCGTCGGCCCAGGCCTCGACTCAGCAGTCTCAGGCGAAGCCCCCCGCGGCGCAGACTCCGGCCAAGCCGGCGGCGCCGGCCGCCGCGCCCGCGGCACCGGCTCAGGCCCCTGCTCCCGTGAAGTTCCCGGACGGGGCCAAGATCGCGTTCATCAACATCCAGCAGATCGCGACCGAGTCGATCGAGGGCAAGGGGTCGACCGCGAAGCTCGAGGCGCTGCGCCAGAAGAAGGCGAACGAGCTCGCCGACAAGAACAAGCAGATCGAGGCGCTGCAGGCGAAGCAGAAGAGCAGCGTGATCGGTGACGACGCCCGCGCCCAGGCGCAGCGCGACATCGACCGCCTCAACGTGGACATCCAGCGCATGACCCAGGACGCGCAGCAGGAACTGCAGGACATGCAGAACGAGCTGCAGCTCGACTTCCAGCGGAAGATCGCGCCGATCATCGAGGCCGTGGCCGTCGAGAAGTCGATTCAGCTGCTGTTCAGCCAGGGTGATTCCGGTCTGGTGTGGGCCGATCGCGGTCTCGACCTGACCGGCGAGGTCATCAAGCGGTTCGATTCCGCGACGGCGACGAAGCCGGCCGCCGCGCCCGTCAAGAAGTAACGTGGGCGCCGCTACCGCGCCGGTCAGCGCTATCGACGTCGCGTCCGCGCTCGAACGCCTGTGTCACCGCTATCCCGCCCACCTGGTGGACGCGGTGACCAGCCTCGAGCCGGGACGGCGTCTGACGGCCATCAAGAACGTCACGACCAACGAGCACTTCTTCGTGGGGCACTTCCCGGACGTGCCCCTGTTGCCGGGTGTGCTGATGGTCGAGGCGCTGATCCACGCGGCCACGCTCCTGCTCCTCTCGGAGAACGGCGGGACCCGCAACGCGCGGGTCTCGCTGCGCAGCGTCACCGGCACGAAGTTCCGCCGCCAGGTGACCCCCGGCGATCAGGTCGAGCTCACGGCCGAAGTGCTGCAGCGGCGCCGATCCCTGGCGCGCATCGGTGCGACGGCGCGCGTGGACGGCCAGATCGTCACCGAAACCGAGTTCGTCCTGCACGTGGCCCCGGGGGCGGCGTCGGTGCATCCCACCGCACGCGTTCATCCGGCCGCGATTGTCGGCGAGGGCGCCGTCATCGAGGCGAACGTCAGCATCGGGCCACAGGTGCGCATCGGCCGCAATACCCGCGTCGGGACCGGGTGCATCATCGACGGCGACACGGAGATCGGCGAGGACAACGTCCTCTTTCCAAACGGGTCGTTCGGCCTGCCGCCGCAGGACCTGAAGTACAAGGGCGAGCCCACGAAGCTGGTCATCGGCAATGGCAACGTGTTCCGGGAGTTCGTGACCGTGCACCGCGGGACGGTGACCGGCCGCGGCGTGACCCGCATCGGCCACCGGAACTACATCATGGCCTACGGCCACGTGGCCCACGATTGCGTCGTGGGCAATGACGTGATTCTGTCGCACGGCTCCACACTCGGCGGGCACGTCGACGTCGACGACTGCGCCATTCTCGGGGGCTACGTCGGGGTCCACCAGTTCTGCCGGGTCGGCAAGTACGCGTTCATCGGCGGCTTCTCGGCCTGCACGAAGGATGTCCTGCCGTTCTCGAAGACCGTAGGCAACCGGGCCATGATTTACGGGATGAACACCATCGGCCTGGTGCGCCGCGGGTTCACGCCCGACACCGTCCGCAAGCTCAAGTCGGCGTACCGCACGCTGCTGCAGTCGAACCTGAACACGACAGCGGCTCTGGCGCGGATCAGCGCCGACCCTGCACTCGACTGCCCGGAAGTCCGGTATCTCGTGGAGTTCGTCCGGGCCGCCAAGCGGGGCGTGGTGCTGAAGCGGGGACGCGCGCGGTCCAGCGAGACGTCGGCCGAAGAGTGAGGGGCACGGCATGCGCCTGGGCCTGATTGCCGGCAACGGGAGCTTCCCGCTTCTCGTGCTCGACGCTGCCCGCGCGCAAGGCCACGCGGTCACGGTCCTGGGCATCGAGGGCGAGGCCTCGCCGGACGTGGCCGCCGCGGCGGCCCGCGAGCCCGTCGCCGATTTCCACTGGGTATCCCTGGGACAACTGGGCAAGGCCCTCGCCATCCTGCGCGACGCCGGCGTCAGCCAGGCCGTCATGGCGGGGCAGGTCAAGCACGCGAAGATCTTCTCCGGGATCGTTCCTGACCGGCTGGCGCTCTCGGTGCTGATGAACCTCCGCGCCCGCAATACGGACGCGTTGATCTCGGCGGTGGCCCAGGTCATGCGCGATCACGGCGTCGAACTGATGGACTCCACGGCCTACCTGGCGCCGCTGCTGGCCGGCCCCGGCGTGCTGGCGGCCCGCGCGCTGACCGCGGACGAGCAGCAGAACGTCGGGTTCGGCCACAGCATGGCGGACCGGATCGCCGCCCTCGACATCGGGCAGACGATTGTCGTCAAAGGCCTGGCGGTGGTCGCTGTCGAGGCGATGGAAGGCACCGACGCCGTCATCCGGCGCGCCGGCGAGCTGGCCGGCCCGGGAACGGTGGTCGTGAAAGTGGCGAAGCCGGGCCAGGACATGCGGTTCGACGTGCCCGTCGTGGGCGTCGCCACGATTGACGCGATGCGCGCCGCCGGCGCGACGGCGATGTCGGTGGACGCCGGGCGCACGCTGCTGATGGACGGCGAGGCGGTGGCCCGCGCCGCCGATGCGGCGGGCATCGCCCTGGTGGCCCGCCCGATTGAGACCCAGCCCCGGAGACCCTGAATGAGCGAATCGTTGCTGCGGGCAGCCGTGGTGGGCGTCGGCCATCTCGGCCGCCATCACGCCAGGATACTGGGCTCGATGGCGGGCGTGTCCCTGGTCGCCGTTGTCGACACGAACGAACCCCGGGCGCGGGAAATCGCCGGGGCGTGCGGCGGCCGGCCGGTGACCGACCTGCGCGACGTGCTCGACGAGGTGGATCTCGTGTCGATCGCGACCCCGACGGAGGTGCATGCCGCGGTGGCGACGGCGTGCCTGTCGCGTGGCATCCCGGTGCTCGTCGAGAAGCCGCTGGCCCGATCGGTGGAGGAGTGCGACGCGATCATCGCCGCGGCGGCCGCGGGCGGCGCCGTCCTGGCGGTCGGGCATACGGAGCGCTTCAACCCAGCGGTGATGGCGGCGCGGTCGGCGGTCGACAAGCCAGGCTTCGTGGAGATTCACCGCATGGGGACGTTTCCGGAGCGGAGCCTCGACATCGACGTGGTGTTCGACCTGATGATTCACGACCTTGACCTGGTCCTCTCGATGGTGGGCGCCGACGTGGAGTCGCTCGAGGCGGTGGGCGTGCCGGTCATCACGGATCGGGCGGACATCGCCAACGCGCGGATCCGGTTCGCCTCGGGGTGCGTCGCCAACATCACGGCGAGCCGGATCAGCCGCGAACGCATCCGCAAGATCCGGTTCTTCCAGCGGGACGCGTACATCTCGATCGATTGCGGGGCGAAGGAAGTGGAAGCGTACCGGCTGGTGCGCCAGCCCGGCAGCCGGCCGCAGATCGAAGGCGGGCGACTGCCCGTCGAGGATCGCGAACCCCTGCGATCGGAGTTGGAGGATTTCGTGGCGGCGGTGCGCGACAAGCGGCCGCCGATGGTGACGGGCGCCGACGGGCGCCGCGCGGTGGCGCTGGCGGCCCGGATCACGGAACGGATGGCAGCATGCCGCGCGATCTGAACCAGTTTCTCGCCGACATCGAAAGCCGGGGCTGGCTCACCCGCGTGGGCGAGCCCGTGGACCCGGCCCTGGAAATGACGGCCGTCGCCGACCTGGCCAGCAAGTCTCCCGGCGGCGGCCCCGCGCTGCTGTTCGAGCGGCCGGCCGGCTTCGACATGCCCGTCGCGGTCAACGTGTTCGGATCGCTCGAGCGGATGTGCCTCGCGCTCAATGTGCGGTCGCTGGACGACCTGGCGAAGGAAATCGAGTCGCTGCTGACGCCGCCGGCGCCTTCGGGCCTGCTGGATGCGATGAAGATGCTCCCGCTGGTCGGGCGTCTGACGGACCTGCTGCCGAAGACGGTCAAGGAGGCCCCTTGCCAGGAGGTCGTGCGCCTGGACGGTTCGCTCGACGAGCTGCCGATCCTGACGTGCTGGCCGGAGGACGGCGGCCGGTACATCACGTTTCCGCTGGTCTTCACGAAGGACCCGGAGACCGGGGTGCGGAACATCGGCATGTACCGGATGCAGGTGTACGACGGCCGCACCACGGGCATGCACTGGCAGCGTCACAAGGGCGGCGCGCATCACTACCGGATTGCCGAGCGGCTCGGCCGGCGGCTCGAGGTGGCGGTCGCGCTCGGCGCGGAGCCGGAACTCTGCTACGCCGCGACGGCGCCCATGCCCGAGGGCCTGGATGAACTGCTGCTCGCCGGTTTCCTGGCGCGTCGCCGGATTGAACTGGTCAGATGCAAGACCGTCGACCTCGAGGTGCCTGCGCTCGCGAACATCGTGCTCGAGGGCTACGTCGAGCCGGGCGAGCGGCGCCGCGAGGGGCCCTTCGGCGATCACACCGGCTTCTACTCGCTGGCCGACGACTTTCCGGTCTTCCACCTGACGGCCATCACGATGCGGCGGCGCCCGGTGTATCACACCACGGTCGTCGGCATTCCGCCCATGGAGGACGTGTACCTGGGCAAGGCGAGCGAGCGCATCTTCCTGCCGCTTATCAGGAAGACGATCCCGGAGATCGTCGACATGCACATGCCGGCCGAGGGCGTGTTCCACAACCTCGTGCTGATCTCGATCGACAAGCGCTACCCGGGGCATGCCCGGAAGATCATGAACGCGTGCTGGGGCCTCGGCCAGCTCATGTTCTCGAAGGTCATCGTCGTGGTCGACAAGGACGTCGACGTGCAGAACGCCGCCGAGGTCGCCTGGGTGGTCGGCACCCACATGGATCCGCAGCGCGACATCCAGTTCACGCGCGGCCCGATGGACGACCTCGAGAACGCGTCGGACCTGCCGGCCTACGGCAGCAAGATGGGGATCGACGCGACGCGCAAATGGCCCTCCGAGGGATTCACGCGGGAGTGGCCGACGCGTGTGGTCACCTCCGAAGCCGCGGGCCGGCGGGCCATGGAGATCTGGAGCCGCATCGCGGGACGCGGCGCGGGAAAGGGTGGTCGGTGATGCCGGGGGCTGTGGAAGCGATCGCGGAACGCGTGCAGGCAGGGCTGCCGATCCTCGAGCCGGACCTTGCGGTGCTGGCCGGGACCGACGACATCCTGACGCTGGGCATGCTCGGCGACGACGCGCGGCGCCGGAGGCACGGCGCGGACACGACGTTCGTGCGCGTGGCGGACGTGCGACTGCCGCTGGGCGATGGTGCGGCCTTCGAACCGCATCCGAACGCGGCCGAGGTGCGGGTGTCCGGCCCGGCTGTGGCGTTTGACAGCCTGCTGCCGCTGGTGCGCCGGGTCGTGGACGCGGCGGGCCGGACGCCGGTCTCCGCCTTCGCGCTCGACGACCTGGAGGCGTTCGCCGCGGCGTCCGGGCGTCCGCTCGCCGGCCTTCTGGCGGCGCTCTGCGACGCCGGCGTATCCGCCGTGGCGTCGGCCGCGCTCGATCAAATGCAGGCGCCCGAGGCGGCGCTGGAGGCCGTCAAGGCGGCCGGCCTCGATCTGGCGCGCCTCGTCGTGCGCCACACGGCCGGCACGTCCGACCGCCTCGCGCATTGTCTGCGCGCCAGGGCGCTTCAGGCCTCGCTCGGCTGGATTCGCAGTTTCGCGCCGCTCGGGCAGACGTGGACGCCCGGCTCGCCGTCCACCGGATTCGACGACGTGCGCCAGGTCGCGCTGGCGCGGCTGGTCGTCGACAATGTGGGCTCCATTCAGGTGGACTGGTCGACGTACGGTCCCAAGCTCGCGCAGGTGGCGCTGACGGTCGGCGCGGACGATCTCGACGCCGTCTCCCCGCTGGATGACACGGGCGAGGGGCTCAGGCGAGGACCGCTGGAGGTGGTCCGCCGCAACATCACGGCGGCGGGACTCGCACCGGTCGAGCGGGATGGCGCGTGGCGCCGGGTGTCCCGATGAGCCCCGTGCGCCTCGGCGCGGTGGAGTATCTGAACGCGCGGCCCCTCGTCTACGGCCTCGACCGGCACGCCGACCGGTTCACGGTGCGATTCGACGTGCCGGCGCGGTGCGCGGCGCTGCTGCATGCGAAGGATGTCGACCTCGGCATCGTGCCGTCGATTGAGTTTCTCCGCGGCGGCCCGTACCGGGCTGTTCCCGGCGTCGCGATCGCATCCGAGGGCCCGATTGCGTCCGTGGCCATGTTCACCAGGAAGCCGATGGCGGAGATCCGCACGCTGGCGCTCGACACGAGTTCCCGGACGTCGGTGGCGCTGCTGCAGGTGCTCTGCGCGCGGCACTTCAAGATCGCCCCCGCGATGCGCCCCATGATGCCGGAGCCGGAGGCGATGCTTCGAGAATGCGATGCCGCGCTTGTCATCGGCGACATCGCCCTGTTGTTTGATGCCGAGGCGGCCGGGGCGCAGAAGATCGATCTCGGCGAGGCGTGGACGGCGTACACGGGCTTGCCGTTCGTCTATGCCTACTGGGTCGGCCATCCGGGCACGATTGGCGGGAATGACATCGACCTGCTGGTGCAGGCGGGGCGCGACGGAGCGGCGCACCCGGAAGCGGTCGCGGCGGCCTACTTCGCGGGCACGCCCGCGCTCATCGAGCGGGGCGTCCGCTACCTGCGCGAAAACGTCAAACACGAATTCGGCGCCCGCCAGCTGGCGGGCGTCACCCGTTTCTATCGTGAGGCGGCCGAACTGGGGCTGGTTCCCGAGTTCCGCGCGCCCCAGTTCTTCTGATATGTCCATCGAGTCACTGGCAGCGAAGGTCCGATCCGGTGGCCGCGTCACCGACGACGAGGCCCTCGATCTGTACCTGCACGCGCCAACGCACCTGCTCGGGCGGCTCGCCAGCGAGATTCGATTCCGCCGTCACCCTGAACGCGTCGTCAGCTACATCATCGACCGCAACGTCAACTACACGAATGTCTGCGTTGCGCGGTGCGCCTTCTGCGCCTTCTACCGTCCGGTGGGGTCTCCCGAAGGCTACGTCCTGGGCTTCGACGAGATCTTCCGGAAGATCGACGAGACGATCGAACTTGGCGGCGGCCAACTGCTGCTCCAGGGCGGCCACAACCCGGATCTGCCCCTCGCCTGGTACGAGGACCTCTTCCGCGCCGTGAAACAGCGCTACCCGGGCTTCCGGCTGCACGCCCTGTCGTCGCCGGAGGTGCTGCACATCGCGCGCCTGTCCCAGTTGAGTATTCCGGAGGTCGTGCGTCGCCTCGTCGATGCGGGGCTCGACAGCATTCCGGGCGGCGGCGCCGAGATCCTCGTCGACCGGGTGCGCAAACTCCTGCACTGCTACAGCAAGGCGTCGTCGGACGAGTGGCTCGACGTGATGCGGCATGCCCACCGCGCCGGCCTGCGGACGACCGCGACGATGATGTACGGGTCGGTGGAGACGGCGGCCGAACGGGTCGAGCACATGAGCCGGCTGCGGGCGCTGCAGGACGAGACCGGCGGCTTCACAGCATTCATCGCCTGGAGCTATCAGCCGGAGCACACGGAACTGCAGGGCGTGGAAGCGACGGGCGTCGAGTACCTGCGGACGCTCGCCACCGCGCGCATCTTCCTCGACAACTTCCCGAATCTCCAGGCATCGTGGGTGACCCAGGGCGGGAAGGTGGGGCAGTTGAGCCTCGCGTACGGCGCCAACGACATGGGCAGCGTCATGATCGAGGAGAACGTCGTGCGGGCTGCCGGCGCGGCCTACTGTATGGACGAGATCGAACTGGTCCGGAACATCGAGAATGCCGGGTTCGAGGCCAGGCGCCGCAATATGCACTACGAGGCATTGGGCGGTCCCATCTTCCGCGAACGCGATGTGCCGCGCATGCTCGAACTGGCCGTGGCCCGGGCTGACGGAGACAACTCCGTTCCTGTCGAACTCGTGAACTACCCGGCTCGCAGCCGCGCCGAGCGCGAGCGGCGGGCGTCCGGGGATACGCGGCGCAAGGGCTGACAACACCGCGGCGCTGCCGCCAGACACCGGCACGCGTCGCGGGCGCTCCAGCCTTGACGGAGGAGCGATGAATGTCGCATCCGGCAACGGGGCCGTCGTCGACTGGAAGGGCATTGGCTCCTTCCTCCTCATCACATTCGTCATCACCTATGCGCTGGAAGGCGCGCTGATTCTGAGCGGCATCTCGCCGCTGCTGACCGGCGTGGGGCAGTACGCAGTCCTGGCGGTGATGTGGGTTCCCGCTCTGGCAACCGTGCTGACCATCAGGTTGGTCACGCATGAAGGATTTGCGCTCACGAATATCCGCCTGGGTGGCTGGCGGCCGTACGCAACCGTGGCCGTGGTCATCCCGGCCTGTTTCGCGCTGATCTACGGGGTGACGTGGCTGACGGGTCTGGGCGAGCCCGACTGGACGCTGCAGTACTT
>Ga0334722_10007634_pt1 | contig 10455 bp, 7 predicted proteins | sample C3_bottom_MG_FD_207210 | JGI IMG/M metagenome (GOLD analysis project Ga0334722, IMG submission 207210) | Sediment microbial communities from Yellowstone Lake, YNP, Wyoming, USA - C3_bottom | ecosystem: Environmental > Aquatic > Freshwater > Lake > Sediment | place: USA: Wyoming | collected... | reverse complement strand
GGCCGTCTGCGTCCACGGCGTCGTCGTCATGCCCTTGAGGCCGTAGTTGAGCGGCGTCTGATCGAAGAACGCCGTGAACTTGAACATCTTGTTCTGGAACGAGAACGCCGCGCTCTGGTCGTTGTAGCCCAGGTTCGAGCCGGTCAGCGACCACGAGGACTTGTCCGTCGTCTGGCCGAATCCGAGATTCACGTTGGCGCCGGTCCGCAGATCACGGTAGCGCTCGTAGCGGGCGAAATCGCCCGAGGAGGAGGTGCCCCGGAACCCGAGGTCCACGTATCCAATCGAAGTCTTCTCTTCCGTTGCCGCTGCCTTCTTGTCCTGCGCCGTCGCTACGGTCGCGGAGGCCAGCAAGAGCGCGGCAGTCACCGTCATCAGTCTGTTGCGCATTGCATTCCTCCTTCGTTAGCGCAGAAACGCCTTGCCGGTCGGGGCATTAGAGCCGTGAATCTGCGAGTGGCAGTACACGCACGCCCGGCCGAAGATCTTGTTGGCGCTCGACGACGTCCGTTCCAGGAAGCCGTCGTACACCGTTGGAGGGTGCCGCGAGGTCACGTGGCAGCGCTGGCAGAGGAACGGCTGCTTCGCCACGAGCATGCGGTCGTTGCTGGTGCCGTGCGGGTCGTGGCAGGTCGAGCAGTTCTCGACGACCGCGCCGTGCTCCCACATGAACGGGCCGCGCTTCTCGGCGTGGCAGCTCGTGCAGCTCTCGTTGACCGTCCGGCCGACCTTGAGCAGCTTGACGTTCGCGGTGCCGTGCACGTTGTGGCACGACGAGCAGCTCAGCTTGCCTTCGCGGACCGGCATGTGGTTGAACCGGGTCTGCTTGTTGACGATGCCCTTGTGGCAGGTCGCGCAGAGGTCGGTCTCGGTGGCGGCCTTCAGCTGCTTGGCCCCCTTCGGCGCGTGCACGCTGTGGCAGCTCGTGCAGCCGACCTTGCGGCCTTCATGCTGGCTGCCCGCCCACAGGGCGTGCTTCGAACGGTCGTGGCAGGTGACGCAGATCTCGCTCGCCTTCTCGGGCGACAGCTTGCTGATCACCGTGATTTTCGTCTTGTCTCCGCCGCCGTCCACGTGGGCCTTGCCGCCGCCGTGGCAGCTCTCGCAGCCCTGTGTCGCGACCGGCGATTTCGGATTGAAGGCGCGGGCGTGGGCGCCGGTCTTGAGCGCTGCGCCCTTGTCTTCGTGACAGCCCAGGCAGACGTCCTTGCCGACCAGGTCCTCGGCCTTGACGGCCGGGGTCTTGGCGGCAGCCTGTTTCGGCGTTGCCGCAGACGCCGTTCCCGCGGTGATCAGCCAGGCGCTGACGATCACAGCGAGCGCCACCCCGCGGAAGAGAGTCTTCCAGAAAGAATGCATAACGTGCTCCTTGAAGAGAAACGAACTCCCGTCGTCGGTTCGCGCCGTCAGGCAGCTACCCGCACACCTGCGTTTACAGGGTGGGCATTGGGGGGCTGGGCCGCCAATGACGGTGGAGAAGGCTCCGATGCGAGCCGGGACTCAGCAGGTGAACTGCAATTCAAGTACCAACGCTACCGAATGCTGATATTCTCAACATAGCAAGGACTTGACCGGAATATGCCGGAGTATCGATGAAGTGCGGGTGACAAACCGCGAATCGCCGCCGAGGTCACGACAGTGCTTGCGGATTTCCGACAGAAGACTTCAACAGCTCATCCAAGGGATTGGATGAGGAGGGGCCGGAGCCCCTCCCGAACAGACTCATCGAGCTACTGCTGGGTGTGGCAGAGCGAACAATCCTGCGAAATGACCTTCCCGGACTTCGACTTGTGGTTGTCGTCGTGGCACCGGAAGCACCCCGGGAACGCGGTGTGTCCGATATTGTTCGAGTAGGATCCCCAGCCGACCTTCATCGTCGGGAAGATGTTCCTCCGGTACAGCGCCTGCACCGACGTGACGGCCTGCTGCACGGCCGCCTGCGGCGCCGAGGGATAGGCCTCCCGGTAGAACTTCTCGATCCCGGCCGCCAGTCCCGCCATCGCCGCCTCGGTCGTCGGGTACGACGCCTTCAGCGCCTTCACGGCCTCGCGGCGGATAAACGGCAGGCTGCGTTCGAATCCGCCGCCGGCGATCACGTCGTCCACCGCACGCTCGACCGAAATCGCGAAGGTGTGCGACGGCCGGTTATGGCAGTCGACGCAGTCGAGCACGCGCCGTTCGCCGCGCGCCAGCTGCTCGTCGGTGACCCCCTCGGCCCGGAACTCCGTGACGTTGCCCTTGCCGTCGTCGAGGCGCACGTACGGGATCACCTGGCGCTTGTCGTCGGTTGCGATGTACTCGATCTTGTTCGTCGCCGCGACGTGCCAGTGGATGCCGGACGCGGTGTTCTTGGCCGCGCTGATCCCGCCGATGTGCATCTGGAGGGTCGTCACCGACTCGGTGTTGGCCTCGTCGTCGGCGTATTCCCGGATCTGCTTGATCTTGTCGCCGTGGAACTTCTCCGGCCAGTGGCACTGCTCGCACGTGTCGCGCGCCGGGCGCAGGTTGGTCACGGGCGAGGGAATCGGCCGCGAGTGCGTATTGAACGTCACGGCGTAGACCTGCCGGAGGCCGGACATCTTGGACTTGACGAACCACGGCGCCCCGGGGCCGATGTGGCACTGGATGCACGCGACGCGCGAATGCGGGCCCGCCTGATAGCCGGCGAACTCCGGCTGCATGACCTCGTGGCACAGCTGACCGCAGAACTGGACGGAGTCCATGTACTCGATGCCGCGATACGCCGCGACCGATACGATCAGCACGTTGGCAATCGTGCACGCCACGACGATGGCGGCCACGCGGCGCTGGTACGGCTCGTTGAGGTCCATCTTCGGCCAGCTCGGCATCCAGGCAGCGGTGCCACCGGCCCGGCGGCGATGTTCCAGCCACATGCCCACGGGAATCAGCACCAGCCCGACCACGAACATCGACGGCAGGATCAGGAAGAACAGGAGCCCCATGTAGGGGTTGCTGTGGAAGCCGAACACGTCGAGCGCGAAGAACGTCAGGAACAGGAGGGCGCTCGATGTGGTGGTCGCGGCGCCGAAGATCGTCACCGCGTTGCGCACGAGCGAGAAACGTGAGCGGATTGCCATGGGGCCTCGCTACTTCGAGAAGAACGCGAACAGAATCAACCCGACCATCACCAGGCCCAGCGTCACGGCCACGGTGCCGACGGAACGGCCCAGCGTGTAGACCCAGCCCGGCGCCGCCTCGGACGCCAACGCGTCGATCCGGCCGGTCTTGACGAGGCGATCGTATTCCGCCTGCCGTTCCTCGAGCATCTCGTGCACGGTGACGCGGCCGGTGAAGATGACCGAGTCCATCGGGAACTTCTCCGGCCGCAGGTGGCCGTTGAAGAAGTGGATGGTGAAGATGAACCCGACGGCCAGCAGCGCCTCTTCGCCGTGAATCAGCATGGCAATGTTGAACAGCCAGCCCGGCAAGACGTGCGAGAACCATTCCGGGAACCAGAGCACCAGGCCGGATCCGCCGATGATGCCCATGCCCCAGAACACGGCCCAGTAGTCGAACTTCTCCCAGTACGTGAAGTGCTCAAAACGCGGCTGCGGCCCCAGGCCGACGAACCAGCGCAGGTGGGCAATCATCTCGAAGAAGTCGTTCGGCTGCGGCACCATCGATGCCGGCCCCCAGAGGATGCCGAGATCGCGCCGGAGGAACAACCGCTGGAAGATGCGGCCGAGGTGGATCATGAACACCGTGATCATGATCACGGCGCAGAAGCGGTGAATATTGCCCGCCGCCTCGAAGCCCCCGACGAAGCGCGCGAGCCGCGCCGCCCAGGCCTCGTGGCTGAACAGCAGCGGCATCCCGGTGAAGGCCAGCCCGAGGAAGCTGAACATGAGGAAGCCGTGCAACAGGCGATCCGCCCGCTCGAATCGCCGGTAGTGAGTCATCGTCGCCGGCGCGTTACCGGGGCTGCTGGCCATCGCCATCCTCCGTCGAATTGTCTTTGCCGCGGCCCCGCAGCCGCCGGGCGGCCTTCAGCTGCATCCCGCGGGTGAACCAGAGCCCCGTGTGGATGCCGAAGAACGCGAACACGCCGAACAGCAGCATCTTCATGAACTGGGACGTATAGAAGAGCAGCGGATTGCGCGACCGGTTGGACGGGTCGCCGTGCGGGTCGTACTGGGCGAAGCTCGCCGTCGCCGCCGAGTGGCACTTCTGACAGGTCTTCAGCCGGTTGCTGTCGTGCACCATCGACTTCGGATCCGACTTCGGCACGATGGTGTGCGATCCGTGGCAGTCGGCACAGGACGCGACCCGGGAGTACCCGAGCGCGGTCACCTGCCCGTGGAACGTGTCCCGGTACGTCTTGATGGATTCTTCATGGCAGGTGCCGCATTCCTTGATGACGGCCACCTTCCAGCCGGGAACGTCCGCCCGCGAGATCTCGTGCGCGGTGTGGCAACTCGAGCAGACCGGCGCCAACGGGCTCCCCTTCTTCACCTGCACGCCGTGGATGCTCGTCCAGTAGTCCCGCGCGATGCCCTCATGGCACTTCCCGCACGTCACCGGCACGGTGGCCCGGTAGACCCGGCTCGTCGCATCCGCCTTGCGGCGAATGTCGTGGCTGCCATGGCAGTCCGAACACGTCGGGGCGACGGTGAGCCCGCTCCGGATCAGCGCCTTCCCATGGATGCTGTCCTTGAACAACTCGACGACATTGCCAATCTGAATCCGGCCGCGCTTGATGATCTCGTCGTTGCCGTGGCAGCGCCCGCATGTGTCGAGCAGTTTCGAGTGATGCGTCCGCGACTCCGGGTCGGACTTCGGCCGGATGTCGTGGCTGCCGTGACAGTCCGCGCACGTCGCCGCTGCGGGGTTCTTGCCCGTCCGGCGGGCCGTCGCATGCACTCCGGTGTAGTAGTCGGCGGCCGGCTTCTCGTGGCAGGTGGCGCATTGCGTGGGCTGCAGCTTGTCGGCGTGCGGAAAGTCCGTCGTCTTGGCGAGATCGGCGTGGCAATCGACGCACGCCACCCCAACGGCGCCGTGGATCGACGCGCCGAACACGTTGCCGGGAACCGACACCGACGTGCCGTTGGCGCGCGCGGCCGACGCGTCACCATGACAGCCGAGACAGTCGTCGTTGCTCGGCGGCTTCGGCGCCGGCTTGGCCGCCGCCCCCTGCGCGGAGGCCGCGCCCGGCACGCCCGCAAGGACCAGGAAGAGAATCAGCAGTCGTATGCGCACACGAGTCATGATGACCTGACTATCCCGCCACGGCCCGTGCAACCCTCCGTCGCACGCCGCGCGGTCGCTCATGATAAGACGATTCGGGAACCGATGATCACTGGCGGGGAGCCGGATCCTGGCGATCCGCCCGCGTTTCCCAGCGTTGGCAGGCGACGCACCGATCCAGTTCCGTCGCAATGTCGGTCCGGTGTTCCACCAGGCACGCCCACTGCGCCATCCACTGATCCATCCACATTGGCGCCGGCGATGCCGGCCGGAACTCGCTCCAGCGGCACGTCCATGGCATGCGTTCGGAATTCATTCCCTGCTCCCACGCGGCTTGCAGACCCGACCGCGGCCCCACAGCGCCTTTGCGCTGCCGGGGCCGCCACCTACCCTGAACAACCCGTCCGCCGCTCGGAAGACACGCCCTGAGGAACTAGGGTCTGGAAGGACAAAGTAAAGCGGAGCGTCACGGCCGGCCGTTTCATGGGCTGGTCGACCGCGGTGGGTATAAGAGGATTCCTATGCGCGAGCCTCCCGAGCGACGTCAAGGTTTTACTCACAATTTTACCCAGACCACAGGCCATCACACCAACGTGCATTGACCCATGCGCCATATACTACTGCAACTTCAGTACCAACGCGAATTGTTGAGGTATTGCCCGCCTCGTGGCATCCCCTACCGCAACACCGTCAATTCCGGCCCGGCCAGAGGCTCTTCCTGACGGATTCCCGTCAAGCCCGCCCAGGCTCTGCCCGGCCGCCTACGCTTCGATGATGCGCTTCTTGAAGATGCGGAATTCGCCGCCCTGTTGCACCTGGTCGGCGAGATAGCAGATCTCGCTGCATTGCACCGAGAAATGGTATCCAAGTTCGGATTCCCTCGACGTCACGTCGATCCACTCGTCGTCGAGTCCGACGATAGCGTTCGCCGCGGCCGCGAGTTGGTCCGGCGTCGAGCCGGGAAACCGCTTCTGGAGCACCGAGAGGACTTTTTCGCGATCAATCATGCAGGATTCCGGCAACCTGGATGGTCTCTCGCAATCCCGGTGCCAGGCCGGCCCCCGCCCTCACCAGTGAAGCAGGTAACTGACCTTGAGGAACACCTGCCGGCCCGTTGGCGTCAGCGGCGCGCTCCCGGCCGCCGACGGCCGCTCGGTCAGGCCGGGCGCGAGCCAGTTCCGGTAGGCGTCGGTGTACCCCAGATACACGGCCGTCCAGGGGTTCACCATGTAGGTCAACAGCAGGTCCAGGTTGAGCCGTCGTGCCCGTTCGAGGCTGACCAGCGCGTCGTTGGGCTTCACCGTTTCGTAGTCGAGAATGCCCCGGAACGACAGCGGTCTCGAGAACTGGTAGTTCGCGCGAACGCGCGCGATATGGTCGGTGAAGATCGTGCCGCCGGGCGGCGGTGTGCATCCGCACACCACCGGCGTGTCGCGCGTGCTCAACTGCGAATAGAGGTACGCGAGGTCGAACCGCAGGCGGGACGCAGGCTTGAACGTGAGCCCGGCTTGCACGCTGACCTCGGAGGCGAGCGACGGTGGCGAACCGGCCGCCGGGTAGTAGTTGATCGCGGAACCGAACGACGCTTCCCCGTTGAGCGTGAGCCATGACAGCCACTGCGTGGAACCGTGCAGGAACGCGGAGTACCGGTTGAACTCGATGTCCTCGAACCGTTCGAACGCGCGATGGTACCCGGCGTACACCTCGGTCTGGCCTGCCAGTTCGACCCCGACCCCGGGCCCGATCTGCCAGTCCTGGATCTGCCCCCGGAAGTTCCAGAGCGCGTTGGCCTCGATGTCCGCGCTGACGCGCAAGACCGTGCTCTTCTTGGGATGCCACGCGTAGCTGATTTCCTGCTCGACCTCCCGCATGTCGACGCGCTGGATGTAGCCGAGGTCCGATCGGAACCCCGGGCTGCGCTGCGTGTACTTGGCGCTGTACTCGAAGTCGCGCCCGCCGCGCTTCACCTCCGCGACGAAGGCTGAGCCGTCGCGCGAGTCGCCGGCCGGGTCCTCGGACCGGGTCCCCACCCACTGCGCCGTCACCGACCAGTTGTCGTTGATCCGCCAGCGCCCGTCGAGCCCGTACACGAGATTCGACGCAGAGCCGAACGTCCGTCCCGTGACGATGGCGCCGATATAGGACTGCTGGCCGAACTCGCGCTGCGCCCGCAGCACGCCGATGCCGGTCATCTTGCCCCGGCCGGGCGCGCCGGCATCAGCCGCCTGGCCTGGCCGCTTGTCGTTGACGGCGAGCGCCGCAAACGTCCAGCCGCCCGCTTTGCCGGTGACCCGCGCGCCGAGCCGCGGGTCCGCGATCCGCCGGGAGAAGAACAGATTCTCGGGTGTCTGGAAGAACCCGGCGTTCTCGAGGAAGAACGGCCGCTTCTCCGGAAAGAACACTTCGAATCGCTGATTGACGGTGACCTGCGGTTCGTCGGACTCCACCTGGCTGAAGTCCGGGTTGACGGTGAGGTCTACGGTCACCGCGTCTTTGATGACGGCCTTCGCATCCACGCCGAATCGTCCCGTGGTCTCGGTGACACGCGCGCCCGAGCCGTCGAGCAGGCGCGCCGCGGCGACATTCGCGTACGGAATCGCCTGCAGGTTCCGGCCCGGGGAAACGCCTTCGATTCCTGTCAGCGTGGCCAGTTGCTTGCCGAAACCCGCGATCCGGCGGGTCATGTACGGCCAGAACGAGGTCTCGTTGTTCCGCTTGACGACCCGGGCGAGGGCCAGGCCCCACGTCTGCTCCCGCGTGTTGGCGAAGCGCAGGCTCTTGAACGGAATCGAGAGCAGGACCACGTAGCCGTCGGCGGTCAGGCGGCCTTCGGACTTCCACAGCGCGTCGTAGGAGTAGTCGTCGTCCTGTCCCTCGGCCGCGATACCATCCATCTGGATGCCGAGCGGATTCGCGACGAACAGATAGGCGCGCCGGCCGTCATAGTACGGGTCCAGAACCACGCCAACGAAGTCATCGTCCCCGATGGCCTCACGCTTGGTCATGTTCGCCCGGACCTTGCCCGGCTCCTCATGGCACACGAAGACGACGTACAGATACTGCGAGTCATATGACGCGTAGGCCGTCGTGTCCTGCGACACCGGCACGCCGTCGCCGGGTTCCTGCTGTACGAAGCCGGTGATCCGGACTCCCGGGGGCACGGTGCGCCCGTCCAGGTAGCGCGCCAGCACCGGCGCCTCGCCGACTCGCGGAATCCGGACCGACGGACGGTCGTCGCCGCGAGCCGGCAACGGCGCGCAGCTGCCGAGAATCACCAGCATCATGAAGACACCACGGCGCATACGGCACGGTCCTGTTCGGGGGGCGAGGTCGGCGGAAGGCCGAAAGGCCTTTAGCGGGAATTACGGCATCACTTTACCTGATGTTCCGCGCTTTGTATGATGCGGTCACCATGAGAGCGGCCGTTGAGGACGTCCTGCGGCTCGCCACGATCTTCCGAGGCCTGACACCTGAAGACCGCCGCCGGCTTGCGGGGGTCGCCCACCTGCGCGCGTACCGCCGCGGCGAGACCGTGTTCGCCGAGGGCGACACACCCGAGACCATCTCGATTGTCGTGCAGGGCCGGGTCAAGGTGTCCAAGGCGACGCGGGCCGGCAAGGACGTCCTGCTCGAGATCTTCGGCGCCGGCGATCCCATCGGAGCGGTGGCGGCCTACGAAGGCCAGCCGTATCCCGCGTCGGCGGTTGCGCTCGAGGATTCCACGGTCCTCCTGGTCCCCCGGCAGGCCTTCTTCACCCTGCTGGAGCAGCACCCCACGCTCGTCCGCGGCATGCTGACAGGGCTCACACACCGGCTCGTCGAACTCATCAACCGGGTGGCCGACCTCACCGGCGGACGGGTGGAGCCGCGATTCGCCCGGCTGTTCATCCGGCTCGCCGACGAGCAGGGCCGTCAGGAACGAGGCGGCGTCTTCATCCCCGTCCCGCTGTCGCGGCAGGAACTGGCTGACATGACCGGCACGACCATCGAGACGTGCATCCGCATCATGAGCCGCTGGGGCAAGCAGTCGATCGTGCGCACCGAGAAGGACGGCTTCGTCCTGCTCGACAAGGCCGAACTCGACATTCTGGCGCTCACCTAGCCTCGCCGCCGCCGGCGCCACGGACGGCGCCCAAACGTGACATAATACGAAGAGTAACGGGCCCCACGGGGTACATGAAGATCTGCCCGCCCGCGCCGATGCGGGCGTGGTTCCTGCATAGCGGACGGAGGGCTGGCGTATGGCGCCGCCCCGCACCGGATGGTCGGAGGTTCTTCCTTGAAGAAGTCGAAGCCCTCGTCGCCCTCGACGGGTACGTCTGCGGCGCGCTCGCGCGCCGCCAAGGCCGCCGTCAAACTCGTTCCCAAGCCGGCCGTCGCACGCGCCGCCAAGCCGGCCGTCGCACGCGCCGCCAAGCCGGCCGTCGCCCCCGCCGCGAAGTTGGCCGTCGCCTCCGCCGTCAAGCCGGCCGTCGTGCGCGACGTCAAGGCGGCCGTCCCGACCGCCGGCAAGCCCGCCGTCGTGCGCGCCCCGAGACCGGCCACTCCGCGCGCCGCCAAGCCGGCGTCGCCCGTGGCCAAGCGTGCGTCGACCGCCTCGGCGCTGATGCCGCTTCACGACGGCATCATCTATGGCCCCGTCCGTTCGCGTCGGCTCGGCCGTTCGCTCGGCGTCAACCTGACACCGGCACTCGTCAAGCTCTGTTCGTTCAACTGCGCCTACTGTCAGTACGGCTGGTCCGAGATGTCCCGCACCTCGACGCAGACCGCCCTGGCGAACTGGCCGAGCCCGGCCGTGGTCGCCAAGGCCGTCTCCGGCGCCCTGCGCGCCTGCGCCGCGCAAGGCGATCGGATCGATCGTCTGACGCTCGCCGGCCACGGCGAGCCGACCATGCACCCGGAGTTCAAGCAGGTCGTCGCCGCGCTGCAGAAGGTCCGCCACGACCTGGCTCCCAAGGTGCCAATCGCGATCCTCTCGAACGCCAGCACCCTCGACCGGGCCGACGTCCGCCAGGGTCTCGCCCTGATTGACGAACGCTATATGAAGCTCGACGCCGGGGACGCGGCGGTGATGCGCAAAGTCAACGGCACCTCGCTCTCCGTCGATCACATCGTCGAAGGGCTGTGCCAGTTGAAGGACGTAACCATCCAGAGCATGTTCGTGCGGGATCGGTCAGGCCGTCTCGACAACACGGGCGACCTGGCCGTGATCAACTGGGTGGTGGCGCTGCAGCGGGTCAAGCCCAAGGC
>Ga0334722_10007633_pt1 | contig 10455 bp, 10 predicted proteins | sample C3_bottom_MG_FD_207210 | JGI IMG/M metagenome (GOLD analysis project Ga0334722, IMG submission 207210) | Sediment microbial communities from Yellowstone Lake, YNP, Wyoming, USA - C3_bottom | ecosystem: Environmental > Aquatic > Freshwater > Lake > Sediment | place: USA: Wyoming | collected... | reverse complement strand
GGGCCGGGATGATCTTAAGTCTTACCAACACAGCGATTGCCATAATTGGTTATTCGGCTATGGCTGGCGCAATAGGCGGTGGGGGGCTTGGAGACTTAGGGGTCCGGTACGGCTACATGAGGTTTCAAACCGATGTCATGCTTATTACCGTCGCCTTATTGGTGGCGTTGGTAGAAATAGTGCAGGCCACGGGTAATTATTTTGCCCGGAAATATAAAACAAAATAAAAGGGGAGGATTTAACATGAAAAAATTTTTAGTGGCCGTTTTATTAATCTTTACCTTAGGTCTTTTTGGGTGTGGCAGTAAGCCCGAAGAAAAAGTTTTAAAGGTGGGAGCAACCCCGGTACCCCACGCTGAAATTTTAAGAGAAGTTCAGCCGATTTTAGCAAAGGAAGGGATCAAGCTTGAAATTATCGAGTTTACCGACTATGTAAAACCCAACATTGCTTTAGCGGAAAAAGAACTGGATGCTAACTATTTTCAGCATGTGCCTTATTTAGAGCAGTTTTCCAAAGACCGGGGGTTAGCTCTGACCTGGATGGTGAAAGTTCACTTTGAACCAATGGGTCTTTATTCTAAGAAAGTAAAAAGTATTGGGGAATTTAAAGAAGGGGCAAAAATAGGGATTCCCAATGACCCAACCAATGGCGGCAGAGCTTTAGCGCTTTTAGAAAAAGCTGGACTCATTACCTTGAAACCTGGACTGGGAATTAAGGCTACGGTTAACGACATTACTTCGAAAAAAGTAGAAGTGGTAGAATTAGAAGCGGCCCAGCTTCCCCGGTCTTTAGAGGACTTAGACGGCGCAGTTATCAATGGCAACTATGCCCAGGAAGCAAAACTTACACCAAAGGATGCCTTAATTGCTGAAGATGCCAATTCCGAAGCAGCGGATACTTTTGGCAATGTTTTAGCAGTAAGAAAAGGTGATGAAAATCGCGAGGATCTTAAAAAACTCGCCGAAGCGTTAAAGTCGGAAGAAATTAAAAAGTTTATCAATGAAAAATACAATGGGGCAGTGGTTCCTTTAAACTAAAAACGTATAAAAAATAAAAAAGCCTCCATGCTAATAAAGTGGAGGTGAGTAAAATGTTAGTACCTTTTGATCCCTGGCGGGAAATGGTTAATTTAAAAAACCAGATGGAACGAATTTTTGAACGGGGAGACTTTTTTGAGCCTTTTTCGCCGGCGCGAATTTTTGCCCCGCGAGTAGAAATTTTTGAGGAAGGAAATGAGGTTGTAGTAAGGGCAGAGATTCCCGGGTTAAATGCGAAAGAAGACTTAGAGGTGATTGTCGATCCGGAAAGCTTAACCTTGCGCGGGGAAGTTCGCGATGAGCGGGAGAAAAATAAGGATAAGCTTTACCGCAGTGAACGGTATTACGGCAAGTTTTCCCGCACTATTGGCCTTCCGGCGGAAGTAGAACCGGAGCATGCCCGGGCTTCCTATCAAAACGGCCTTTTAGAGGTGCGGATGAAAAAATCCGGTAAAGGTAGTTCCCGGGCCCGCCGCCTGGAAATTCAATAATAACAGAAGGGACGGTTCTTAGAACAACCATTTTGAATGGCATTCAGAGAGCCGTCCCTTAATTTTTAATAAGTAACCAGCAGAGTTCCTTCGCCGCCGTGGGTGGAAAGTACCGGACTTAATTCACCTACAATAATATTTTTTGGATTTATGCGTTCTTTGATTTTTTCTTTTAAAAATAGAGCATCTTCAAAAGCCCCAGCGTGGGAAATACCTATTATTTTTTGCTCAAAATCACTGCCATTTTTTTCGGCGAGTTCAACCAGTCTTAAAATTGCTTTTTTTCGGCCGCGAACATTTTCTAAATGTCCTATTTCGCCTTCCTGAGTACGATGAAAAATAGGTTTTATGTTTAAAAAGTTAGCCATCATTTCTTTCATCCTTGAAACCCGTCCGCCTTTAACCAGGTTTTCCATGGTTTCAACGGTGAAAAAAAGGCGGTGCTCTTTTTTAAAGGTTTCTACCCGGTTTAAAAGTTCGTGGCTATCTAAACCTTCTTTTAACCATTCGGAAACTTTAAGAGCTAAAATTCCAAGCCCCAGGGAACTGGTTTTAGAATCAATAATGGTAATTTTTTTACCCAGCATTTCTGCAGCAATTTTAGCACTTTGTAGAGTCCCAGAAAGTCGGGAAGAAATACCTAAAAATACTATTTCACCGGCATTTTCAAGATAATGAGCTGCATTTTTAAAAGCATCCATAAAATGGTGGGGAGCTGGCTGACTGGTCTTTGGTAGTTCAAAATGTTCCTTCATTTTCTGTAAAAATTCTTTGGCGGAAATTTCGATGCGGTCGAGATAGCTCTTGCCATCGGGAAAATTAACTGAAAGGGGGATTATTTCGATCCCTTCTACCTGTAAGAATTCTTCTGGCAAGTCTAAAGTGCTGTCGGTTAAAATTTTAAATTTACGCAAAACAATAAAACCTCCAAAAATAGAATTAACTTAAGTATACAAAAAATAGCGAAATTTGTCAAAATATTATTGCAGTTTGGCCTGACGATGCTTGTATTTATTGAAATAAACCACTGTCAGGGCAGAAATTACAGCGGGAATAAGTATTAAAGTTTTTAAGGAGAAAGCCAAAGAAGTATGATCGGCAATGCTGCCGGTAATCATAGCACCTATTCCCCCAAGACCAAAGGCCAATCCCATCATCATACCCGAAACCATGCCGGCGTTTTCGGGTATTAAATTTTGTCCCATCACAATTGTAGCCGGGAACGACATATTTAAAAGAAATCCGGTCAAAAGCATACCCAGCCAGGATAGAGGAGCTGGAGTAAAAAACATCACTGCCAGGGTAATGCCGGATAATAAAAAGGTTGAAAGCAGGGTGAATTTTTCTCCGCGTTTTTCGCTGATAAAACCTCCGGCGACTACCCCAACGGTACCGGAAAAAAGGTAGGCTGAAAGCAGGAGACTACTTTGGTTAGCGGTAAGACCCTGGTGGAGATAATACTGGATTGAATAGTTGCCAAGGGCTACCTGCATCCAGGCCCGGCCCCAAACAATAAAATTTAAAAGAAATAGGCCGGCAAAAGCCCCTTTAACCGTAGCCCGAAAAGATGGCATGTTTTTATCACGGTTTTCGTGGGGAAGAGGAAGCTCGTGGCTTCTAGTCTTATAAAGAATAACTAAGGCTAAAATCATGGGCAGGGTGAAAATTAAAAGCCCTTTGCGACCCAGAGTCTCTACTACTGGCACTAAGAGGATCGGAGCTAGAGAATACCCGATATTACCTCCAGTGACATAAAAAGAAACGGAAGTGTTTTTCTTTTCACTGATGCTGGTCGTAAGAACAGAGCCTAAGGGATGGTATAAGGCGGAACCCAGGGCTCCTACGGTAAACAAAACTAAAACCGGATAGTAGCTATTAAAAAGGCCCGTTGCCGTGGTAAAAAGGCCCATCCAGAGGAGGCTTACCAGCAGATAAATACTTTTACCCCGTTTATCTACTAAATAGCCAAGGTACGGCTGCATTACCGAACCGGCAAACGATACTACTGCGACTAAAATACCCTGACGGGTTAAACTCAAGTTTAAATCCCGGGCTAAAAGGTACATCGTTGAAGCCAAGACATTTGCGTAAAAATCTATCCAGAAATGGCCAAAGGCAATGGCGTAGCGGATTTTGTTGTAATTCAAGGCTTTTCCCTCCTGTCTAACATTACTATTAAAACATATTTTTTTAAAAGAAAAAACCCCGAAGCTTTTTGCTTCGGGGAAGGGAAGGGGGATTTTAGTTAATTTATATCAATTTTAAATCCTTTTTGGCTATTTTGAGCTTTTTTAAGGCGAATATTTAAGATACCGTTTTTGTATTCGGCTTTGGCCTGAGAAGGTTCTACTTCTACCGGAAGGTAGACAACCCTTTCAAAGCTACCGGTGAATCTTTCTTTCCGGTAAAAACGCTCGTTTTTAGCTTCGGTTTCATCTTGAACTTGACCTTTTAAGATTAAGTAGTCGTTTTGGACATAAAGTTCGATTTGATTTTTATCTTCAATGCCGGGAAGTTCAGCTTTGACGAGGAGTTCATCCCCTTCATCTAAAATATCGACTTTTGGCAGGGAGAGAGTTCTACTTACCGGTGTAAAAGCTTCATTAAACCAGCGGTTTAAATCAAAGAGTTCTTTAAAAGGATCAAATCTCATCAACATAAGAACCACCTCCTGACAGTTTTATTTTAACTTTCTTTGACCTTTCACTTATAATTATTGACCTTTCCTGACCAAAAAACAAAGATCAAAAACACCCAAAAACAAGCAAATAAAACTACTATTGGCTATTAAAATAAAGTAAAAAAATATTTCTTAAAAAATCTAAGTTTTTAAGTGGGAATCTTAGAAAATTAAAAGAGTAAAGAAAAAAGGCGGTTTGGAATAAAACCGCCTTTTACGGAATTTATTTTAAGACTTTAAAAACTCCGTAGAGCCCAATTAGCAGGAGAAGTCCTTGGACAACAAGGTTTTCCAAGGTAGGGTAGAAGCTTAGAAAACTTAATGTTTTAAGATTAAGTTTGGTTTCTGTAATCCACCCGATTTCTGCTAATTCATGGATGCCGTAGCCGGCAAATTTTATAGTCAGGTAATAAAGGAGAAAACTGGTAGCCAGGAAAAAGGGGCGAATGGGGATTTTTACGCCAAGTTTTATGATGGCAAAAACTAAAACTGCAAGGCCTAAAGCTCCAGTAAGAAGTCCAGCCCAAAAGTTAGAAGGGGCGACCTGGTGGTAAAGGGCTGTGTAAAACAGCACCGTTTCAAAACCTTCTCGGAATACTGCTAAAAAGGAGACCCCAAAAAATGACCAGTAACTTTTCCGGATTAAAGCTTTGTTGGCGGTATTTTTAATAAATTCTTCCCACTTTTGGGCACTTGCTTTCGAAAGGAGCCAGAAGCTTACGTAAAAGAGGAGAATTGCGGCAATTGCTGAAGATAGGCCTTCCAATGCTGCCGGAGGCAGTGCTTTTCCTGCGGCAGACAGAAGAAAGAGGGCAACCCCAACGCTTGATAAGCTCCCCGCAAAAGCACCAAAAATTAAACTGCCTTTTAACTCTTTTTGACCGGCTTTTTGCAAAAATGCCCAGAGAGCGCCGATGATTAGAAAAGCTTCAAAACCCTCCCGGAGCAGGATTAAAGCACTGTCAAAGGTACCGGCTATCCCTACTTTCTTATCTTCGGTGGGGAAAGCGCTAGCTAATTTTTCGTAATACTCGGAAAGCTCCTCAAAATCTTTTTCTTGGGTATATTTGATAATTTTTGGCAAGTATTCTTCCGATTCCTCATAAAGTTTGGGGCTTATTTCTTTAATTTCCCTTTCTTCTTTTTCAAAAAAAGTTTTTAAATCCTGGGAAAGTTCCTGAGCTTCCCCCCATTCGCCGGATTTTGCCTCTTTAAAAAGGTTATCTAAAAGCATTTTATACTCGCCGGTGGGATTATCGGCAAAAGCGGTAACGGTAAAAATAAATGTCAAGATAGGAATAAGAATTAGGATAAGGGAAAATTTTTTTAACATAGACATCCTCCTTTGAAAATGAAAATCAATTTCAATTAAATTATAAGTAAACTAATAGGAATAGTCAAGGAGGTGAATTAAATTCAATGACGAATTTTAGGGTATTTAAAAAAAGAAAAAGAGAAGAGGGGGAAAATTGTGAAAGAACAAATTCTAATGGAACTTTTACGGAAAGACAGTTTTTGGAGTTTTATGGGGATGGAGCCGGTTCGGGTAACTCCCACTGAAGCAGAATTAAAAATTTCTTTAAAGCCGCACCACTTTCAGACGTTTAAAGTAGTGCACGGAGGCGTCTTTGCTTCGATTATTGATGCGGCAGTAGGAGCAATGGTAGTGGCTCAAATGACCGAGGAACAGAAAATGGCGACGATTGAACTAAAAGTAAATTATCTTAAGCCGGGCTTAGGGGGAGATATAACCGCTAAAGCTAAAAGAATAGGCAACAGTAAAAGGGTAGTAGTGGGTGAGGTGGAGGTAGTAAATAATGAAGGAGAACTTTTAGCTCTGGGTATTGCAACTTACTTGGTGTGGTAAAATGGAGGAAAGGAGGTGGAACTATGACGCAGGTAGGTCAGGTTTATCTTTGCGAAATTTGCGGCAATAAAGTTGAGGTAGTGGAAAGTGGTAAAGGACAATTAGTTTGCTGCGGCAAACCAATGGTTTTGCAGGAGAAAAAGTAGGCAGCTACCGGGAGTTATCCCGGTAGTTTTTTGGTGAAGTCGATTCATGTCGAGGAAAATGGACTTAAATATTAAAGAGAAATAAGGTATAATATTTAAAGAACAATATAAAAATTCAAAAAATTAGAAAAAGAGAGAAAAGTACAAAAGGAGGAGAGAAGGGATGGGAGAGCCTTTATGGCTTAAATCTTATGAAGAGGGAGTGCCGCAATCACTAAACTATCCAGAAAAGACAGTTGCCCAAATTGTGGACGATATAGCGGCAAAAATGCCAGACCACAAAGCCTTGGTTTTTTACCAAAAAGAAATAACTTACGGGGAATTAAAACTCTACACTGACCTTTTAGCGGCAGCCTTAATCCGGGATGGGGTTAAAAAAGGCGACCGGGTGGCTCTAATGGCTCCAAACACGCCGCAGTATGTTATTTCTTATCTTGCAGTGCAGAAAGCTGGAGCAGTTTTGGTTCAGGTAAATCCAATGTACGTTGAAAGGGAGCTTGTGCACCTTTTACATGATTCCGGGGCGAAAGTAATTGTAGCTATGCATAGTTTTTATCCAAGAATTAAGGCAGTTAAAAATCAAACCCAATTAGAAAAAATCATTTTATTTGATTTTGCACCCTTTGAGGCACCGGAGGGGACGGTAGAGTTTGAAGCTTATGCTAAATCGGCTTTTGGTATTAAAGTAGAGTTTCCGGAAATTGATTGTGTCAATGACCCGGCAGTTCTGCAGTATACCGGAGGTACCACTGGCATAGCTAAAGGGGCAACTTTAACCCATCGAAACGTGCTGGCCAATCCTATGCAGGTTACGGCCTGGATGAAGTCGTGTGAGTTTGGCAAAGAAGTTGTATTGGGGGTATTGCCGTTTTTCCATGCTTATGGGATGAGCGTAGGGATGAATTTTTCGCTGATTAATGCGGGAACTTTGGTGCTTTTACCGCGTTTTGATATAACTGAAGTAATGAATACTATAAAAGCCTACCGCCCAACAGTGTTCCCAGGAGTTCCAACTATGTATATTGCTATAAATAATTATCCTGATGCTGGAAGCTACGGAATAGACAGCATTAAAGAATGTATTTCCGGCTCAGCACCACTGCCGGTTGAAGTTGCTTTAAAGTTTGAGGAGCTTACCGGCGGCCACCTGGTCGAAGGTTATGGTTTATCGGAAGCATCGCCGGTTACTCACTGCAATCCTTTAGGAGGTAAAAGGAAGGTCGGCTCAATAGGCCTTCCCTTTCCGGATACTTTAGCAAAAATTGTAGACCCGGAAGATTATACCAGAGAACTTCCGCCGGGTGAAATTGGGGAACTGGCGGTTAAAGGGCCCCAGGTTATGAAAGGCTACTGGAATATGCCCGAGGAAACAGCGCGGGTGTTAAAAGACGGCTGGCTTTATACCGGTGATGTTGCTCGCATGGATGAAGAAGGATATTTTTATATTGTTGACCGGAAAAAGGATATGATTATTGCCAGCGGATACAACATCTATCCCCGAGAAGTAGAAGAAGTTTTGTTTGAACATCCCAAAGTAAAAGAAGCGGTAGTGGTAGGAGTACCGCATGAATACCGGGGTGAAACGGTTAAAGCGTATGTAGTCTTAAAAGAGGGTGAAACGGCTACCGCTGACGAAATAATAGCATTTTGTAAAGAAAGACTTGCAGCTTATAAGGTACCAAAAGCTGTGGAGTTTAGAACAGAGCTTCCCAAGACTGCGGTTGGTAAGGTTTTACGGCGGCAACTTAGAGAGGAAGAATTAGGCCGTAAATGATAAGAAGGGACAGTTCCTTTTAGGGACTGTCCCAAATTTATACTTTTGGAGATTAATATCACAAATAGTGGTATTTATTTTTTTTATAGAAAGTTCTCAAAATCACAAAATAAAGCGGAAAAAACGGGGGATTTAAAAAATAAGTTTGGGGTGGAGAGAGTAATTTAAGGAGAATTTTAATGTAATAATTAATAATTTAAAATAAAACCATAAGTTTATCAAATAATAAACCTAATTGACCATAAATGTTTAAATAATTATGATTTTGATAGAAGAAGACGGGAAATACCCGGAACAAAATTGAGAACATTATCACAAATGGGAGGTGCCAAATTTATGGCCAACGAGGAACAAAAGACTCCTCTTTTGGATCAGTTGGAAGAGGGGCGTTGGCCCAGCTTTGTAAAAGAAATAAAAAAAGCTGCGGTCAAAAACAAAAAAGCCAAGGCGCTGTTGGGTCAGCTTGAGCTTTCTTATACCGAAAAGAAAGTTCACTGGAAACACGGCGGAATTGTCGGCGTAAAAGGCTATGGTGGTGGGGTAATTGGCCGATATTCTGATGTTCCGGAGCAGTTTCCGGATGCCGCGGAATTTCACACTGTGCGGGTAAACCAGCCAGCAGGATGGTTTTACACTACCGCTGCCTTACGTAAACTCTGCGACATCTGGGAAAAGTATGGCAGCGGTTTAACTAACTTTCACGGTTCCACCGGGGATGCAATTCTCCTGGGGACCGACACGGATAAACTGCAGGCTTGTTTTGATGAACTGTCAGAGGCTGGCTTTGACTTAGGGGGTTCGGGTTCGGATCTTAGGACTCCAAGTTGTTGCGTAGGCCCTGCCCGCTGCGAGTTTGCTTGCTTCAATACTCTGGATGTTTGCCATGAATTGACCATGGAATTTCAAAACGAACTGCACCGGCCGATGTGGCCCTACAAGTTTAAGATAAAGATTGCTGGCTGCCCCAATGACTGCGTTGCTTCTATTGCCCGGGCTGATCTTTCGGTTATCGGTACCTGGAGAGATGCTATTCAGGTAAACCAAGAACAAGTAAAAGCTTATGCCGAAGCTGGATTTGACATCCAGGGGATGGTTGTTGAAAAATGCCCGAAAAAAGCGGTGAAATACAACGCCGAGACTCGAGAAATTTTTATTGATAATGAGATCTGTACTCGCTGCATGCATTGTATTAACGAAATGCCCAAGGCTTTAAGGGTTGGAAAAGAAGGCGGAGCAACGTTATTGATAGGCGCCAAAGCTCCGATTGTTAAATCGGCTTTTATGTCCTGGGTTATTGTACCGTTTATGGAAATGAAGCCGCCCTACACCGAGCTTAAAGATTTTATCCGGACTATTACCGACTGGTGGGATGAAAACGGTAAGACCCGGGAGCGGATTGGCGAAACCATCTACCGTTTGGGAATGCCTAAGTTCTTACGGGATACCGGGATTAAGCCGGTACCGCAAATGGTAACAGCACCGCGTGCTAACCCCTACTATTTCTGGTATCCCGAGGAGGTGAAGTAAAATGGCGAGGACTGATTTTGGACCTCCCCACTACAGTACGCTTATTCCGGACATCATTAAAGAAAATTACGGCAAGTGGTTGTATCACGAACAGGTTCGTCCGGGAGTTTTAAAACACGTTGCTGAAACTGGGGCTGAACTTTATTCAGTTCGAGTTGGTTCACCAAGATTGGCCAGCATTGATTTTATCCGGGAAGTTTGCGAAATTGCCGATAAGTACAGCAAAGGGCATTTAAGGTTTACCAGCCGCCACAACATTGAATTTTTGCTGGATAATAAAGAAATGGTTGAGCCCCTTTTACAAGAACTTGCCCAGAGAGGCTTACCGGTGGGAGGTACCGGGCATTCTGTATCCAATATTGTGCATACTCAAGGTTGGGTGCACTGCCACTCGGCGGCTACCGATGCTTCCGGTTTAGTAAAAAGCTTAATGGATGGTCTTTACGAATACTTTGTGGACAACAAGCTTCCCAATATGGTGCGGATTGCCGTTGCCTGTTGCCTTAATATGTGCGGAGCTGTGCACTGTTCGGATATTGCAATCGTGGGGATACACCGTAAACCGCCTCGAATTGACCACGAAAAGGTTTCAAAGGTCTCGGAAATTCCGTCGGTTATTCAGAGTTGTCCAACCGGCGCTATCAAGCCAAATCCCAAGCTAAAATCGGTAGATGTAAATCCGGACAAGTGCATGTACTGCGGTAACTGTTATACCGTTTGCCCGGCTATGCCAATTGCTGACCCGGAAAACGATGGGGTGGCAATTTTCGTGGGCGGGAAAGTTTCCAACGCTCGGACGGCTCCTAAGTTTTCGCGTTTAGCGATACCGTATCTCCCCAATAACCCGCCGCGGTGGACGGAAACGGTGGAAGCGGTAAAGCATCTTTTAGAAGTATATGCTAAAAACGCTCTGCCGGGAGAACGCTACGGTG
>Ga0334722_10007632_pt1 | contig 10456 bp, 7 predicted proteins | sample C3_bottom_MG_FD_207210 | JGI IMG/M metagenome (GOLD analysis project Ga0334722, IMG submission 207210) | Sediment microbial communities from Yellowstone Lake, YNP, Wyoming, USA - C3_bottom | ecosystem: Environmental > Aquatic > Freshwater > Lake > Sediment | place: USA: Wyoming | collected... | reverse complement strand
AGTCTGAACAATGTTGCCCCTCTCCCATCTGAAGTAATATCTATCCTGAAGGTAACTATTCAGTTCCCACTGACTGACCGGGTGCCATGAACTTAGGCGATTTGCCATCAAATAAAAGCGTCAAGGCTTCGGTCGCAGTGATGCCCTGTTTCCGACACGTAGACAAGTAGCTTCGGACTCGGCAGAAGATCAGCGCGCCATCCCAAGAGCGGAAGCACCCTGATATTTTCTGTTGAACCTTCGTCATCCGAATGTCATTTTCGGCCTGATTGTTCGAGAACGGCACATCAGGCTCATCCATGCATCTCAGCACATCGTTCTCGTAAGCTCGAAGCCGTTCAAGAAGGTTTCTCGCTTTGGAACGAGGAAGCTTGCCCCTGCTCCCTTGTCGCTGTGCTTCGTTCGGGGCGGGGCACTCACTATCGGCTTCAGCGAGCAATTTTCGATACCGTTTTCGGTAGCGCTTCGACTCCGGAGCCGGAAGAACACCGCCGGTATCAAGAACGGCCTTGTTGATCTCTTTGAGCAGGTCCGACATTTTTGCGGCCCATTGCTGTTTGTCCTGCTCAAAAGCGCTCTCCAGTTCCCTGAGATGGTGAGCATTGCACAGGGCATGGAATGCGCCATATTTAAAGTAGGGTTTCCAATGATCGTGACAGAGGATGCCGCGAAACGTTGGAAGTATCCCCATTGCATCCATTGCCTCGGTCCCTCGTTTCGCATGAGGGAAGAAACAGGACCATTTGGCATTGGATGCGCTGTGCAGCCAGTATCGCTTGCCGCCGATATTGACGCCGGTTTCATCGACGTGGAGTACCGCTGATATTGCAAGCTGTATCCTGACCCACTGATCAAAGTGTTCCAGGCGCTCATAGGCTTCCTGATTGAAATTGTAGATGGAGCCGCCGCTGACGGGAATCCGCAGTTGCTCCAGAAAATGATCTTCAATGCGATTATACGGGATCAACTGGTATTGCGACATATAGACTGAGTTGACCTTGACGCTGTTGCCGTATTGCACTGGCCGGGTGACGCCCTCGGGAAATGGGGCCACATAACGTTTGCCTTGCTGGTCTTTCAGTATCTCGGCACGATATTCCGTTACCCTGCGCGAGACAATCAGGTCTATGACCTGTCTGGCTTCATAGCCGGCCTCCTGATAGCAGCCGTGAGGCAGAGCGCTTCTATCAACCGGCAGGGTTTTTATTTCATCCGGATCGGGAACAGGTTGCAGCGTCGTGCCGGAACGACCCTGTTGTCCTCCGGGTTTGCGGCCGTCTTTCCCTCTTGGCTTCTTCTGCCGATTGGGATCCATTGATGGCGGCTTGCTGCTGTTCTTACTGTTGAGGCCCAACTGATTAACAATGAGCGTCACCAGAAGCAACAGCACTTCCAGACTGGATTTGAGCGCCGGTGACAGATCCTTTTCTTCGGCAATCAGGGTTTTAACCCGCTCGATTGTGGCTTCAACGCTTATGTTTTGTATCGTCATTCTGAATAACCTGTTTACGTGATGGGGCATTGTACCACAGGTTTTCAGAACGGCTTTTTTGTCGCGAGGTTCGCCTCTCGTGCGATTATATTTCTTCAGTCACTCCATCTATGTTGTGTATGTTTGACAGCACGTATGAATACTCTCTGCTTCGTACACTGGCTCTTTGTGCATGGTTTGTGACGGCGATACTGTCTCATATTTTATTACGAAAACCTTGTCAAGAACTATTTGTGCTTTGATCAATTAATTTGCTGAATAGTTACAAAACATTTTCGGTTCAGGTTTCCTCGAAGAAGCACAGTATTCCCTTTCATTTGAAAAAGATCAAGCGGAACTTGTTAAGTCATGGGACGAGTTTGTCAACACAGGCATAAGTGCGTTAAATGAAGATATCGTGCGTTTCGAGTCATTAATATCTAAATTACCAAAAGAAGCGCATGAAAGTTTTGACAAGGTCAATAATCACTTGAAAGAACGATTTGATAAGGATTTAAAATTAAGATACAGAATTAAACCGAGTTCCTATAATGTCAGCATTGTGGATTTTGAAACCTCTTTAGCAGACGCTAGAAAACGTCACGACGAAATAGTGAAATTTTATGATCCTGCCGCCTATAGAATGCTTGAGAACTGGCGCTCCACTGAGCGACGCTAGTGAAGCGATATGCAGATCAACAGATGCTAACATGTCGTTCGAGTCCCGCGCTCTATGGCGCGGGGCTCAACTCGTCGTTGAACTTGTAGGAAAACCCCGCGAAGCAAACGCTTCGGCCAGAGTTTAACCGCAGACTCGTTGGAGTTTTCCAATAGAGAGAGGACGCGAAAACCGCGCCCGTCGCATTATTGACACAAATATTGGTAAGTGATATAGTGTTGTTAAATGAAACAATGGAAGAAATGAGGTGAGGTTTAATTATGACGACCGCCACTCAATCGATTCTCAAACAAGCGCTAAACCTCAATCCGGTGGAACGGGCGGAATTGATCGAAGAACTTTTTCACAGTTTCGACACGGCTCATGACGATACAATTGACAGCCTCTGGGCTAACGAGTCGGAGTCGCGCATCGACGCCTATGATGCCGGTAAAATCACCTCAGATTCCGCAAAGGCAGTTTTCGAGCGGATCAATAAACGATGAACGTCAGCATCCTTTCGTGTGCTGAGCAGGAACTTGCCGCTGCAGTTGACTACTATAATAAGCAGTGTCCCGGTCTCGGATTTGAATTTGCAGCAGAAGTGAAGAGTACCCTTACCCGCATTCTCTCCTTCCCGGAGGCGTGGCCTCACCTTTCCCATCGCTCAAGACGCTGTATGACTAACAGGTTCCCCTTCGGTGTCTTATATCAGATACGAGCAGATCATATTATTGTTACAGCAGTAATGCATTTAAAGCGTGATCCTCGGAAATGGCAAAACCGGACCTGACAAAGTTCTCACCGTTCGTTCCACGCCGACCCTTTGCGGCGAGTGAACTCATCGTTTGCGAATCGAGTAAGAGGTGCACATGAAAGTTGCCTGGTTTTCCTTGTACAACCTGGTCCTTGCTCTCTGGGTCGGCGGCATAGCGATCTTCACGTTCATTGTCACCCCCGCACTATTCAGATCCTTCGGGAGAGACCAGGCCGGTGAGATCGTAGGGACGCTCTTTCCCGGTTATTTCATATACACCCTGATCCTGACGCTTCTGGCGCTGTTCCTGTTCTTGTGGGCAGCCAGAAACCGCTTGTTGTCGGACTATCGGCTCTCGATTTCGCTGCTTACACTCTCGGCGGCGGTTGCCCTGTTCGTCGTTTTCTGGGTCCATCCCGCAACTGCGGAGGTCAAAAAGTCCATCGCATCCTTTGAGCGGGAATCAGCGGATTCTCCCGCGAGAAAACGGTTTGCCCGGCTCCACGCGTTGGGCGCATCGCTCAATCTCCTGCTTCTTATCGATGGGGTCGTTCTGCTCGTGGTTGCGCCGGGGCTGAAAAAATGAGGTTTCTTCTTAGAGGCGTAAGGGATAATTTTGCTTGACATTTTGGGGAGAATAATAGATATTACCCACTCTTAGTAGTTGGAACCGGGCGGATAGCTCAGCTGGGAGAGCACAGCCCTTACAAGGCTGGGGTCACAGGTTCGATCCCTGTTCCGCCTACCAGATTCAATTTCGGATTTCGGATTTTAGATTTCGGATTTTTATTCCGCATTCGACATTTCGCAATCCGCAATCACGCGGGGTGGTAGTTCAGTCGGTTAGAACGCCTGCCTGTCACGCAGGAGGTCGCGGGTTCGAGTCCCGTCCGCCCCGCCATTTATTCATCGTATAATCTCATTAGAACGTCCCGACAAGTCGGGAAGGTCGCGGGTTCGAGTCCCGTCCGCCCCGCCATTTGTTCTTTGTATCTTCTCGTTAGAACGTCCCGACAAGTCGGGAAGGTCGGCGAATCCAGTCCCGTCCGCCCCGCCATTTTATTGGTTCTTCTCTTCATTTCACACGCCAATGCCCTTTCACGTTTATATTATTCAAAGTGATGTCGACAGCTCACTTTATGTTGGGCACACCATCAATATTGATGACCGCTTATTAAGACACAATCAGGGAAGATCGAAATATACAAAACCAAAGCGGCCTTGGAAATTGGTTTTTTTCGAGCTATTTGATACGAGAGCCTTGGCAATGCAGAGGGAGCGTGAGTTGAAATCCCTTCATAGTAAAGAACTTCTCCTAAAGCTGATTGCTTCTTCTCGTTAGAACGTCCCGACAGGTCGGGAAGGTCGGCGAATCTAGTCCCGTCCGCTTCGACATTTTTTCACCATCCCTCAATACGACTATCCAAGCCTTTTTCATCACCAGTAAACCTAGAAAAAACATTTGGACGCGGATAAAATCTGATAACATCGGATAAAGACAAAATAAAATCCAAATTTATACCGATTACATCCTCACCTGGTGGTGAGTTGTCTTTCGACAAGAAGTTCTGATTTATCCGCGTTTATCCGCGTAAATCCGCGTCCAACTGCCGTTTTTAGGGTAAACGCCTCGTCTATTTCTTCAACAAAAACTAAAAATCGCACATTCTGCTCAGGCCTTGCCGCCCATTTTATAAATAAATGCCAGAATCTCGGCCACCGCCTTGTAGAGCTCCGGCGGTATCTCCTCATAGAGGCCCAGGGTCGACAGGATCTCCACCATGTTCCGGTCCTCATGGATCGGTATGCCCCGTTCTTTCGCAAGGGCGATGATCTTGTCCGCGACCAGGCCTCTGCCTTTGGCAACGAGCGTGGGCGCGCTGTCTATCCCCGCGCGATACTGCAATGCCGCAGCTTTGTTTTGCTTGTCGATCATACCCGGATATTCAACCCTTTGGCGTGTGCAGAGCTGAAATTGACGGCACCCGGCTGCTGGATCGTCAGACTCCCCAGAATAAGGCCCGCTGTCTCAAATTGTATTCTGAGCAGCTCCGCATTCTCCTGCAGCACGTTCGCGAACTTTTCATTTTCAGCGGCGATATTTACGTGAATGCCTCCGGACTGCAGCAGCGCCCAGGCGCTCAGCTTTCCTGCGCGTTCAAGGTCCAGGTTCAGGGTGCACGAGTATGCACGGTCACCTTCGCGTTCCTGCTCTGATTCCCGAAAGGTCAGTTCTCCTTCCTTGAGGTCCTGCCAGACAAAGGGGATAAATACCTGCAGCGTATCATTGAGCCGCGACTGGAGCTGCAGGACCTCGATGTTCCGGAGAAGGTTGTCAACAGCTCCGGCCAGGGACGCGGGCTTCTCTCCGCTTCGCAGCAGTGCATCTGCAACGTCGGGCCTGGCAAGCGCATCCCGGAGGAGCAGCAGCGCCGCTTTCAGATCGTCCTTTGCCGCACCCCCCTGGTTCGCAAAAGAGGTTTTGTCCTCCGTGCCATGGAGGACCTGAAGTCTGAGTCTGGTTTCAAAGAAAACGCCGGAATCCTGTATCGCATTCTTGAGCAGTCCGCCGGTAATACCCGCGAGCGAAGGCAGCAGCTTCCCGAGCGTCTGCAACTCAGGGAGTGAACCGGCCAGGCCCGGCGGCATGTTTTTTATCAGGGCAGCCAGCAGCTTCAGGTCTTCCGCCGCCGGTTTTGCGCCCTTGAGTGTTGCGATGGCCGACAGGATTGTGTTCTTGAGGGAAGCAATGTCGCTGCCGTCCTTCGGAAGCAGCCTGAGCCGAAGTTCGTTCTCCCATCCCTCTACCTTGAGGAGGATGGTGTCTCCTTCTTTCAGGGGCAGGGTCGTCCTCGCTTCGACGATGGTGTCCTTCATCCTGATCGCAACAGCGGTTTCGGTGACCGTAAGCACCTCGGCCTGGACGATCTCGCCGGTACGCAGAGCGAGCTGGGCTCTTGAGCTTACGGACAACTGAAAATCCTGGCTGGGTTGGGGGGTCGGGGGTATCTGCATTAATCGTCACCGCGTGAGGAAGGCGGGCACTACAAGACAGCCGGACATCGTTCTCAGATGATCATTGATACGCCGCCGTATTCATCCGCAGCAGAATCCATGGCTTTGCCGTACGCATCAACCCCGTTGAACCGGAATATAAGATGGGAAGGATCTATTGTTCCGGTTCCCGAGGAATTTTGCTTGATCCTGAACGTGACCTCGGCCAGCCTGGCCCCCGCATCGTATGTCACTCTGTATGGTGCTGACGGAGTCGCAACTTCTGTTGCAGGGACCGCAAGACCGAGATTATAGGCCCCTCCCGGGTCCTGGCTCGTTGCCTTGCGTATCTGCCAGTTCCAGGGATTCTGGACCGAGAACTGGTCCATGTCCTTGCTGAACGTGATCGAAAGGGAAAAGTCCTTCGAGGCGCCGGGGAAGCTCAGCGCATCGTCCACCGTTGAAAGGACGGTTCCCCATTCTGCCGTGAGCGGGTAATTGCCCGGACTGTAGGCAAACGCGATTCGGGGGGCGTCTGTCTGGTCGATGTACGCCCGCAGGTCCGCCGCCTTCCGGGTATCGATTTCTTTCAACAGGTCATACTGCTTTTTTGCCTCATCCCCATTCTTCATGTCGGCATAGGTATATCCAAGATCAAGATAGGCGTCAGAATTTGTTTTGTCGAGAGCAATCGCCTTTTTGAACTGGACAACGGCCTCGTCATAACGCTCAAGCTTGCGGAGCGCCTGCCCCAGCGCATCATAGCCGTTCGCGTCTCGCGGCGTGATCTGGGTAACCCGCTTGAATTGCGCTTCCGCCTGGCTGTATTTCTCCGTAGCAAGATATGCCGTTCCCAGCGCGAACCGGTTCGCTACGGAGGTGGGGTCAATCCTGACCGCAAGCGAATACTCGGCCTCGGCTTCCTGAAACCTGCTGTCCCTGAAATAAATATTTCCGAGGCTCAAATGAGCGCTGTCATTGGAAGGATTTTGTTTGATCGCCTGCTTGTAGGCAGCAACGGCATCGGCTACCTTGTTCTGGTTCAAATATGCAGTAGCAAGATATTCATAAGACTTGACGGAATAGTCCGAATAGGGAGAATATGCGATAGACCTCTTGAACTCCCTGGCCGCCCCTTCATAATCGTTTTCCATATAACGATCAATACCTCTTCCCAAGGCCCGACTCGACAGGTTGTCATAGTCAGCCAGCTGGAGATACGTTGACGAAAAAAGACTATTGATCTTTTCACTGGAGATCACGATTCACTCCTCCATGTCCATATCGAAACATGCCTTTCAATAATTATATCGGTATTTTACGGAATATCTTTAATCAACAATCCTTCAATAAAAAACGTTAAGCTCTATCTATGCTGACTCGCCCGTCAAAAAATTGACCCAATTGCAACTGGTCATCGATGCATTCATCATCTTAACCCATTAATAATTAATTGAAATAGCATATTATCCAATAAAAAACGCATGGCAATATAATTGCATCTTCAATTGCTATAGGCAGGGAATATATGCCTAAACTTGTACTAAGGGTTCTGTTAGCCAATTGAGTAGCAATGCGTTTCGTTTTTAAAGTAACCTTGCATTGCAGTCATAAAACCAGTTCAGAAAGGAAAAAGGCGATTTCCTATGCATCAAAGCTCATACAGTGTCATCACGCATTTTAAAGAACTGGTAATGAAGCACTACTCGAACGGTATAGTCAAAGTTCTGGATGTCGGGAGCTATGGTGTCAACGGCACCTTTAAGGAGATCTTTTCTGATAAGAACCGATTCAACTACGTCGGCCTCGATGTAAGCGCCGGACCGAACGTGGATTATGTGCCGAGGGATCCCTATGTGTGGCAGGAACTGGCGGATGATTCCTTCGACGTCATGATTTCAGGACAGGCTTTTGAACATATCGAATTCCCCTGGCTCATCATCGAAGAGATGAATCGGACGCTGAAGCCAAATGGCTTGATTTGCATCATTGCTCCGTCCCGAGGACCTGAACACAAATATCCCGTTGACTGCTGGAGATACTATCCCGACGGATTCCGGGCTTTGGCGAAATGGGTCGGCCTTGAGGTCCTGGAAACAAAAACATTCTGGGGGTCTACGGGGTTTACCGACGGGAGTGATCAATGGGGAGATACTCTCTGCATCCTGCGTAAACCGGCGGCCTCTGAAAGGCCGGTAAATCGAGGACACAAAAAGATTCGTAACGCTCACGCCGTGAACAGCAATAACCCCCTCAGATCGGGGAAAAAGGAAGCCTACTACGGTTTCGCACGCAACGAAGTAATAGAGACGCTGAAAAAATATGACATAGTCCCCGGCCGGGTATTAGAGATCGGGTGCGCTGGAGGCGCAACCGGCAGGAATTTAAAAGAGAAGCTGGAGGTGTCACAGTATGTCGGTGTTGAGCTTTCACCGGAAGCGGCGGAAGTCGCCCGTCAATATCTGGACAACGTTATTGTGGCAGACATAGAATCCGTGGACCTGAAGGCAGCACACGGATTGCAATATGGTGAATTTGACCTGCTCATTGCGCTCGATGTGCTGGAACACCTCTACGATCCCTGGGATGCCCTTGCCGAACTCGCTCAATATGTCAAGGACGGCGGTCATGTTGTAGCCTCTATTCCCAATATTCAGAACATTACCGTCATCAGGGACCTGATCAAAGGCAAGTGGGAATATGTGGACGCTGGACTTCTTGATGCCACCCATATCCGTTTTTTCACGCTCGACGAAGCCCGCAAAATGTTCTCCGGAGCAGGGCTTACCATTGAGCAGACCGAGTGCGTGATGAATCCACCGATCGACCGGGAAAAGATAAAGGATTCAGGAAATCGCATTGGGGATGAAAAGATATCCATCAACGGCCTTACGAGAGATGAACTAGTGCATCTCCATACGTATCAGTACATTGTTGTCGCTACGAAAGCACCGGCAAGCAGTATCAACTCCGACAAAGGGGCAATGCAAAATATGACATCGGACCAGAAGTGGCCGGTTTCCACCTCTCCGGTACTCGCTCGAAAGAAAACAATACCCGGGCTCGTCTCCCTGGTAATCCTTACGTACAACCAGCAAAAGTATACCACGGAGTGTGTCGAGAGTATCCGGAAACATACACCTGAAGCTCACGAAATTATCTTCGTGGACAACGGCTCCACGGACGGGACCGTCAGTTGGCTGAAGACGCTTGTCAAAGAGCACAACGAGTACCGGCTGATCGAGAACAATGATAACCGCGGCTTCGCAAAGGGATGCAACCAGGGCATGGAGGCTGCATCCGGTGAGTTCGTTCTGCTGCTGAACAACGACGTGGTCGTCACGGAGCACTGGCTCTCGGGGATGCTCGATTGCCTCAAGAGCGCCTCCGATAGCGGCATCGTCGGCCCCATGACGAACAACATCAGCGGACCTCAACGTGTCGAGCGCGCGGACTATACGGCAATGAGCGGGCTCGACGCGTATGCACGGCAATTCAGAGAAAGGAACAGGCATCGACGTATACCGCTCAGAAGAATCGTCGGATTCTGTATGCTGTTCCGGCGCACCTTGGCGGAAGAGATAGGGCTGCTCGATGAAAGTTTCGGCACCGGAAATTTCGAGGATGATGATTACTGCTTGCGGGCGTCCCTGGAAGGCTGCCGCAATATGATCGCCGGCGACGTATTCATCCATCACTACGGCAGCAGGACGTTTATCGGGAACAAGATAGACTACGGTTCCACGCTGTCCGGCCACCGGAAGATATTCAATGAAAAATGGATGATAGCCGCCAACAGCGACCTGGGCAGGAAGCTGCTGATCACGAGCGCTCGGGAACAGGCGGACGAGCTGGACCAGGCGGGAGAGACGGACAAGGCAGTCCAGCGTCTCCTCGAAGGCATCCAACAGGCGCCGGACAATCCGGACATCTACCGGACGATGGCCCGGATACTGATCGACGCCAAGCGGTTTCAAGAAGGTCTTGACGCGCTGAAATCGGTCCCTGGCGCGGAGCTGGACGATATTTCCCTGGTCCTGCTGACCGGCTATGCCAGGGAAGGCCTGGGCCTCGACAAAGAAGCGGAAGACTGTGCCGACGCTGTGCTGGCACAGGAGCCAGCCCGTGCGTCCGCCCTGAACCTGAAGGGCATCCTCTCCTATAAACGGGGCGACCGGCAGTCAGCGGAAGCGTCTTTTCGCAGGGCAACAGAAGCAGACCCCGGCTATGGAGAACCGTATACCAATCTTGGGGTGATGAAGTGGTCCGTTGGCGATAAGGAGAGCGGGCTGGCACTGCTCGAACGGGGCTTCATCCTGTCGCCGTGCATCATGGACATCGCAACGATGTATCATGCTGCGATAGCCGAAATGAACGCCTTTGCACGGGCGGAACGGGTCTTCCGTGAAGCGCAGGTTCTCAACCCCCAGAACCAGAGAATCGCCTTTCTCCTGATCGATGTACTGCTCAAGCAGGGCCATGATGACGCAGCCATGTCGGCCATCGAGAAGGCAATGACCGTGTTCACCATCAGCGACGGGCTGCTCGCAGCCGCGCTGGCAGTGAGGGAAAAGGT
>Ga0334722_10007631_pt1 | contig 10456 bp, 8 predicted proteins | sample C3_bottom_MG_FD_207210 | JGI IMG/M metagenome (GOLD analysis project Ga0334722, IMG submission 207210) | Sediment microbial communities from Yellowstone Lake, YNP, Wyoming, USA - C3_bottom | ecosystem: Environmental > Aquatic > Freshwater > Lake > Sediment | place: USA: Wyoming | collected... | reverse complement strand
GGGGCCTCGGTGGCCCCCTACGTTGTCTCTCGGTTCGCGCCTGCGGGCGTGCGAAAGGTCAACCATGTCAATTGTGAATACGGGACAGACGGAACTCGATCAGGAGATTGCGCGATGGAACAAGCCGTATGTGTTCACGCCGTATCCCAAAATGCTGTATCGGGGTCTGCTGAAATCCAATGGGTCCACGCAGGTGGACGAGCGCATTGTGGCGTCAGCGGGCGAGCATCGCGAGGCGGAGGCGGACCGCTGGGTCGAGTCACCGAGTGGCGCGACGGAGCAGGTCGAAACCGTGCAGCAGGAGATTTCGCAGGCCGCTGCCGAAGCGAACGCCGCCGCCACGAAGATGTCATGGAAAGCGCAGCGCGAGCGGAAGGCCCGCGAGGACGCCACCGACAAACATTTGCCCGAATAGGGCGTGAGGTCCGCCGATGACGACCAGCGAACTGATTACCGCGTCGCTGCAACGGCTCGGCGTGATTGACGCGGATGAGACGCCCACGGGCACGGAAATGAACGATGCCCTTGACCGTCTCAATGACCTCATTGATGCGTGGGGCACCGAGCGTCTCAGCATGTATACCTCGTCGCGCACGACGTGGACGATCACGTCGGGCACGGCGGCGTATGCCATTGGTCCGGGGTCCGTGGTCAACCGGGCGCGTCCGGTGTATGTGGATGACATCCGGTTCATCGACACGTCGCAGGACCCGGATTTGGAGATGCCGCTGTCGCGGCTGACGGTGGAGGGCTTTGCGGCCATTCCACAGAAGGCGCTGACGTCGACCTATCCGACGTGCGTGTATTACAACCTGACCTACCCGACTGGCACGCTAACCTTTTGGATGGTGCCGACCTCGACGACGTTGCAGGGGGTGATTTACGCGCCGGTGGCCGTGACGGAATTGGCGCTGGCCGATACCATTTCGTTGCCGCCGGGGTATCGCCGGTTTCTGCGGGATGCGTTGGCGGTGGAACTGGCCCCGGAATATGCGGTGCAGCCTGCTCCGGCGCTGATGCAGAGTGCTATCGAGTCGAAGGCGGACGTCAAGCGCGCGAATATTCGCTTGCTGGATTTGAACATCGACGCGATGTGGAAGCCGCGTCACGGGCAATACAACATCTTCAGTGATACGGGCGCATGAGTCAGTATCCCCTGTTCGTCGGTGCCGCCTATACCTCGCAGTCGCCCATCGCGGATGATGAGCAACTGATCAATTGGTATGTCGAGGTGATGGAGAGTGCCGGGGCCAGCACGAAGGCCGCGCTGTATCCGACGCCGGGGGTGGAGACGTTTGCGACCACCACGTCGAATGGCGGGCGCGCCATGTTTGCGCTGAATGGTCGCTGCTTTGCGGTCATCAATGACACGTTGTGGGAAATTGGGAGTGGGGGCACGGTCACGAATCGCGGCACACTGGCCGTGGATTTGTTTCCGGCCACCATCAGCAGCAACGGCGACGCCGGAGACCAACTGTTTATCACGTCGGGCGACGTGGGCTACGTGTTCACCCTGTCCACGAATACGCTGACGACCGAGCTCGCCAGTGGCGCGAGCATCGGTGGCGTGAATGACGGGTATTTCGTGTCGTTGGACAATGCGACCAGTGAGTTTCGCATTAGCGATTTGAACGACGGCACGACATGGGACGCCACGCAATTCGCCGCACGGTCGGACGCGCCGGACCGGTGGACGTCGATGCTGTGTACCAGCTACGGCCAGATTTGGCTGTGGGGGGACCAGACGTCGTCGGTCTGGTATAACGCCGGAACGACCCCGTTTCCGTTTGCGCCGGACCCGTCGGGGCTGGTGCCGTATGGCATCAAGGCGGCGTTTTCGGCGGCGGAATGCGTGGACCGGGTGATCTGGCTGGCGACCAGCCGGAACGGCGGCGTGCAGGTGGTGTCCGCGCAAGGCTTCGTGCCGGAGCGCATCTCGACGCACGCGATTGAGTATGCGTTCTCGACCTATGCGACGTTGACCGATGCGGTGGCGCAGGTCTACTCCGAGCAGGGGCACTTGTTCTACATCTTGACGTTTCCCACCGCGCAGAAGACGTGGGTCTATGACGTCTCGACGGGCCTGTGGCACGAACGCGGCACATGGATTAGCGAGACCAGCACATGGGAAGCCCTGCACACGCTGTATGGCGCGGCGTCGTTTGGCAAGTGGTTGGTCAGTGACCGGACCAGTGGCCTGATTTACGAGCAGAAGGTCGGGTTCACGACAGACGTGGAAGACCGGCTGATTCGGCGGGTGCGCCGGTCTCCGGCGACGTTTAGTGAGCACCAACGGTTGCGCACGTCGATGCTGGAAGTGTTCTTCGAGCCGGGGCTGGGGTTGAGCACGGGACAGGGCAGTGACCCGCAGGTGACGTTGCAGATCAGCAACGACGGCGGGAAGACGTGGGGCAACGAGCGGTCGGTGAGTGCGGGCGCGCAGGGCGCGTATCGGACGCGGGTCCGGTTCCGGCGGCTGGGGATGGCGCGCGACCGCGTCTATGAGGTCAGTGTCACTGACCCCATTCCGTGGCGCATGATTAGCGCGTATCTCGATGTGCAGGGGGAGGCGGCGTCGTAATGGCGAGCCCCCCGATGCCTGCGCGTGACGCGCTGACGTATACCAACAGGAACCTGATCACGCGGTCATGGCAGGTCTGGTTGCGGAACCTGACCACGCAGGTGAACGATGCGCCCAGTCGCATTCAGACGGTGTCGTTGTCGGCGCAGTCCGCAAGTATTGGCGCGACCTCGATTCCCTCGACCACGCTCACGACCGGGCTGTATCGGGTGACGTGGTATACGCGTATTGCGGTGGCGGCGACGACGTCCAGCAGTCTGACATTGACGCTGAACTGGATTGATGACGCGGTGACGATGAGCCTGAGTGGCGCGGCGCTGACCGGGAATACGATCACGACGAGTCAAACGGGCACGGCGCTGCTGGCGGTGGATAATGCGTCGCCGGTGACGTATGCCACCACATATGTCAGTGTGGGCGCGACACCGATGCAATACACACTGGACCTGACACTGGAAGTGGTGAACACCTAATGGCAAGACCGTACAGTAATGCCGGTAGTAGCCTTGCACAGCGTGTGAGCACGCAATTTGAGCAAGAATTTGGTCGACCTGCTAATGCGGGTGGGGTTATTGACCCTCAGTTTGCCGCATGGTCGTCAGGCGCAATGGCGAAATTGCAAGCGGACGACAAAGCCGCGCTTGAACGCACGCAACGCAATTGGAACCGTGTGCGGAACACCGCGTATGTCGCCGCCGCTGTGCCCTTCGCGGCAGCCGCCCTTCCGGCGCTTGCTGGAGGCGGTGCCACGGGTGGGCTGGGTATGGCGAATACGGGTGCGTGGACGACTAGCGTCGGTGCCGCGCCCGGAGCCGTGGGTGGCATTGGTGCCGCGAACACAGGCGCGTGGGCAAGCGGTGTCGGTGCGGCACCCACTGGAGGCAAAATGGGATTCTCGCTCGGTAATTTGTTTCAGGGTTTTACGGGTCGCGACAAGGCGACGCTCGGCGTTGGCGGTCTGAACGCCGTGCTTGATTATCGCGGGAAGGGCAATCAGTTGAGCGCCGATGAGCGGGCGTTGGCGTATCAGCGTCAGTCTGACGCAGAGATGCGCGCGTTGCTCGCCGCGCAGCGTGACGAAGACTACCAACGCGAGCTTGTCAAAGAAGCGGCACTCCAGAAGCGGTTTGACGCGGAGCAGTTGGCATTGCAGACCCGCTCGGACGCGCAGGAAAAACGTCTCGCGGACCAATACAATGCGCGTGAGGCGCGGATGTCGCCGTATCGCGAAGCGGGACGCACGTCGCTGGCGCGGATTGCCAACATTCAAGCCCCGACCATCACGCCGTATACGCCGTCACTGGTCTATCGTTCGTAAGGATTAAATCATGCCATACGTAAAAGACCCGAACAGCGACGACGTTTATTGGGAAGAAGAACAAACTCCCACGCCCACGCCGACACCGACGCCACGACCTCAGACCGACGCTGAGCGACGGGATTACAACAGGAACCATCCACCGGTGCAGCGGCCCGGTTATAACTTAGTGTGGAACGACCGCACGGGTGAGTGGGAGGAACAATCGACGGTGCCCGAGGTGTCGGACGATCCATCGGGTCGTCCGCCGGGGTCGTCCATGCCGCCCGTGACGCCGCCCGTGACGCCGCCGGGTGGCAAGACGCCAGCCCAGATTGAAGCAGAGGGCCGCGACGAAGACGCACGGAACAACCGAACCGGCGGCTACATGTCCAACGGTGTCTGGGTCAATGGATCGCCCAGAGGTACTGGTGGGGGTTCTAACAACCCGCCGCGTACCACGACACCCCCGCCTGCGTCCGGCGGCTATCCCGGCGGCGGGGGCTCCGCGCCGGGGCAGTCGAGCTTCCCCATGTTTGAACCGTCGATGGCGTTTACGCCTCCCGATCCGTTCACCTATGCGGACTACGAGGCCGCGCAGCCATTCTCGTATGCCGACTACGAAGCCGCGCAGCCGTTCTCCTATGCCAATTACGAAGCCGCGCAGCCCTTTGCGTATGCAGACTATGAGGCTCCGCAGCCGTTTGCGTATGAGGCGTTTGAGGCTCCGACCGGCACGTCGATGTTGTCCGACCCGAGCTATCAGTTCCGGTTGCAAGAAGGTCAGCGGGCGCTGGAGAACTCTGCCGCCGCCAAGGGCCTGACGCGCACCGGGGCCCAGATGAAAGGGCTGCAAGACTATTCGCAGCAGTTTGCGTCGCAGGAATACGGCAACCTCTACAACCGCGCCCAGCAGCAGTATGGGCAGAACCGCGAGAATGCCACGCAGCAATACGCGATGAACGAAGCCAATCGCAGGGGCACGTATCAGCAGAATCTGGGGTTGGCGCAATCGACCTACGGCACGAACGAAGCCAACCGGGCGGCGGCGTATGGGCAGAATCTGGGGCTCGCGCAATCGACAGCGGCGACCAATGAGGCCGAACGCTACAAAGCCTACCTACAGAATTTCGGGAAAGCGGTCTCAACCTACGGCACGAATGAAGCGAACCGGGCGGATGCGTATAAGCAGAACCTCGGTCTAAAGCAAGACATCTACTCCAGCGCGTATAAGACCGCCGACGACACGTATACCAAGGCGTATCAAGCGGCCAAGGATATGTATGCGCCGAAGCAACGAGCGGCGGAGTTGCAGTATGGGCGCGAGTGGGACGTCTATAAGCTGGGACAAGAACAGCAATACAACTACTGGAAATCCAAGTTGGACTCGGACACAACGATTGCGGGCTTTGGGGTCACTCCATAATGGCTGATGATTACGTTCCGTATGTGCCGATTCCGTATACGCCGCTGCCGTATGTGTCGTCTCGCGAATACAGCAACCGCCCGTATACGCAGTCGTTGATGGAGTTGGTGGGTCGGGCGGGCCAGCGTGAAGCGGAGGCGACGCGCCGCCGCAGCGAGTTGCTGGCGTCGCGCACCGGGGCGCTGGGCCAGATTGCGAGCTCGACGCTCGGGTCGCTGTTTGCGGGTCGTGATGAAGCGGCGAAGCTGGCGGCGTCGCGCGAACAGCAACGTCTCGAAAACGACTACCGCGAACGGGCGATGCAGGCGGCGGCTGACGAGCGGGCGGCGGCGGCGAACGAACGTAAGGCGGCGACAGAGGAGCGTGGGCTGGCGCGACGCTACGACTACGCAAAAGAAGCCCGCAACTACACCCCGGTCGGACAAGCCGTGCCACGCAGGGAGTGGGATGCGATATACAGCGGCACGCCATCGGAAAGCAGCTTCACGCCAGAAGACCAGAGCTTCGAGATGAACGGCTCCCCGTACGCAGATTCGCCCACGATGACGCGGATGGCTGATAGCGGCGAGCAGTTGTCGATTAATACCGCAATCGCCCAAGAACGTAACAGGCTTGCAGATATTGAGCGCCAGCGTCTTCGTGACGAAGCCCTTGAAAGATACAGGACGGATCAGTTGAAGTTGGGCGGGCGTCGAGCGGACGCGACCGAGCGCAATACGAACGCTTTGTTGTCACCACCCGTAGAGTTGGGAGAGTTGCCACCGGACTCGCAAGACATTATGGGTCAAACCGGATTGTCGTTTAACGCGTTCCGGGTGGCGACGGGTCAGGACAGTGCCGTGGCGCGGGGCCTTCCGCGCACACTCGCTGGTCAAGAGGTAGCCGCGTTTGCTCGGAAGCAAGGCGTGGATGTTTCGACGCTTACTTCGCAATACAAGGCATACAACAAGACGCTGTCGGAAAACATTGAGCGTCAGAACAACGTTATCAGCGTGCAGGACGAACTAGTCGAAGATTTGAAGAACTTAAAAACCGCCGCCAATGTATTGGGGATGGACGATGCGCGAGCCGCTAACGTGGCGCAGTTGTGGTTCAAGAATGAATTGAACGACCCTAACGCCGCTAATTACGCGTTTGCACTTCAAGCGTTGGTTAACGACATTGCTCGCTATAATTCCGCGTCAACGGGCCGCGCTCCGCTGCAGTCAGACATGGACGATGCAAAAGCGACGGTGAAGCGCGGCGTGTCGGATAAAGGTCTAACGGGTTTGGAGACGTCACTAAATCTTGCAGTAAAAAGCATGAACACCGTGATGGACCGCAATGTTGACCGCAGTCGCCACAATATCTGGAAGCTGTTTGGGGTTGGGGATAAATACAAGCCGAAGGTGCAGCAGAAGCAGCCGGACGATGATACCAATATTGACGGGTTTACCGTGCGCGTAGTCAAGCCGCCGGGTGGTGGGTAACATGCCGCAGCAGACATTTCAGGCGACGGCTCCTGATGGCCGCGTTGTAGAGATTACCGGCGATAAGATGCCGAACGGCGCGCAACTGCGAGCGATCTTTGCCAAGCTGCCACCGGCAAAACCAAAACCGCTTGACCGTATGGGGCCAGACTACCGCGACCCAATGGCAGGAATGACACGCACGTTCAGTGAGGGCGTAGCCAACGTCAAACGTAATGTTCGCGAAATGGCACCAACGCTGGGCGCAATGGCGGCGACGACTTTGGTCCCAGCGTCTGCGCTGTACACTATTCCCGCTGCGTTTGTGGGAGGCGCAATCGGAGCGTTCGCACGCGGCGATGCCCCGATGGATGCGATGACTCGCGGGGCTGGAGAAGGGGCGTTAGAGGTCGGGGGGCGGGCGTTGGCAACATTACTGCGCGGTGGTGGACAGGCGCTGTATCGCGGCATGTTGAAGCCGAGCAAAGCGGTGCGCCAAGAGTTCCCCAACGTGTCGAACGAGTTGCTTGAGCAGCGCCGACTCATTGCAAGGGGCGGAGACTGGTTGGGAATGCTGGGGACGCGGGGAGGGGCAGACGCGGCTCTTGACGCAGTCGAGGCAAGCGCGAACGCCGCTGACGATCTCACGCAGGCCGCTGCCGGTAACCGTCGTCTGTCGGTGTCTGAAGTGACGCTGCCTATGCGCGACGTCAGAACGGAAGTGAAGGGACGTATTCGCGCGGGTTTGAGTCCTGAAGACGAGATGAACCGCATCGCGGAGCGCGTGGACCAAATGTATCGTCAAACGTCCTACGGGCGCAGCTACACGCTGGCCGAGGCGACCGATTTAAAGCGCAAGGCGCAGGCCGCTGCGACCGGAGCGTACAACCAGATGAAGCGGGGCAACATCAAGCAGTTGTCCACCGAAGACCTTCTTGACGCGGCAACCGCTCGCGGGTTTAAGGAGGCCATCGAGGCCCGAGTACCGGGGGTTAAAGAGGCCAACGCTCGCACGCAGAGTCTTATCGGGCAGTCCCATGCGCTGGAAGATGCCGTGGGCCGCACGGGCAATCACATTCCGTTTGGAAGTGTGTCTGACTTATCCGCGATGGGGGCTGGTACATTAAGCGGCAGTCCGGTTGTCGCTGCGACGGTGAAAGCCGGTACGTTTGCGCCATCTGCTTCAGCAATGGCGATTCTGGCGAACGAGATTGGCAAGCAAGACCTCGGGGCCGCGTTGCGTCTGGGGCAACTGGTGCGGATTAACGGCAAGGATAAACTAGTCACAAAAATTAACAAGGACGGCACGTTTGAAGCCGTCCCGGTGAACCGCTAATGCCTATCAAGCGGCAGACCTACCGCCTCGACCAGATTGACGACTGGCAGGGGCCGGTGCAGAGTGGCCCGACCCGTGACGCTGCCGCGCAGCGCGTGCGTGACCGGTTGGCTGCGATGTCCCCGACCGAGCGTGTGCTGAGCGAGCTCACGGAGCGCCCGCCGACGCCGCGCGCCGCCCTTCCGCTTCGGGCGAACGCTCAGACGTCGCGCCCGATGCCGCCGATGGCGGGGCAGATGTTCCTCGACGCCGGTCTGGGGGCGCTGGAGGCGTTCGACCAGCCGCCCACCGGGATGCGTGCGGGTGTGCCGTATACGTCGCCCCTGCGCCTTCTGTCGGCCTCTTCGGCGGTGCCCTCAGCCCTTGCGGCTCGCGCTTACGACGCGAGCAGCGGCGGCAGCGTCATGGCGGACGCCCCGGTGGTAGACCCCCTGCGTCCTTACGAGGAGCAGTCCAGCGCGCGGTCAGCTATCGCGCAGCGTGGCGGCGGTCGAGTCGCACAGATGGCAGGCTCGGTAATCGACCTGTTTACGCCTGACTTTACCGACGTAGCCACGGGCGGTCTCAGCGGCTTCGTGCCTCTCGCGGCGATGATGGGTGGTCTCAAGAAGGTCAACATGGGCCGTAAGCTCGTCAACGGCCTCTACTCGCGCCTTGATGAAGCGGCGGCGATGATTCCCACCAAGGGCGTCCCGGCCACGGGCGTGCTGAACTGGCTGAAGAAAGCGCCGGAAGGCATCAGTCTTGAAGAGGTGGCGTACCGGAAGCTGCCCGAGTGGCTGGAGTCGCAGGGCACGAAGACCGTGACGCCGGAGATGCTGGCCGCGCACCTGCGCGAGAACCCCGCGCCGTTCCCGCAGGTGAAAACGCTGGGTGGGCCTCAGGAGCAGATCACGGCACTACCGGAAGGCTATCAGGTGCAACCCTTAGCCCCACTCGATGCGCCTCAATGGCCCTCATATAATCGCCAAAGAACCAGATTCGGCATTCCAAGGAACTACACGCTTGTGTCACCGGATGGGACTGGACATGCTTTCTACGCCCTTAACGCAAATGAAGCGAACGACATCGCGGTGTCGATGCTGCGTGTTCAGACACCTCCTTTACCTCAGCCCAAATTCTCGCAGTATCAAGTCCCCGGCGGCGAGAACTACCGCGAGACACTGCTGACGCTGCCGGAAACCCGTGGGCCACAGTTCGACCCGTCCAAGGTTCAAATTAAGCGATATACGCCGAGCGTCACGCAGGGGCAGACGGAAGTTCTCTACGACGGCAAAAGTCTCGCTTCCTACGGCGACAACCCGCAGATGAATGCGGCGGGTGTCTACGAGCAAAAGCCCGAATCGTACTGGATGGAGCAGGCTGAGAAACTGTTCAACAGTGGAGATTCGCGCAACAGCATCCAGCCGCTGAGTGGTGGCTTCCTCTCCTCCCACTACCCGGACGATCCCAACCTCCTCGTCCACACCCGCGCCAATGACCGCACGCTACCCAGTGGGGAACCGGGGCGGTTTATCGAGGAAGTGCAGAGCGACTGGCACCAGCAGGGGTTGAAGAAGGGGTATCAGATAGGATCACCACTTTTAAGCGCAGAAGAAGCGGCGCGGGCGTGGGTAGAGGATGCGGGAGTTGCGTGGGAGACGCTCACGCCTGCCCAACAAGCCTCAAACATCCGCATGGCGCAAACCAACGCAGAAGTCATGTACGCAAAGGCCGTCCCCGATGCCCCCTTCAAAGAGAACTGGCCCGACCTCGGCCTGAAGCAGCAACTGATCGAAACCGCGAACGACCCCAACGCGGAGTGGATGGGCTTCACGGGCGGGAAGACGCAAGCGGATCGGTATGACCTGAGCAAGCAGATCAGCCAGATTGAGGCGGATCGATATATCGTGGCCGGTGAAAACGGGTGGCGAGTTAAGGCGGATGACATGGGGGGAACGAGCGTTCCACTCCCGACTCATTACTTAACCGATAGCCAACTAGCAGACACATTCGGCAAGGATATGGCCAAGCGCATCATCGAGAGAGATGGTGGCGTTTTCGAGGGCCTTGACCTCCAAGTCGGCGGCGAAGGCATGACCGCCTTCTATGACCAGAAGCTCCCCAAGCGGCTGGAGAAACTTGTCAAGCCCTTCGGCGGCACAGTGGAGCCGAGCGAGGTGTCAACGTCATCACAAGAGCTAAACATGCTCGGCAGTCCGATGTTCCAACGCACGCCGGAACCCGCGTGGCTGTCCCGTCTCACCCCCGAGATGAAAGCGGCCATGCGCGAGCGTGGTTTCCCGCTGATGAGTCTTGCGGGTCCTGTGGCCGCGCAGGGCATCCCCGATGACCCCAACAGCGAGACGGACGACTACGCCCGCCTTGC
>Ga0334722_10007630_pt1 | contig 10456 bp, 9 predicted proteins | sample C3_bottom_MG_FD_207210 | JGI IMG/M metagenome (GOLD analysis project Ga0334722, IMG submission 207210) | Sediment microbial communities from Yellowstone Lake, YNP, Wyoming, USA - C3_bottom | ecosystem: Environmental > Aquatic > Freshwater > Lake > Sediment | place: USA: Wyoming | collected... | reverse complement strand
GTGCTCTCTTCTCAAAGAAAAACCTTGCGGCCGATTCACCTGCGGGTCCTTCACTGCGGCTCCGGACCACGCAGTACTCTCGGCCAAAATTTCGCTGTGCGCCTACAGGCGCTCGCGAAATTTTAAATAGAATTTTCCACCAAAGAAGAATTATATTTTATGAGTTCCCAGTTTGGGCACAGGCTCTGAACTATAGTTCTTAAGCCCTCGACGGGAGTTGCACCCGCGACCTCCACCTTGTTGGCTGTTGTTACCAAGGTGGCGCAATAGCTACTATGCTACGAGGGCATGTTTGATCGTGTTTGTGATACGGCAAATGCAATGCATCTGCAGTTTGTCGTGGGACCTCGTGTCCCTTAATGCTTGGTTCGAGCACTTTCGATAAAGGGCTAGCGCCGATAGCTACTATGCTACGAGGGCATTATCGTGTGCATCTTTTAAGTTCCTTTTTAAATGTTTTTGTGAGAATGAGTTCGTGTCTTTGCTTTATCGCGTGGGGTCAAAGTGGAACCGGTTGATGGTTTTTTCAAGGCCGGCAGTTGTCGTGCAGTTGATGTCGATCGTGCGGTGTCCTTCAAGGGGAATGGACAAATCGCTTGGTGTGGTGTAAATGCCGTTGCTGCCAAGGAGTGTTTTGGCGTATCCGGTTTCTTTGACGGATAAGCGCAAGGACCCATAGAAGAGTTGGTAGTCGGGGCGTGCGAGTGTTAATCGGGTTATAGTCATGTTTGTGTCTTGTTTGCGGGTGATCCATTGTGCGCGGTAGCCGTCGGTTATTTCTTCGTGTGCTTTTTCTTCAATGTGTGTTTTTTCTTCAAGAGGGGGTGCGCGGGTGAATTTTTGGTACGCTGCGATTGAGAGTGCGCACGCAAGTGCTCCGGTTGCAAGTCCGCCAAGGAATGGTTTGTTCATGGTCGTTGCGCCCCGGGGCAGGTATTTAAGGTTTTCGTGCTGAAAGTTTTAAAAATGCAGGGGTATTATTAAGCATGTGAAAGAGGTTGAATTTTGGCGTGATTTGGAAACGTTTGGTTCGTTAACGTTTTACGTTGCAGTGCTCGTACGTTCTTTGGTTGGTCTTGCGTGGTGGTTTTTTGAGCAGTTGCTAGGGGCATTTGTCGTAAGTCAATTACTCTTGATGTTGGTAAGTTGGCTGCGTAAGGGGCATCGGTGTTCGCATGGGGCAAGCGGGGCGATTCTTTTGGTGTTGATCAACAATTTTTATCAGAGCAGGATTTTTTTGCCGTTTAGTATCCTTATTTTCGGGCTTGCGTGCGTAGGTCATATGAAGTTAAGAAAGCAGGCATGGCAGGATATTTTGATTGGTTTTGCGATCGGCATCGCAAGCGCGATTCTTGCAATAGTGGTATTTCCAAGCCAGTAGGTTATTATAGGATGAGTGCGTAGGCAGGGGTATGTCCTCCCTGATGCTTTTCTCGTTGGACGCGTTGGTTAGTATTTCTAAGATGTATAGGAATGCGTTAGTGCGCGCGTGTGATGGGGCGCTAGATGAAAAGGATGCGTCAACGATGTTAGGTGATCGCGGGCAGGATGTGTTGGGGGTTATTCGTGCGGTTTTTGGGCGTGACCCTGCGCTTGCAGAGCGTTTGTCAAAGGAGCGTGTTGAAGAGCAGGTTTTTGCAACGCTGCATCAGGGCGTACATGGGTGTGCGCATGAGGAGGCCTATCGAGCGCTCAGGGATTATAAGAATGCAGGGTATGCAACGGGGGTGTTTTTCGCAATTGAAGAGCCGGTGCTTGAGCGCGTGGTGAAGAGTGCGAAATTGCGTGTGGATTTAATCGCAGGGCAGGAACGTGGTGAATCGGTCAAAGACATTATTCTCAAGGCAGTTGACCGTTCACGAATGAGTGAGTTTTACTTGGTTACCGCAAGCGTAACTAAGATACCTGACGATATTAAGGAGTACGTTGCTGAAAAGCGCAAAAGAGTGAAGGTGCTAAGCGCGTTGAAGACGTCGCAGTATTCGCTCGAGGGTTTGCGCGAGCAATTAGAATCGCAAGAATGATTTTCTATATATTTTATTGACTTTGTATGCACAACATATTTATCTTTGGGGTGCTTGCATACTTTTGCAGGGGGTGCGTTATGCCAAGCTGGTCAAAAAAGCGTGCCGAGCTTGAAGAGCCGGCATTGGTGAGGGAAGAGGAGTTGTTTGTGGAAGAGGATTATTTCCGCGAGTTTTATTGAATTCTTTGCCGCACGGGAAACTGTGCGGTGTTTTTTCTTAGCATTGCGCGGGCAGCCCCAGAATGCTTGTGTTCTCTTTGTGTAAGAAGAAATATGTGGAGTGGGGACGCGTCTTGCGACGAAAGGCCAAACGGCCCATCCGCACTCCGTTTCTTATTATACTGGCAGTAGTAGAGCAGCTATTTAAATTTTCTTCTTTTTGTCAGGCTCGCTTCAACTCAAATGTGTCCACATGATTGTCAAGTAGGATGATCTTATCAGCAACTTTCTTGAGATCTGCACTCAAGGATGCCCGGAAGGATGCGCAGTGAACATTTTTCCCTGTGTGCTTTACCCGTTCAACTGCATGTGCATAATCTGAATCACCGCTAACTATTATTGCAGTGTCGTATGCATCTTGCATGCACAACGAGAGCATTTCCGTAGCCAAAGCAACATCAACTCCCTTTTGGAAGGGAGTGCCATCTTCTTTGTATCTGAGCGGGCGTTCAAACACGGTTATGCCATTTTGGCGCAGCACCTCAAAGAATTTTTGTTTCTCTTCATACTTTGGTTGATTTTTTTCAGGTGCGCAGTCAAAGAAGTATGCTCGAACAAGTTTATTTTCTCCTTTGAGCAGATCCACCAGCTTTGCGTGATCGACCTTATAGCCCGCTCTGAAATACTTGGCGCCCATCATGAGATTATTTCCATCAATTTAGATTACCACTCTTTCAGTGTGAGGGTATCCTTTGAAAATTGGTTGCGGTGGTCCAAACGCCATGTCTGGGAAATCGTTGCTCGTCTTCTTAAGTTTTTATCTCCTTTAGAATATAACCTGTCTGCGGGACATAAAGATATCAATCCTTGGTCGGCCAGCTCATAGCGCGGGGAATAATCGCAGAAGATTCTTCCAAAAAATAATTTGATGCCTGTATTAGCAGGGTCTGAACTTTTTTGAGCGATGGCGCGGGCAGGATTCGAACCTGCGAACCCACTAAGGGAGCGGATCTTAAGTCCGCCGCATTTGACCGACTTTGCTACCGCGCCGTAGCTGTTTTGCGAGAATATGGGTATTTAAAACTAGTGTTAGAAAAGCGCGCCGGGTGGGAATTTCCATCGTGCATTCTTAACGTATGTTAGGGAGTATTTTTATAGGAGTGTTTTTATTTTACAGGCGATGAAATGGTTTGCGTTATTCTCATTGATTCTCCTGGTTGCGTGTAGCTCGTCTCATGAGAAGATTTTCGTTGCTAATGAGGAAGGGGGAAGCGTGAGTGTTATTGATGCAAGGAGTTTGCAAGAGATTGACCGGGTGTCGCTCACGCTTGATGGTGATGAGTATTTGCCGCATAATGTGCAGGTGGTGGGCGATCGTGTGTTAGTGACTGCAAATGGACCGCACGCGCATGATGAGCACGAGATGGATGAAGAAGCTGCTGAATCAAATGGAAGTTCTGAGCACAGCATGGCTACAGAGAATATGCCTCTTCCAAAAGGAATGATTGCAGTTGCAGCGCATGAGACTGAAGAGAGCAACGAAACGCATGCGGATCAGTTGGTTGTTCTTGATGCGCGTTCGAATAAGATTGTTGAGCGTATCGATATCGCAGTTGGCGCGCATCTTGCGCACGTGGTAGGTCAAGGAAGTATCGCGTACGTTACGGGAACAGATGCTGATGCGTTGTATCGGGTTGATTTGGTTGCAATTACGGTTGAAAAGATCAGTTTGCCCAAAGGGAGTATGCCGCATGGGATGCGGTTGATTAATGATAAAACCGCGGCGATTGCAGGGATGGGTGGTGTGCTTTTGTTTGTTGATTTAGATTCAAAAGAAGTGATGCAAGTGAATTTGTCAGGAAAGGGCGTTCAGGTGGGTGTTGTTCCGGGAAAAGTGGTGGTTTCAATTTACGACACGAAAAAGCTCGGAGTGTACGATATCGCCTCAAGGGAGCTCAAAGAGTTCGATCTTCCAAATGCAATGGGTCCGATTCAAATCTATGCTGCACCGGACAATAAATATTTCTACGTTGCAGATCAGGGCGCGTATTTTGACCGGCCGTCAGGCTTTGACGTGTTCAAAGTAAATATTGAATCAGGGGAGATAGTCAAAAAGAGTAAGGTCGGTCAAGCGCCGCATGGCGTGGTTGTTTCTCCTGATGGCAGGGTCTGGGTGACGCTTTTGCAAGAAGATGCGGTTGCGGTTCTCAAAGATGATGAAAAGATCGCAAGCATTCCTATTGGCGCAGCGCCTAATGGGATTTCGTATTGGCAAGGGTAGCATTATTGTGGCGTTCCATAGACTTCTTCAATGATTTTCGAGAATGGTTGTTTTTTGAAGAAGTCGTAGGCAAAGGTGTACAATTGGGGGTGGACTGCAACGCGCATGCAGGTCATTTGTGCGGCTCTATCTAAAAATGGTTGTTTGTATTCAGGGTGCCAATCAAAGAGTGATTTGATTTCGTTGCCGATGCGTACGGGCGCGTGTTCGCTGGCAAGTTTTGCAAGTGAGGGAACGCTTGCGACGATGACGTGGCGTTCGGGGATGTGGATGCTACGTTTTGCGATTTCTGTTTCAAGCGCCGTGACGCGTTCGGGTTTTTTCCATTGTTTGTGGTAGTGGGCAAGGAGTTTGGGGTCGGTTTCTTCGACGAGTGGTTCGACGTGGTTGTAGGTGAGTTCGTGGTAGAAGGGTATTTCTGCAGGTTGTTCGTCTTTTGTGTGGCCAGGGAGTCGAAGGCAGGTAACAGTTGAGTGTGGCGCTTTATGGTAGACGAGGAGCAAATGGCGCATGATTTCGCGAACTTCTTGGTTGGGGTGGTTTGATAATTGATATTGAAACAAAGTATCGTTGAACGTCCAGAAGGGGATTTTTGTTCCAAACGGAATTCCTGCCGGGCTGAATTTGCTGTGATAGAGTTCGATGGGTGTTTCGTGGTCAGTGATTCCTGCTTTGCGCAGCATTTTTCCTTGGTAGGCGTCTGCGGTTTGGGTGCGGGAGTTGTAGTAGATGCGTTGGTATTGTGCTGCGCGGTTGTTCAAAAAGTTGAATGCTTCTTCGTGGTTTTGGTCGACGATGACTTCTTTGCCGCTCCAGTTGAGCCAGGTGAGGATGCGCATCGGGTCGTATTGGTTTTCGAGGCCGTATTCGTTGGGGTCGACGCATAAGTAATAGATGCGGTCGGCTCCAAAGGGCCCATCGACAATGTCGTGGAGGGGGTTTTTGTGTTCGAACATCGCAATTAAGTCTTCAATGCTGCAAAGTCCCTCGAACGCTGCGGCGTTTTTGCGGATGATGCGTTTAGCGAATTCTTCGTGATCGAACCCGTGGGGTTTGAAGTGTTCTTCGGTGGCATGGCTGCCGGTTAAGTGTCCCCAGTCGTGCACGAGCGCGTAGGTTTCAACGAGTATTTTGTCTTTGCCGCGGATGCCAAAGCGATTGCACAAAACGCGTGCCATGTGCATAACGCCGATCATGTGTTCTTGTCTTGTTTGGATTGCGTACATGAATTGGTCATGGTTGCAGTTGCCAAGTGATTTGACGTCAAAGAGGCGTTGGGCGTTGTCGGTTTCAAGGATTGAGCGGTACATGCTGATGTCGGTGTCGACGTTGCGGGTGAAGTCGATGCGTACGTTGAACGTGTGGCCGATGGGCCGGGTGCGTTTGCCGGGAAGGATTGCAGGGGTTTGGTTTTCAACGATTTGTTCAAGGGCGTCTGCTTCTTGTGCGTCAAGGTCGGGTCTATCAATTCGGTGTACGGGCGTGGCCATCGCTTTCATGAAGAAGTATGCGTGGGCTTTTTCGTTTAAGTTGCCGTGGAGGTGTTCAAGGAGTAGTCTTGGATGATACGCAAATTTGCCTTCGCCAAGGTCGATGCGGTAGCCGTGTTGGAATGCAAGTCCAAGGGGGTCGCGTTTTTGGGGTTTGATGCGTAGTTCTCCGGGGACCCATAGGGTTTTCATTTCTTTGGTGTATTCAAAGTTGGGGGGAAATCGTGCTTTGAGTCCTTCAAAAAGGAGTGTGGGAAGTTTTGCGATGTCTCCTGCGATGAGGGATCTGCCGTCGAGTTTGTCTGCGCGCAGGTCTGGAAGTGTTTTGTAGTGGACGAATGTGGTTGCGATGTCGAGTCCGCGGGTGTGTTTAACTTCAAGGGTGTAGTAGTCGTAGGGGAGTTGAAGGGACGTGTCAAAGATGAATTCAGGGTCGACGGGGGTTCGCATAATGCCTAAATTCGTGTACCATTGTTCGGCAACTTCGATGAAGCCAAAGAAGTGGAGGACTTTGCTTGTGGCGTTGCGATAGTTTTCGCCGCTGTGTTGGACGTCGGCGATTTCAACGAGTGAGACGAGTCGTTCGTAGCCGTTGCGCACGTATTCGTCGCGGATTTCATGAGCGAGTCCTTTGGAGCGCACGATGCGGTGCAAGACGCGTGGGTCGGTGAGCCGGTTGATGATGTCTTGCCGGGGGTTTTCTTTGCCGGTGAGGAAGCGCGCGGTTTCTTGGACTTCTCCTTTGAGGAGGTTGTCAAGGGATGCGCCGTGTTGTTGGACTTCTGCGGTGAATCCTGCGGGGTCGTTGCGCATCCAGAGGTTGAAGAATTGTGCTGCTTGCGGGGAGGGTTCAGAGTTTTGTGAGAGGACGCGGTGCGTAAGGTCTTCCATGACTCCTGGTGGTATCAGTTTCATAAAGTATAGTCCCCACAGAGGAAAGACAGTGGCGGCTTTTTATGGTTTTATATGCTCGAGAAGGATATTCACCGTAAGAACATTTGCGCCACAACAAACGCGATGTAGAACAAGATGAGTGCGATTCCTTCGTTTTTGGTCAAGGCTTCGTCGGTTCTCATGAACAGTAATGCAAACACGACGGCAAACGCGGTGAAGACGCCGATGATGGAAAAGAAGAACGTGTTGACGGCAATGGGTGTGATGAAGGCGGTGATTGCGACCATGATGGTTGCGTCGACAACGACTACGCCTAGGATGTCTCCAATGGCAAATTCTGGTTTTCCTGCGCGGATACTGCGTAGTGAGAAGGTGAATTCGGGAAGGGTGGTTCCAAGGGCGACAAGGATGAGTCCGATCATGAATGAGGGAACGCCAAGGGAGAGTGCGATCGTGTGTGCGCTGCCAACGATAAAGTGGGCGGCAACAAGCATGAGTGCTAAGCTGATGATGAAGAAGATTGTTTTTTTGGCGAGTTCGCGTCCGTTGGTGACGTTTTTGTGGAAGTATTCGCGTTCTTCAAGTAAGACAAAGATAAATGCAGTTCCTGCAATGAGGAGGATGATTGCGTCGAGACGGCTGATGATGCCGTCGAGTCCTAAGATGATGGGGAGGATGGTGAGTGCCATGAAGTAGAGGTCTTTTTTGATGATGGTGCTTTTGATTTTGATGGGGTGTCCTGCAAGGGCGATAAGTCCTAAGATGAGTGTTAAGTCTGCGATGTTGCTGCCAAGCAGGGCGCCAATGCCAATTCCCGGGTCGCCGCGAAGATGCTGATGAGCGCTTCGGGAAGTGATGAGATGAATGCGACAAGCAAAAAACTGGTTAAGAATTCCGTGAGGTGCATGGCGCGTGCAAGTGTTGTGGCTCCCGATATTGCTACGTCTGCGGATTTGACAAGGACCGCGCAGGCTAAGATGAAAATGAGCACCTCTTGATACATGGAGTTCTTATGAAGGTGTGAGTTAAAAAAGCTTGCGGCAGAAGAATCAGCTAAGAGTGTAGTTGGCCAGGTGTTTTTCGAGTTCTCGGTCATTTACTTGGTAGTAGGGGTCAAAGGGTGGTCCTTTTGCGCTGCAAAAAGTGAAGCTTTTTCCTGTTGAGGTTGTTTGTATTGTGGACGTGGAATTTTTAGCGCACACTTGGGCGCGCATGATTGAGTTTGGTGTTGGGCGTACGAGTGTTGCGCATTGGATGCCGCAGTCTGCGCCGCAGCCCGGGTAGTATCCGTAGGTGCTGTTCGCTGTGACAAGATCGCCCCATGCTTTTTTTGCTTCTTCAAGTGTTTTGCAGTTGGGGGTTTGGCCTTGGAAGAGTGCGTTCATGCCGGAAAGGGCGTTGGGCGAGTCAAGTTCTTTGATGTAGTTATAGTATTCATCGCCAAGGAGGCCAAATCCGTGGCCGAATTCATGCAAGAGGAGTCTGCCCGGGTAGGGTTCTGAGGAAAGGCTGACTTTGCAGGGGTCGATGAGGGTTCCAAATCCGCATTCCGAGCGGTACGCGTTTTTTGAAACGACAACGATATAGTCGCGTTGGGGGCATCCCGCGGCGAGTTTTTGGACGTCTGCGGTTTTTGGTTTGGCGCCTTCTGAAAGAGAGCCTGTTGTTACTGCGTGTCCGATGCGGTCTTTTGCCGTGAGTATCCAGATGTTGAATCGTTTTTTGTTTGATTTGAATGGTTCGATGGAGAAGAGTCCTTCGGATGTGGTATTGACGCGCACACCATCGTAGTCGATGAGTTGGCGGGCTTTTTGTTCGAGTTCGGCATCGGTGAAGAATCCGTCTCCGACGAAGACGATGTCTGCTTTTGTTTCTGAGGGTCCGTTGTGGATGATTTCTTTGCAGGCGAGTTCGGAGGTGATGTTGATGGGGTTGCAATGGTAGGGGATGCGAATGGATGATGAATTAAGCGATCTCAGGTCTACGGTGATTTTGACGTCAAGTCCGGAGAAAAGTCCAAGGGAAAGTCCAAGGGCTCCGCCGACAACTCCTCCGACAACACCGCCGTATGCAGCGCCCGCCGCAACTCCTGTTCCTGTGGTCGTGCCAACGATGGTGTCTTGTGAGGGGAGTGCGCCTTTGAGTTGTCGATCGATTTGTTGTTGGATCATGTTTTGGACCGTGCCGACGTATTGGTTCCATTGGTCTTCGCCGGTGCATTTGACGTCGGGGAGAACGCAGCCAAGGTCGCTTGCGGCGATGCATACGTGATAGGATTTGATGACGTTTTTGATTTGTTCTTCAAGGTCAGAGTCAAATGGTCCAAGGCCGCTTGCTTTGACGTGGAAGAACCTGCGTAAATCACCTTGGTCGTAGTAGGTGTTGTTTTCTGGGGCGATTGAGGCGACGTTGAGTGTTTCAAATTGTTCAAGGGTGTTGCTTTGGTTTAGTTCGTTTTGGTCGAGTGTGGACGTTTTTGTGGCGATGCTCGTGTTTGTGTGCAGGAGGGTTTGGTTTCTTGCATTTCGGGTTTTGTTGTTGTATGCTTCGATGAGTTTTTGGAGTTCGTCGTTGAGTGTTTTGCAGTTGAGGTTTTGTCCATAGCGGTAGTCGTTGATGGCACATTTAAGTCCGGTGAGTTGAAGTGTTTTGAAGCAGTCTCCGTCTGGTCCGCAGGTGAAGTCTTGGGGGCAGGAGCAGATGCCGCAGTTTTTGATTTGGGTTTGGTTTTGGCTGCAGTAGTCGGGTTTGTTGTCAAGGCATGTTTTTGGTTGGCATGCGGGCGTGATTGGTTTTGGTTTTGGTGCGCAGGTCGGAACGCGTTCCTTGATAGTGCACGCTTGGTTGATGCACGTGCTTGCAAGGAGTTGTTCACAAGTGCATCCTTTGCTGTTTACGAATCGTGAGGTGGATCCAGGGCAAAGGTCGTGGCTGTTGGGAACTCCATCAAGGTCGCTGTCAGGGAAGTTGTTTTCAGAGTTGTTGAATGGGACGGTGAAGTTGATGGTGCGAAAGGGTGTTTCTTGGTCAAGGGCGATGTTTTGGATGAAGATGCCGTCGATGTAAAATGAGATGATGCTCGCATTGGTTCCCCAGAGGGTGAATGGGGCTTGCATGCCGTAGGTTCCGTTGAAGATGACGGCTTCGCGTCCGCCATCGATGGAGAACGCTTGAATGACGCTGGTGGTTAGGGGTTGTCCGTTTTGGGTGAAGATGTGGCCTGCGAACGTGTTTGAGATGTATTTGATGGGTTCGAGTTCGACGTGTGCAAAATTGTCGATTTGAAGGATTGCAATTTGGTGGCCGGGATAATCAAAGAGGGGGACTTGGATGGTTCCGTTTTGGGTGAGTGTGCGAAGTGCGATTTGAAATGAGGCGTTTCCGACATTGACGTCTTTTTGGTAGAGGGGGAATGTGAGTGTGGTGTAAATTGCCGCGCGTGAAGTTTCCCAGCTGGCTGCTTGGGTGTTTGCGTGCAATGTTGCGTTGACAAAGGTGATGTTGTCTGCGGCAACGATGGTGTGAATGGGGTTGACTGAAACAATGGGTGCTGTGCTAAATGTTTGTTCTCCAAGTCCGACGTTGTAAAATCCCATGACGAAATCG
>Ga0334722_10007629_pt1 | contig 10457 bp, 5 predicted proteins | sample C3_bottom_MG_FD_207210 | JGI IMG/M metagenome (GOLD analysis project Ga0334722, IMG submission 207210) | Sediment microbial communities from Yellowstone Lake, YNP, Wyoming, USA - C3_bottom | ecosystem: Environmental > Aquatic > Freshwater > Lake > Sediment | place: USA: Wyoming | collected... | reverse complement strand
TGCCCGGCACGACTTCTTCAGGTGGATACTGCGGAAAGGGTCCCTGGTTCAGCCGGCCGGTAATGGGAGGGCCGGACCCGAAGTCGTATTTGTCCCAATTGTGGGCGGGGACAAACGCCGCGCCGTGTGCGCCGGCTATTCCCCCCGCCACTCCCGCAACGCCCGCCGACTTGAGAAATGCTCTGCGATTCATAACCGTGCCTCCGCCTTGGCAATAGCGCCGTAAAGTGCGTGCTTGCCCGAAATGCTACGCCAATGGCCGCGCGGAGGAAAGGTCAAACCCGCAGGACACCTTCGATAAACTTTGCTCGGACTATCCTGTCCGTGCGCCTTCGGCGTCCCTGAAACTTATGAGCGGGACCCGGCAAACAGTTTCCAGGCTCTTCCCTCGCCGAAGCGGCCCGCTTGCAGTAGTTCGCCCAGCCCTGTGTGGAGGCACAGGACGTTTGCCGTAAGTCGGCTGGGAAGATGTCCGTCGACGCTGATTGCGGAGATTCTTCCCAAGTGGCGGCGCACTCGAAAGTCCGTACGATCGGCGCGCCTTGAGCGCCCTCCGGGCGCAATGTTATGCTCCAAGGCGTGAGCACTGACCCGGGTCGCGAAACGGATTCCCTTGCCGGCCAGTACCGGGCGCTGCTGGAGGTTTCCGAGGCGATTGCCGTCCATCGGGACCTTTCCGCTCTCTTTCAGGATCTGGCCCGCTCGCTTCACGGCGTGGTGAATTTCGACTTCCTGGCATTGATTCTCTACGTACCGGCGCTCAACAAGATGCGGCTGCACGTTCTGGAAAGCTCCATTCCGCCCCATGCGGAGGTGGGGATGGAGTTGCCGGTGGAGGATTCGCCCGCCGGCTACGTGGTCGAGACTCAAAGGCCGCTGGTCGTCCAGGACACCGAACGCGAAACGCGCTTTCCGGAAATCCTTCAACTCTTGCGCGAGAACGGTGTGAAATCCTTCTGCGGATTGCCGCTCACCTCGGCGCACCGGCGCGTGGGAGTTCTGGGATTCGGCAGTGTGCACCTGTCCGCGTATCAGGAAGCGGATCTGGAATTTCTGGGCCGTGTTGCCACGCAGGTAGCCGTGGCCGTGGACAACGCTCTCAACTTCCAGAAGGCGCAATCGTATCAACAGGAGCTCGGCCGCGAGCGCGACCGGCTGCGGGTTCTGTTGGACGTGACGAACACGCTGGTGGCCAAGCTCGACCTCCGCGAACTGCTCAAGGCCATTGCCGCCTGCCTCGAGCGCGTGATGCATCACGAATTTACAGGCCTTTCGCTCTTTGACCCGGTGACCCGCCAATTGCGCTTGCACGCGCTGGATTTCCCCCAGGGAAAGGGTCTTCTGCAAGAGACGATGCTCCTCCCACTGGAAGGCACGGCAGCCGGGGAAGCGTTCCGCACCCGCCAGCCGCTTCTCGTCGGCCCTTCAAACTGCGGCCGCTTCCGGGCTGACATCGCTCAAAGGTTCATCGAAGAGGGGTTGAAGTCCGCCTGCATCATCCCCTTGATCAGTTCCAACCGCGCCCTGGGAACTCTGAGCCTGGCCAGCCTGCGCGAGGGGGCCTTTACACAGGAGGACGTGGATCTCCTGACCCAGGTCGCCAACCAGGTGGCGATTGCGGTGGAGAACGCCCTCGCCTACCAGGAGATCGCCGAACTCAAAGACAAGCTGGCGGAAGAAAAGCTTTACCTCGAAGAGGAAATTCGCACGGAGCACAACTTCGAGGAGATCGTGGGGGAAAGCACCGCGCTGAAGCGAGTCCTGAGCCAGGTAGAGACAGTCGCGCCCACGGACTCGACGGTTCTGATTCAGGGTGAAACGGGCACCGGCAAGGAACTCATCGCCCGCGCTATCCACGACCTGAGCCGCCGCCGTGACCGCACCTTCGTCAAGGTCAATTGCGCGGCCATCCCCACCGGACTGCTGGAGAGCGAACTGTTCGGCCACGAGAAGGGCGCCTTCACGGGCGCCATCGCGCAGAAGCCCGGACGCTTTGAGCTCGCCCATCAAGGGACGCTCTTTCTCGACGAAGTGGGGGACATCCCTCTGGACCTCCAGCCCAAGCTCCTGCGCGTGCTTCAGGAAAAGGAGTTTGAGCGGCTGGGAAGCACTCGGACCCTCCGCGTAGACGTGCGGCTGGTTGCCGCCACCAATCGCGATCTCGCCCGCATGGTCGCGGAGGGCGAATTTCGAAACGACCTTTACTATCGCCTGAACGTGTTCCCCATCCGCGTTCCCGCCCTGCGCGACCGGTCCGAAGATATTCCGCTCCTGGTTCGCTATTTCGTCCAAAAGTACGCGCGGCGCATGAACAAGCGGATTGACAGCATCCCGACCGAGGAAATGGAAGCTCTCACTCGCTATTCCTGGCCGGGAAATGCCCGAGAATTGGAAAACCTGATCGAGCGCGCGGTCATTCTCTCTCCCGGTCCCGTCCTGCGAATCCCGGAGGGACAACTCGCCACTCCGCCCGGAACCGCAGACGCGGCCATAACCCTGGAAGCCGCCGAGCGCGCACACATCCTCAGGATTCTTGCACAAACCAAGTGGGTCATCGCCGGTCCTAACGGGGCGGCCTCCCGTCTGGGAATGAAGCGCACCACCCTTCAGTCCAAGCTCAAGAAGCTCGGAATCTCACGCCCATCCGTGTGACGAATATTCGTCATATGCCCGTATTTCGGCACACGGCTTTCGTCATCCGTTATCTAGTTATCGAAAACTCTTCGTAATCACAACTAAAAAAAAGACATATTTCGTGACCTATATTCGACATGGGGCAATACGAATGCTATATGGGCATATTCTGGAGGCCGACCATGTTGCGGGTTACGACGGATAGCCAGGCCGGGCAGGTGACGTTAAGATTGGAAGGAAAACTCTCCGGCCCCTGGGTTGAGGAATTCAAGCGATCCTGGACTCTGACCAAGGGGATCTACCCTGACCACGTTCTCATCGTGAACCTTTCAGGGCTCACTTTTGTTGACGCGGCGGGGAAAGAGTTCTTGCGATCCATTGACCGTGAGGGCGCTCGACTGGAGGGCGCGGGACTGTTTGCATCGTCCTTGGTGGAAGACATCAAGGTGGAGTCAAGAAAGGCGGGCGCGAAATCGAAAAACGCCGGCCTAGGAGGTCTGCGTTCACTGGCTCTCCTGGTGGTGGCCGCCATCGCGTGCCTTTCAACGGCGCGGGCGCAGGACAAGCCTCCGCTCAGGCTCACCCTTCGGGATGCCGTACAACTTGCCCTCAAGCAGAACCCGCAGGTCCAGATCGCCAACCTGAACGCCGCGCAAAGCAGCGAAGATCGTGCCATCGCGCGCTCTGCGCTGCTACCGCAAGCGGGAATCGAAGTCATGGACAAGGCTCAGCGTTTCAATCTTGAGGCCTTCATCGGCTCGCGTTTCCCCAATACGCCCCAGCACGCCGGGCCCTTTCAAACCTTCCAGGCCGGGCCGGTCTTCTCGATGCCGGTCTTTGATCTGACGTTGTGGCGGCGGCTGCAGGTCTCGCGTCACGGCGCAGCCGCCGCCCAGGCGCGGGAGCAATCGATCCGCGAAGAGATTGTGCTGCTGGTGGTATCGCAATATCTCGGAGGGCTGCGCGCCGCGGCCGATGTCCGCGCGGCGCAGTCGCGCGTGGCGCTGGCCCAGGCGTTGCATGACCAGGCGGCCGACCTGCAGCAACACGGTGTGAGCACGGGACTCGACACATTGCGCGCCAACGTGCAGTTGCAGAACGAGAAGCAGCGGTTGATCGTGGCCGAAACCCAGCTCAAGACGTCGCTCTACGGTCTCGCGCGGCTGCTGAGCCTCGACCCCCGCCAGCCCCTCGAGCTGTCGGACGCCATGAGCTTCTTTGAGACACCGGAAGCCGAAGCCAGCCAGAACCTGGAGCAAGCCTACGCCACCCGGCCGGAGATAAAGGCGATTGCGGCCCGAGAGCAGGCCCTCCTGGCCCAGAAAAAGGCGGCGAGTGCCTCGCGCCTGCCCCGGCTCATGTTCAACGGCACGTGGGGCTATCAGGGACTCTCGCTGCCCACGGCCATTCCGGCCTACGTGTATCAGGCGACTGTGGAAATGCCGCTCTTCACCGGCGGCCGCATTCGCGCCGAGGTGACCAAAGCCGATCTGGAACTGAAAAAGGTGGCGCAGGAAAAAGAGGAACAAAAGAACCAGGTGGCGCTGGAAGTGCGAACGGCGCTGGCGCAGCTCCAGGCGGCGCGGCACGAAGTCGAGGTCGCCAACCTGGGCGTGAAGCTGGCGGAGGAGGAAGTGAGCCAGGCGCGCGACCGCTTCCAGGCGGGCGTGGCCAACAATATTGAGGTCGTCAGCGCGCAGGATGCCTTCGCCCGCGCCAACGACAATCAGATTGCGGCGCTTTACCGCTACAACCAGGCGCGCGCCGACTTGGCGCACTCCATCGGGCAAATCGAAGCGCTCTACACGAAGTGAGGATGAAAAGCCATGGCAACCAACGTCGCAGAAATTGAGAAGACCCTTCCCGGACAATCGTCCGCTCCGCAGCCTCCGGCGGCGCGCAACGGTGTGACGGAGCGGCTATCGGATCCCCGCTTCCGGCGGAAGGCGGCGGGCGTGGCGGCGGTGGTCGCCGTTATCGCGGCGGGACTGTTGATCTACTACCACAACCGTGTCTCGACCGACGACGCGCAAGTGGACGGACATATCACTCCGGTGGCCTCCCAGATCTATGGCAACGTCGCCGAGGTGCTGGTGAACGACAACCAGCAGGTGAAGGCCGGTCAGGTGCTGGTGCGCATCGATCCGCGCGACTACCAGGCCAGGTTGGCGCAGGCGCGCGCCGCTCTCGCCGTGGCCGAGAGCCAGGCGCATGGCGCCCGGGTTGGGGTTCCCTGGGCCGAGGAGACGACCGCCAGCGGAAGCGCCGGCGCGGAAGCTTACCTGGCCGCCATGCAGGCGGAGTATGACCAGAAGCAGCACGCCTACGAACAGGCATCCACGGCCGAACTCGCCTATGCCCAGGCCAACGTGGACGCCCGCCAGGCGAATTTCGAGCGCGCTCGAGCCGACCTGGAACGCATGAAACCCCTCATCGCCAAGGCGGAAATCTCCCAGCAGCAGTTCGACGCTTATCAGGCGGCGGCGCGCGTGGCGGAAAGCGAATGGACCGCCGCCAGAGAGCGCCTCGCCGCGACGCGGAAATCCGCGGAGATTGCCAAGGCGGCGATGCTGGCCCAGAAGGGCAAGGTGGAGCAGGCGCGCGCCCAAGTCGAGCAGGCGCGGGCCAATCACAAGCAGGTTTCCATCCGCCAGGCCGACGCGATCTCGGCGGAAGCGTCCGTCGCCCAAGCCAGGGCCAATCTGGAAGCGGCCGAATTGCAGTTGAGCTACGCCACCATCGTCGCACCGATCGACGGTGTGGTCACCAAGAAGAGCGTCGAGCCCGGACAGATCGTGCAGCCCGGACAGGGACTCCTGGTGCTGATCCCCCTCCACAACGTCTGGGTGACCGCGAATTTCAAGGAAACACAGCTTGAAAAAGTCCGCCCCGGACAGAAGGCCGAGGTCAAGGTGGACATGTACGGGGAAACGTTCACCGGCCACGTGGATTCGGTAGCCGGCGCCACCGGCGCGCGCCTGAGCTTACTGCCACCGGAGAACGCCACCGGCAACTTTGTGAAAGTCGTGCAGAGGATTCCCGTCAAAATCGTGCTCGACCCCGTTTCGCCGGAGAAGGCTGTCCTGCGCCCGGGAATGAATGTGGTGGCGACGATCATTACGAAGTAACGAGTGACCCGTGTCGAGTGGCGAGTGGCAAGCCGAGGAAGAGGAGACTTGTGGGCTGTACAAACCTAAAGGCTGAGGGCTGAACTAAATGGAGTGGTTCCTTTCCCGCGTTCGTAAAGACGGCGTGACCAATCCCTGGATGATCGCCCTCACGGTGATGCTGGCCACCTTCATGGAGGTGCTGGACACCAGCGTGGCCAACGTCGCGCTGCCGCACATCGCCGGCGACCTCTCGGCAGGTGTGGATGAGAGCACCTGGGTCCTGACCTCCTACCTGGTTTCGAACGCCATCGTGCTGCCGCTCACCGGCTGGCTGTCCTCGCTCTTCGGGCGCAAGCGGTTCTACATGGCCTGCGTCGCGCTCTTCACTCTCAGCTCATTTCTTTGCGGCATCGCGCCCAGTCTGGGGCTGCTCGTCATCTTTCGAATCCTCCAAGGGGCGGGCGGCGGGGCGCTCCAACCCATCTCGCAAGCTATCCTCGTCGAGAGTTTCCCCAAAAACAAACAGGGCATGGCCATGGCCGTGTATGGCATGGGGGTGGTGGTGGCGCCCATCATCGGTCCGACGCTGGGCGGCTGGATCACCGACAACTGGAGTTGGCACTGGATCTTCCTCATCAACATTCCGGTCGGCCTGCTTTCCCTGCTGCTGACTTCCTTCCTCATCCACGACCCGCCGTACCTGGTACGTCGCGCGCTTAAGGGGCTGAAGATCGACTACACGGGGCTGGGGCTGCTGGCTGTGGGGCTGGGGTTCCTTCAGATCGTCCTCGACAAGGGCCAGCGTGAGGATTGGTTCGGCTCGAACTTCATCATCGGTTGCTCGCTTCTCGCCGCCGTGGGATTGTTGGGCGGGCTGCTGTGGGAGCTCTCCAAAGAAGATCCCATGGTGGATTTCCGCATGTTGAAGGAGCGCAACTTCGCCATCGCCACCTTCACCATGTTCACGCTGGGATTTGTGCTTTACGGCAGCACCGTGCTGCTGCCCATCTTCCTCCAGACGCTGATGGGTTACACCGCGATGCTGAGCGGCCTGGTCCTTTCCCCGGGCGGACTGGCGGTGCTGTTCCTCCTGCCCCTGGTCGGCCGTCTCACGCAGAAGTTCGAGGCGCGGTGGCTGGTGGCCACGGGCCTGGCCATCACCGGCCTCGGGCTGCTCCGCATGTCGAATTTCAATCTCAACATCGATTATTGGACGGCCCTGGAGGCCTGGACAATTTCCCGCGTGGGCATGGCCTTTCTGTTCGTGCCCATCAACGTGATGGCTTTTTATTACATTCCGCGAGAGAAGATGAACAACGCCACCGGGATCATCAACCTGGCGCGGAACATCGGCGGCAGCGTGGGCATCGCCAACGTCACCACCCTGCTGGCGCGCCGGGCGCAAGTGCACCAGCAGATCCTGGTCAGCCACCTGACCCCGCTCGACGCGCCTTACCAGTCGGCGATTTCCGCTGCCAGCCAGTTCCTGATGCGTCAGGGCTCGAGCGCCACGCAGGCTGCCCACCAGGCCCATGGCCTCATTTACGGCAACCTAGTCCGCCAGGCCACCATGCAGGCGTTCGTGGACACCTTCTGGCTGCTTGGCCTGACCTTCCTCGCCATGATTCCGCTCCTGTTCTTCATGAAAACCGCCAAGCCCCACGCGGCCGGCCCCGCCGGCGTCCATTGAGCATGGCCCCGAGTGCCCTCCTCCGAGGGGGGCATCGGCAGGCAGCACATCGCCCACGCCTTCGTCAAAACACCGATGGCGGCCTGGAAGAATTTGGACCATCCCTTCCTTCGCCTCTCCCTGCGACACTTAAATCTCCCAAGGGGATACGGTGTGCGTTTCCAATTCCTGGTTCCCCCGTGGTTTGACTTCATTCTTTCGCGGCGAGTACCATCGGCTTGTGAAACAGGGCTGCAAACTCCGGAGGGTTTTCTTCGCTGCCACCTTCTTTTTCCTTATCCTTCCGCCCGGCAGTCGCATCGCGTGGGCGCAGGTTTCCGAGCAGGCCTATGTGGAGCGAATCGGCTCGCTGCTCGATGCGGCGCGGAACGACGCCGCGCTTGCCGAAGCCCGCCGGGCGGTGGAGCAATATCCAAAGTCATCAACGCTGCAGCAACTGCTGGGCGCCGCGTGCTTCAAGCAGGGACTGAGAACGGAGGCGCGGCAGGCCTTCCGGCGCGCTATGGAATTGGATCCGACGGTCGCGCAGAACTACTTCAACCTGGCGCTTGTGGACCTCAGCGAGAACAGCTATGCCGCGGCGGCAAAGTCGCTGGAAAAATACCTCAGCCTTCAACCGGGAAACGCCCAGGCGCGAGTCCTGCTGGGCCGTGCCTACCACAACCTGAACCGGACACTCCCCGCCATCGAGCAGTTCCAGAAGGCGCTGGAGCTCGCGCCTCACCTTCCGCTCGCCCACTACCACCTTGGCTACGCATACCAGAGCCAGGGTAACCTCACTGCGGCGCTGGCGGAATACCGGGAGGAGATGAAGCAGAATCCCGGCTTCGCCAACGCCTACTGGTTGGGGGGAAACATCGAGCTGGGGCGGCGGAATCTCGAGGCGGCCGAAAACCTCTTCCGGGGAGCCTTGAGTGTGCAGGCGAAGGCGGTGGAGGCGGAGTACGGGCTGGCGCGCGTCTTCGTGGCCCGGAAGCAACTCGCGCAGGCCGAGCAGGCGCTGCGCAGGGTGATTGAGCTCAAACCCGATCACCTCGAGGCCCACTACGCGCTGGCGCGCACCTACCAACAGTTGGGGAAGAAACAGGAAGCCGAGCGCGAATACCGGATTGTCGCGGAATTGCACGCGCGCGGCGGGAATCGGCAGTCCGGCATTGCGGGCCAGCATCCGTAAGGATTCGCGACCCGTTGCGGCCGCTCCTTCATCTTGAGGTGGGATATTTGCGCTCGTAGGTTAATCCGCAACGTTGCCGTGGCTGGTTTCGCGCTCGGCGCAGCGCTCGTCATCGCAACCCGCCCGGGTACGAATGCTGCCCAGGGACGCGGGACGCCAGGTGTGACGCCGGCTCCCTCGGGCGAGCAGTTCGTCGAAGTCTCGGCCCAGGCGGGGATTCGCTTCACACTGGCCAGCGGCGGCGCCGAGAAGCGCTACATCATCGAAGCCAAGGGCGGCGGCGGCATCGCCTGGATTGATTTCGATAACGACGGTTTTCCCGACCTCTTCCTGGTGAACGGCTCGACCTTCGAGCGCTGGAAGCGCGGCAGCAGCCCGCGTTCCCGCCTCTTTCACAACAATGGCGACGGCACGTTCACGGATGTCTCGGCGGCCTCGGGGCTGAATCACACCGGCTGGGGCATGGGCGTCTGCGCCGGAGATTACGACAACGACGGCCGCGACGACCTCTATGTCACCTATTACGGCGGTAACGTTCTCTACCACAACGACGGCGAGGGGCGTTTCTCCGACGTGACCGCCAAAGCGGGCGTGCGCGGCCATGGCTGGGGCATGGGCTGCGCGTTCGGCGACCTCGATAGCGATGGCGCGCTCGATCTCTACGTCGTCAACTACGTGGACGTGGACATCGAGAAACTCGGCGAGCCGGGCAGCGCGCCGAATTGCACCTACCGCGGGATTGCGACCTTCTGCGGCCCGCGAGGCCTGCCGGGCGGCCGCAACATCCTGTTTCACAACCGCGGCGACGGGACGTTTGCCGACGTCACGGACAAGTCAGAAATCGACACCGGCCGGTATTTCGGCCTGGGCGTAGTGCTGGGCGATTACGACCGGGACGGCCGCCTCGACATCTACGTGGCGAACGACTCGACCCCGAGCTCGCTCTACCACAACAACGGCGATGGAACGTTCACCGATGTCGGTCCGCAGGCCGGTGTCGCCTACAGTGGTGAAGGCCAGGAGCAGGCGGGCATGGGCACAGACTTCGGCGACTACGATAACGACGGCTGGCTGGACCTGGTCAAGGGCAACTTCTCGGATGATACCAAGAATCTCTATCACAACAACGGTGACGGGACTTTTTCCGATGTTGCTTACGCCGCGGGGCTGGGTGACGTCGGCTGGCTCTTTACCACCTTCGGCGCCAAATTCCTCGACTACGACAACGACGGATGGAAGGATATCCTGCTTGCCAACGGCCAGACGTTTCCGCAGATGGACCTCTACCCGACGGGGATCACTTACGCAGAGCGCAACCTGCTCTTTCATAACCTCCGGGACGGCAAGTTTCAGGAGGTTGGGCCCGACTCGGGGCCCGGGTTGGCGGTCAAGAAAGTGAGCCGCGGCCTGGCGACTGCCGATTACGACAACGACGGTGATCTGGAATTCGCGATCAGCAACATGAACAGCTCGCCTGACCTCATCCGCCACGCGCGCAAGAATGCCAACCGTTCGATTCTCATCAAAACCGTGGGAACGCGCAGCAATCGCGACGGGATCGGAACCAAGGTCCGCGTTACAGCCGGCGGCCTGACGCAGTACGACGAAGTCCGCAGCGGCGGCAGCTATCTTTCTTCCAGCGACTTGCGCCTGCATTTTGGGTTGGGCGGGGCGGCCAGAATCGACCGGCTGGAACTCACCTGGCCGAGCGGGCAGAAGGAAATTGTGGAAGAGCCGCCCATCGACCATATCCTCGTCGTCAAAGAAGGCGCAGGGCTGGTCGAAAGCAAGCCATTTCGGAATACCGCTGGGTCTCACTCAAGTCGTCAGGTGGCAAAGCAAAAAGCAA
>Ga0334722_10007628_pt1 | contig 10457 bp, 10 predicted proteins | sample C3_bottom_MG_FD_207210 | JGI IMG/M metagenome (GOLD analysis project Ga0334722, IMG submission 207210) | Sediment microbial communities from Yellowstone Lake, YNP, Wyoming, USA - C3_bottom | ecosystem: Environmental > Aquatic > Freshwater > Lake > Sediment | place: USA: Wyoming | collected... | reverse complement strand
ACACCTCCTGCTGCCAGAGATCCGCGTCCTTGCCGACCAGCACGGCATCGCGCTCTGGATCAAGCCCCACCACATACCAGGGGGTGGCATCCGGCAGACCCAGACCCCGACGCTGGCCGATGGTGTACTGATGGATACCCCCATGCCGGCCAAGCTCGTTGCCCTGCAAGCTCAGCATCGGCCCTGGCCGTTCTTGCCCTGGAGAATGGGCGGCGAGAAAATCCCCCACCGACTGGTCCTTTAGAAAACAGATATCCTGGCTCTCCGGTGTCTGGCCAAAGGCCAGACCAAGCTCGGCGGCAAGCCCGTAGACCGCATCCTTCCGCAAGCCGCCCAAGGGAAAACAAAGCCGCGCCAACTGCGCCTGGGCGAGCATCCCTAGGAAATAGGACTGATCCTTTTTGGGATCAACGCCCTTGAGCAACCGATATCCGGTGGTTTCATCCCCGCTGAGCCGGGCATAATGGCCGGTGGCCAGAAGCTCTGCGCCAAGAGCCTCCCGCGTTTGATCCAACAAACGACCGCACTTGATGGTCCGGTTGCAGACCACGCAGGGGTTGGGGGTCTTCCCGGCAAAATAGCTGGCGCAGAAATAGTCCACCACCTCGTGCTGGAAGGGTTCGGCCAGATCCACCACGGTCAGGGGAATCCGCAAGAAATCGGCCACCGCCCGAACCCGGTCCACCTGCTCCGCCAGATCGGGCTGGGCCAGGGCCATGAAAACGCCCTGCACCTGTGCCCCTTGCCGTTGTAACAGGGCGGCGGCCACCGAGGAATCAACTCCGCCGCTCATGGCGACAGCAATCTTTTTTTGGTGTATAGTCGTGTCGAAACGTTCTGCCATCCGATCCCCAGCACGAAAAGGCTTGTTGATGAAAATCCCGGAACTCCTTGCCCCAGCAGGCAATTTTGAAAAAATGCAGACCGCCATCCACTACGGCGCCGACGCCGTGTATCTCGGCGGCAAGAAATTCAGCCTCCGGGCCCATGCCACCAACTTCGGCGAAGAGGAAATCGCCCAGGCCGTGGCCTATTCCCACGAGCGCGGTGTTAAAGTATACACCACCATCAACATCTTTGCCCACAATGACGATCTTGCCGATCTGCCCGATTATCTGCTCAGTCTGCGCGAGGCAGGGGTAGACGGACTGATCATCTCCGACCCCGGTATCCTCGCTGTGGCCCGGCGGGTGGTGCCAGAATTGCCGATCCACCTCAGCACCCAGGCCAATGTCACCAACCTCGAGTCCGTCCGTTTCTGGGCAAGCCAGGGGGTCAAGCGGCTCAATCTGGCCCGAGAGCTTTCCCTGGCCGAAATCACCGAAATCAGGCAGGCCACAGAAACGGAGCTGGAGATCTTCGTGCACGGGGCGCTGTGCATCTCTTATTCAGGCCGCTGCCTCCTCAGTCTCTACCTCACCGGCCGCGATGCCAATCAGGGCAACTGCGCCCATCCCTGCCGCTACCACTACCGGCTGGAAGAGGAAAAACGACCGGGCCAGTTCTTCCCGGTGGAGGAAGACAGCCGCGGCACCTACATCTTCAACGCCAAGGATCTCTGCCTCCTCCACAGGCTGCCCGAGCTGATCCGAGCCGGGGCGGACAGCCTTAAAATCGAAGGAAGGATGAAAAGCGTCTACTATGTGGGAGCCATAACCCGCCTCTACCGGGCAGCCCTTGATTACTGGAAGAAAGAGGGCCTTGACGCCGCCCTGCCCGAAGCCTTCCGGGAAGAATTGCTGAAAATCGGTTCACGGGGCTACACGGAAAACTTCTTCGACCTGCCGCCCACCACCGCCGACATGCTCTACGATGGACCTATGATCAGTTACGACTACGCCCCGGTAGGTATCGTGCGCCAGGCAGGCCCCCAGCCGGTTATCGAAACCCGCAACCCCATCGTGGTGGGCGACCGCCTGGAATACCTGGGCTGCGGCCTCAACAACACCGACCACACCGTACTCAGCCTGACCACCCAGAACGGCGCCCAACTGCCCCAAGCGAACCCGAACAGCCTCATTACCCTCAGCCTGGACCCTGCCCCAGCCGCCTGCGAGATCAACGGCCTCTTCAGAAAAAAAATGGCTCCCTGAATAAAAAATACCTATACTTGATACAGGTATCGGACATCACAAGGAGCACCCCGCCCATGCAGCACATCCTAAGCACTGTCATGATCCTGATCGGAGCAGTTGTCATGCTCATCAGCCTTGTCAAAGCCAGGGAACTGCACGTCCTCACCCCCTTTATCCCCGAGCGCAGCAAACCCGAGATCATCCGCTCCCTGCGCCTGCATCGCGGACTGATGCTCTTTTTTCTCCTGGGTTACTGCGTGGTGGCCGGGGTTTTTTTCTTTCGCCTGCCCTTTGTCGGCGAACTCCTTGTTGGCCTTGTTTTTCTCTTTGGTGCGCTCTTCGTCCTCCTTGGCCTTCATATCCAGACCAGAATGCTGCTTGAGATAAAAAACACCCTGCACGGTCTGTTACCCATCTGCGCCTCCTGCAAAAAAATTCGCAACGCCGATGGCGACCCCCATGACCCGGCCTCGTGGAGTACCGTTGAAAAATTCATCTCCGCCAAGACCTCGGCCGATTTCACCCACAGTATCTGCCCGGACTGCCTGAAAAGGCTCTACCCGGACCTCTACAAATAATTGCCCCATGACATCCCCTCGCTTTGAACCGTTCCAAGATCGCTTAAGCCGCGATATCAGAAATGAACTTTCCGCAGCTCTGCCTCAGGCGCTGAGCCAGAACGATCTTGCCCCGGTCCAAGCCGTTGCCGCACGGTATCTGCAGCAGAGTCTGGCAACTCCCTATGTCGATTATATTGAGACGCGGCTGGCAGGGTACGCTCAGGCCCTCGAAATGATCGCACGCACCGGTGCCGAAGATGCCCTGGCCAGGGCGTTGGTGTTTTGGGATTTGGGACTTTTTTTTGAGGTCCACGAAATTCTGGAGCAGGCCTGGCATGGGGCGCAGGGCGCGGAAAAGGAGATTCTTCAGGCCCTGATCCGGGCGGCGGGCTTTTATATCAAGGGGGAATACGGCTATTTTGAGGCAGGGGCCAAAATGGCCAATCGGGCCGTGACGGCCCTGGAAAAAAATCGGCACGCCTGCACCGGTTTTGCGCTGGATACGCTTTTGGAGAGCTTACGGAAGCGGAATCCGGTCCCGCCAAAACTCTTACCGCAGAGCCTGGCTCATTGAATAACCCGGAGGCTCTTTCGTTCAAGAATCTCCAGGGTGAAGGGCTTTAAAATCAGCTCATCCACCTTGAGCTGCAAGGCCATGCTGATCCTGGCCTCGGTGGCCTCCGCCGTCACCATGATAAAGAGGATATCTTTTAATATCTCGCTGGCGCGGATTTCCCGCAGCAGCTCAAACCCGTTCATCACCGGCATGTTCCAATCGGAGATGACAAGGTCTATCCTCTGGGCATGCAGGATTTTCATGGCCGCGCTGCCATCCTGAGCTTCATAAATTCGATCAAAGCCCATCCGTTGCAACTGGATTTTCATGATATTGCGGAGCACGGCCGTATCGTCCACTATGAGGATCTCTCTGCTCGCCTGTGCCATTTTTCTCTTCCCCACTCGGATGGTTGGCTATTGATGCTTTCACTTATCTTCTCGGCATTGTCGAAAGAAAATATGAGGCCCTTTTCACGAAGTCCCCATCTCTGGGTGGCAGCCCCACCATATCGGGGCGTTGCTCCATGGTTTACGGACAGAAACGATTCTGTTATGATCAGCTCCTTTATTGTGCTGTCTGTTTGATATTCCTGCCGAATCTTGGCACACAGAACCAAAACCGGAGGCTTCCATGGCTGATTCAACCCTGCCGCCATTTATCCAGGCCCTGATGAGACCTGAGGCATACCCCCATCCCGCGCCGGAAATAACCCTGGTGCAGACCCATATCTCCTATGTGCTCCTGGCAGGCGACTGTGTCTACAAGATCAAAAAGCCCGTGGATTTCGGCTTTCTCAACTTCACCACCCTGGAAAAACGCAAGCATTTCTGCGAAGAGGAGCTGCTCCTGAACCGACGGCTCTGCCCCTCCCTGTACTTGGGGCTGGTGGCAATTACCCAACAGGGCACAGCCTTTTCCCTGGACGGCCCAGGAACTCCGGTGGAATACGCGGTGAAAATGGCACGGATGCCGGAAGAGCGGATGATGGCCAAGGTCATCGCCCAGGGCGGACTCAGCAAAGAGATCCTCGATCGGATCATCGGTATCCTGGTGCCCTTTTATGCCAAGGCCGAGACCGGGCCTGCCATTGAAAAATTCGGCACCGCCCAGGCCGTGAGCGTCAATGTGCTGGAAAATTTTGAGCAAACCCAGGGCTTCATCGGTTGCGCCGCCTTGAGCCAGGCGCAGTTCGAAGCGATCAGCGGATACGCCCGCGCTTTTCTTGGGCAAGAGGAGCTCTTTGCCAGTCGCGTTGCCGCAGGCCGGGTTCGCGACTGCCATGGCGACCTCTATTCCGCCAACATCTGTCTGGCGGATGAAATCTACATCTACGACTGCATCGAATTCAACCAGCGCTTCCGCTACTGCGATGTGGCAAGCGACGTGGCCTTTCTGGCCATGGACCTCGACTTCCATGGCCTGCCGGAGCTTTCCGCCTATTTTATCGACCAATTCTGCCAGGCCGCAGGCGACACCACCCTGCTGCCCATGCTCAACTTCTATAAATGCTACCGGGCTTACGTGCGCGGCAAGATTGGCCTTTTCACCGCCCATGCCCCGGAGGTTGATCCCACCACCGCCGAAAACTGCCTGAACCAGGCAAAAAAATACTTCGCCCTGGCTGAACGCTATGCCGCGTCCTGATCTGTTTCTTTTTTTCGGCCTGATCGCCACGGGCAAGAGCACCGTGGCCCAGGCCTGGGCTGAACGAAACGGTCTGAGCTACTACAACTCCGACGTGGTGCGCAAAGAACTGGCCGGACTCTCGCCCCAAACCCATCAGCGCGAAACCACGGACCAGGGGATCTATACCAGCGAGTTCACCGCCAAAACCTACACGGCCCTGCTCGAGGGGGCCGAGCAGAATCTTGCCCAGGGCCAGGGTGTGGTGCTTGACGCCTCGTACCAGCGCAAAGCCGACCGTGACCGGGTGCGGATGCTTGCGCAGCGTCTGGGTGTTCGGCTATACTGTATTCTCTGTGTCTGTCCGGAAGAAGAAATGAAGCGCCGCATGGCCAAGAGGGCTCTTGACCCGCAAGCAGTGTCCGATGGACGTTGGGAAATCTATCTGAAACAGAAAGAGCGGTTCGAGGCCCCCACGGAACTTGGCCCCAACCAGCTCATAACCCTGTCAACCGATCTGCCGGTGGATGCTGTTCTCGCAAAGCTTTCCGCCCATCTGGAGACGCAGCCATGAATACGAGAATCTATGTTCTGAAGTTCCCCAAGGAAGTCATCGACCAGCCGATCATCAGCAACCTGGTAAAAAAATACGACCTGGAATTCAACATCCTTAAGGCCACCATCCTGCTTCAACAGGAAGGGGTCATGGTCCTCGAATTCCTCGGCCACAAAGCCAATGTTAAGAAGGGCATCGCCTATCTCAACGAGATGGGGGTTACGGTAAAAAGCATGGCGGGCAACATCCGCCGCGACGATGAAAAATGCTACCAATGCGGGGCCTGCACCGGCGTTTGCCCCACCGGCGCACTCTCGCTCCACCGCCCGGACATGGCGGTACTCTTTGACGAGGAAAAATGCACGGCCTGCGGCCTGTGCGTTTCCGTGTGCCCGGCCCGCGCCATGGAGGTTTCTCTCAACGGCAGCGTCGCGGAACTGGCCGCCTAGGTCTCCTCCCCGCGAATCTCCGCAAGCCTTTCCGCCACCCGGGGGAAGAGGCCGATATCCGTGTGGGGCAAAAAGTGGGAGGCAATGTACTGCTCCTGAAAATACCCCATCTCCGACAGCTCGAAGCTGGTCATCTTCCGCACCACCTCCACCACATCCTGCCTGATATGGTTGCTCATCTCGCTCATCCAAGCGCCCATGAGCGAACCGTTCCCCACATAGAGCACCCGGTCGGCGTCCACCTGCGGCAGCAGCCCCACGGTCATGGCCGAATCCAGATCGATATAGCTGCCAAAGGCCCCGGCCAGGATAACCTGCTCGATATCGGTGATGGCCAGCCCCACCTGTTCCACCAGGGTGGTGATCCCCGCATAGATCGCGGCCTTGGCCCGGATGAAATTTTCGATATCCACCTCGTTGATGACGATATCGTGTTCCACCCCCGCTTCTTCTTTCCAGACCAGGACATACTCATACCCGCTGCGCCCTTCGCGAATCCGGCCCGTGCCGAGATCACGCCGAAATTTCCCGCCTCTGCCGACAACCCCATGCTCAAAAAGGGTGGCGATAATAGCCAGCAACCCTGAGCCGCAGATTCCCACCGGCGGTTTGTTGCCCAGAGTGATATTCATCGGTTCAAGGGTCTGGGGGTTGAGGCTGAAATCTTCGATGGCGCCGATGGCCGCCCGCATCCCGTGGGCAATGCCGCCGCCTTCAAAGGCCGGGCCAGCGGAACAGGCCGCGCACACCAGCCATTCCCGATTGCCCACCACGATCTCCGCGTTGGTGCCGATATCGATGTAGAGGGTGACCAATTCGGTGCGGTACATCCCCGAGCCCATGACCCCGGCAACAATATCGCCCCCCACATAACTGGAAATGGACGGGTAAACCAGGGCCACTGCGGAGTGCGGCAGCTTAATCCCCAAATCGGTGGCCCGGATGGGCGGCAAAAAGGTGGTGACCGGCACATAGGGGGCGCGGCGGATATTGTCCGGCTCAAGACCCAAGAGCAGATGGGTCATGGTGGTATTGCCCGCCAGGGTGATGGAGGTAATCTCCTCGCGGCTGATGCCGCCTTTTTCCCCGTTGTCCGCAGGCCTGGCCATGCCCAGCAAAGTGTCGAGGATACTGTTGATGGTAGTGGCCACCAGCTCCTGCATCTTGATCAGGCCTTCCTTTTTTTCCGCGACGATAATCCGGGAGATCACATCCTCGCCATAGCCAAGCTGGCCGTTGTATTCCCCAGCCCGAGCCAGAACCTTACCGGAACTCAGATCCACCAGCACCCCGTAGACCGAGGTGGTACCGATATCAAAGGCAAGCCCAAAGCTGCGCTGGGACCAATCGCCGCCCTGGATATTGGTGAGATAGGATTTGCCCGAGACATTTACCGGACGGGCACAGGTAACGGTGATGCGAAAATTGTCTTCCCGCAGGGCCTTGCGCAGCTTGCGCAAAACCGCCAGGTTGAACACCACCCGGTGCTCGTTGTACTGGCTGCTGAGCAGGTGAATAACCCGCCCGGCATCGGCCATGTTGTCCTTGGCCGAAGGCGGAGGGATTTCCAGGCAGATCTTCACCACCGGCGGGACAAAAATACCCTGCTCACGGAGATCCTCGATGTCATACACATGCATCCGGGCACGATGCCGCAGCGGGACAGCGGTGCCTAATCCCCCGCTTTTCAAGCCGGAGGTTTCCGGCACCCGGATGACGGCAGCACTTGTAATTGTTGCCGTGCAGGCCTGGCGGTACCCGGCCTCTCTCTCCTGAGGGCTGAATTTTTCGCTCAACCCCCCGTCAACCGCGCCCTCTTCAATGATGACCTTGCATTTGCCGCACACCCCGCTGCCACCGCAGGAAGCATTGATATGAATACCTGCCTCGCGGGCCGCCTTGATGATCGACATGCCTACTCCGGCCTGCACCTTTCTGCCGCTGGGCTCAAAAACGATGGTATGGGTCGCCTGCGTTTCTGCCTCGTTCATCTCCCTGCCCCTTTTGTCTGGCCAATTGAGCTCCCGACGGCACGTGCAGCTCTGTTGTGCCTGATTCCTCTCTATCTTATAACGGAGGCGATGGTTCCTGCAATGATCGTTTTTCCCCACGGCTGGGTTGCAATTTTTGACAAAAAGAAGGCTCCCCCGCCATGCGTGGGAGCCTTCTCTAAAAACCAATCTTCCGGAATGACTATTTTTTAGCCTTGCAGCCGCACCCGCAACCCGAGGCTTTCTCCTCTTTTTTGATCATGCAGTCACTGCCGCCGCAATCCGCGCATTTTTTGGGCTTGCACCGGCCCTCTTTGGTTGCCCCGCATTTTTCACATTTAAATATTGCCATACTGTCACCTCCGGTATCCTGTTAAACGGTTTTACAAGACGAGACGTTCGTCTTGCCAGATGCTTTGCGTGAAGCCGCGCCCCATGGGCGTTGAGCCACTACCCGTCCCCCTCCCTGTGGTTTTCCTGGATAATTTTCTCGCCTGGTCGCGGCAGGTGCATTATTCTTGGGGCTATCAACCCTGATAACTCTTGCCAATATGACTTGCGCAAATCTTTCATATGGGTTGGCTTCTGAGAATTATTCCTATTAATAGGCAATTTCATTATGTTTTGCAACAAATAATCAGAGGTGCATATATGCATATCAACAGCGAACGGCTTGCCCAGGTTTTCACCGCCATGTGTACCATCGACAGCCCCTCGGGCAAAGAAGCCAGACTGGCCCTGTTTCTCAAGAACCTTTTCGCGCAAGAGTTTCCCGAAGCCCTCATCGCCGAGGACAACTCGGCCAGCGCCACCGGCTCAGACTCCAACAATCTGGTCGTCCACTTCCCCGGCACCCTCCCCGGGGAAGCGATCTTTTTCAATTGCCACCTGGACACGGTCGAACCATCGAGAGGGGTGAAGGTCGTGCGGGAGGGAACCCGGTTTTCCAGTGCAGGCGAGACCATCCTCGGCGGGGATGACAAGGCCGGCATCGCAATACTCATTGAGTCCATCCGGGCCATCAAAGAAGCGGGCCTGTCACATCTCCCCTTCGATCTTGTCTTTACCACCTGTGAAGAGATTGGCCTGCGCGGGGCCAAGGCCCTGGACATCTCCCTGCTCCGCGCCAGGGAAGGCTACGCCCTGGACAGCAGCGGGGTGGACCTGCTCATTATCGGCGCCCCGGCGGCCAACCATTTTCACTTCACCATCACTGGCGCGGCCGCCCATGCCGGCCTACACCCGGAGCGGGGCATCAACGCCATTCAGCTTGCAGCCCGTTGCCTTGCCGACCTGCCGCTGGGACGCCTTGACGAAGAAAGCACCGCCAATATCGGCCGCATCACCGGAGGCACGGCGACAAACATTATTCCCGAGAGCGTTTTGGTGGAGGGGGAAGTCCGGAGCCACTCTAAGGGAAAACTCGCGGCGTTTTCTCAACAGATCCAGGATACGGTTCAGGCCACCATTGACAGTTGGACTCCGGCCCCTGGTGCGCAGCTCGGGGTGGGAGTCCAGCCCCGTCTTGATTTCCACCTCGCCCAAGAATACCCCGCCATGCATATTGACCGCAACGCCTCCGTCCTGCAACGGGTTGACAAAGCCGCCGCCCATCTCCAGCGAGAAATCCGTTACGAGCGGGCTGGCGGCGGCAGCGATGCCAACATTTTCACCGAAAAAGGACTGCAAACCGCCATTATCGGAATCGGCATGGACCATGTCCACAGCACCGAAGAATCCATTGACCTGCGCGACATGGAACGCACCGTCGAACTGGTCATTGCCATCATAACTACTCAGAATTAAAAGAAAAACAACAACATGTTTCACGTGGAACAGCCCCCTCGGCACTCCTTGTATATTGCCATACACTGTCCCATGCACAGCAGTCAGCCCGCTACGGTTGCTTCTCCGGAAAAACACACCCCTTGTGACCAACAGGACCCGAAAAGTTCCGCCCCATCGTCGAAAAACTTATTGCCTCGCACAACACGAAGCCGGCGATAATCCGAAGAGTTAGCGCATAACCACCTAGAATTAAACAAGAAATAAATATTGTTCCACGTGAAACAATCGCCGAAAATCACCATTGCTCCTTGTAGAAAAGAAGGGCCTCCCTGTGCCGAGTATGTTAGTATGGCTCTTAATGTGGCGGCGCGGCCGTTCTTTTGTCTCCGCCCCTGGCCAGCAACGAAAAATCCAACGAAATTCGGTTATAAACTGACACACTGCGGAGGTTTTCAGCATGGGAAATGGCGCAAAGATTGTGGCCCTGGCCAACCAGAAGGGCGGCGTGGGCAAGACGACCACGGCGATAAACCTGGCCGCTTCGGTGTCGTTGCTGGGGAAAAAGGTCCTGGTGGTAGACTCTGACCCCCAGGGAAACACCTCCAGCGGCCTGGGTGTCAGCCGCGCCAACGGAGGGACCCATCTCTACCATTGCTATATGGGAGAGGCCGAGACCGCAGAGGTTGTGCAACCAGCGCCGGAGCTGAAAAAGCTCTTTGTTCTTCCAACCCATATCGACCTGATCGGGGTCGAGGTTGAGCTGATGACGGCGGTGAAACGGGAGCGTTACCTGGACAATGTCCTTTCCTCGGTTCGTGGAGATTATGACTACATTTTCATCGACTGTCCACCCTCC
>Ga0334722_10007627_pt1 | contig 10459 bp, 10 predicted proteins | sample C3_bottom_MG_FD_207210 | JGI IMG/M metagenome (GOLD analysis project Ga0334722, IMG submission 207210) | Sediment microbial communities from Yellowstone Lake, YNP, Wyoming, USA - C3_bottom | ecosystem: Environmental > Aquatic > Freshwater > Lake > Sediment | place: USA: Wyoming | collected... | reverse complement strand
GCCCGTTTGGTCGTGTCACATCAGGTCTTTCGGACCCTCAAGGGAACGCGAGGTCGGGCGATTCGCGCCTGCCAATCGCCAAGGCTCAGCAGGGAAGATGCTTCGTTAACCTCCGCGAAGAGCCCTTCCCGCGGAGAACTGCTGCGAGGACCGGTGCCATGGCCCAAACGTTCGTCCAGCCGCGCGAAGTGCGAGCGATCACCTTCACCCACGAGTATGCCTTCACGATGAAGCGCCTCGCGTGGTGGACCCTGGCGATCACTGCGATCGCCGCCGCCGCATATGCCCTGGTGGGGTTCCCGCCGAGCTTCGACACCTACTTCCAGAAGATGTACTTCCACGCGATCGGGATCGGGATCGCGGCCCTCGCGGCGTACCTGGTGCTCGATGTCTTCGAACTTGAAGCCTATGAGCCGGCGCTCGACTTCCCGATCCGCTACCGGGCGTTCATCTCCGTCGTGTTCGCGGCGCTCGCCGGACTCGTCTTCCTCAATCGGGACGTGTTCCTCGCCCTGCCCGACATCGGCGTCCTGCTGTTCACCATCGCGTTCATCCTGGCCTTCGACGTCACCGCGGCGCTGCTCGTCGAGCTCATCATCCTGCCGCGCAAGAAGGCCGCCATCTACGACAGCCGAAGTCGCAACCTGCTCGACTACGTCGGTCGGCTGGTGCCCGCCAAGGCGGCAGACAGGTCGGCGTATGCGGGGCTTGGAGCCGGCTACTGGCTGACGGTCATCTCGCTCGCCTCGGTCTTCGTGGCGGAGATCATCGGCTTCGCCAACCTGTGGGTCCGCGTGTTCGGCCCGTCGGTCTTCTCCGGCCTCGTCACCTGGCTCGGCGTCGACGCCGAAGGCTTCCAGGCCGCCACCCTGGATCCGCACTCGCACATGATCGCGATCGCGCTCCTCGGGATCATCGTCGCCGTCGCCGCGGTGCGCATCGGCATCTTCAACAGTGAGTCCCGGGTCCGGCGCATGACCGCACAGGCGGGCGCCTGGATGGCACTGGTGGGCGTCATCTTGACGACCCTGGTCCTTGGGGCCGTGGCCTTCCTCAACTTCGCGCCGCCCGACGTCTTCACGAGCGGCCCCGACGGTGCCAACAGCATGGCCGGCGACGACCTGATCATGACGATCGTGTTCGTCGGGGCCATGGTCGTGGTGGCGGCCGTCCTCGCCAGCCGCGCGGCGTGGCGCGAGGGCCTCCGACTCACCGTCCTCAGCACGCTGGTCGCGTCGTTTGCGATCACCGTCCTCGAGGGCCTCTACATCGAGATGAACCACGACCAGTTCGGCGCCGGGCTCGCCAAGGCCACCAACGACGCCTCGTTCGTCGCGGCCCACCCGATGGCCGGCCTGTTCGTCATGATCCTGCTCGGGCTATCGCTCCTGCTCGTCGAGTTCTACGGGGTGCCCGGCCGAGCGCGCCTGTCCACTATCGGCCTTGCGGCCGCCGGGGTGGTGGCCGCCGTCGTTGGCACCACGCTCTGGACGTTCGTCGATCCTTCGCAGAGTGGCATCGCCTTCGGGCTCTACGTCGCGGCCCTCGTGCTATCGGTCGCGGCCGTCCTCGCCTCCGGGTTCGCGGTTCGCTCCGCCCGCACGGAGGCCTTCGACCGCACCACCTCCTGAGGACACCGACGGGACGCGTTGACGAGAGACCGGTCGGGAGAGGTCGACCCCCCCCACGTTTGACGGTTCCACGAAACGCGCGGACACTTTGACGGCCGGGGCCAGAGCACGGCCCCACGCTGCGGCGATGCCCCAGCCGTCCCCAGTCCGGAGGTCGACATATGTCCGTGATCACTAGGTTCCTCACCCCCAAGGCGACGGCCCATGCGCACTGCGACCTGCCGTGCGGCGTGTACGACCCGGAGCAGGCCCGCATCGAGGCCGAATCCTGCTATCGGATCATCTTGAAGATCAACGGCAGCGAGGACGCAACGCTTCGGACGCGCGCCATCGCGATCAAGGAGCGCCAGGCGGACCTAGTCAAGCACCATCTCGACACCCTCTGGCACGACTACTTCAAGCCGGAGCACCTCGAGGCCGTCCCGAACCTGCACCAGCTGTTCTGGGACGCCACAAAGCAGGTCAGCAAGGTCAAGGCCTCCACCAGCCTCGAGGACGCCCAGAAGCTGCTGGACCTGATTGACCAGGTTGACGCCGCCTGGAAGGCCACCGGTGGCCCCGCCAAGACGCGCATCGGCGGCCGCCCCGGCTGATCGCCGCTTCACGCTTCGCAGTTCGCGCCCGAGGCCCCGTCCGATGAAGACGGGGCCTCTGCGCGTCCGGCGCGGCGTGTCCGGACCTTCGCGGCCCGACGCGCTGCTGGCCCGTCTCCGCGGCCCGTGGCGGGTGGCCGTGGCTGAGGCGTCGATGACGCCGTCGATCAATGCTGGGGACTGGCTTCTGGTTGACCCGACCGCCGCCCGATGGCCGCGACGCGGGTCTGTCGTGGTATTCCGCGAACCGGGCTCAGGGGTCCTTGCCGTCAAGCGCGTCGCCGGGCGACCTGGTGACTGGGTGCCGTTCGCCGGCTCCTACCTGCAGCTCGCCGATGACGAGGCCTGGCTGCTCTCCGACGCCACCGACGACGACGTAGCCGCACTCGGGTTTGGCGGCGTGGTTGACTCGCGGCGGTATGGCCCGGTGCCGGTGACCGCTCTTGTAGGCAGGGTCTGGTTCCGGTACGCGCCGCTTGCGCGGCTGGGCAAGATGCCGGGCAGGCCGCGTCGGTAGTTTGCCGTTCCGCGCCGGGCGACAGGCCGCGCACGCCGGGTCTGGCGCGTCTAGGATCCGCCGATGGATGACCTGATCGCGAGCCTTGGTGCCCACGGCGCCTTTGACCCCACCGCACCGCTCCCCGCTGCGCCGGTGCCGTGGGACTACATGCCCACGCCAGCGCACCGCGTTGGACCACCATGGGCGATGGCCGAGATGATCGCGGCCGAGCCGGCGATGGTGAGCCGGATTGGGGCGCGCCTTGTCGCATCCGGCGCAGCTGCAGCGCTGGCGTCGGCGATCCGCGAGGCGGCCGTGCGTGGCGAGCCTGTCGTGGTCACCGGCTGCGGGACATCCGAGCATGCGGCAATGGGCGTGGCAGCCATCCTGCGCGACGGCTGGCGTGCCGCAGGTCTTCCCGGTGCAGGACCTGTGGCCGCCCAAGCGTTTGAGCTTGCGCTGGATGCACCCGCGGGCGGTCTCGTGATCGGGATCAGCCACGAGGGCAGCACCGGCGCCACCATGGCTGCGCTTGACGCGGCCCGGACGCGTGGCGCTGCAACCGCAGCGGTCACTGGGAGCGCCCACTCCCCCATCCGGTTGCACGCGGACATCGTGCTTGAGACCGTCGAGATGGACCGCAGCTGGTGTCACACGGTGGGCTACGTCTCGCCGCTGGCGGCCGCCACGGTGACCGCCGGGATCCTCGCGGGCGGCACACCAAACACGGACAAGCTCCACGTGCGGCTGCTGGCGGGGATTGACGCCACGGCTGGCGGGCGCCACACCGCGATCGGCGCCGCCATCGCTGCTTCAACGCATCTACTGGTGCTGGCGTCGGGCGTGGACCGTGTCACGGCGCGGGAGTTCGCCCTCAAGATTGAGGAGGCGGCCTGGATCCCGGCGTCGGTCCGCGAGCTTGAAACGTTCCTCCACGGGCATCTCCCGGCGACCGACCCCGACACGTCGCTTGTGCTGGTGCTGACCGAGCGCGAGAGTCTCGCCACCCGGGCGGCGCGCGCGCGTCAGGCGCTGGCCGCAGCGGCAGTCGTGGGCATGCGACCCGGCGCGATCTTCGGGTCAGACGCCGCCGCGCTGATCCCCGAGGCGCTGACGCCCGCCGGGCGCATCGTCATCCCCGAGGGCTCCACGATGCCCGGCGGCCCGGCGTCGCTGCTTGGTGCGGCTGGCCCGCTGCAGCTCGTGACGCTTGCGGTGGCTGAGGCTCGAGGCACGAACCCGGACCCGATCCGCCGTGACAGCCCGGTATACCTTCGGGCAGCCGAGGTAGCGGACGCGCCCGCCCAACTCGAGGGCTAGGAAGCGCGACGGCGTCTCGCCGCAGGCTAGCCTAGCGAAACAGAAATTCGGCCGCCTCGTCGATCATCGCAAGGTCGCGCGGCAGAAAGTCCTGCAGCACAATCCGCTCGGTGCCGGCCGCGGCAAACGCCGCGACCTGTGCCCGGGCCTCCGCCGGCGTCCCGTGGATCCAGCGCGGCCGCCGCTCCGCAAGCCACGCCTCGGCATCGCCATTCGCGCCCAGCGCGCTCAGCAGGTCTGCCTCCCGGGCCGCGACGCCCGCAGCATCACGTGCCAGACAGACGCCGGCCATCACGGAGTGCACGAGCGTCCGCGCGTCACGGCCGGCTGCCGCGCACGCAGCGTCCAGCAGGGCGAACTTCCCAGCGGTCACGTCGGGCGCCGCAGAGGACAGGTTGAACTCGTCCGCGTAGCGCGCCGCAATCCGGTAGGCACGGGGCGTCCCCTGCCCGCCCGTAATGATCGGGATCCGCCGACCCGCCCGGCCCGGCAGCGTTGCGGGTTTGGGCCGAAAGACGGCGTCGGCAATCTGGTAGTGGCGTCCGTCAAAGGACCAGCCGTCGGGGCCATCCCACAGTCCGCGCAGGATCTGGAGCGCCTCCTCGAGGTGATCGGCCCGCTCCGCCAGCGCCGGGAAGGCAAACCCGTGGCCCAGGTGCTCGCGCTCGTGCCAGCCGGCGCCGATGCCAACCTCCACGCGTCCGCCGCTCATTTCGTCAACCGTCGCCGCCACCTTGGCGAGGTTCCCGGGGTACCGGAACAGCACCGGCGACACCAGGGTGCCCAACCCGATGCGCCTCGTGTCGCGCGCCAGCCCGGCCAGGACCGCCCAGGCGTCACTGGTGGGCTGGCCGGTGCCGCCGGGGAAGCTGTCGTAGTGGTCTGAGCGGAATAGCGTCTCAAACCCGGCTGCTTCGGCGCGCAGGGCAACAGCCAACTGCTCCTCATAGGTCAGGCCCTGCTGGGGCTCGATCATCAGCGCAAAGCGCACAGGACATCCTCCGGAGCGGTCGCGAAAGCGTGCGGGCGACCCTTCCACTTGACAGAACTATTCACTTGTCGTAAATACTTCACTCAATGCAAACAACTTTCGTTCCAAACCCTGCAGACCCCGCAGACGCTGCCGACAGCCACCGGCTCGGCGCTGAAGCGGTGCTGGCCGACTTCGGCAGAGTCCTGGGTTCAGCGCGCTGCGCCGGATCCCAGCGGCTCGTGCGGCTCGGCATCAGCATGACCCATTTTCACGTTCTGACGCTGCTGCGCCACCACGACGCCATGCCGATGGGCCGTTTGGCCGAGATCCTCGACGTGTCGCTGTCCAACGCGACTGGGGTCATCGACCGAATGGAGGAGCGCGGGCTGGTGGAACGCGTCCGCGTCCCCGACGATCGGCGCGTCGTCCTCGTCAAGCCTAGACAGCCCGGACTCGACCTCGTTGACGAGGTTGAGCTGGTCAAGAGCGAAGTCATGACACGGGCGCTGGCGAGACTTGATGTCGACCAGCTGGACCGTCTCACCGTCGCCGTGGCGGAGCTGCGGGCAGCCATCGAAGGGGAGATGGCCGAGAACCCCGACAGCTACGGCACCATCGGCGGCTGCAGCCACACCGGCCAGCCGCACGCCCACCACACACAACACGGGCACCACGCCCAGCCATCCACGCCGACCTCCTGACCTTCCCACGAGAGGAACCCCTTTGGAAGCCATGCCCTCCCCGATCGAGGCGCCCGTCACCGGCCTCGCATCGCTGAACCTGAGCCAGCGCGCGAAGATGGAGATCCTCCTCGCGATCCTGCTGGGCCTGTTCCTCGGCGCGCTTGACCAGACGATCGTCTCGGTTGCGTTGCCCACGATCGTCACCCAGCTGGGCGGTCAGGCGCTGCTGACCTGGACGATCACCATCTACCTGCTCGCCTCGACCATCACCGTTCCGTTCTACGGCAAGCTCTCGGACCTGTATGGGCGCAAGCCGCTGCTCATGATCGGCATCGGGCTGTTCCTGACGGGCTCCGTGCTGTCGGGCCTGAGCCAGGACATGACCCAGCTGATCATCTTCCGCGGCGTCCAGGGTCTGGGCGCAGGCGCGCTCTTCCCAATCAGCCTCGCGGTCATCGGCGACCTGTTCAGCCCGGCTGAGCGCGGCAAGTACCAGGGGCTCTTCGGCGCCGTGTTTGGCGTCAGCTCCATCGTCGGCCCGCTGCTTGGCGGCTTTCTCACAGAGCACGCGTCCTGGCACTGGATCTTCTTCGTCAACCTGCCCATCGGCATCGTGGCGCTAGCCGTCATCTGGCGGCTCCTGCCCAACGTCCGTCGGCAGGGCGCTTCGCACAACCTTGACTTCCTTGGCGCCGGCGTCTTCACGGTTGCCGTGGGCTCGCTCCTCATCGGTCTCACAAACAAGCAGACCAACGACTGGGCGACGCCCCAGGTTGGCGGGCTCATCCTGATCGGTCTGGTCCTCGCCGCCGTGTTCACGTTTGTGGAGTCGCGCGCCAAGGAGCCGATCGTCCCCTTGGACCTCTGGCGCAACCGGACCTATGCCGCATCGATCGGTGCGACGTTCCTCATCAGCTTTGGCTTCTTCGGCGCCGCAATCTTCCTGCCGCAGTGGTTCCAGTTTGTCCAGGGCGCAACACCCACGAACTCGGGCCTGTATTCGCTGGCGCTCCTCGCCGGCCTGATCATCAGTTCGGTTGGCGCGGGCCAGATCGTGTCCCGCACGGGCAAGTACAAGGCCATCGTGCTTGGCGGCCTCGCCATCATGGTCGTGGGCCTGGTCCTGATGACCAACCTGCGCTATGACACCCAGCTGCCCATCCTGTGGGTCTGGATGTTCATCACCGGTCTGGGTCTTGGGCCCACGCTGTCGGTCTTCACGATCGTCGTCCAGAACGCGGTCCCGGTCCGCTCGCTTGGCGTGGCTACGTCCAACCTGACGTTCTTCCGCCAGGTTGGCGGCTCCGTCGGTCTCGCCCTGTTGGGCACGGCCTTTGGCACGCGTCTGGCCGACGAGCTTGGCCCGCAGATGGTGAATGCCGGCGTCCCGCAGCAGCTGGTCACCCAGTTCACCAAGTCTGAGTCCGCCAACGGCGCGTCCAGCTTCCTGCAGGTTGGCGGCGATCAGGCCGCTGCCCTGCTTGCGAAGGTGCCTGCCGCGTTCCAGGACGTCGTCAAGCCGCTCATCCCCAACATCCTCAACGGCCTCCACCAGGCGTTCAGCCTGGCCGCCGCTGAGGTCTTCCTGATTGGCGCGGTCACAACGGTGGGCGCCCTGATCGTGGCCTCGTTTATGCGCGAGCTCCCGCTCCGCACCACCCAGCACGCTCACCAGCCCGCACCTGGCGCGGCTGCTGCCGTGGGGGCCGACGACTTCGAGGAACCCCTCGACGAGCCGATCCCCGCGTTCGACTGACCGTCCCCTCCGGCACCACGACAACCCGGCTGCGGCGCACCCTGCAGCCGGGTTGTTCGATTCTGCGAGTACCATCGGGCACATGGCCGACCTGCTCCCCTTCCGACCCGAACTCGAGGCGCCTGGCGCCAGCGGCGCGTCCTGGCATGCCGCGCTGTCACTCGCGGACCTGCCGATGGGTGCGCTCCGCCGGGTGTCGTTTGGCGACTTGGATCTCCTGCTCGCCCACACCGCGGCCGGGATTGCGGCTGTCGATGACCGATGTCCGCACATGTCGGCGCCGCTGTCGATCGGCGAACTTGACGGATGCGTGGTGGCCTGTCCGCTCCATGCCGGGCGCTTCGACCTGGCCAGCGGCGAGGCAGAGCGCATGCCCACGACGGGCGGCCTCCTCCCCGACGGCACCTATGTCCCGACGTGGACGCCGCCCGGGCGCGAGGAGAAGCCCGATCCGCCCGGCAAGAAGGCCGACGCCCGCCGGCTCACTCGCGTCCGGCGCCTCCGGTACTACCCGCTGCGCGTGTCGGCCGATGGCGTCATCGAGGTTCGCGTCCCGGTCTGAGCCCGTGGGTGCCGCTCGATGTGGACTTCCTCATCGACGCCACAGCGGCATCTGAGACGCGCGCCCGATAGTGGGCAACGTCGAAGGCAGCGGATCACCCTCCAGGATCCGGCCCCAGACCACTCGCTCCTCCTCCTCATCCGCCCGGCCGAGAGCTCCCCCTCACGGTCGGCACACGGGCTCCCCACGGCGCGTTCGCTCTGCGGACGCGCCGTTCCGTCTGCGGCGGACAAGCCGGGCTACCGATTGCGCTCCGCGATCAGCACGCCGCCCAGCAGGATCGCGCCGCCGGCGAGCTGAATAGGGCTCAACGTCTCGCCCAGCGCAAACCACGCAACCGTCGTGGCGATGACCGGCTCCACCATGCCCATCGTGCTTGCTTGTGATGCGCGCAGGTGCTGCATCGACAGCACGACGAGCGAGAACGGGACCACCGTACCCATCACCACGATCCAGGCGGCCAGCGTCCAGACCGGCACCAACGGGCCGGCCGTGCCCAGAAGGTGGGCGCTGCCACCCAGCTCCGCCACCGGGAATGCCCAGAGCGGCTGGACGATGGCCCAGAAGACGGTCGCCGCCACCATGCCCCACATCGTGAGCGAGACCGGGTCGCGCGGGTGTGTGCCGCGGACCTGCATGTCGGCGGTGATGAAGTAGACCGCCAAGGCGATGCAGGCGCCCACGGCCGCGGCAAAGCCGCCTGGTTCCAGCGTGAACCCCTCCCAGACCCGCGCCACCACGGCCAGCCCGCCAATCGCCCCAACAAGCCCCGCCCAGACAATCCGCTTGGTGGGGTGGTGGAGGACGAACCTGAACCACAGGGTGATGAGCAGCGGCGAAGTAAACTCAATCAGTAGTGAGACGCCAATGGGCAGCGTCTGGATCGAGACGAAGTAGAGGCCCTGCGTCGCCGCAACGCCAAACACACCGAAGACCAGGAGCAGCGGCACCTCGGCACGTTGCAGCCGCAGCACCGCAGGCCGGGTGGCGCCAAGTGCGATGAGCATCAGCAGCGCAGCGACCGTGACGCGGAGCTGGCTCAAGTGCGTGGCGCCGAGACCGCCCAGCATGAGCGTCTTGGCAACCGTCCCGTTGATGGAGAACAGCGTCGCGGCGCTCAGGTAGAGGAGATAGCCGCGGGCGGGCTGGATCCGGCGGGCGGGTGCTACGCCCGGGATCGGCTCGGCGAGGTCGGTCACTCAGTGATGCCGTTGACCTTCAGGTAGTTGACGATGATCTGAACGGCTTCCTGGGGATCGTCGGTCACGTACATCAGGTCCAGATCGGCCTGGGCGATGGCGCCCGAGGGCAGCTGGACGTCATGCATCCAGGCCAACAGCCCGTCCCAGTACGCGTGGCCGATCAGCACCACCGGGAAGTTCCGGATCTTGCCGGTCTGGATCAGCGTGAGGCTTTCAAACAGCTCATCCAGGGTGCCAAAGCCGCCGGGCATGATGACAAACGCGTCCGCGTACTTGACGAACATCGTCTTGCGGGCGAAGAAGTAGTGGAACTCAACCGAGAGGTCCACGTACGGGTTGAGGTGCTGCTCGTGCGGCAGCTCGATATTGCAGCCGATGGAGAGGCCGCCCGCCTCATGGGCCCCTTTGTTAGCCGCCTCCATGCAGCCCGGGCCACCGCCGGTGATCGTGGCGAGACCCGCCTTGGCGCACCACTCGCCCACCTGGCGCGAGAGTTCCCAGTTTGGATCGGTCTCCTTCGTGCGCGCAGAGCCAAAGACGGCGACAGCCGCGCCGACACCCGCGAGCGCCTCAAAACCCTCGACAAACTCGGACAGGATCCGGAGTGCTCGCCATGTGTCGGTCTCAAGGAAGGCCGGACGCTCCTTTGACCTGGGCGAGAAGAGCTTCTCGTCTTCCGTGCGGCGGCCGCCGCTGAGACGGGCGGCGGTCTCGGGGCGCATCGACACGCGGCCGCTGCGCATGGTGCGCGGGGACATGTAGCCGGTCTTGGGGGCTGGATCCTTCGGGGTGGGGTCGTGCTGGTCGCTCACACGCGTGAGGATGCCACTCCGCGGGGCTCGGTGCGTGGCGCCCGAGCGCAAACCCCTATTTCGGCCGGGCCAGCCAGGCCGTCCAGGTGTCTTCGGCCTTGCCCGCGGTGACGTCGTCGCCATAGCGCACCAGCGGCAGCCGGATGAGCGCGGCGTTCGCCAGCAGGCGTGCGGTGATCCCCGCGGGGTCTGAAGCCAAATACTGCAGGCCCTGCTCCTTGTACAGTCGACTCTCCGTGTCCAGCAGAGACGCGGCGCCGAGCTTGTCCGTAAACCGGCGGAGTTCGCCAGGCGCAATGGGCTTCTTGCGCAGATCCACAAAGCTCACCACGATCCGCCGCTCGCGGAAGAACCGCAGCGTGTTGCGCGTGGCAGACGAGTCCTCCGTGCCAAACACCTGGATGTTCGGCATCTTCTTCGTGGGCACC
>Ga0334722_10007625_pt1 | contig 10459 bp, 7 predicted proteins | sample C3_bottom_MG_FD_207210 | JGI IMG/M metagenome (GOLD analysis project Ga0334722, IMG submission 207210) | Sediment microbial communities from Yellowstone Lake, YNP, Wyoming, USA - C3_bottom | ecosystem: Environmental > Aquatic > Freshwater > Lake > Sediment | place: USA: Wyoming | collected... | reverse complement strand
TCAAGCAGCAGCCAATCATCCTCAATGCGGCCGAGCACCGGCAGAGACAACTCCCGCAAGCCCTTTTCCAGTTCGTTGACACTCCGGTCTAGCGGAGCAAGGGCCACACCCCGGCTGGGCAGGGGCTGTTCCGGCAGGGAGCCGCCGCCCACCATGGAGGCGATATCCTTAAGCTCCATCTTGCACACCGGGGCAAGCTCCTTGCCAATCAACCGGCGCAGACGTTTGGCCCTCCGGTCGATGGTAGCCAGGGGCATGGCCAACATGGCCAGGGTGGGAATGGCGGCAATGGCCTTCTCCTCGTCGAAGTAGAGCCGCAGCACCGCCTCCAGCCCGGCAAGGGTGAATTTGTCAATACGCAGCGCCCGGTTCATAGGGTTGGCCTTGATCTGCGCGATGATCGCTTTCTTGCCCACAATAAGCCCGGCCTGGGGTCCGCCCAGCAGCTTGTCGCCGCTAAAGGTCACCACATCGACCCCGGCCCGCACCACCTCGCCTACGGTGGGCTCCTTGGCCAGACCGAAGCGGGAAAGATCCACCAAACAGCCGCTGCCCAAATCCTCCATGACCGGCAGGTTGTGACGGGCGGCCAGCGTGACCAGCTCCGCAAGCCCCACCTCGGAGGCAAAGCCGATGATCCGGTAGTTGCTGGTATGCACCTTGAGGAGCAGGGCTGTTTCTTCGGTAATGGCGGTTTCATAATCACGGAGATGGGTGCGGTTGGTGGCGCCCACCTCCACCAGCTTGGCCCCGGTCCGGCTCATCACCTCGGGGATGCGGAAGGAACCGCCGATCTCCACCAGCTGGCCCCGGGAGACGATGACCTCGCGCCCCTTGGCCAGGGTGTCCAGCACCAGCATCACTGCGGCGGCATTGTTGTTGACCACCAGGGCGGCCTCTGCCCCGGTCAGCTCGCAGAGGATATCCTCCACCAGGCTGTAGCGGCTGCCCCGCTTGCCTGTGGCCAGATCAAGCTCCAGGTTGGAATAGCGGCTGCCCACGGCCAGCAGGCTTTCCATGGCCGCCTCGGGCAACAGGGAACGGCCAAGATTGGTATGCACCACCACGCCGGTGCCGTTGATCACGGTACGGAAGTTGGGGCGGAGCCGGGCGGCAAGAAGTTTATGCAGACGAGGAAGCAACGCGGCCTGGGTCAAATCGGCGGGCTTGATGGGCACCCCTTTGAGTATCTCCTGCCGGAGCGACTCCAGCAGTTGACGCACCGAGCTTTTCACCAACGAAGCAGGCGCAGCAAGAGGCGGACTCAGCCAGCCTAGAAATTCATCAACCTTGGGAATAGCCCGAAGCAGGCGTTGGGTGGAAGCTGCCGGCTGCCCGACGGATTCAGGTTTTGTGGTCATTCACTCCCCAGTTCAGGCAGAAAACGGCGGTTTGAGATCAAGAAACCCATAACATACTGAAAGGACTTACCGTTTTTACGGAAAAGTGTCAAGGGGAGGCTACGTCCCAAAAGGGATTACACGAAATTTGCAGGAGGAGACTTATCGCACTGGTTACCAGACCAAGCGCAGATATCTCGACACCCTCAGGCAAGCATTCAAGGTAAGGGACGCAACGCTTTTGGTGCGTTCCGCTTGACCGTATTATTATGTTTCTTTTTTGGTAACGAGTCGATAACGGTAAATGTCTTATCAAGAACAAGAACTGTTCCGCTATTATCATCGCACACTTGAGCTTGGATTTTGTAGCGCCCTCGCTGTTCGTGTGGCTCGACAACCACCTTAAGATAATGAACACTCAACTCAAGTGTCTGTCCGGATGGAGCTAGCTTGTCGCGCCATACTTCCATGGTCGGTGTTTCAGAGTATACCTTTCCGTCGGGTTGAATAACCCTAAAACGCATTGAAACATTACAGTTTCCCGCCACAGAAGCCTTGCAACCACTAAAAATAACAAAAGCGCTGATAGGTTGATTGATCTGAACAGTTTCAACCGTGTCTACGGCTACTGTCTCAGATGGAGTTGCCCACTTCTTAAACAGAGCCTGCTCATCATTTACAAAAATAAGCTGAGCACCAAAGTTGCCATTGGACTTTCTGTCTTCACTATCGGAGATTGGCATGCCTTGCTTGTTAATCCAGCCGGCATGAGCAGGATTACTGACTAAACAAAGCAAAAACAGTATTCCTAGCCACATTTGCTGACAACCTTTCCTTTGAGACATAACTCCCCCCATCAAAACTCCTCAATCCGTTTCCTGAACCAGCGGAGCACCGCCTCCTTCTTCTCAGCAATGTCGATCTCGTAGATGTCCTGCGGGAAGAGCAACTGGGCCACGCCGGAGTCGAAAATCCGCTTCACCTCATACTCGTCGTGGGAGACCTCCCGCTCGTAGATATAGTTGAGGTACGAGCGGTTGGTGTGGACAATGAACTCCACGCGCATGCCGCCCATGCGGGCGAAGAACTTGAACATCTGGGTCTTGGCGGAACTGCCGATGCTTCCACTGTGATGCCCGCCGCCGGAAAGGGTGTCGGTCACCTCCTCCAAGGTCATCAGCGATCCGGCCTTGGTGGCGCTCTGGGTCAGGTGTTTCTGAAAGGCCTTGACCTCGGCCACCGAATCCACCACCCCCATGAGGCCCAGCTCGTCGTCCACCGCCACCGCCGGATTCTCCTCGCCCTTGCGCAGGAGCTTCAGCACCTTGGCCTCGGACTGTTTCTTGCGGATGGAGACATAGATCGGCACCTCCGCCCCGTTGGCCTGAAAACGGCGGCGCTTGATCAGGGTGAGCTTCTGGTTGGCCTTTCTCGTTACGGCGCGGGCCTGCTCCCGGCTGATGATCTCCACTTTGGTGCAGGCGAAGGTCTCCGGGTCGTGATCGCTCAGGAGGTAGACGATCTCCAGCTCGCCAATTCTGGTTTTTTTGCTCCAGACATGCTCGTTCAAGAAATCGAGAAACTGGCCAAACTTTCCCTCCACCTCGGTTTCCCGCTCGCGCTGGTCGATGGAAGCGGCAAGGTTCATGAGGATCAGCTTGCGCTTGGCCTCGAAGCGCGCCTTCTTGTGGTAGCGGTCATCAAAGAGGATGAGCATGAGATCCACCGGGCTCTTGCAGGAGTCGATCTCGTTGGTCATCTCGATGTAGGAGGCGTAGTTGGCCAGCACCTTGGCCTTGAGGTAGTTGATCACCCCGTCGGCGGTCCGGGAATAGGTGTTGACCCGCAGGATCACCTCGCGGGCGTTGCCCTCAATGCCGAACATATTGCCCAGCAGCCGGTAGGCCCGCTCGTTAGCCAGCTTCCGCCGGGCCGGGTCGTTGATGATCTTCTGTATTTCGGCAAAGGTGCGGACATCGAGAAACTCGAAGATCTGGTTGCGCAGGATCCGGTAGCGGGTGCGCATGCCAGCCTCGGCCAGACCCTTGGCAAAAAGCCGCGCCTCCGGGGAAAACGGAGCCAGGGCTGGCGGTCTGTCTCCGGTGGCAAAGGGGCCGGACCTGGCCAGCAGTGAAAAGATATTCTCTTGCGTCATGATGTGTTCGCTCCTTTTTCAAGACCGAAATCATCGGCCCTGAGCAACCTGCTCTCTTTTTTTCCACTGTACGGTCCGGAAAGCCAGGGATCAAGAACTATATTGGGCCGCACACCCAGGAACTCTCCCTGCTTTCAAAAAAATCCTTGACGTGCTCCGGCGAATAAGTCAAATGTGTATTTAACTTATTCGTAAATATTCTGCTGCGGAAAAACGGAACGTCTCTTGCTCTTTGTTTTCCGAAGAAACCAGCCCCCCTTTTCAAAGAATGCCGCCCATGAAAAAACGCATCCTGCTTTCCATCCTTGGTCTGTTGTTGGTGATCGCCATCCTTGCCGGCATCAAAGGCCTGCAAATCTTCAAGATGGTGGGCAAAGGCAAGAGCTTTACCCCGCCGCCGGAAACGGTGACCACCGCAAAGGCCGTGCCGGACTCCTGGGAAATCACCGTCCCTGCCGTGGGCTCCCTGGAAGCGGTGCAGGGCGTCACCGTTGCCGCGGAGCTGCCCGGCAAGGTGGCGCACATTGCCTTTACCCCAGGCGCCAAAGTTCAGGCGGGCAGCATCCTGCTCCAGCAGGACACCTCTTCCGAGGAAGCACAGCTCCAGGCGGCGGAAGCGCAGGCCGCCCTGGCCAAGGTCAATTTCGAACGCCTCCGCACCCTGGTCGAGACAAACGCGGTTTCCAAGGCCGCCTATGACGACGGCGAGGCGAAACACAAAGAAGCAGTGGCTCAGGCCAACACCATCCGGGCCACAATCGCCAAAAAAACCATTCGCGCCCCGTTCTCCGGTCGTCTCGGCATCCGGCTGGTCAATCTGGGCCAGATCCTCAAGGAAGGGGAGCCCATTGTGTCCCTCCAGGCCATGGACCCGATCTTTATCAACTTCATGCTGCCCCAGCAGGAGCTTGCCCGCATCCAGCCAGGATTTCCGGTGCGGATAACCTCAGACGCCCTGCCCGGCCAGACGGTGACCGGCAAGATCACCGCCATCAACCCACAGGCTGACAACGCCACCCGCAACCTCCGGATGCAGGCCACTGCGGCGAACAAGGAAGAACACCTGCGCCCCGGCATGTTCGCCACGGTGGCCGTGGTGCTGCCCGCAAAAAATCAGGTGCTGACCCTTCCGGCCACCGCCGTGCTCCCCGCCCCTTACGGCGATTCGGTCTTTGTGATTGAAGAGCGGAAAGACGAAAAAACCGGCAAGCCCGGCCTGGCAGTGCGCCAGCAATTTGTCCGCCTCGGAGAAAGGCGCGGCGATTTCGTCGCCATTGTCTCGGGTCTTGATGCGGGTGCCACCGTGGTCAGCTCCGGGGTGTTCAAGCTACGCAACGGCCAGTCAGTGGTGATCGACAACGCCCTGAACCCGAAGTTCGACCTGAATCCCAAGCCAGACAACAGTTGATGGCGCCGCAAAAAAGTCCGATCTACTGCGTCGTAGCGCATTTTTTGCTTAGCCATCCCGAGACTTTTTGCAAGTGTATCAACAATTAAGCCGCTGAGTCACGACCCCATGAACTTCACCGATCTTTTCATCCGCCGCCCCGTGCTTGCCATGGTGATCAGCCTGCTCATCATCATTGCCGGGTTGCAGGCCCTGCGCAGCCTCAATGTCCGCCAGTTTCCCAAGAGCGAGAACGCGGCGGTCACCGTAACCACCATCTATGTGGGCGCCAATGCCGAACTGGTCCGGGGCTTCATCACCACCCCGCTGGAGCGGGCCATTGCCGCAGCCGACGGCATCGAGTATCTGGAATCCCAGAGCGCCCAAGGCGTCTCCACCATCACCATTCGCCTGAAACTCAACTATGACGCCACCAAGGCCCTGGCCGAAATCGGCTCCAAGGTGGATCAGGTCCGCCGCGATCTGCCGCCCGAGGCCGAGGTGCCGGTGATCAACATCGAATCGGCGGACAGCAAGTTTGCCTCGGCCTATCTCAGTTTCACCTCCGATGTGCTTACCCAGAACGAAATCACCGACTACCTGACCCGGGTAGTACAGCCCCGCCTTTCCTCCATCGCAGGTGTACAGCGCGCCGAAGTTCTCGGCGCCCGCACCTTTGCCATGCGCGTCTGGCTCAAGCCCGAACGCATGGCCGCCTACAACGTCACCCCCGCCCAGGTTCGCAAGGCCCTGGCCGTCAACAACTATCTGGCTGCTCTGGGTCAGACCAAGGGTTCGCTCATTCAGGTCAACCTTACCGCCGACACTAATCTGCGCTCGGTGGCGGAATTCAAGCGGTTGGTGGTCCGAGAACAGGACGGGGCCACTGTTCGCCTGGAAGACATCAGCGACGTGTCGCTCGGCGCGGAAAACTATGACGCAGAGGTGCGTTTTTCAGGACAGACCGCCACCTTCATGGGGATTTGGCCCCTACCCAACGCCAACTCCCTGGATGTGATCAAGCTGGTCCGCACTGAAATGGCGGCCATTGAAAAAGACCTGCCCACCGGCCTCAAGGGGCGCATCGCCTACGACGCCACGGCTTATATCGATAACGCCATCAACGAGGTCCTCAAGACTCTAGGCGACACCCTGTTCATCGTGATGGTGGTCATCTTCCTCTTCCTCGGCTCCTTCCGCTCGGTGCTGATCCCGATAGTGGCCATTCCCCTGTCCCTCATTGGCGGCCTTTTCCTGATGCAGGTCTTCGGTTTCAGTATCAACCTGCTCACCCTGCTGGCCATCGTCCTTTCCGTGGGTTTGGTGGTGGACGATGCCATCGTGGTGGTGGAAAACGTCGAACGCCATCTGGGGGAAGGCAAGTCGCCCCTGGATGCTGCCCTGCAGGGGGCCCGCGAGCTGGTGGGACCGATCATCGCCATGACCATCACCCTGGCGGCAGTCTACGCGCCCATTGGTTTCCAAGGCGGACTCACCGGTTCGCTCTTTCGGGAGTTCGCCTTCACCCTGGCCGGGGCAGTGACCATCTCCGGGGTGGTGGCCCTGACCCTGTCGCCGATGATGTCGGCCAAGCTGCTCAAACCAGGCATCGAAGAGCATGGCCTGGCAGGCAGGATCGCCCGTGATTTTGCCCGGCTGCGCGCCGCCTATGGCCGGGGTCTGGATGCCACCCTTGCGGCCAGGCCCGCAGTCTACACGGTCTGGATCGTCATCAGCCTGCTCAGTATCCCCATGTTCACCATGTCGGCCAAGGAACTCGCCCCCACCGAGGATCAGGGCGTCATCTTCGGCATCGTGGACGCGGCGGCCAACTCCACCCTGGACCAGACCCGCGCCTATACCGCTGCCGCCAACAAGGTCTTTCTCTCGGTGCCGGAAACGGACTTCACCTTCCAGATCACCCAGCCCACTTCCGGCTTCAGCGGCTTGGTTACCAAGCCTTGGGATCAGCGGAAGCGTTCGGTTTTTGCGATCATGCCCGAGGTGCAACAAAAGCTTCAGGCCCTGCCAGGCGTGCGGATCTTCCCGGTGTTGCAGCCCTCGCTTCCGGGCGGCGGCCAGTTTCCGGTGGAATTCATCCTGGCCTCCACCGCAGAGGCCCCACAGATTCTGGAATTTGCCCAACAGATCCAGCAGAAGGCCATGCAGAGCGGGATGTTCGCCTTCCCGCCAATCATCGACATGAAGATCGACCAGCCCCAGTCAGAGTTCGTCATCGACCGCGACAAGGTGGCGGATATGGGCCTCAGCCTGGAACAGGTAGGCGCGGACTTAGGCGCCATGGTGGGCGGCAACTTCGTCAACCGTTTCGACATTGCGGGCCGCAGTTACAAGGTCATCCCCCAGATCGCCCGAACCGACCGGCTCAACCCGGAACAGCTGAGAAATATCCACATCACCGGGCCGAATGGCCAGCTGGTGCCGCTTTCCACCGTGGCCACCATCAAGGATTCCACGGTGCCCCGTTCCCTGAACCGTTTCCAGCAGCTGAACGCGGTCAAGATCAGCGGCGTGTCGGTGCGCCCCTTGGACGAAGCCCTGCGTTACCTGGAAGACGAGGCGACAAAGATCCTGCCCAAGGGCTATGTGCTCGACTACACCGGCGAATCCCGGCAGTTGCGCAGCGAGGGCAACAAGTTCCTGCCCGCCTTCGGCCTGGCCGTGGTGCTGATCTTTCTGGTCCTGGCCGCCCAGTTCAACAGCTTCCGCGACCCCTTTGTCATCCTGGCTGGCTCGGTGCCGCTGGCCATGTTCGGGGCGCTGATCTTTACCTTTCTCAAGATCCCCGACCCCAACACCCCCTTCTGGACCCACGGCTGGACCACCACCCTCAATATCTATTCCCAGGTGGGCTTGGTCACGCTGGTGGGATTGGTGGCGAAAAACGGCATCCTGATCGTCGAGTTCGCCAATAAACTTCAGGAACAGGGGCTTCCTAAACTTGCCGCCATCCGGGAAGCCTCCATGACCCGGTTGCGCCCCATCCTCATGACCAGTACCGCCACGGTAGCCGGGCATTTCCCCCTGACCCTGGTCACCGGTGCCGGGGCCGCAGCCCGAAACTCCATCGGCTTGGTGCTGGTGGGCGGTATGGCGGTGGGCACCCTGTTCACCCTCTTTGTGGTGCCTTCCATCTACATGCTGGTGGCACGCGATCATGGTCAGGACGGTATGCCGGAGGCCAATCCCAGCAAACCGGAGGCTGCCCGCCCGTGACCCTGAACACCTCAGACCTTTGGGATGCCCTGGGCTCCGTGCCGGAAGAAGAGATGGCCCATGTGGCCACCCGGCTTTTTACCCTGTACGAGGCCCGACTCCAACAGAACCCCGACGACCCGGAGGCTCTGCATTTTTTCAGGAACCTCGACCTCGCCATTACCCAGACCTGCCAATGCAACAGCAACAGACGCTAAGCCACCGGTACCAGACAGCATGTGCCGTGGCCAGCGCGTCATTGCTGTTCTTCGGCCTTATTTCCACCAGCCCAAGCTCTGCGCAAGAAAACAGCGTTGATGCGATGTGCATGGTGGAAGAACACAATACCCTGCGCGCCACCGTCGGCGTTCCTGAATTGCGCTGGTCCGACGCCCTTGCCCACCAAGCAGCAGCTTGGGCTGACGAACTCAAAAAATCCGGCTGCGCCATGAAACACAGCCATGGCAAATTTGGGGAAAATCTCTACTGGGCCAGCGCCCGGAGAACAAGCACCAGAAACACCCCGCAGCCCATCAAGGAAAAAGACGTAGTCGCCAACTGGGCCAATGAACAGCCGTGGTACTCAGCAGCCAGCAACACCTGCAATGCGCCCCCCGGAAAAACCTGCGGCCATTACACCCAGATTGTATGGAAAGGCACCAGGGAAGTCGGCTGTGCCAAAGCCGTGTGCAACGACAGCTCCCAGGTCTGGGTCTGTAACTACGCGCCAGCCGGAAATGTGATCGGGCAACGTCCCTACTGACAGCGCCCAACCCGTACCGGACAACCCTCAAACTTGTCCGCCTCTTCCTGAACCCCTCGACAGCAATCCCCAATCCCGCTATGATGTGACAGCTTCGTCAGCCAAGGAGGACATATAAGCCATGGACCAACAGATGGATCAACAGCTCGCATCACTGCACACCATCGCCAACCGGGCCACCGCCTTTCTGGTGGACTACAGTTTTCAGGTGGTCGGGGCCATCATCATCCTCATTGGTGGCTTCCTCCTCGGCAATTGGGTGGCCGCCGCCGTGGCCAAGCTCTGTGAAAACCGGGGGGTGGATATCACCCTGCGCCATTTCCTATCCTCCCTGGCCAAGATCGTGGTGGTCGCCTTTGCGGTGCTCATCGCCTTAAGCAAGTTCGGGATCACCATCGCCCCGTTCATCGCGGCCATCGGTGCGGCAGCCTTCGGCGCCACCTATGCCCTCCAGGGTCCGCTCTCCAACTACGGGGCCGGGCTGGCCATCATCCTGGGCCGCACCTTTATCGTCGGCGATACGATCACGGTGGCCGGAGTCTTCGGAGTGGTGGAGGACGTTACCCTGGCCCACACCACCCTGCTCACCGAGGATGGGGTAAAGATCACCGTACCCAACAAGCATATTGTCGGAGAGATCCTGCAAAATTCAGGAAAGTTCCGCATTGTGGAAAGCTCGGTGGGCATCAGCTACGACGCCGATCCCGTCCGGGCCATTGCCGTCATCGGCCAGGCCATCGCCGGATTTTCCCAGATCAAAAGCGGGCCAGCGCCGCAGATCGGCATTGACGATTTTAGGGATTCCTCGGTGGCCATCGGCTACCGCTACTGGGCACCCACCCGGCGATACATCGAAACCATGCATGGTGTGAATCTGGCTGTTTTTCAAGAGCTTGGCCGGGCCGGGATCAGCATTCCCTTCCCGCAACGGGTGGTCACCATAGCCAAGGATCAAACCATTTCATGAGAACAAAAAAAACCTGGGACACCGCCACCCTGCTCAAACTGGCGACCTATGCCTCGACCGCCACGGCGGTGGTGCTCATCGGGGTCAAATGCGTGGCCTGGTTCATGACCGGCTCCTTGAGTGTCATGGCTTCCCTGGTGGACTCGCTCATGGACGCGGCCGCTTCGCTGATCAACCTGTTTGCGGTGCGCTATTCCCTCAAATCTGCAGATGAGGATCACCAATTTGGGCACGGCAAGGCGGAATCCCTGGCCGGCCTCGGCCAAGCCTGCTTTATTGCCGGTTCGGCCATCTTTCTGCTCATGCACACCGCCGAACGGTTGAACCACCCGCAACCCCTGCAAGAGGTTAGTGTCGGCCTATGGGTCATGGTCTTTGCCATTGGCGCCACCTTGGTGCTTTTGGCCTTTCAGGGCTTTGTCATCAAGCAGACCAATTCTTCCGCCATCCGCGCCGATGCCCTGCATTACAAAACCGATTTGCTCACCAACACGGCCACCATCTGCGCCCTGTTTTTTGCCGCCTCGGGCTGGCCTCTGCTAGACCCGTTGGGAGCGCTGGCCATTGCCGGATACATCCTCTACAGCGCCTGGCAGATCGGCCAGGAGGCCATGCAGGTTCTCATGGACCG
>Ga0334722_10007624_pt1 | contig 10461 bp, 9 predicted proteins | sample C3_bottom_MG_FD_207210 | JGI IMG/M metagenome (GOLD analysis project Ga0334722, IMG submission 207210) | Sediment microbial communities from Yellowstone Lake, YNP, Wyoming, USA - C3_bottom | ecosystem: Environmental > Aquatic > Freshwater > Lake > Sediment | place: USA: Wyoming | collected... | reverse complement strand
CCATGTCTCAATGTGCCCATAGACCTTTTTGTTGAGTTGGCTAACTGTTCCAGCAGATACTTTGGTTCCCCACAGTGCCTCAGTAATGTCTTCGACCCTACGAACGGATACACCGGCAAATACATCTCAATCAAGGCTTCCTCGACGGAACTTTCTCGACGGCGGTATCGCTCAATAATCGCGTCGAGGAGCCTCTTAACAGCTTATTGGACCAGGAAACGGCTGAACTCACAAATGCCAGCCGATACGAGCGCACAGAGGAGCGCAAGGGGGATCGCTCTGGCCATTACGAAAGGAATGGATTTTTGTTTTTTGTAAGGCTTTGTTCTCTATTTCCCAATCTTTGGTTGGGTGTAAATCATCGCTGCTCTCAATGCTGTCGGTTAGCAATAAGAATAACTTAATGCCAGCACTTGCGCTTATAATTGGTTCTGAGGGAAGGGGGGTAGAGGATGATCGACTTGGCGTGCATGAGCGTGGCAGAATTAGAGAATAGGCTTAGAACCCTTGAAGACGAGCTTGATGAACTAGAGGAAGAAAAAGGATACGTTTTACGGCAGACGGGGCTGCATGTTTCCGGTGGCAAAGTGCGGCAGTACGAAGCCCAGACCATTGCCCTCCAAGAGGCGATTACGGCGATCAAGGATGAATTGGCGCGTCGTGCAGGGACGCAATCGGCCTAGGCCGAGGGACATGATCCGCCGGGATGGCATACCTGTGTTGCGCTCGACCCGAATCGCTTCGGACACGAAGTGGCTGCCGAACCCGGCAGCCACTTTTTACATAGTTAAAAACCAAGAATGTATGTATTGAAACAAAAGCCATGCGGGCAACGCGGCTAGAATTCAATTGCCACAACACCGCCGGGGTCAATACGCTCGATCAACTCGTAATCAGCCGGTGCTAGAGGGGGAGTGAGGGCGCAATCGGGCGTACACCTGATTTGCCAGCCGGTGTTGGCCTGAATCTCGGCCAAAGAGGAATAAGGATGAATACTGGCCACGCGAAGTTCGTGATCGAACAATTTGAATATACAAAGCGGAGTAACAAGATAAGTTTCACACGCCGGCGAGGCGGTACAGAAGCTGACCTCTGGGACCAGCGAACGCCGGTCATGTTTGGTTTTCCACAACAACACCCGCTTGGCTTTCTGCATGAGAAAAGCGCTGCCGGCGCCTCCGGGCAAGCGGACTTTCGGCTGGGCAACGGGGCCTATGAAGCTCATGTTGATTCTGCCCTTGCGGTCAATTTGGACGCCGCTCAAGAAAACGTTGTCCAGACGACCTCGAGCAGCCAAATCAAAAATGTCCACCAATGCAAAGAGTGAGCCTGTACCCGGCAATAAATGCGGATCGACCGTGCTATGAGGGAGAGTTAACGGTTTAGGGTTGACACTTCCGGCGATATTTAGATAAGTCAAGTGCGGGGCATGCGTCGCCTGCGCATGAAGTATCGCCACCATGGGCAAGGGAGAAGCCAAACCGTGAAAAGCAGTTTCACCATCGCGCAAGAGACGGCTGAGGGAGGCTATCATGTAGGCTTGTTGCTGGCTATGCATTTTCTGCGCCTCCTTCCCCCTTCAATAGATATCCCTGGACGAGAGCGGAACCCAAGAGCGGGGAGGGTGCGCAAGGGTATTGGAGGGAGTCAAACCAAGCTAGAAAGCTTTCTGTTTCAGTGAACGACACAACCTTCTCGATCTCTTTTTCCACGAGTGAGTAGTGCTGGTAGCAGCTGGTTGGATAAGCTCCATGCGGAACATAAACGACGCAATCAACGAGAAGACCGGGAATATCTGTGTTCTCTGGCTGATCGGCAAAGGCATAAGCTGGAAGGAGTTCTTCGCAGGTGATCAGCACGTGGCGTGCTGACCGGGCTAAGAGAACGTCTTCGAACTTGGAGCCGAAAATGCGGGCGTTGCCCAAAAGGTCGGCTTGTTGCACGTGGATAATCGCCCAGTCGAGCTGGATGGCCGGAATGGCCAAATAGTGTTCGCCTGTATAGGGGTCGGCGACTTCCTGCCATTTGTGTAGATGGCCCAGATGCGACTCACCCAGTGATGTTAGGGGCATAAAAGAGATTCCCTGGGCTGCGGCCCGCAACCCGGCGATAATGGACGGTCAGGTATGTTCTTGGAGAAGCGTGATCCCTTGCTCGACAGCTTGACGGAAAAATCGGGCCATACCAAAGTTTTCGTATCCCACGTAGGCTGCATGAACTTCCTCAGCCAATCCGGCAGCACATAATGCGTCCACTTCCAATGAACCGGCTGACTTAACGATCTTGACAGGGATCTGTTGCCTGACCATTTCCTGGACAGCTGCCATCGGCACCCGGTGCATGGTGTTGCCGCCGAAGCCCACGGTGCTGCCGGCTTTGATGAGCTTTACAGCATCATGGAGATTGCCTACCTTCATCGATTTGCACTCCTTCCAAGCTGGTTCAATTCTCCCTTCCACAAGAATAGGTCTGGTTGCTGGACCTAGTATCGTAATATTCTGAAATAAGACACCTATGTTGCGCGAGAGGTAGCAACAGGTTTGCTAGGCTGTTGCGCGAGAGGTAGCAACAGGTTTGCTAGGCTTTCCCGTCTAACTACGGGAAAAAGAGGATGACTGTACTTTAGCATGGCTGCTTCAACGCCACTCAGATCTAGATGCGGTCTCTTGGCCTCAGTCGGGCGCATTCACAGTCTTGGAGGAAATCCTGATGAAGTGAGGCATAGCGGCAAACGAAATCGGTAAACATTTGCGCTGCGCGATTGGGTTTCTTATCCTTATGCCAGACCATGGCAAATTGGCGGGTTAAACGCAGATCGGTAACATGAAGGACGGCCAGGCGCCCGCAAGCTAACTCCCACTCCAAAGTTAGCTTCGAGTCTACGCCGAGGCCCACCCCAGAAGACACCAAGCGCTTGATGGCTTCTGTGCTTTCCAAATCCATGATGACATGAATAGGAATCTCGCGTTCAGTCATCGCTGCCCGAAACAGCTTGCGGGTGTTTGAACCAGGCTCGCGCAAAATGAAAGGCATTCCGGCGAGATCATAAGAGGTAATTGTTTTGCCGGCCAGCGGGTGATCTGGGGCGGCGATCACGACGAGTTCGTCTTGGAGAAAAGGCATCAATCGGAAATCAGAAGGGTGAGACAACTCACCGCCAACGATACCCATGTCGACAGCGTTCTTGGCTACTTGTTCTTCAACCCACTCCGTGTTGCCCATGCGCAGGGTTACTTCCAACTTGGGGAACTGCTGATTGAATTCTGCCAAGAGTGGTGGGACATAGTACGTTCCCAGAGTAGAGGAAGCGGCGACAACTAGTTCGCCCGTATCAAGACCACGGAAATCGTTAAGCATGTTTTCTGCTTCGCGTTCGAGGACAAAGATTTTCTCAGCATAGCTTTTGAGCAATCGTCCCGGCTCAGTAAGATAGAGTTTCTTGCCGATTTGTTCAATAAGTTCAATGCCGGTCTCTTCCTCTAATTTCCGAACTTGGACCGAGACAGCCGGCTGACTGATGTGCAGCTCCTCACTGGCCCGGGAAAAGCTAAGGCATTCTGCAACATGGTAGAAAACCCGTAATTGATGCAAGTTCAACTTGTCCGCACCCCCGCGTGTATTAGGATCATGCCTTTTATGTTCCGCGTTCGTAAATCCAATTGCGTAGGCCTGTTAGGTTTAGCACCTTAATTCTTTTCCGTTCGACATCTATGAGTTCCAGATCTCGCAATTCGCCCAGTATCCTGCTGACCGACTCGCGTGCCAAACCGCACATCACAGCCAGTTCGCTGGCGGAAAGGGGTATAGCAATTAGGATACCGTCGGTTGCACTTTGCCCGTGGGCATGAGCAAGGGCGAAAAGTTTTGCGCCCACCCGAACGCGAGCGTCTCCGAGAGTTAAGTTCTTGATCTGGCGGTAAGCCCGCCTTAAGTCTAGAGCCAATCCTTGGTAAAAAGGCCAGAGCAAGGCGGGATTGGTTTCCAAGTATTGCCGGAGAACGGCACGTTCCAGCACAAGCGCATCTGAAGGTTCAACCGCCAAAGCCGTATGCGGATAAGTCTTGCCGTCCAGGGTTACCTCTGGAAAGAAGCAAGGAGCACTGAGGACACGAAAGATTTTTTCCGTAAATTCACTGGTCAGCAAGATTTGAATGCGTCCTTGCAACAAGACGAAAACTAGATTGGCAGGATCGCCAGAGAAGTACAGGTATTGCTTGCCTGCATAACGACGAAGTCTACCGTGGGTTATCCAGAAATCAGCAAACTCCTCGGGTAGATTTGACCACAGCGGTATTTGCCGCAACCAAGATCTTATGTCGTCTTTAGTGTACATTCTTTTCTCCCGTGTTCATTTCGGTAAATTAGCTGGCATTTCTAATTATAGTGTATTTTTTAAGCTTGACCATCTTTATTTGATCAGGTAGCATTGGAATCGGTTCATCCGAGCCATGGTTCCTAAAGGCTGTCTCGTCCATGGAGCTATGGCCGTTTCAGGTAACTGAAACCGGGGCATGCTTGGAAATGAGCGTGCCTTCTGTCGAAAAGGAGGAGAGAACGGATGCGGAAAATTCGTGCTGAAGACGCAGTAGGGGCTGTCTTAGTGCATGATTTGACCCAAATTATTCCTGGCCAAAGTAAAGGTCCGCGTTTTCGCAAGGGACATGTCGTAACTGTAGAGGATATCCCGATTCTACTGAGTATGGGGAAGGAGCACATTTATGTTTGGGAAAAAGATGAGGGCCTAATTCATGAAAATGAAGCGGCTGAACGTTTAGCAAGAGCGGTGGCCGGGCCAGGATTAGAACTTTCTGCACCCCGCGAAGGCAAAGTAAGCATTCGCGCGCAAGATTCTGGATTGTTGTACGTCGACGAAGACGGGCTGTTGGCTTTGAATTCTTTAGAGCAGGTCTCAATCGCAACCTTGCATACCTATCGCCCTGTTACTGCCGGTCAAACGGTGGGCGGAACAAGGGTGATCCCACTGATGATAGCCCCAAGCGTCCTCACTGAGGCTGAGCGCGTGGCTGCGGCGCGCCCCGGAGCGATTATGCAAGTCAAAGCGTTTCGCCAGTTGAAAACGGGGATCGTTACCACCGGTAGTGAAGTCTACCATGGCAGGATCGAGGATAAATTTGGGCCTGTGCTGAGGGCCAAACTGGCAACTTTCGGCTGTCCCATCTTAGGGCAAGCCTTTGCACCCGATGATGCCAACATGATTCGGGAACTTATCCTGATGCATGTGCACAACGGTGCAGAACTTATCTTGGTCACAGGCGGGATGTCCGTCGACCCCGATGATGTGACTCCAACCGCCATCAAAGGACTTGGCGCTGAGTTGGTTGCTTACGGTGCCCCGGTGTTGCCAGGAGCCATGTTTTTGCTTGCATACCTGAATGGAATTCCTGTCCTCGGCTTGCCAGGCTGTGTCATGTATGCCAAGACTACAGTATTTGATCTGATACTGCCGCGGGTTTTGGCTGGCGAACGACTCATGCGCCAAGATATTGCCAGACTTGGGCATGGGGGCCTCTGCCTGGAGTGCCCCACTTGCTCTTATCCGCATTGTTCCTTCGGGAAGTAGCGGGCTAGGGAAACTGAACCACGTCCACCAGATCGTGGTTCATAGCAGGTGGCGGGCGATGCGCTGCAGATCGGCAGCAGTGCGACAGCGGTAAACTCTAGTGCAGTATGAAGAGTAGAATGGCAGGGCGTTGTCGCGCGCTTGCCATTCGGATTCTGGTAAAGGATTAAGCCAGAACACATGACGAACTCTCTCGCTAATCTGGGCAAGGTATTCGGCGTGCGGCGGCCGAAAATTGTTCTTGCCGTCGCCGAGGATCACAAGAGTAGCGCGACTGGAAAGATTAGGAAGAGTCTCAACCGAGAACTCGCGGAAAACTTGTCCGTAGTCCGAAAAACCGGAGCTAGCGGGTCGGCCCCAGCTCGTGATTAAGTCTTTGCAATCGTCTGGTTCCTCGTCCCAGATATGGCTTGAAACATCCCAGATAGAATCGATGAAAAAGAATAGACGGACGCGTCGAAACCTGGTCCTAATGCGCCCTACTAAGAAGAGAAGGAATTCGGCGTAGGGAGCGACCGAATTGGATACATCGCACAACAAGACTAATTCGGGTACCCGAGGCTGGCGGCGTCGGTACGTGAGCTTAAATATTTGGCCGTCGCCTCGGCATGCTTCCCGAATCGAGCCTTCCAGGTCAAATACTCCGCGCTTGCTCGAGTTCCATCGCCACCCAGGGCGCACCGCGAGTTGTTTGCCCAATTGTTTGATTGCTGTTTGAACTAGGCGTTTTTCATCGGGGCTAAGATTATTCAAAGCCTTATATCGCCAATGCTGCCGAGCCAAAGGTTCCCAGCTGTTGGTGCGATCGATCGACTGCGCCAACAGTTCCCGGCGGGCCTTATTCAAAATGGCAATGCCAAGTTCTTGACACTCTTGCCAATCAGCTTCGCCAAGAGAGCCGTGCTGATAGGCAAGTTCAACGGAATTCAGCCACCAGTAATACCCCATCTCACCGAGAGCCTGTTTTAAGGCTCTCTCAAACTCCTCGTCGCGCGCAAGGTAGGTTTCGCTGGGGTCGGTTGCTAACAAAGGTGACAAACGGGGTGTCTGGGCCAAAATGGCATTGCCTTGGGCGAGCAAGCTAACTCCACCGTTGCCGGCACTAGTTCCGAAGCCACCTGGACCGTTGCCGGAGTCGCGGCGATACGGCAACTGGACGGGAGCAGATTCGTCACGACGTGGATTGAACAAGGTGTCCCATGCAAGCTCAAAAAGAGCAAGGTCTTGAGGCCGGTGAACAAAAGCGGTGCGCAATAATGTCTTTGGTGGCAAACTGCGAAAGCGTCTTAGGTACGCGAAGGCGTCGGCAATATCCTGGGTGGATAAAGGGAGGTATGCTTCTCGGAGAGCCGCAGCCAAGCGCAGCACCTGCCAACCGTCCATGTCAATCCGATCCTTTCTGGTGATTGGCTTCTGCTTGCCATTGAGCGATTCTCTCTTCAAGCTTGGCAAGGTCTTTGGGGTATTTTAGCAAGATGCCTAAGGTTCCAGTCAGTTGGGTAAGATCAAGCCGCCGATGGTGCAAAACATGCAAAGCTTGCGCGAAGTCGAGAGTTTCGGCGACGCTAGGCAATTTGCGCAGCGGAAGCTTGCGTACCTTAGCTACGAAAGCACATACGTCAGCCACTAAGTCGGCCGCTAATTCCGGACACTTGTTGCGGAGGATGGCGATTTCACGGGCCAAGGACGGATAGGACAGGTTGAGATGGACACAACGGCGGCGCAATGCATCGCTAAAATCACGGCTATTGTTGCTGGTAAGGATCACATAAGGCTTGTGAACCGCTGTAACGGTTCCGAGCTCGGGGATGGTCACTTGAAATTCTGCTAGAAGCTCAAGCAGAAAACTCTCAAACTCATCATCGCTTTTGTCCAGTTCGTCAATCAACAGAACTGCCGGGGCGGGAGACAAGAGTGCTTGCAGCAAAGGTCTCGCCAACAAAAATTCTTCAGTGTACAGATCAGTTTTGATTTCATGCCAGCTGGCTGTTTTCGCCAGCTGCAAACGCAGGAGCTGTTTGGCATAATTCCAGTCGTAGAGGGCTTTGCTCGGATCCAAACCCTCATAGCATTGCAGACGAAGCAGCTGGCGGCCGCAAGCTCGTGCCAAAGCTATGGCTAATTGTGTCTTTCCCACGCCTGCCGGCCCCTCCAACAGGCAAGGCTTCTCAAGAGCGAGACCCAAATACAATGTTGTTCCTGCTTCTTCATCCAATAAATAACCTTGGTCAGCCAGGGCTTCAGACAATGCCTCCGGCGAATGCCACATGGTGCTCTCCCCCTTGGCACGGTTAGGAGTTGCTGCTCCTTAAGATGCGCTACATCGATTGTAGCAGACGAATCTGCCAAAAACCATACCCCGGTATTGTCCGCTTGTCATCAAGTGTGAGTTGAACGTTGGATACCGTCGAAATCTGGCGGTTAAACTAGGTGCAAAAGTTGGGAAAGGAAGATGAGCATGGGCAGACACAAGAAAGTATCGCGGCCAAAGTCTCCGGTAACCATAAGGGATCCCCATTATAGCGAGTATGATACTCAGAAGGAACGCAATATCCAGGACCTCCATAAGCCCGCTCCGTAGACTAGAGAGCAGATTAGCAAGCTCGTGCTCCAACTAGCCCCTGAGTGCCGCTTCGTCGTGGCATCCTTGAATTAGTACCATGCTTTATCTTATTGTAATCCAAGGCGTTTGAGTTTTTTCCAAAGTCCGGTTCGAGTGATTCCTAGGTAATGGGCTAGTGCTGTCTTATTGCCATTAAATTCTTCAAGCAAGCACCGCATCTTTTCGCGTTCATCGCTTGGAACGTTAGCGCGTGCATGTCGAATATCTGGTGGCAAATCAAAACTGTGGATTTCTTGTCCCTCTACGAAGACGAACAGGCGGTTAACAATATTTTGCAGCTCCCGAACATTGCCGGGCCATGGATAATTGAGGAGCAATTCTTTGGTCTCAGGCGAGAAGCGTTTTGGCAAGGTACCGTGACTGCGTGCAAGTTCGTCCATGATTGTTTCGGCCAATTCGATAACGTCCCTGCCGCGTTCCCTGAGGGGAGGCAGGGAAATTTCGATAGCATTGAGACGATAGAACAAGTCTTCACGGAATTCGCCGGTTCGTACCATTTGGCTGAGAGAACGATGGGTGGCCGAGATAAACCGGACGCGGACAGGAATAGGTTTCGTCGAACCCAGTGGTTCGACTTCTTGCTCTTGAATGACTCTCAGGATTTTGGCTTGCAATTCAGGTGAAAGCTCGCCGATCTCGTCCAGGAAAAGAGTACCGCCGTCGGCTAGCAAAATCTTTCCTTTCTTGCCCCCCTTCAGTCCTCCGGTGAACGTACCCTCCTGATAACCGAACAATTCGGATTCGAGCAGGTTGGCGGGAATCGCAGCGGAATTGACGACGATAAACGGGCCTTTGTTCATCGGGCTAGATTCATGTATGGCTCGAGCGAAGAGTTCTTTGCCTGTGCCGGTTTCTCCAGTCAACAGAATTGGAAAATCATATTTGGCAGCAGTGGCCGCGCGATGTATCGTTTCTCTGATCGCAGGAGATGTACCGACAATCTGTTCAAATCCTTTAGGCGTCGACGAAGTTAAACTTTTCGGCGTGTCCAGTACGAGCATAGCTTCTGGTTGAAGGTGCGAGAAGATAAAGCTCAATTGATCTGTGGCAGCCTTGAAAATGCCGGCCACGTGAGATGAAAGTGCTTGTTCGTCGCGCGAAAGTGCAGTGAGAGCGGCAACGATTTCTCCCTTGCCATTCTCCACAGGGGCGTATAGGACCCCAGTAAAACCGTGTCCGCTTAGGCCTTCTTCACTATCTTGATAGCGAGGGTCTGCCAGCTTAAAGGAGACGAGACTTTTTGCCCGCAACATTGCCACGATGCCCGTTTGGCCGATTGGAGTCCAATCAGTTCTCTCAGGCAGTTCGACTCCTGCTGCCACAATACACCGCCGCCGCTCTCGGCCGCAGTCAATAAGCATTATGCCAACCCTAGCCAATCGCGAGTTTTTCTGGAGGTGCTGGCAGTAATGAGCAAGAAAGAGCGTCAAATTGCCGTTAGGCAGCAGGTCTGCAAACGTGTTGAGCAACACTGCATTGGCCAACGTCTGGTATTCCTGACGCAAAAGGATGCCGGCGTGATAGAAGGGTTGGGCGATGAGCCGGGCTATTGCTTCCAGGAGATAAGCGTCTTCCACTCGAAAGTGGTTGGGTTCAAAACTGGCGAGCAGAAGTGCACCAACAACGCTATGGTTAAATATAATCGGCACCCTCAGTACTGAGCGAAAACCGCTGTGATAGAGTAGGGGGTCTTCCCAGAACCGCAAATCTTCGCGCCGCAGTTCTTCAACTAGGTAGGATGCTTCGTGCTGAAAAATCCAGCCTAGTCCGGAATCGGAAATAGCTGAATAGGCAGTATGGAGAGTTCCGGCGATATCGACCCCCATGCTGTATTCATAAGTGTACTTGCGCAACGCCTGGTCTACTCGGACAATGTCAAACCGCTCAAAAGTCAGCACTTGTTGGATAATTGCCGCGATCCGTTCAGCCACAGCCGCAGGGTTTGAGGTAAAGTCCTCGAGAGACTGCTCCACGGAACTGGGTAACCGGTTGGGGAGTTCTGCTGCATCATAGAGGATGAGGAGTTTGTCGGTACTGCCCGCAATCTGGAAGATTCTAGCATTAAATAAGCGTCCGACAGCAGCTAGCGTGAAGACTTCGTTGGCCGCTCGACAGGCAATTTCACGGTGAAACTCTGGTCCTAGCTGGCCAAGACAAGCATGAGCGAGGTCGTTGAGTGCTAACCAGGTTCCGTCCGGATTTTGCCGCAACAGAGCTTCCGGGAATGATGCTAGAACGCGATCTCGCATGAGCCCAA
>Ga0334722_10007623_pt1 | contig 10461 bp, 5 predicted proteins | sample C3_bottom_MG_FD_207210 | JGI IMG/M metagenome (GOLD analysis project Ga0334722, IMG submission 207210) | Sediment microbial communities from Yellowstone Lake, YNP, Wyoming, USA - C3_bottom | ecosystem: Environmental > Aquatic > Freshwater > Lake > Sediment | place: USA: Wyoming | collected... | reverse complement strand
GCAGCTATTATACTGTTTCTGGCTCTTCCATCACCACTTCTGCCTCCCAATGGCTTGAAATTGAATTAACTCTGGAATCTGGTGGAAATAATACCCCAGTTTTGTACGATTTTACTTTAACTTACAACACCCTTACTGCTCCTTCAAATCTCAAACAGTATCGGGCTGATGATGGAACAGAAATCACTAATTGGACAAATGACAATGTTATTCTTAAAGCCGATGTTACAGATGCTATTGATAATCCTTCAACTTTAACTCCTCAAATTGAGATGCGAGGCGACACCAATTTTACTGGCAATCCTGCAACTCCAAGCGGCGTCACCTTTACTCCATCAAACATTTCCTACACTGGCAGTCCTATCAGCCAAGCCACTTTAGGCACAGTTTCTGGCCTTACTCCCGGCACCTACTATTGGAAAGTAAGATATACTGATAGCGCTGGTCGGGCCTCTGCCTGGAGTAATGCAGTAAGTTTTTCAGTGGAAAAAACCTCGCCAACAGTTCAAAGTGTTTTAATCAACAATGGTGCTACCTATATTACCTCAGCCAATGTTACCTTAACCATCACCGCCTCCGATAATACTGGTGGCTCCGGTCTTTCCAATAAAGTTTTAGTTTCAAATGATGGCCAAAACTTTACTGAAACAAATGCCAGCTGGTCTGGCAACACCGCAACAGCCAACTGGACTCTTCCCTTAGGTGATGGCCAAAAAACTGTTTATGTTCAAGTCAAAGATAATGCCGGGAATGTCAGCGGTAAAGTATTTACCTCAAAATCAGATTGGGAATCAGCAACATTAAATAATATTGATACCACAAATTCAGTTGGTGATATTAAACTAATATCTAATTATTTATGGGATAATAAAGCTAATACTATTGGTTCTGTTGGTTTTGGCGGTAGCCTTGTTTATAATCCCTCAGATGGTATGATTTATGCTTTAAGAGGAAATGGTAGTAATAACTTTTGGGTATACAATCCTTCAGACAATACCTGGTCACCCAGAGCCAATACTCCAGCTACAGTTGGCGCTGGCGGTGCCCTAACTTATAACTCTTCAAATGGCAAAATTTATGCTTTGGGAGGAAATTATACTACCAATTTTTGGGAATACGACCCTGCAACCAATACTTGGTCATCAAAAGCTAATACCCCGGCAGCTGTTGGTGCCGGTGGTGCCCTAACTTATAACTCTTCAAATGGCAAAATTTATGCTTTAAGAGGAAGGGGACTTTATAGTTGCGATTACTATAATTGTTATTACCTCCCTTCTACCGATTTTTGGGAATACGACCCTGCAACCAATACTTGGACAAGTAAAGCCGCTGCTCCAGATCTAGTTAGTGATGGCGGTGCCCTAACTTATAGCTCTTCAAATGGCAAAATTTATGCTTTGGCTGGGGGAATTTGGACTTGGTCAGGTGACATTTATGATTATTACTTTACCCCGACTAACCGTTTTTGGGTATACGATCCTTCAACCAATACTTGGTCATCCAAAGCTAATACCCCAGCTGGAGTTGGCCCTGGTGGTGCTTTGGTCTATAATTCTCAAGATGGAAAGATATATGCTTTTGGGGGTAATAATACCAATAACTTTTGGGTATACGATCCTTCAACCAATACTTGGTCATCGCAATCTAATACCCCGGCAGCTGTTGGTGCCGGTGGTGCCCTAACTTATAATTCTCAAAATCAAAATATATATGCTTTAGGAGGTAATAATACTGCCAACTTTTGGGAATATAAATTTATGTATAATCCTTCTGGTACTCTTGGTGGTTCTGGAACTGGACTGCGTTATGGTGATCCGGCATCAGAAACAAAATACAAATGGACAAGTCTTAAATGGTCAGGGTCTAATATTTCTTCAACATATAAAATAAGAGTTCAGGTACGTCCGGCAGATACTTGGGGTTCGGGTGATACAGGTTATGTAAATCCTGTTGATGGTACTAATACTTGGTATGAAATAACTTCTGGAAATTCAGGGACTATTCCTTTATCTTCATCTTTTTCTAAAACCAAAACTTTAGAAATTCGTTTAGAGCTTGTTGGTGATGGTAATAATACTCCAATTCTTCATGATCTTACTGTTGAATCAGCTTTACCAGCCACCATCACCCTTGACACTGCTCCTCCTGATGCCTTTAATATCACTGCTCCTGCCAACGATTCTTGGTTGCAAACTCAAACCCCAAAATTTACTTGGCAAGCTTCAGAAGATACAGGCAGTGGTCTTGCCAAATATCAAATTTATCTTGATGGCAATTTGTATCAAGACAATATTTCTGTAAGCCAAACTTCATTTACACCAACCACAACTATTAGTGCAGGAAAACATACTGTTTTTGTCAAAGCCATTGACAATGCTGGCAATGTCACTCAATCTAATGTTGTTTCCTTCGGCATTGATCTTACCCCGCCAACGGCACCAACCAATCTTTCTGGAAGAGCCATGTCTGAGACTCGAATTGATATTGCCTGGCAAGCCTCCCAAGACGATGGTGAGATTGACTATTACATTGTTGAAAGAGCCTGTATGTCTTGTGATCCTCCAACTGACTTTGAACAAATTGCAACCACTCCTTCAAATCAAACAAGCTACAGCGATACTACTGGCCTTGCACCAGGCAACACTTACCGTTATCGCATCAAAGCAGTTGACAAATCAGGAAGGGTTTCAGAACCTTCTGTCTTCAAAGAACTTACCACCATTGATACTGTTCCACCAACCTCACCTTCAACAGTTGTTGCCATAGCTCAATCAGGCCATTCTATTTTAGTTTCTTTCTACGGCTCTTATGATGGTGGTAAAATTGTCAGATATCATATTTACCGGGCCAAAGGTAATCCTGCCGGCCCAACTGAAGCCTTTGTCAAAGTTGGCAGCCTTGATATTTCACCTTCCCTTATCGACGACCGCCGCACCCAGCGCACCTTTTTGGATGAAGACAGTCAAAACATTATTGACTATACCTATTATTGGTATTATGTTACTGCCGAAGATACCGCAGGCAATGAATCACCTGCTTCAAACTTCCTTGCTGAAAACTCCTACACTCAAACCTTTGATGTTACTCCTCCTAGCTGGCCTAATGCCAATCCCAATTTACAAGCTCAACCCGTTTCTGCCTATCAAATCAACCTTACCTGGAGTCCAGCCCAAGACCTTGGCTCTGATAATAGTTCTGCCGGTTCTGGTGTTGATCGATATGAAGTTTTTATCTCTAAAGACGGTCTTAATTTTTCCTCTTCGGTTCAAAATTTTGAAGGCGGCAGTTCTTCAACTCAAATTTCTGGCACTTCAGCCCAAATTACCAACCTTGATCCTTTAACAGTCTATTACTTTAAAATCAAAGCCATTGACCGGCAAAGTAATCAATCTGATCTTTTACCCCAACAAGCTGTTTTTGCCAAAACCTTCACTGATGCTGTGCCAACAACTCCAATTAACCTTCAAGCAACAGCTATTGATGGTGATCCCAGGCAAAACTCTGAAGTAGGCAAAGCTATTGAAATTACCTTCAAGGGAGCAGCTACAGTTGACCTTTCCAAATATACTGAAGGCTATCCTATTAAAGAATACTGGCTTTATCGCTATCAAAGCGTTGAGCCTCCTTCCTGGAAATTTGATGAAACAGGTAGTCAAAGCTTTTTTGATCTGCTCCAGCAATGGGAGAGTCAAAATCCTGATGTTAAAAAGATTGCTGTCATTCCTGCTGATTCCAATCAAGTCCAAGACAGCCGTGGTGGCAAAACCTATCTTTATGTTGACAATAACACCTACTTCTTTAAAGACACCAACTTGAGTTCTGAGACAACCTACAAATATGCTGTTTTGGCTGTTGACAGCACTCCTGAAACCAATACTCCTCAAGGCCCTTTTGCCTCAGGCTTTGCCTTTACTCAAACTATTACTCCTGATATCAGTTCTCCACCTGATGTTGCCAGTATTGTTGTCAAAGATATCTATGGTCCTGACCAAAGTCAACCCTATATTGTTGTTTCCTGGACACCAATCCAAAATCCTGGCGACTTTAAAGCCTACACTCTTTATCGCTCTCAAGATGGCTTGCCCTATCAACCCATTGCCACCTTTACCAACATCAACCAAAGCTATTATATTGATACCAACATCAGCGCCACTTCAAACTACCAATACAAAATCACCACCAAAGATAACTTTGCCCATGCTGGGGATTCTAATTTAAACAATGAGTCTGCTGGCAAAATTTCCTCCTCCCTTATTCCTTCTCAAATTGACAACTTGCCTCCTCAAATCACCTTTAATCCTAATAAAAAATATGAGCAAGATCCGATAAACTGGCAGATTAGAGAAGGGGTAGGCACAGTGATTGTAAGATTTACAGCCAATGAACCGGCTTCGGGGTATGTGGAATATGGTATTAATACACCTGATGAAAACTCAGCTGGCAGTCCAGAGCCCAAAACATCCCATGAAATTGTCATCAAAGGCCTTCAACCGGGTACCACCTACAAGTTCCGCATTAAAGCCATTGATATAGCAGGTAATATCAATACCACACCCACTTCTTCATTTAGTAATCAATCTTACCAAAACTCATATGTTTTCCAGACAAAACCTTTCACAATTACTTCTGGCCCTTCGGTTGATGCTGGAACCAATACAGCTATTATTTCTTGGAACACCAACATTCCTTCAACAACAGTAGTTGAATATACCCTTCCTGATGGCAAAAACAAAGTGGTCGGCTCTGCTGAAAAAACCCAATCCCATTCGGTTATTCTTTATGATTTGTCCCAAAACACCCGTTACACCTATATCTGTAAATCTCAAGACGATGAGGGTAATCTTATTCAATCTTCTTTAAATTCCTTTACCACCAAAGCGGCCGAAGTTGGCTTTGAAGGCTTGCCGACTGTCTCCAAGGTTGAAGAACTTGAAATTACTGCCAATTCTGCCAAAATTACTTGGAAAACCAAAATTCCCGCCACTTCTTGGGTTGATTGGGGAGTAAGTGAGGCCTTGGGTAACAGTGATGGTAACAATAGCCTTAACACCGACCATGTGGTTGAACTGAAAAACCTTACACCCGGCCAACTCTATTATTATCGTGTTCGCAGCAAAGATGCTTCTGACAATGAATATGTCTCTGGTCTTTTCACCTTCAGGGCTTTAATGAAGCCAGAAATCAAAGATATTAAAGTTGAATCGGTTACTTATAATTCAGCCACAATATCTTGGGCTACCTCAACCAAATGTGATTCTCTCATTGAATTTGGTAAAACTTCAACCTATGGTCAGTCTCAAGGTGATCCTACTCTCACAAAAGACCATAAATTAACCCTCACTGGTCTTGAACCTGAGACCACCTATAACTTTAGAGTTGTTGCCACTGACGAATACAAGAACCGCACTGAATCTGAAAACTTCACCTTCACCACTTCAAAAGATATCTTCCCACCCAAAATTGACAACATCAAACAAGAAATCATCAAAACTCAAACCGAAGGAGGTGAGGAGGAAGTAACTTTAATCATCTCTTGGTCAACTGATGAACCAGCTACTTCTCAAATTGAATATGGCATTGGTATGGGTCAAACCTATGAAGCCTTTACTCCTGAGGACTCCACCTTAAAAACCAATCATACTGTCATTATCTCCCGTCTTGCTCCAGGTTCTACCTATCATTTCCGTGTTATTGCCAAAGATCAATTTGGCAATCTGGCTCGCTCTCAAGACCAAACTGTTCTCACACCACCCCGTTCCCAATCCGTTCTTCAACGTGTCTTAAAGACCTTAGAAGAAACCTTCTCTTGGGTTAAAAACCTCAGAGAATATATCTCTCAACGCTGGCAAAACTTGATTAAGCGCAGTCCTTTTTAATCTAAAACAGCCTTTTGGGAATAAAGCAGGCAAAAAGCCTGCTTTATTAATTTTGGACCTTTAAATTTTAATTTCTCTTGACAAATAGAGAAATTTTTGGTATAATATAATAATTTAAAGAAATTGGAGGAAAATGACAAAAGAAGATTTAAAAGTTAGAAGTATTCTTTCAAAATCAAAAAAGATTCCCCAAGAGGTTTTGGAAGAAATTAAAAAAGAAGCCAAAAAAACCCAAAAACCTCTTTTGCAGATATTGCAGGAAAAAAAGATTCTTTCCAAAAAAGAAGCTTTAGCCCTGAAGGCAAAAATATTGGGAGTGCCTTTTGTTGACCTTTCGCGGCGCAAAATTCCTAAAAAAACTTTATATCTTTTGCCCCAAACCTTAGCTCAAAAATATCAGGCACTTGTTTTTGGTAAAAGTAAAAACAAGGTGAGAGTCGCAATGGTTGATCCTCAAGATTTTGTTGCTTTGGAATTTATTCAAAAGAAATTAGGTTGCGAGGTTCAACCTTATTTAGCGGCTCCGGGAGATATTGCCACAGCCCTTTTGGGATATTCTGGTTTGGAGGTTGAGGCTCAAAAAGCTATTAGTGAGGCAAGTGGTGAATATGTTGTTCCGGAATTCAAAAAACAAGAAAAAATGCCTACTTTGGAAGAATTGATTGCCGAAGATACTCCTATTGCCAAATTGGTAACTAGTATTATTGAAAGAGCAGTTAAGGATAGAGCCTCTGATATTCATATTGAACCAGCTAAGGATAAAATTATTGTTCGCTATCGAATTGATGGCGTTTTGGTAAAAAAATTAGTTTTGCCTAAAAATATTCATGCCGCAGTTGTTTCTCGCATTAAGGTTTTGTCTAATTTGAAAATTGATGAAACAAGAGTTCCTCAAGATGGTCGTTTTCGCAGTAATTTTACAGGGAAAGAAGTGGACTTCCGCGTTTCTACAATTCCAACAGTTCATGGCGAAAAAGTAGTTTTGCGTATTTTGGATACTGAAGTTGGCTTGGTAGACTTGGAAAAAGTAGGTTTTGACCAAAGGGGTTATGAAATTGTTTTAAGGAATATTCAAAAACCTCATGGTATTATTTTGGTTTGTGGACCAACTGGTTCGGGTAAAACCACTACTCTTTATGCTGTTTTAAGAAAATTGAATCAAGAGGGGGTAAATATTATTACTTTGGAAGACCCGGTAGAATATCAAATTGAAGGAATTAATCAATGCCAGATTAGGCCAAATGTTGGATTTACTTTTGCTTCGGGTTTACGTTCGATTTTGCGTCAAGACCCTGATATTATTATGGTCGGTGAGATTCGTGATGGTGAAACAGCCGAAATGGCGGTTCATGCTGCCTTAACAGGACATTTGGTACTCTCAACCTTACATACTAATGATGCGGCTGGTGCTATTCCTCGACTTATTGATATGGGAGTCGAGCCCTTCTTAATTGCTTCGGTTTTGAATTTAGTAATTTCCCAGCGTTTGGTGCGTCATTTATGCCAAGATTGCAGTCAAGAATTTCAAGCACCGACTGAGATTGTTCAGGAAATCAAAAAAGAATATGAAAAAATGCCCGATTATATAAAAAAACAAGTTCAATTAAAAGAACCGCTTATATTAAAAAAACCGGTTGGCTGTCCTCATTGCGATTATGTGGGCTATAAAGGTCGATTGGGAATTTTCGAAATTATGGAAAATTCTGAGACCATTCAAAAATTAACCCTTAATAAAGCTTCAGGTGATGATATTTTAAATCAAGCCTTGAGGGAGGGAATGCTTACCTTAAAGCAAGATGGGCTTTTAAAGGTGCTAGCGGGCAAGACAACTTTTGAGGAAATTTTGCGAGTGACTGAAGAATAAATAATTTCAGGAGCATTGCTTTGTTTATTTTTAGGGGGATTTTTTTTATAATTAAAATGTGATTTGGCAAAATAAAAAATTTTCTCAAAAGGGCCTTGGGGGAATAACCTTAATTGAATTAATAGTGGTTCTGGGTATTATTGGGGTATTGTCAGTTTTTGCAATTCCATCCTACCGGCAATATTTAAATTCTCAAAAAATAATAGGTGAGGCAACAGATTTTGCTTCTTTGCTGCGGAGAGCCCAACAGCTTACGGTTACCGAGCAAAAAATAACAAAAGTGGAAATTTTAAATAGCCAACAATATCGAATTTTAAAAGAAGATTTGGTTTTGGAAGAAAAAATTTTGGCAAATGATGTTTATCTTCAAGCGCCATGCAGCCAGATAAGTTTTAACTTTGCTGGTGCTCCTTCTTGCTGGGGGGAATTTTTATTTCAAAACAATAACCAGACAAGAAAAGTAATAATGAATGCGGCAGGCTTTATTTATATTCAATGAAAAAAAGAGGATTTACAATTATTGAAGTTTTGGTTAGCCTTGGGTTGCTGATGATTTTAGTAGTTGGTATTTTTGGTATTTTCCCTCAATCAATGATAATGGGTCGAATTTCTTCAAAAAATACAATTGCTTCCAATCTGGCCCAAGCAAAGATTGAGGAGATTTTAGCTAAAAATTATGAGGATTTGCCCGTAGGTTTTTGGGAAGGGCGTCATTTTTTAGAAGCGCCGTTTAATGATTTTGAAGAAGAAACTGAAATTAGCTATGTAGATGAGAATCTTCAAACATCTAATCAAGATACCGGCCTGAAAAAAATAAGAGTAAGTGTTTATTTTAAAGAGGGACAAGAAAAAAATGTTACCCTGTCAACTCTTATGGTTAAAAAATAAAAAAGGTTTAACTTTAATTGAGATACTAGTAGGAATGTCTGTGGGTATTCTTGTTGTTTTATTAGCTTCAGGAGGATTTGTTGTTGGCAAAAATCTTTACCAAAAAATTGTTATTAAAACTAATATAGTTCAAAATGGAAGAGTGGCTTTAGATAGAATAACACGGGAATTACGTCAAACCGATGAAATTTTTGTTGAAAGCTATAGTCAAGGTTTGCCTCAGTCCGAGCAAGAAGCAACAAATTCTTTGACATTTCAAGACGGCCATGATGATTTAGTAGAAGAGGGACAAAAAGTTATTAGTTATATTACTTATCAGAAAAACGGCAATATTTTGCAACGAAAAACAACTTATTATTATTTTCAAAGCAGCCCCTCTCAGTGGGTGAGAGCTGGCTCAAAAGATAATTTGGGAAATGAAGCTTTGGAGGGAACTTTTGAAGATTGGCAAACTATCGCTGAAAAAATTTCTGATTTTAAAGTATGGCAGGATGAAAACAAAATAATTCACCTCAAATTAGTTTTAGAAGATAAAGGCGAGATATTTAATTTATATTCTCAAGTTAATCCTCGAAACTTATGAAAATGAAAACCGCTCAAAATAAAAAAGGCTTTGTTTTAATCACTACTTTTTGGATTTTAGTAATTTTAAGTATGATGGTGGTGTTTTTAATGGGTGTGGTAATGGGGGAGTGGCATATTGCTATCAGTCAAAGAGAAGGGGTGAAGGCATTTTATCTGGCTGAAGCTGGTATTGATTATGCTGTTTTTAAAATTAGAAATGACGAGACCCTTTTAAATAATTTTCTTAATGGCAATCTTAACACCACTATCAGTCAGAATTCAGTTTTTAGCCCTCAAGGTAGGTTTGTTGTTTCTCTGCAAAGTTTGACTCCAGGAGAAGCCAGTGTACGGTCCGAAGGTTATTATTCGTTTGGTTTGGTTTCTGCTAAAAGGGTTATTAAAGCAAAGCTGGTCCGAGGCATTGTAAGAGAAAATTGGAATAATGGCTTTTATGGTTTAGGTTATGTTGACATTCAATCTTCCAGGGTTAATATTGTTGGGGATTTGTATGCTGGCAATGATATTTCTATTTCCCAATACGCTCAGGTTAATGTTCAAGGAGATGTTAAGTCAAATCAAAATGTTTATATTAAAAGTAATGCAATTTTAAACAAAACTGGTAATATTTTTGCCAAAAACTATCCACCGGCTCCTACTCTTATTCCCTTGCCACAGGTAGATTTTGATGCTTTACTTAATCAGGCAAATGTTGTTTATAGCGAAAATGAATTCCGCAATCTTCTTAAAAACCAAAGTAATGTTAATTTGAGTGGTATTATTTATGTAAAAGGCAATATTCAGATTAAAAAAAATCAAAGCTTAACGGTAAATGGTCTTCTTGTAGCCGATGGTAGTGTAATGGTTGGTATATCCGAAGGTAATGATGGAGGAGGCCAGTTGAAAATAGTAGATCCGGCAAATGGTCAGTTGGCTGGTTTGCTGGCAAAAGGCAAAATTCAAACTGGTCATTATGCTAATCTTTTTGAAATTAATGGCCTACTTTTAAGTTATGATGAAATTCGTCTTTTACACAGTAGTATTCCTCTGAAAGTTGATGGAGGTATTATTACTCGCTCTTTTTCGGCAGTGAATCTTTCCGAGGGTTTGACAGTAATTTTTAATCAAGAAAGGATAGGGAGAATTATTAATCTTGAAAATCTTAATTCTCCTACGGTTAAAGTAGATCATTGGGAAGAAGAATATTAATTTTGATTTTATTTGATTTTTAATTATAATTTAATCAGGGGAAATTGATGAGTTTTTTCAAAA
>Ga0334722_10007621_pt1 | contig 10462 bp, 8 predicted proteins | sample C3_bottom_MG_FD_207210 | JGI IMG/M metagenome (GOLD analysis project Ga0334722, IMG submission 207210) | Sediment microbial communities from Yellowstone Lake, YNP, Wyoming, USA - C3_bottom | ecosystem: Environmental > Aquatic > Freshwater > Lake > Sediment | place: USA: Wyoming | collected... | reverse complement strand
TGCGAGGCGACCCCCGCGCCACCCCCCTCCCCCCGGACGCCATCCGCGACATGCTCGCCCTCAACAACGGCCCGCCCCGCTCCCGCGCGTGAGTGCGTGGCGTAGGAGAATTCGGCGTTGACGTTCACCTAGTTCGAGAGAGCTAAGATAGCCCGCGATTACTGGGCCACTGCCGCATCAGCAAACAGTGTCAGTACTTTGGCGGACGGATAGGTAGACAATGAAGCGACGTTGTTGGCGAGCTCGATTGGATACAGGGCGCTCTCGAACCGGCTGCTAACCAGTTTGGGCAGTGTCCCGAGAATCCGATCCAGTCCGATCAGGTCCGCTAGAGTTGGGTCCCTCACGTAGGTCCCCGTTGGAATGCTGAGCACAGAGCTGTGGCGCTCGGAGAGCTTGAGAAAGACCTTGGCTCCGTAGTTTGTGTACACGCCATACGGGTCCCCGGTGAGTGGGCGATGCTGAACTTCGGTGCGTACGTAGTCGTGACCTGGGACGAACAGTCCGCTACTGGGCGCGTGCGACCCGATGAGCGCAAGATGATCGACAAACGCACCCGTCTTCTCTTGGCCGACGACGCATACGTTCAACCCCTGCGCCCGCGCCGCGTCAAAGAAGCGCCGGATTGGCGTTACTAGCTTCGAGTACTGTGCCCGAATTGACAGCGGACCATCCTTAAGGAAGAGGCAGTCTGGCAAGCGATTGCGATTGTGTTCGAAAAACATCCGAACGCCTGTGAACAGCAGCAATGTCTCGTGCACAAGCATGTAGGCTGAGGCAATGCTGTCGGGTGCGGCATCCTCGGCCATCTCCAGATGGAAGCCAAGCATGTCAGTGAGGAACACTTCACCGCCACACTGATCACAAGGGCCACTTTCGCTATCAAACGTCAACGATGTATTCCGCTCACAATTCGGGCATTGAAAGGGTGGAAGGCTCCTGCCTGCACCGTCCCATTTCTCATACGCGAGCCATTTCAAGGTCTCGAGTACCTCGCCACCCAGACTAGGGTCCTTCACCGATTCAAAGATGACCTGCCTGACAGTGTCATATACGCTCATTCCTGGCACCGTAACGTGCCTCATCGGAAATGCCGTCGCGTGGTACACCGCTGCATCGGTCAGCAGATCTCGAAGCGCGAGCGGGTGCGGCATCTCCGGATCGATATTAGACAAGGCAACGCGATCGATCCGAAGCAGCGCGGTCTTGACAAACGCAAGGGTGCGGTGCGGAGGTAGCTCGTTGGTTATTATCTGCAGCGATCCGTCGACGGCAAACACTAATGGTAGGTCTGCACCTACACGGGGCAACGCGTCCCAACCGACGTTTGGGGCGCGGGGTGGGGCGGTGCCGTCGAAGCTCTCGCAAAGGCGCCTCACAAGAGGGCTTTTAAGAACATCGAGGTGTCCGAGCTTGCTGGCAGGCTCGCCCGGCAATCGCGATCCCGCTTGGTACGGCATCTTGGCGGCTCCCTATGTCATGCTTCGGTCGGTCCCGGCTTAACCGGCGTGAACCGGTTCGCCTGCATAGAGATCACGAATCGGTGGGACTTGGTGAGGCTTCGGATGTAACCCGGTGTCTGAGCGTGGAGGATGTCATCCTTGATGTTCTCGAACGCCGTGTTCACTCTCGCGAGCGCGTTCACTTGGTCCTGGGACGACAGGTGCGCGACAAAGAAGTTTTCGGTTTGTGCTAGGAGGTCGCGATTGACGCTCGTTACCGATTGCGTGGCATACACCATACCTATGTGGTACTTCGCGCCCTCCTTGGCAATTCGACGGTAGATGTCGATCGTGTCCTTCTCGTCGGAAGGAAACAAGTTATGGGCCTCCTCGAAATAGAGTTGGACATAATGGTTCTCTAGTCGGTTTCCCGTGAATTTCTCTACCTGATGCGCGAAGATCTCGGACGAAAGCTCCTCGGAAAAATATGTCATCACTTCCTCGTTCGCGTTGCCAAGATCGAGAATGACAGTCTGTCCCTGATCGACGAGATCGATGATCTCTTGCACGAAGTTGCTCGCGCTCGGGTCGTGATACTTTCGAAAGGGCTGAATGATCGCCGGCCCGGCGCCGGTCGCAGGTTTGAGGAACCCGAGCAAAGCCGTCTCGTCGCCCTCGAATAGTGAGCGGCCACTTGACCCCGATGACTTGAGCTCGTCCGCTCCCGGATTCTTGAGGATGAAATCCTGAACTGCTTCGAACTCATTGCGAAGATCGTCTAATGTCTTAATCGCTGGCCGGGGCGCGCCCTTGTATATGGCGCTCCTGAGCTTCGCGTTATATCCGGGGTCGATCGGGAGGGGAAGTTGCGGTGGCGGCGCATAGCCGGCCTTGCGAAGGATGGCCCAGTACATGAGTACGCGACGTGTCGCTCGCTCCCTCTCGCCGGGCGGAAGCTTCCCTATCTCCTCTATCGATGGTAAAGCCGCAGTGGCGAATGCCTTGACGTATATCGCGTTTCGCTGTGCGTCAGCCAAGAGTTCGGCAAGAATGCGATGCGCGCGTTCTGGGTGCTGAAAGAAATTCAGTTTGAGGGGTTTTGAAGGCGTGCCGGGCTTCTCACTGAGTGCGTACACCTCACAGCGTTCCTCGTACGCGGATCGCAACGACGAACTATCGTCCTGGGGGTTGTCGTTCGCATACTCGCCGTTGATGTCGAAGATTACCTGTCCGACGTTGTGATCATCCTTCGTCGTCTCGATCAGGCTTTGCGCTATCAGTTTCACGACGTTGCTCTTCCCAAGGCGGGTCTTCCCGAAGAGCGCCGTTCGCGTCCCCATGAAATCCAACGTTGAGACGGTCACGTCCACATCGTACGGCGTTGCGTCTGGCAGAGGGAGCCGGCACTCGGTCAGGCGGAGCTTTCCCAACGCAAATCGGTTGTTGGGCGGCACCAACGCGTTGGTTATCAGGTCGAGCAACCGGTCGTTCGGAGCGTAGACTTTGTACTTGTGCGCGCTGACAAAGTTATTCAGGTCTCCCGAGAACTCGACGGCGTTGACCGTGGTCGGGTTCGGGTAGAACATTCCCAAGACGTGGGTATCGAGCGCACCCCATTGCAGCTCGCTCTGCGTAAAGACGTCCAGTTCGGGCATCGACTTCTTCTGAAGTTCGAAGTAAGTCTGTTGAACCTCTCTGCTAAGCGGCGTAGCGGCTGCCGCCGCGACCCGTAGAACCGTGAAGTGCGGTGGAGCACCATCCGCATCAGTGCCAGGTACCATGATGAGCAGCGAGTTTCGCGGAACGCCCCCGACGGCCACCTTGTACGGGTCGGAGGTGATGACCGTTACAGTGTCGTATCCGATGTCGAGCGCGTAGCCAACAAAACGCATCTTCATCCATTGCTTCGCCTGCTCGAGAGACTTCTCGGTGGAAAGAAAATCGCTCAGCGCGCGGAGCGGGTGGTCCTGCATCGCCGCGTCTTCAAGAAACTGTTTCATCGTCGTCCACGGTCCGACAAGACGAGCGCCTCGCCGGAGCAACCGCCGCTTGCCCCGCGAGAGGGTAGGTCCATCACGCGGAATCCGTCAAACAGCTCGAGTACGTCAGGGTGAGCGGTGGTGGTTAGCGCCCAACGAACTCCGCGTCGTTTCGCGCGTCTGAGTGCGTCGGATAGCCGGTAATGATCCTCGAAGGAGAACCGCCTCGGCTGGTAATGCGAGTGTGTCATGTCGCGCTCTCCACGGCGGTAAGGCGGGTCTAGGAACAGGTAATCGCCGTTAGCTGCATCATTGACGATGGCCTCGAAGTCTCCGCAAACGATCGTTGCCCTTCGGAGGGCACTCGACACCGCGCACAAGCACTCCTCGCTGATGACCCACCTACGCGATTGGCCGCCATATCCTACATTGAATTCGCCCTTTGCATTGTGCCTCCAGTTGCCCTTGAAACACGTACGATTCAGGTATAAGAGTCGGGCCGCTCGCGCGGGCAACGGAAGGCTAGCCGGCTCCAGTCCGCGAACGCGCAGGTATTCTCGTTTCGTCGTTCGGTATGCGGCGTAGGCCGCCCACACAGACCGCGGAGCCGTTCGGATACCCCTGTACAGATCAATCAGCTCGTGGTTGAGGTCGGACAACAAGGCGGTCCGCGGACGGATGCTCAGAAAGACGGCCGCGCCACCGACGAACGGCTCAATGTAGGTGCCTGACACCTCGTCTGCACTCGGCAAGAATTGACGCAAGTAGTCGAGTTGGTGTTGCTTTCCGCCGGGGTACCTAATGATCGGCGACACTGGCGAACGGGCCGCTGGCACACGCATTCCCATAGGTCGGTAACATCCGATATTCCTCGCATTCTGTCAACACGTTTGTCAAACAGTGGGAACTGACACCCACCCCTCGGCCCACCCCACCCCGCCGTCGTACCATCACCCCAGACGCGCGCTGCGCGCCGCGAGCGCGCCGCCCACCAGCGACCAGCAAACAGCCGCCGGCAACCACCGCCAAGGAGATCAGCACGATGCCAAGAGGCGGCCGCAGGCCCGGCGGCCGGCGCCGGCGCCGCCGGGGGTAGCCCAAACGCGACGCCGCCGCCCGAACCGCGACGCCCGCCGCAGACTCGCCAGCACGCCCCCCGGCGCCCGAAAACACACAAAAGTGCAGAAACGAACTCCTCTCATCAAGCCAGCCAGAACCACGAGCAGGCCAAACACGGGCTACCAGCCACCGAACCCCGCCCACCGACAACCGAACACCGAAAACCGAACACCGAAACCGGCCATGACAGCAAGCCCCCATCCGTCGTACAATCTCGATCCGCATCGCGCCGCCGAAAGGAGCCGCCCCCACCATGGCCACCTACATCATGCTCAGCACCCTCACCGACGAAGGCCGCAAGACCCTCAAGGAACGCCCCGAACGCCTCCAGGAGGTCAACCGCGAGATCGAGGCCATGGGCGGCCGCGTCACCCAGCAGTACGCCGTCCTCGGCGGCTGGGACTTCGTCAACATCCTCGAAGCCCCCGACAACGAGACCGTCGCCCGCATCTCCGTCGAGCTCGGCGCCCGCGGCACCGTCCAGCTCACCACCCTCCCCGCCATCGCCGTCAACGAGTTCACCGCCATGCTCAAAGGCCGGGGGAGCGGTTAGCGGTCAGCGATGAGCGAGAGGAATCCGCAGAGCATACAGAGAGCATTGGATGGACGATGGATGATGGACGGCATCCCGCGCGACTGTCATCTTGGGCGCACATATTGTCATCCTGAGCGAAGCGAAGGATCTCCCCCGACAACCAACCAGCAACCGGGTCGAAGGACAACCAACCACCGACCACCGACCAACCCATCTGTGAAATCTGCGCAATCTGTGGTTACCCTGCTCAACGGCCAACAACTAACGACTAACCCCTAACCACTAGCGACTAACAATGTCCACCTACGTAGTCCTCACCAAGCTCCGCCCCGCCGCCGCCAAGACGCTCGCGCAGAACCCCGCGCGCCTCGACGAGATCAACGCCCAGGTGCGCCGCCTCGGCGGCAAGATCACCGCCCAGTACGCTACCCTCGGCGCCTACGACTTCGTCACGCTCGTCGAGGCGCCCGACAACGCCGCCATCGCCCTCATCGGCGCCGAGATCGGCGGCCTCGGCACGATGCAGCTCCGCACGTTCCCGGCGGTCGAGATGGACCGCTTCATCAAGTCGCTGAAGATCGAACCCTATCGCACAGAGCCGCATCGCTGGCAGACCAGCGTCTGGGCGCGCGCCGTCCGCCGCGCCGGCCGCTACTGGACCACCACGCGCTACGTCCAACGCTACTGCAAGCCCCTCACCATCGAGGGACGCGACCACCTGCACGGCTTCCGCGGCGGCGCCATCATCATCGCCAACCACAGCTCGCACTTCGACTCGCCCGTCGTCTACAGCGCCCTCCCCGCGCATCTGCGCGACCGCCTGGCGATGGCCGCCGCAGCCGACAAGTTCTACCCCGCGCGCAAAAAGCGCGTCTGGTGGCCCTCGCTCTTCCAGAACGCCTTCCCCGTCCACCGCGGCGGCGGCACGAAGCAGCTCGAGTACCCGCTGTCGCTGCTCAGGCGCGGCTGGTCGATCCTCATCTACCCGGAAGGCGGGCGCAGCAAGAACGGCCACCTCGCCCGCTTCAAGGCCGGCCCCGCCATCATGGCCATGCAGGCGAACGTGCCCGTGATCCCGATCTACATGGACGGCCTGCGGAACGTCATGCCGAAGGGCCAGCGAAGCCCGCAGCCCGCCGCCGTCACCGCGCGCATCGGCAGACCGATCAGCGTCGCCAACGCCGCCTCGATCTCCGAAGCCGTCGCCATGCTCGAGAACGCCATGCGTGAGCTCGCCGGCCAGGCCCCGCACCACGCCCCCGTCCCCGCGCCGCTCGGCGTCGAGCCCGAGCCCGCGATGGCGTCCGCCGGCGGCAGCTGATGCCGCTCTTGATGTGGCACAGCCGTCCCCGGCTGTGGGGTGCGGAACGCCGAAGAGCAGGCTGAACCAGAGGGAAAGGATCAAGCCATGCGCTGCGTCACCTGCCTCTGCGGCCTGCGCGTCGAAGCCGATGACTCCGCGGCCCTCGACGGCGCCTTCCTCGCGCACACCGATGACCAGCACGGCGATCTCAAGGTGCCGGACTGGCGCCGCCAGGAGCTCGTCGAAGCGATCCGCCGCAGCGGCGGCTGGGACGGCGAGCGCGAGACGATCGAAGGCCCAATCGAACTGCGGCCGCTGACGCCGGCGCTGAAGGACGAATACATCGCCTACTTCGACGGACCCGCCTTCGCCGACAACCCCGTCTGGGCGCAGTGCTACTGCCTGTCCTATCACCAGGACATGCCGCAGAGCACGATCGACTCTCGGCGGTCCGAGCAAAACCGGGCGGATCGCGCCGCCCAGATCGAACGCGGCGAGGCGAGCGGCGTCATGGCGTTCGCAGGCGGGCGCGTCGTCGGCTGGTGCAACGCATCGCCGCGCGCGTCGCTCCCGCTGCTCGACCGCACGCCGGGCTTCGAGTCGGACGATCCGGAACACACGGGCGCAATCGTCTGCTACGTCATCGCGCCGCGCTACCGGGGCCAGGGCATCGCCCGCCGCCTACTCGAAGGCGCGACGGACATGCTGCGCGTGCGCGGCTTCCGTTGGCTCGACGCCTACCCGCCGAAAGCCGCACCTACGCCCGCGGCGTCGTACCACGGACGCCTGGACATGTACGTGGACGCCGGCTTCCAGCGCGTCCGCGAGGCCGGACGCCACATCGTCGTGCGAAAAGCACTGTCAGAGGGAGGGAGCTACCGCTAACGCCTGACAACGAGCGACGAACGACCAGCGACCGCCGCCCAGCGACAACACGCTACCCGAGCCGCCTGGTCAGTAGCCGCGTGATCATCTCCGGCTTCATCTTCTTCCGCGTCGGGTCGTCGACGCCGTCGGAAAGGTAGTTGCCCTCGCTGAACACCCGCATCGCGTTCGCCTCGCCGATGATCCGCGTCAGCTTGGCGAACAGGCGTCCGAACGCGGCCTTCTTGTCGGCGAGCGTCGGGAAGGCGGCGTTCTCCATCGCGGCGCGTCGCGCGCCGTAGTCGTCGACCAGGTAGCCGCCGGGCATGCCGAACTCCTTGAGCGCATCGATGACGATCGGCATCAACGAAGGGTCCTCGCGCAGGCAGTCCTTAATCTTCTGTTCGTAGAACATCTCGTGGCGCGTCTCGTCCTTCGCCAGCAGCGTTTCGAGCGCCGCCAGCGTCGGCTCCTGCGTGTGCATCGCATGGTGGCGGTAGAAGTCCGCGGTGACGAACTCTTGCACCGTCGTGTTCGCGACGAGTTGCGCCGGCACGTAGTGCGCCGGGATGCCCCAGTTCGCTTCGCTGGCGTCGCGTACGGCCGTGACGTCTTCGGCAAGGGCCTGACGAACCGAGGCATCGATCTGGCGGAGCACGTCATCGTCAGGCGCCTCGCCTCCAGAGCGCCGTGCTTGCGCCTCGATGGCAACGCGTACCTTCGTGAGGTAGTCACGCAACGCGTAGTAGTGTTTCCATTCTTCGACCGCCCACATCATGACGAAGTCAGAGACGTCCTGATCGGCCTTGAAGTAGTCGATGAGGTTGGCGACGTAGTCCGGGCTGTTGCTCTCCACGAGCATCGTCGTCTCGACGACATCGATGTCGGTCTGGGTCAGCTTGTCGAGCTGGATCTCAGTCCACGGCACATCGAGGAACTCCGTGAGGTTCCAGCTGACCCGCTCGTGCGTGCGAAAGAAGGCGATGACGTCGTCGCGGCTCGGGATCGTGCGGTGCGCCGACCGGGAAAGCGGCGGCTGGGCGCCCGTGAACGGAAAACTGGACTGCTTCGTGAGCTTGGACATGCGATCTCCGACGGACGGCGCGAGGTACAGCCGTCCGAGCCGAATACGTACGGCGCTAGGCGAACAGTGTGCCGGTCGAAGTGGGGAGCGCTGGATGGCGCGCTAACAAGCGGAGGCCGCGGCGTCTAGATCTTCGCCGCCGTCAGTCTAGCAGATCGGCCGGCCTACTGCCCTTTGACGTTCTTGCGCTTGTTCGCCACGTAGTCGACCAGGATGTACTGTCCCAGCTTGTCGGGCGTCGTGTAGAAGACGCGACCCTTGTTGATCTTTGCGACCTGGTTCACGAACTCCTTGAGGTAGTAGTTGCGGTCGAGCATGAACGTATTGATCGTGATGCCCTTTTGCGTCGCCCGCTTCACTTCCTTCAGCGTCTCGCGAATCGTGATCGGGCTCGGCGGGTAGGCAAAGTACGACCGCCCGCGCTCCAGGTGGGCCGTCGGCTCGCCGTCCGAGATCATGATGATCTGGCGCGTGCCGCCCTTGTGCTTCGCCAGCAGGTTCTGCGCCAGCATCAGCGCGTGGTGCATATTCGTCCCCAGCACAGACTCATCCCACCTGACGTACGGCAGCTGCTCGGCCTGGAGTTCCCTTGCGTACGCGGAGAAGCCGATGATGTAGAGGCTGTCCCGGCTGAACTGGCTGCGGATCAGGTTGTTGAGCGCCAGCGCGACCTTCTTCGCCGCCTGGAACGACCCGCGGAGCGCCATCGACCACGAGAGGTCCACCATCATCACGGTTGCAGTCTGTGTGAGGTTCTCGGAGCGGTAGACCTCGAAGTCGTCCTTGTCCAGCCGCACGGGCACGGAGGCGCCCTCGCGCTGCAACGAGTTCATGATCGTCTTGTCGAGCGCCAAGTGAAACGGGTCGCCGAATTCGTACTTCTTCGTGTCGTCGGCGCGCTCGCCGCCGCGGCCATTGTCGCGCAACGGGTGCTTCCCGAACGAGTCGTCCTTCAGTTGTGAGTAGATCTCCCCAAGCGCCTTCTGTCCGATCTTTCGCGTGCCGCGCGGCGTCAGTTCGTAGTTGTTCCCCTTGCGGCGGATGTAGCCTTGCTCTTCGAGCACTTCCAGGAACTTCTTGAGCTGGTCGAGTGTGTCCGCTGCCTCCTCGCCCAGGAGCTCGCGGAGCTTGTCCTCGTCGATCTCATCGATGTCGCCGCCGTACTGCGTGCGCTCGATCTGGCGCTCCAGCTCGTCCATGGACTGCATGCGGTCCATAAGACCCATCGCCTCGTTCAGGTCAAGCTCCTCGTCGCCGCGGAACGGGTACTGGTTGCGCAGGTCTCGCATGGGCGACAGGAACTCCAGGTTCATCTGCAGCTCCGAAAGCTCCGCCTGCAGGTCCGGGTCGCCGATCTTATCTGAGAGCAGGTCCTGCAGCTGCTGGCGCATGTCGCCCGGCAGGCTGTCCAGCAGGTTCTGCATCTGCGCCGCCTGCATCTGCATGCGCTCAACGAGCTCGTCGAGCGACTGCGGCGGGTTGTTGCCGAAGAGGTCGCCGTACTTCTGCATGAAGCTCTCGAAGTCCGGCTCACCGCCGGCGAGGCGGTCGCTCAGCATCTGGTTGAGGTCCTTCACCATCTGCTTGAGGCGCGCCATGTCTTCGGGCGACATGTTGGCGATCTGATCGTACATGTCTTTGAAGAAGGTCTCGGTCATGGCCTTCTTCAACATCTCCATCAGTTCTGTGAACTTGTGCCGCGCCTCCGGATCCATGAACTCGTAGTTCTGCAGCTCCTTCACCGCACCACCCGGATCTTGCGGCAAGTTCGCGAGGAAGTTCTTCTTGCGGTCGGCGATGTTCTTCAGCATCTGTGCGAACTGTTCCTGCTCGCCGCCCTGGCTGCCGCCGCTTTGCTGCGCCGCGCGCTGCTCGCCGTCGCCGGCGCCGGACTGCCCCTGGCCGGGCCCGCCCGACATTGAGGGCGCGCCCGCCGGCGCCGCGCTCTCGCCCGGCTGCCCCTGGCCGGACGGGGTCTCCGGACGCTCGCCTGAGGGCGGCGCCGCGCCGGTCGGCTGCTGCGACCCGCCGTCCTGCGGCCCGAGCGCCTCGTCCAGGCGCCGGTCGATGGTGGAGGACTCCATCTGCAGGATCTCGTCAAGACGCTTCTTGATGTCGTCCATCACGGAAGAGAAG
>Ga0334722_10007620_pt1 | contig 10463 bp, 10 predicted proteins | sample C3_bottom_MG_FD_207210 | JGI IMG/M metagenome (GOLD analysis project Ga0334722, IMG submission 207210) | Sediment microbial communities from Yellowstone Lake, YNP, Wyoming, USA - C3_bottom | ecosystem: Environmental > Aquatic > Freshwater > Lake > Sediment | place: USA: Wyoming | collected... | reverse complement strand
TCATCAAAAACAAGGATGACCTCGCGGGGAACTTGCTGGACAAACGTGCGAATCTCTAGGCCAGATAAACCCGTGCCGCTCGGATTATTCGGGTTGCAGATGAAGACAGCCCGGGTCTTGTCCGAGAGATGTTCCAGCATCGCTGCCAATGGATAATAACCTTCGGGGGTCAAATCAAGCTCCACCGGCACTGCCCCCATCAAGCGGGCAAACGTCGCATAGAGCGGAAAAGTCGGTCTCCCCATCAAGACTTCATCGCCTGGCCGAAAAAACACCTTGGCCACCATGGACACTATTTCTTCTGAACCGTTGCCGAACAAGAAGTTTTGCGGTTTCAAGCCCAAGGATGCAGCCAGAGCTGCCCGCAGCACAAAGGCGCTCCCGTCGGGATAGCGTTCGATGGTTGCAACCGCCTGACACATAGCTTCTTGCGCCCGCGGCGAAGGTCCCCAAGGATTTTCGTTCGAAGCCAGCTTGATGACCTCACGCAGGCCAAATTCCCGCTTCACCTCCTCGATGGGCTTGCCCGGCACATATACCGGCAAGTCTCTCGCTTCTTCTCGGATCAAAGTGCGGAAAAAATCCTCCATTCTTCCATCTCCCGTCTTTGTCATGTCCCTGCGCAAAATGCAGAAAAGCACCCCGACCGAAGGGTGCCCGGAAGTCAACCACTCCCATCCTACTATCCTGCAGCGTATGCGCCACCACTCTCCGCAAACCATCCTACCTCCCTCACCAAACCGGGTGAAGCCTACCAAATACCGGAAAGCAGCAATCTCGATTTCTGATTATTTTATCATAATGATACTTGCGGCACAATAGCCGGCTTTTCCGGCTGCCCGCCAGCAATAGGCCGCTGAGCAGCTCCTGAAGGCAAGCAAGTCCCAATGCGGCAAGCCCAGCTCAAGCACCTGGCACAATCTTGCCGATGGCAGCCGCCACCGGGGAGACAGCAGCCATCAGCTCCGCGAAGTGCTGGAAATTCAGAGACTGCGGTCCATCGCTCAAGGCTTCGGCAGGGTTAGGATGCACTTCAACCATCAGGCCGTCAGCCCCAGCGGCTATACCCGCTAAAGCCACTGGGTTGACGAGCGACCACCGCCCCGTGCCATGGCTCGGATCCAGAAGCACCGGCAAATGCGAGAGCTCCTTCATGGCCGGAATTGCCGCGATGTCTACCGTATTGCGCGTGTAGGACTCAAAGGTTCGGATTCCCCGTTCGCATAGCACTACCTGGTCATTGCCCTCAGCCAAAATATATTCGGCTGCCGAGAGCCATTCGTCCAAAGTCGCCGCCAACCCCCGTTTCAACAGCACCGGAACGGGCAGTCTCCCTACCTCACTCAGCAATGTGAAATTCTGCATGTTCCGCGACCCGATTTGCAGCATGTCGGCAACTTCCACGATGCGCTCAAGATCCCGAACATCCATAACTTCTGTGACCACCGGCAGTCCTGTCTGCCGTTTGACTTCGGCGAGTATTTCCAACCCGCTTTGGCCATGCCCACGAAAAGCATACGGCGACGTGCGCGGTTTATAGGCGCCGCCACGCAGGATTGCCGCACCCAAGCGCTTAACTTCTTGCGCAGTGCTCAAGAGTTGGTCGTAGCTTTCGATCGCGCACGGTCCGGCTATGACGACAACTTGAGGGCCACCGATGACGATATCCCCGACACTTACTAAAGTAGTCTCTTGCTCCCGTGCCCGCCGAGCGATAAAATTCACCAAGCACCCCCCTTTCTTGCACCTAGTGTGATACTCTAAGGTGCATTTTAACCCACCAGATTGGCAGTGTAAACAAGCCCGAGACCAGAAATCGCAAGCCGGACGTCCGAGCTGCACCGGAGGCTGGTGCGGCAACAACGCAAGAGCGTGAAGACGCACCTGGAGACATGCTCAATACCCTCTTACTCAGAATAGCCCTTCAGGGATTCGACCCAGGTGTAAATCTCTTCCTCACGGCGCACAGTCTCCGCCGGATCGGCCACAGCCTTATCCAGGGCGGCAAAACGTGCTACTAGCGCGCTGCCGACGACTACGCCCTCAGCAACATCGGCCAGGCGCCGGACTTGCTCTACTCTTTGGATGCCGAAGCCGATCACGCGCGGCAAGCTTAGCTCCTGGGCCAAGCTGCGAATGAACTCCCGCACCGGCTCAGCAATCCCGGCCTCGCCTCCCGTAACTCCGTTGCGGGAGAGAACGTAAACAAAACCGTCCCGTTCAGAAGCTAAGGCCTGGATATCTTCCCGCCTGCTCGTCTGCGCCAGCATCGGAATAAACGTCAGATTGCTGCCTACCTGGGCTTGGGCGAGCTGGCGCAGAGACTGCCCTTCGCGCCAGGGCAAATCCGGAATGATCAGGCCGTCAACTCCGCAATCCGCGGCAGAGCGGACAAACTTTTCCCACCCGAACTGCAGGAGCGGGTTGAGGTAACCCATCAAGAGCACAGGAGCAGCATGCTTGGCGCGAAACTCGCGCACCAAGGCGAGAGTGCGCCGCAGGGTCATCCCGTGAGCCAAGGCCCTTTGCCCCGCCGCCTGGATCACCGGGCCGTCGGCGATGGGATCGCTGAAAGGAATCCCCACTTCCAAAATGTCGGCACCGTGCCTGGCTAAGCCGAATAACCTCCTTAAGGTCCGCTCTTCATCCGGATCGCCGGCCATAAGATACGCCACGAGGCGTGTTGTTCCCTGTACAGGCGATGCGAAAACCGCTTGCAGCCTCTGGCTCATCTTATTTCCTCCTCTGTTCGAGATAGCTGGCCAGTGTCTCGACATCCTTGTCCCCACGCCCGGAGAGATTGACCAGAATTGTTTGATCCGGCCCTAAGCCCGAGGCAAGTTTAGCCGCATATGCCAGAGCATGGGCACTCTCTAAAGCCGGCAAGATCCCTTCGGTCTGAGCGAGAAGCTGGCAGGCATCCACTGTATCTGCATCACTGGCCTTGACATAAACAGCCCGGCCGCTCTCCTTCAAGTAGCTGTGTTGCGGCCCGACACCCGGATAATCCAACCCGGCAGACAGCGAATGCGTAGGCACAACCTGCCCGTCGCCATCCTGCAAAAGGTAGCTATAGGCACCGTGCAGAACTCCGGGCCGGCCCAAAGCCAGGGTTGCCGCATGCTGTTGGGGTCCGTCTCCTACCCCGCCGGCTTCGACTCCGACCAACTTCACCTCTTGATCCGCCAGGAAAGCTTGGAAAATGCCAATTGCATTGCTGCCACCGCCTACGCAAGCTACGATATAATCAGGCAACCGGCCAAGTGCGGAAAGTGCCTGGGCTCGCGCTTCCTCGCCAATGACAGCCTGAAAGTCGCGCACTATCGTGGGATAAGGATGCGGCCCGGCTGCCGTACCGAAGCAATAGAACGTATCTTGGATGTTGGTCACCCAATCACGCATCGCTTCATTGATCGCATCCTTCAGCGTGCGCGAGCCTGTGCTGACTGGAACCACCTCCGCCCCAAGCAGCCGCATGCGGAGGACGTTAAGCCGCTGGCGTTCGACATCTTCTTCCCCCATATAGACAACACAAGACAAGCCAAAGAGCGCGCAAGCTGTAGCGGTCGCCACTCCATGTTGCCCGGCACCGGTCTCGGCAATCACCCGGGATTTGCCCATGCGCTGAGCCAACAGAACCTGCCCGATGGTGTTATTGATCTTGTGGGCACCCGTATGGTTGAGATCCTCGCGTTTCAGATAGATCTGGGCTCCTCCCAGGCGTTGCGACAAGCGCCTGGCATGATAAAAAAGCGTCGGGCGCCCAGCGCAAGTGTAGAGGAGCCTGCGAAACTCCGCCTGAAACTCCGTGTCGGCTTGCCAAGAAGCATAGGCTTGTTCAAGCTCCCGCAGCGCCGGCACCAGTATCTCCGGCACGTAGGCACCGCCGAACGGGCCGAAACGGCCGGGGAGGTCCCCCTGAGCCATCAACTCGTGCACTTCAGTATTGATCATCGCTCTTCCTCCTTGGATTATAGCTGCCAATTTGGCTCATGGTCCGGCCAGGCATGGCTCCCCGCCCTACAGCGCAGCGGCCGACGGGAATGCCCGGCGCAAAGCCTCCAGTTTGCCCAGCGCCCGGCCGGAATCCAGGCTTTCCCGGGCCAGGACCAGGCCTTCGCGGATATCGGCAGCCCGGCCCGCCGCGAACAAAGCTACGGCCGCATTCAGGAGAACACAGTCGCGCCGGGGACCGCTTTCACCTTGAAGAATGCTCAGCGTGATAGCGGCATTCTCGCCGGGAGTTCCGCCCTGCAAATCCGCTCGCGAACAACAGCCTAGCCCGTATTCCTCCGGTACGATGGTCAATGGCGTAAGTTGCCCATCATCTACCAGAATCGCCTGGGTTTCCCGGGATAAAGTCACTTCATCCAGGCCGTCACCGCCGTGCACGACGACTGAACGCTTGCTTCCCAGCAAAGCCAGGGCATGGGCCATTTTGGGCAGCAGCCCCGCGGAAGCGACCCCCAGGAGTTGGTGAGGAGTGGCCGCTGGGTTCAGCAAGGGTCCCAGGAGATTGAAGATAGTCCGCACACCGAGTTCGCGCCGGTGGATCGCCACTTTCGCTAGGGCCGGGTGATAAAGAGGCGCATACAGAAAGGCGATTCCATATTCTGCCAGAAGCTCTTCGCTGGCGGTCGGCGCCAAGTTAAGGGGTACGCCAAGCTGCTCCAGCACGTCAGCACTACCGCAACGGCCGGAAGCAAACCTGTTGCCGTGTTTGGCCACAGGCACCCCTGCCCCGGCGACTACAAAGGCGGCTGTAGTCGAAATGTTGAAGGTTCCACCACCGTCGCCGCCTGTTCCGCAAGTATCCACCGCCCCAGCCGGAGCCTTGACTTGGTGACTGAGAGGACGCAAGACGCCGGCGAACGCTGCAATTTCCTCCGCGCTTTCACCTTTCACCCTGAGGCCTAAGAGCAAAGCCCCCACCTGGGCCCCGGTCAGTTCACCGTCCAGGAGCTGGGTCATTAAAGATGCAGCCTGCTCCCTCGTTAAGTCCTCTCCTTTGATCATCGTTTCCAACGCTTCCCGTACACTAATCATGCTCTGCTCTCCTTTCTCAACTCGCCAAACTCAGCCACTAGCTCCAGAAAAGCAGCTAGAATTTTGTCCCCGTCGGGAGTAAGGATACTTTCCGGGTGAAACTGCACCCCGTAGAAAGGATAATTCCGGTGCTTAAGCCCCATGACCAGTCCCTCCGGCGTCCGGGCCGTAACCTCCAGGTCAGCGCCGATGCTCTCCTCTTCAACCACCAATGAATGATAGCGCCCGGCTCTAAACCCCTGCTCAAGTCCTGCAAACAGACCCCGCGCATTGTGAAAAACCGGCGAAACCTTGCCATGAACAGCCAGCGGCGCCCGGACAATCTTGGCGCCGAACGCGGCCGCCAAAGCCTGATGGCCCAGGCAGACACCCAGGAGAGGCACAGGGTGGCCATTGTCAGCCTCCCGGCTCAAGACGTGCAACAGTTGCATACAGACCCCGGCTTCAGCGGGGGTGCCTGGCCCTGGCGAAAGAACGATTGCAGCGGGGTCTTCGGCGAGAATTTCGTCTGGCTGCCGTTCATCGTTGCGCCATACCCTCATTTCTGCCCCGAGCTGGCCGAAAGCCTGAACCAAGTTGTAGGTGAAGGAATCGTAGTTATCTATGACCGTCAACAAACTCATCCACCACCTTCATCAAAGCACTGGCTTTATGCAAGGTCTCCGCACATTCCCGTGCGGCTAAGGAGTCATAGACGATCCCGCCACCCGCTTGGACACTCACCTCAGTACCCGTCAGGCGCAGAGTGCGAATCGTGATGCAGAAATCCACGTCGCCGTTCCAGCGGCAAATTCCCAGTGCCCCGCCATAGGCCTGCCGCGGCTCAGGTTCCAGCTCAGCCAGGATTTCCATCGCCCGGACTTTCGGGGCACCACTCAAGGTCCCGGCAGGAAAAGCGGCTCGCAGGGCGTCAAGACCATCGCAGTCCGGCCTGAGCTTGCCTTCCACCGTTGATACCAAGTGCATCACATGAGAAAAGCGTTCTACCTGCGCGTATTTGCTCACCCGCACCGAGCCATAATGGGCAACCCTGCCCAAGTCGTTGCGTCCTAAGTCCACCAGCATGGCGTGCTCGGCGTTCTCTTTGACATCACGGCGCAGTTCACCTTCAAGCTCCAGATCTTCCTCCAGGGTCCGGCCGCGCGGGCGCGTACCGGCAATCGGCCGGGTGGACACGCGTTCGCCCTGGGTCGAGATCAAGAGTTCCGGCGAACTCCCAACCAGAATCTCTCCATCTCCGGCCAGGCAAAAAAGATAAGGTGACGGATTAAGAACTCTGAGCCGAAGATAGAGTGGCCATGGCGGCAGGGAGACCGCGCGCCGGAAACGTTGGGCATACACAGCTTGAAAGATATCGCCGGCGCGGATGTATTCTTTGATTTTTTCGACATTAGCCAGGTAAGCAGCCCGTTCCATATTGCTGAGCCAGCCAGGATGGCCGGGGACCGCATAGCCAGCTGGAGCATCACGCTGAGCCACGCCGTCTTGAGCCGCGAGCAGAGGAGCGCTTCCCGGGCAGCCCGCCAGGCCGTCTCGAGCCGCGGCCACCGGAGCGCTTCCTGGACGGCCCGCCAGGCCGTCTTGACCCGCGGCCTTCGGAACGCTTCCCGGGCAGCCCGCCAGGCCGTCTTGAACGGCCCGCCTCGCACCCTGCTCGCCAACCCCCGCAGGGCAGGCTCCTGCTTCCCGCCACGACACCGCAGGACCGTCCGGAGTCCCCTCTAGCAGCAAATTCACCTCTCCACTCCAGCGCGCGACTTCGGCGGCTACCCCGGCCGCATCCTGCCCGAAGATCTCGAGAACCAAAGAGCGCTCCTGGGGCAAGACTACCACATTGATCGGACAGAGTCGGAAAAAGGCGCGCGGAAGCGCACAGGTAGCAGACGGTTTGTGCCACACCAGGCCCCATTCGTAATCAAAATAACCCATCAGGCCGCTAACCAGCTGCAATGCCTGCTGCGTGCCGGCCGCTGTCTTCCCCTCGTCTCCGGCGGTGCCCAGCCAGTTCAACCTGTCCAGCAGACTGTGCCGCCAGCCCCGCAGCATGGCCATGGGATCCTGATCCCGGCCAGGGCATTTCCAGATCCACCCCGGCCCAAAACCGAGGTATGAGCGTTCATTCTCTCGTCCGCGTCCCTCCAACAGGGCCATACAGGGTACGCCCAGACGCCCGCCAATGTCGAGCAAGCCGGGAACTATCTCAGCGCTGAGGACGCCCTTCGCCAACGCCCAACGACGCTGCCCCACCCACATAGGTGTATTTCCCGGCTCCTCAAAGGGTTTCCCGGTCGTCTTAGGCAGGGCAGGCCCTGCCGGAACAAAAAAACCAGCACTCAAATGAGTGCTGGTTCCAGGTACAACCAGTACGCTCATCTCAGCTCTCCTCATCTTTGCTCAACTTGCTCAGCTCATCGGGATCAACGTTAGTATTAGTATAAGCGCAGGCCGGCGATCCGTCAATGTTCTCAGCGAAATTTCCAATTCACTGCGCGGCTAAGTCTTGCCGCAAAGCGACCGCCTTGCGCAAATAGACGTGCCGGATCTCCGCCTGGCTCAGCGTCGTGTTGACGTGCAGCAAAACCCGGATGCACCCCGGCATAGAGCCTACTACAGGAATTTCAGTAGTACAGAGCAGGGGAACGCGATCCCAGCCGATTTCCCGTGCGGCTGAAGCAGGGAAATCAGCATCAAGATCGGCTGTAACCGTAAAAATAGCGCTGACAATATCTTCTAATTCAAGACTGTTTTCCTTAACAATCGTTTGCACCAATTCTTGGGTCGCTTCTCTGATCGCCTGAGCCGTGTTCACCTCGACCGTCGTGGCCCCGCGAATCCCTCTGACCGCATTCACGCCAGCCCCAGCTCCTTTGGTGCCGCCCGGTGGCCCAAACCTACCGCAACTTCGTCAAGATGCAACAGCCCAACCCCGAAAAACACCGCAACGCTCAAGTGTTCGTCCCGGCGTGCAATAGCAATCTTACCGCCAATATTCAACCCCAGAGCTTTGGGCGCTATCTGGCTGAGTGCTTCTCTCGCCGCCCCAGCAACAGCTCCCTCGTCGCCGTGGGTCTCCAGAATGACACCTTCGCGCTTGGCCGCCACTACCGCACGCTCAACTATCTTCTTGACCGCACTGACGTATTCGCCACCATAATCAACAGCGGCAGTCTTAATGCCCTGCCGGGCAAAACTCTCTTTCAGCTGAATTTCTTCATCCCGACTCTCTGTCATCGCCATTCGCAAGGCTGCCATGGCAATGCGCTTGCTGTGAGGAATCATTTGCCTCTGAACCATCCTTCCGTCCTACAGTACTGCCCGGCCCACCGGGATACTCCCATTCTAGTACGCCCGACCAACTAATGCAAGGGCTCCCCCCGGGAGCCGCCTGGGGCCGCCCCTTCTCCGGCGCCAGAAGATTACGGCGAGACGGAGACACTCAAGACATTCCCCTGAAGGACAAACGTCTGGTTTAGGTGCGGCGCCTGCAAAGCTTTGTCCTTCTGGCTAACTGTAATCTTAACGGGATCTCGGATGCCTTGAGCATCCAACTCGATCCGGCCGGCCTGGGCGCGCAAGACCAGCTCGCCTCGAGCCAGAGTGCCGATTTGGCGGCCCTGCTGCAGCACGCGGACGGGCGCCGCCGGCTGGGCTTTCAAAGCCAGCATGAAGGTTTGGCTGCTCGCTCCAGTAGGCCCCGCGGCAGAGGCCGTCGCCTCTCCGGCCGCAAGTTCCAACGGCGGAACCTCAACTTTTTGCGCAACCGCCAAATAAAACTGGACTGGATCGCGCGCCGAACTCAGCTGTCCTACGATCACAACGATCGACGCGAGCACAAGCAAGCGGATGACCTGTTTTTCCGCCAGCTGCCAAAACCGCCACAAGGCTTCCCAGCCGCTGCCCCGCTCCCAGCGATGATAGCGCATTGACCTCACCTCTACAAGAAGTCTATGCGCCGGGACAGTTTGTCAGACCGCAGCCACAACTTGGCGGGCAGCAGCCCGTCCCGCCCGGTAGCCCATGGCAAATGCCGCCTGAAGGTTATAGCCGCCGGTCACACCGTCAACGTCTACAACCTCACCCGCCCAATACAACCCCTGAATCCGGCGCGAAGCCATCGTCTTGGGGTCGATTTCTTTGACCTCGACTCCTCCAGCGGTGACAATGGCGGTGGCTAGGGGCAAGGTGCCGACAACCGCAAGTGTCAGTTCTTTAACCAATTTCACCAGGCGTTTCCGCTCTTCACGCGTGATTTGATGGACGACCTGCTCCGGATTGATGCCTGAAAGCCTGACGACTACCGGAATCAGGCTTTGCGGCAAAAGATCGTTGAGCGAGTTCTTGAACTGTTTGTTGCTGAACTGCTGAAAGTCCCTCTGCAGCCGCAAGTCCACTTGTTCAGCAGTAAGCGCAGGCTTAAGATCGATGTGCAAAGCCACTTGTTCTCCCTGCTGCAGAGCATCCCCGGCGACCCGGCTGAGGGTCAGGATAATGGGACCGGAGACACCGAAATGGGTAAAGAGCATTTCACCGAATTCACTGGCTAGCTTCCTCCCGCCACACCACAGCGATGCCTCTACGTTGCGCAAGGAAAGCCCCTGCAGCTCAGACACCCAGGTTTCCGCCGTCCGCAAGGGTACCAGAGACGGACGAGGAGTGACGACCTGGTGACCCAGTTCCCGGGCAAACCGGTAGCCATCTCCGGTTGAGCCTGTCCCGGGATAGGATGCGCCCCCAGTGCAAACGATGACCGCGGCTGCCGCTTTCCGACCGCGCGCAGTGTGCACGCCGCAAATTTTCCCTTCATGGGTGAGCACCTGTTCGACCGGACACTTTAACTCTATCTGCACGCCCGATTGCCGCAAGAATTGTTCCATAGCTTTAACCACAACTTCCGCGTCGTCGGACACTGGAAAGACCCTGCCGCCACGCTCTGCCTTGGTAGCGACACCGTGCTCGGCAAAAAACCGCCGCAATTCGACATTGTCAAACTCACGCAGAACACTGTGCAAAAAACGGCCGTTGCCAGGATAATGCTTGATCAAATCGATCGCTTCATTGGTCAAATTGCAACGGCCTTTGCCGGAAATGGCGATCTTTTTGCCCAAACGCTCCATTTTCTCCAGCAAGAGCACGTGCGCGCCCTGCCTGGCGGCTTGCCCTGCAGCCATCATTCCCGCCGCTCCGCCACCGACCACGATGATTTGCGCTGAATCCATACCTGCATCCTTTCTGCCAAGCTTGGCCCGCCGCCCGTCAGGCATGGCATGGGCTGGCTCGCTTTGAATTTATACGCCAAATAGTTTACACTAAAAAGGAAGTGACCCGACCGTTCCCGGAGGTTGCTTCTATACTAGCATGTCTCCGCCCCATTGCCACTGTCCGGGCTGCCCGGAGGTTGCTTCTACACTAGCACGTCT
>Ga0334722_10007619_pt1 | contig 10463 bp, 11 predicted proteins | sample C3_bottom_MG_FD_207210 | JGI IMG/M metagenome (GOLD analysis project Ga0334722, IMG submission 207210) | Sediment microbial communities from Yellowstone Lake, YNP, Wyoming, USA - C3_bottom | ecosystem: Environmental > Aquatic > Freshwater > Lake > Sediment | place: USA: Wyoming | collected... | reverse complement strand
AAAGATTATGGCTATAAGGAGAACAAATGAGACGAATATCTTTGGCAGCGACTATTTTGTAACGACTGGCCTTGCTGTCGATTATTTCCAGAGACTGACAGGTAAGATAACGGCAAGGATAAATGCTTCATACGGAAGGGATAGTTTCCGGGGTGAATTCGCAAGGAGGGATGATACATGGACTGGGGGGATAGGCCTGATCTATGATATAAGAAAATGGTTGATTACAGAGGCAGGATACCTTTATACTAATAGAAATTCCACATTTGATGAGTTTGATTATAAAAATAATAGATTCTTTCTCAGGGTCACGGCGACTTTATAGTATCCCGGCAAGTATCTCTTATTTTTTTCTTTTTTTGATCTTTGGAGGATTATTTTTCATCCCAACGCCATTATCTGGTCAGGATTACATCGTTGGTGAAAGAGATGTATTGAGGATAACCGTCTATGATAATCCTGACCTCACGACAGTTGCTCGGGTAAGCGGTGAAGGGACTATCCTCTTCCCCCTCATCGGAGAGGTTAAGGTAGCAGGTCTGACGATTCCTCAAATAGCAAAGAAGATCGGAGACCTACTTGCAGATGGCTATATAGTCAATCCCCAGGTAATAGTCTTTATAGAGGAATTCAGGAGTAAGAAGGTTACGATTATAGGCGAGGTCTTAAAGCCTGGTCTTTATGAACTTCCTGGACAGACAACCCTCCTCGAACTTTTATCAAAGGCAGGCGGTCTTTCCAAGGATTCAGGCGATAAGGCCATAGTAAAGAGGAAGTCCTCTCAGGGAGAGCAGACCATTACAGTAAACCTCAGACAGCTCATCGAAAAAGGAGATACAAGTATAGATGTTATATTACAGGATGGGGATAGCATCTATATACCAAAGGCAGGATTCTTTTATGTAACAGGAGAGGTTAAGAAGCCCGATGCCTATAAATTCGAGGAAGGGACTACGGTCATTAAGGCAATAACAATGGCAGGTGGTTTTACTGATAAGGCTGCTACAAAGAGGATCAAGATAAAGAGGAAGGAAGAAGGCAGGGAGGTCGTTCTCGAAAGGGTCGGTTTCGATGACCTTATCAGGCCTGATGATGTTATAATTGTACCGGAGAGCTTTTTTTAATGGCTGAAGGACAGGAAGAGATACATTTAAGGGATTACTGGAAGATAATCCTTAAAAGGAGAAACAGTGCCCTGACCTTTTTTTCTGTTATAGTCATTGTTGTGACGATAGGGACGCTCACAACAACGCCTGTTTATAAGGCAACAACTCGTGTTCTAATCGATAGAGAATATAAGAATCTCGCAGAGATTAAGGATGTATACTATGATCCCTATTCTGAAGATTATTACCAGACCCAGTATGAGCTGATAAAGAGCACAGCCGTTGCTTACAGAGTAGTAAAGAATCTTAACCTCGAACAGAATCCTGAATTCAATCCATCTCTGAAGAAAAAGGAGCCAGGCCTTTTCCACAGCCTCTTTACAGGGATAAGACATATCTTCAAACCTGATCACAAGACGGAAAGCAGGGAATCAGTGGATACCGCCCTTGTCCTCGCAAAGAATATACAGGGAGGACTCAAAGTCGAACCTGTAAAAAACAGCAGGATAGTTAATATAAGCTATGAGCACCCCGATCCCAGACTTGCTGCCGCCATTGCTGATGGTATTGCGAATGCCTATGTCGAGCAGGTCCTCGATATAAAGATGGGCACAGCAAGACAGGCTGTTGAATGGATGACAAGAAAGATAGAGGAACAGAAAAAGAAACTCGAAGAGTCACAGCAGGCTCTTCAGGCATATATGAAGGATAAGGATATTGTTGAACTGGAGAATAAGGAGGCCGTCACACCACTGAAATTACAGAATCTCAGTTATCAATTGATCCAGGCAGAGGCAAAGAGGAGGGAGGCAGAGGCACTCTACAACCAGGTCAAGGGCCTTGGCAGTAATGTGGCGGATGCACTCACCGTCCCGGCCATAGCAGGAGATCCTGTAATCCAGTCTCTCAGGACTGAGGAGATAAAGATAGAGAAGGACATAATAGAGATGTCGAAGAAGTTTGGGGAGAAACACCCCCAGATGGTAAGGATGAAGGAAGACCTTAAGGCAGTTAGAGATAAGATCGCCAGTGAGGTGAAAAGGGCAATCCAGGCGATCAGAAACGATTATGAACTTGCAAAGGCAAAAGAGGCAAGCCTCAGACATCAGTTTGCCCAGGGCAAGGGGGAGGCCCTTGCACTCTCAGAAAAGGCCATCCAGTATGGAGTCTTAAAAAGGGAGGTCGAGAGTAATCAGCAGATGTACGAGGCCCTCCTCAAGAGGGTAAAAGAGACAAGCATTATTGAGGAGGTGAGGCCTTTTAATATATCTATCATTGACAGGGCCGAGATCCCAAAATCACCTGTCAGGCCGAGAAGATTATTGAACATATTCCTTTCAATAATAGTGGGAATCTTTGGAGGTATAGGCATCAGCTTCTTCCTCGAATATCTTGACAATACCTTCAAGACCCCTGATGATGTAGAGGAAAGACTCTCTGTCCCACTTCTCGGTGTCATCCCCATAATAAAGGGGCCTGACCTCCAGGATAGGAGGATAGAACTCATATCACATCTCGAACAGAAATCAAATGTGAGCGAGGCCTATCGTGTACTCAGGACATCTATACTCCTTTCGTCTGTAGATCCTATAAAGAGCATAGTTATTACGAGTCCCCTTGAGAATGAAGGGAAGACCACAACCGCTGTGAACCTTGCAATATCCCTGGCGCAGATGGATAAGATGGTCCTCCTCGTCGATGCTGACCTGAGAAAACCCAAGCTTCATATTGTATTTGGTCTTGATAATTCTACAGGTCTCAGCAGCTTCCTGACAAGGCAGGTTATAAAAGAGATAATAAGGGAAAGCGGTATCCCGAACCTGAGCGTCATAACATCAGGACCGATACCGCCAAACTCCTCTGAACTCCTGAGTTCAAAGAGGATGCAGGAGTTCGTAGAACTTGTCACAGAAAAGTTCGATATGATCATCTTTGACGCAGCACCCTTAATAACAGTGACCGATGCATCGATACTATCCACCCTCGTTGATGGCACCGTGATGGTCGTGATGGCTGGTAAGACAACCTTTGATGTAGCCAGAAGGGGTGTCAAGTTGCTAAGGGATATTAATTCAAGGCTCCTCGGTTCTGTCCTCAATGGCCTCGACACAATGAGAGAGGGATACGAGTATCTTTATCCTTATTATTATTCCTACGGAATTGAAAAAAAGGATTGAAATAAGTAGATTCCCTTTACCCATAGAAGCCATTCACGGGTAAGCGAGGTGTATTATTGAGAAATACACACCGCATAATGATCCTTTCCCTATTTTTGTCACCCATCTTCTTCGGTACTGTCGAGGTATGGTCAATCTCTATCATAGAACTCCTTATACTCGTTACCCTTTTTATCTGGCTAAAGAGAGTATCACGCCGTTATCCTGATAAGGAAATAATCATTCCTGACATGCCCTTCCGGATTCCTTTGCTTATACTCATCTTACTGGGATTATTTCAGATCATGCCAATACCGATGCCATTGATAAAGATACTATCTCCTGGTGCCTATGAGATATACATTGCTAATAACCTGTATGGAGATACCACATTCAGAACCATCTCAATCTATCCCCACGGGAGCCTGATAGAGTTGATAAGGTTGATCACTTGTATCACAGCCTTTTTTCTCACGATCCAGCTCTTCTCGAAGGAGAGGGAACTCCTCGGCATCGTGAAGGTCATGATGGTTATAGGGACACTGATCGCCCTGATAGGGATATTCCAGATGATCTTCAATAATGGAAGGTTACTATGGATAAGGGAGATGAGTCGTGGTGGTACACCCTTTGGTCCATATGTTAACAGGAACCATTTTGCTGGATTGATGGAGATGCTCATACCGATCTCTACAGGGATGCTCATAACATACTCGCCGCATCTTTCCCTTAGAAACGGCCTGAGAAATGGCATCTCAGAGTTTATGAGGCAAGAGAGGGCCAATATCTTTATCCTTTCCTTCACCTCTGTTTTATTAATGATGACGGCCCTCTTCCTCAGTCTTTCGAGAGGAGGCATAACAGGTCTTTGTACAGGAATGCTCTTTTTCGGGGTCCTGCTTATCCTGAGGAGATCCACAAGGAAAAAGGGGTTAATAATAATAGCAATCTTTGCAACCATCCTCTTTACTGTGGGCTGGTTCGGCTGGGATAGGATTATAGAGAGATTCGAAAGGTTGAAAGGCACCGATGTATCATCGGAGATGAGATTTCATAACTGGAAGGACTCTCTCAGGATAGTAAAAGACTTTCCTCTCACAGGCACAGGCATCGGGACATATGAACATATCTATCCAAAATATAAGACCATTACCACCCAGGAGAAGTGGGAACATGCCCATAATGATTTTATCGAGGTTGCCGTTGAGATGGGAATAGCAGGTATGCTACCTGTCCTTTATCTAATCGTCAGCTTTTACAGGGTCATGATTACAGGTATTATGAAGAGAAGACTCCTTGAGGCAAGACTCCTTGGTATAGGAGCCCTTGCAGGAATAACAGGGCTATTGATACACAGCAGCACGGACTTCAACCTTCATATAGGGGCAAATGCCCTATATTTCTCTGTCCTTTCTGCCATAGCTATTATAGCCATAAGGATAAAGCCATCAGAAGAAAAAGGTACGATGCTCGAGAAAAAAGGAATATCGAGGAGTTTCTGCCTGACCATTTATGCACTTATAACCTTGCTCTCTATCGTGATATTAATGACAATGATTGCAGAGATCTACAATGCCGCTATCTCAGGCCCCCTGAGGGACGAGAGAGAAGGTCTGCTCAAAAAGAAAGATATACTCACTACCACAATGAAATTGAGCCCCCTCGACGGGAGGTTGCCTTTTGCGAGGGGAAATATATCTGCAGCCCTTGGAATGGATGACAAGGCCCTCATGGATTATATAAGGGCGGTGAAGCTCGATCCCCTGAATGGCGAATATCTGCAGCTACTCGGTCTCGCCTTTGATAGGAGGGGAGAAAGGAGGCTTGCTGAAAGGTCATTTGCACTCAGCATTCTGTATGACCCAACCTCGGCATGGCTCAGGAAGAATCATAGCATCTGGCTTATCTCAAGGGGAAGGAGGGACGAGGCCCTCTCAGAGATGAGCAGGGCGATCGCCCTCGATCCATCTAATACAAGACTCTATTTAACAGGCCTCATAGTTTCGGGATTCTCCCTGGAGGATATAAGGGCCGTAATCCCTGAAAACTCCCTTTCCCTGCTCCTTTACGGAAGATTCAGGGAGGAGAGGGGAGAGATTGATGAGGCCCTCGATGCATATATGAATGCCCTTTCCACTATGAAAAAAGAGGGGATTATCATGACAGAGGTATATCTCAGGCTCGGAGGCATATATGAAAAAAGGGGAATGCTCAAAGAGGCCCTTTCTGTATATAAAGAAGCCATAACTCAGAGACCTGATGATTATAGTCTGAGGCTCCGTCTTGGGGCGATTTACGAGAAACTTGACATCCCCTACAGGGCTATAGAGGAGTATGAAAAGGCCCTCGTACTGAATCCATCAAACAGGCAACTCCAGATAAGATTAAGGAGGCTCAGGGGTGAAGAACGATGACAAATATGCTAAAATCTTAAAAGAGAGGAGGTGTAATCATGAAAAAGGATTACAAAAAACCGTCCATCAAGAAGGTCGAATTGAAACCTGATGAGGCCGTTCTTGCAGGATGTAAACAGAAGAAAATTTGTAAGAAAGGTTCAAAAAACCCTGGTTCATAAGCAGTGAGAATAAATATCGGAGGCATTAGCCTGTTACTATCTGAGAAGAATGCAAAGGTTACGGATCCCTGCTACCAGAAGTTTCTATCTTCGAGGCATAGCAACCACTGTCTTAGATTTAGACTATCCAGCACTAACTATCCAGAGAGGCATTACAGCCATCGCTTTGATTCACCAGGGCTCTGGTCTATAATGTTCAACAATAACAGGGATTTCTGTATTGAACTCAGGGGCCAGAAGGGTATGCCTGTTGCCTGTATCGAGGTCCTCCTCGACAGGGGTAAAGGGACTATCTATCAGTGCACAGGGAAAGATAGTTTGGGTCTTCCTCCCCTGCCCTTTCGTTATCCTGTCGATGAGGTGATATTCATGAATATATTATCCCTTTACAATGGCCTTCTCCTCCATTCATGCGGTATCGACGACAATGGAAGGGGTTACATCTTTTCAGGCTTTTCAGGTTCTGGAAAGAGTACTTTGGCAAAACAATGGTCAGGGGAGTCAGGAGTCAGGCTCCTCAATGATGACAGGGTGATTGTCAGAGAGATTAAGGGTTCCTTTTATGCCTTTGGCACTCCATGGCATGGAGAGATAGCTCTATGCGACCCTGGTAAGGTAAGGCTCGTAGCTATCTTCTTCATAAAACACGGGAGAGATAACTCCGTAAAACCCCTTTCCCTTTCAGAGGCAGTATCGGGTATTATAGCAAGGTCATTCTCTCCCCTCTGGGATAAGGATGGTATGGCACGAACCCTTGAAGTGGCAGAGAGGCTCGCAAGAAAGATTCCATGCTATGAATTGAGTTTCTATCCTGACAGAGGTGTGATAGACTATATTAGAGGTATTGAGATATGATCTATCATAAAGACGACTCTTTCGTGGCAAGGAGACTCGACGAAGAACTCATACTCATCCCTGTGAGGAATAAGATCAGTGATATGAATTATATCTATATCCTGAATGAGGTTGGGGCGAGGATCTGGGAGCTTATAGATGGTCTCAGGGATGCGAAAGATATAGTAAGGATAATTCAGGAAGAATATGAACCTGTAGAAGATCTCGAGGCAGATCTATTGGAGTTTATTGCCGACCTCGAGAAGATCGGTGCTATAAGACCCTCTGCATAAGGATATGGACTGCCTTCACGGCATAGATGAGATAAGATATTCTGACTGGAGGGATTCCCTCTATACAAGGGCACTCTCAAGGAGGATACCCTTGAGCGGTGGGATTGAGCTTACCTTCCGGTGCAATAATAATTGCGTCCACTGCTACTGTAATCTCCCTGCCTCTGATCGTAATGAGATGGTCAGGGAGATGGATACAGAGACCATTAAGAAGACTATAGATTCTATTGTTGAAGAGGGCTGTCTCTGGCTCTTCATTACCGGCGGGGAACCCCTCTTGAGAAGGGATTTCAATGATATATGGGTCTATGCAAAGAAGAAGGGTCTATTCCTTACCCTCTTCACAAATGGCACATTGATTGATGAAGAGATTGCTGACCTCCTTCATGAATGGAGACCCTTCTCTGTAGAGATAACCCTCTATGGAGCCACAGAAAAGACCTATGAGTCTATAACGAGGCAGCCCGGCTCATTCAGACGATGTATCAAGGGAATCGAGAGGCTCATAGAAAGGGGGATATTCCTTAAGCTCAAGACGATGGCAATGAAAGAGAACTTCTCAGAGATTGGCCATATGAAGGAGATGGCGGAAAGATGGGGGGTAAGCTTCAGGTTCGACCCTTTAATTAATAGCAGGCTTAATATGGACAGATCCCCCCTCTCACAGAGGCTGAGGCCTGAAGATGTCGTAGTCCTCGATATGATAGATGAGGAGAGGAGAGATGCCTGGAAGGACCTTTGTATGAGGGCAGAGGAGATAAAGGGGTCTGAACTACTCTATGATTGCGGGGCAGGGGCAAATTCCTTTCATATAGACCCTTACGGTAATCTCTATATCTGCATAATGGCGAGGAAGGAAGGTTATAACCTTAGAAAAGGTAGTTTTAAGGACGGATGGAATAATCTTATAGCATCCCTGAAGGAAAAAAGGGCAAGCCCTGAGAATAAGTGCAGAACCTGTAATCTCTATCACATATGCGGGAATTGCCCGGGCTGGTCCCAGTCCGAAATTGGAGTTGATGAAGGTCCTGTTGATTATCTGTGCGAGGTAGCGAGAAGGAGGGCAGAGGCCTTTATCGATATGGATTTCCAGAATAAGGAGGTAAAAGGATGAAGAAACCTTACAAAAAACCCGAGGTCAAGAAGGTCGAATTGAGGCCCGAGGAGGCAGTCCTGGCCTGTGGAAAATGTCCAGGGAAGTCTCAGAGCCCGTCTATGTGCAATTTAAGAGGATCGATTCAAACCAGCTAATCCTGACAGCTGACCTAAGCCCTGAGACCTTTTGATGTTGAATTAATTATGTATCCTGACAAACAGCATCTGATTAGAGAGGGTATCAATCTCAGGATACCTGTGAGGGGTTCTTCTATGTTTCCTCTCCTGAGTAACGGTGACACGGTCATAGTTAGTTCACCTGAGGGATTGAAAAGAGGCGATATAATCATCTTCAAAAAAAGTGAAGACCTTATCTGCCACAGGATAGTGAGTATCTTTTGCTCAGAAGGCAGGATGCATTACATCACAAAGGGAGATGCCATGACAGTTCCTGACAGGCCTGTAATGTCTGATGATATCATCGGCAAGGTCATAGCCATCGAGAGAAAAAGGATAAGCCTTCCGAGAAGGGTCTTCCTTCTCCTGGACCCGATCTTAAGACCCAGGCTACTGAAGGTCTTCATCATCTCATTCGCAGTGAGTCTGAAGGGCATTATGTCGTCAAGGTTTAAGGCCTGAGAAAAGACCTTAAGCCTGTTGCCGTCAGCTTCGAGCCTATCAAAAAATCCCTGATTTTTGATAATATTTATACATGGAGATGCGGGATAGACTTATAGCCCTGATTAAAGAACGTTCCTTCATGAAGAGTGATGAGCCTGTCTTCAGGCTCTCCTCAGGCAAGATGTCCAACTTCTATTTTGACCTCAAAAAGACGACCTACTCGCCTGAAGGACTATATCTTGTGGGGAATCTTGTCTTTGACAGGATAAAGGAACTCGGCCTCTGCCCGAAAGGGATAGGGGGGCTCACCCTGGGCGCTGACCCGATTGCATTAGCCACCTCCTATACATCCTATCTCAGGGGTGAGCCTATCGAGGCCATGGTGATAAGAAAAGAACCAAAGGCTCATGGAACAGGCAGCCAGGTAGAAGGATATATAAGGCCTGGTGATGAAGTAGTAATCATTGATGATGTTATAACAACAGGTGCCTCCACTATCAAGGCGATTGAGGCCGCCAGGACCTCTGGATTAAAGGTGATAGGCGTTATAGTGATACTTGACAGATGTGAATGCGAGGGAAGGCAGAACATCGAAAGATTGGGTCTTCCAGTATATCCTATCCTGACTATAAGCGACTTTATTAAGGAGTAAGGCCATCGCATCTCTTATCATCGATGGATATAACCTCATTGGTATCTATCACAGGGACCTCGATGCCGAGAGGAATCGTCTCATCGAGAAACTCATAAGATACAGGGAGATAAAAGGGCACAGGATCGTCGTTGTCTTTGATGGATGGAAGTCAGGAGGGGTCAGAGAAGAGGTACTCATTAAGGGTGGTATTAAGATTATCTATTCGAGGCTTGGTGAGAAGGCAGATTCTGTCATAAAGAGAATCGTATCAACCGAGAGGGAGGAGTGGATCGTGATTACCTCGGACAGGGATATAGCATCAGAGGCCTGGAGATGCGGTTCAATCCCTGTGCCATCTGATATATTCTATGAGAGATTAATAGCATCAGCGGGTAAGGCATCTCAGGATAGAGAGAAAGGGATTGAATTGGAAGAAAATCAAGGGTTCCCATTCGAGGGTAAAAGTGAAGATTTCTTTCCTTCAACTATTCGAAGGGGAAATCCTCACAGGCCTTCAAAGAAAGAGAAGGCCATAAGGAGGGCCCTGAACAAGCTGTGACGAGACCTTCAGACAGGGTAACGATCATATTCACCTTCATACTAATCCTCCTTGTTATCTTCAACTATAGAAAAATCCCTGACTCAGGCATTCTTATCGTCCTTTATGCCTCTATCATCTTCTTTCAGATTGTCCTGACATGGATAAGGAGGCTCAACCCCTTTCTCACCATAAGCCATGACATAATATTCCCAGTCATGAGTGTGCTTATAATCTTTGACAGCCTCGAAAGGATCGTCCATAACATAAATCCTCACGATATAGACTATATCCTCATAAGATTAGACTATTATATCTTTGATGCCTATCCTGGTCTTATCATCGAGAGGATAGAAACCCCCTTTCTGACAGAGATACTCCAGTGCGCCTATACATCCTATTACATCCTTCCAATAGCCCTTGGTATACTTTTATGGATTAAGGGAGAGAGGGAGGAATTCAACAGGACGGTCTTTCTGATACTTCTCTGTTTTTATCTCTCTTATGCGGGGTATATCCTGTTTCCAGCCCTCGGACCGAGATATTCGATGAATCACCTCTATTCAGGGGAACTCAGGGGATTATTTTTCTTCGATAAGATACAGTCAGCA
>Ga0334722_10007618_pt1 | contig 10463 bp, 12 predicted proteins | sample C3_bottom_MG_FD_207210 | JGI IMG/M metagenome (GOLD analysis project Ga0334722, IMG submission 207210) | Sediment microbial communities from Yellowstone Lake, YNP, Wyoming, USA - C3_bottom | ecosystem: Environmental > Aquatic > Freshwater > Lake > Sediment | place: USA: Wyoming | collected... | reverse complement strand
TATAAAAGACTGCATCATCCTGTGTATCATGCCGCTTGTGATCCTGCAAATCATGTTCCTATTTGAAGTCTAAAGATTTTTTGCGCATGTTAGGTTTTTGCTAAGATACGAAAGATAGGCTCACGCCAGATCATTACAAAACTTTCACAAGAATTAACTAAGAGAAAAACATGTTTTTGTTTTATTCAAAAAAAGAAGAAATAAAAAATAATGATTACGATTTAGTCGTACACATCAGAAAAGATGTTAACAGCAAGAACGAACTCTTTGAGATGTTTTCTTCTAAACTAGAATTTCCCACATATTTTGGCAAAAATTGGGATGCATTTTATGATTGCTTGTGCGATTTAGAACATCTTCATAAAGAAAAAATTCTGATATTGCACGAAGACCTTCCGTTTAAAGAATCAGAAGAAGAAAGAAAAATTTATACCGACTTGCTTTTCGATGTTGAATCTTGTTTCTCTTCAGACCCAAACCATAAAGTCGACATAGCTTTTCCGATGGCGCAAAAAAACAATATTATAAATCGGCAGACATAAAATTAGAGACTGTCCATAAACCTAAAAATTTAGTACACTGTTTGGCTCGTATTTTAAGTGAGGTTGCATATGAGTGCAGGTCAGATGTCATGTTGTTAAAGCCATAATATATGAATTAATATTGATTCTTAACGCCTTAGCATAGCTTGAAAGCTTTGGCAAGTCTGCCTTCTGTTTGCCTGAAGGTTGTAAATAGGCTTGAAGAGCCTTGATAGCAATTTCATCGCTCAAATATCTAAATGAGTCGACAACGGTCCTCTCACGATCAAAGATTTTTACCTTGTACTTCCCCATCTTTACGGTTGTTAGCCCGAGGCTCATATTCCTCATTCGAACGATTCGGGTATGGGGGCGCTTCGGACTCTTATCGGTGTTGGGAATGGCAATCCAATACTCCCTCATGATCTGATCGATCAGGTTGTAATAACAAAGCGCTGAGACCAGACAAATGACTCCCCTAGAGATACTCGAAGCGGTGAGCACAAGCTCTTCAAAATCAAGGTTTACTCCGCTAGAAGCCTCGGCTACCCGGTACAGCCCGCGTCCGATCCTTTCGATCACCCTTTTCTGACAAAAATGTGCCAGCATACGAGAAGGAATCCCCCTAGAACGGGCCTCGCTTGCCTTGAAAATAGGCTCTTTAAGGAGCGGATCGAGAAGGTGTTGATACTTAGATTGCTTCATATTTCTATATGTAACATAGGTACTCACTAAAAGTCAATGAGTGCTTATATTACATATAATAAACAAGCCGAAGATTACTCCGTCTGATTTTCTTTAGGGGCCCTTAAAGTCAAAGGCTTGGGGATAGGGAAAGGAAGAAACTCCGTCCCAAAGTAGCTTCTCAGTTTGCTATTTCGCGGGTCGATGTACCGTAAAAATAAAGAGGGTTCGTCATTGATATTTTGTTTTAAACAGCGGACCAAAAACAGTTTTTGAAAATTCACTTTGATCGGTTTGAATGCCCGGGAATCGGACGACATGAATCTATCTCAATAAAGATTTTCGATGAGATTTGAGATGCTTTTTTTTGCAGATTTTTGAAATGGGGGAGGAGGCATACCCAGAGGGTAGACGACGAACCGAATTCAAAAATGTGCCAAAAAGCGTTCAAAGATCGCGAAATCAGATTTATTGAGATAGGTTCATATAATTTCGACTCTAAAGAATTGGATAATGGATATGAGAAAGCAACCTCCTAATTTAAAGAAAATGCCTGAAACCGGAATCGAACCGATGACCTTCGCATTACGAATGCGTCCATACTCAACATATCACCCCATCTTGCGATATCTAACGATTAGAGAGCCAGCTTGATAAGCTCAAGCAATCTGTTATAAGATCGGGCTATATATTGCCAGATATTGTCCCTCATTGCAACTTTTTTGCAACTGCCAAGAGATTCTTGCAATTCGGCGGCAGAGAGAGTATCCTAGACCCCTTAAAGAGGTGATTATGAATCTAGAATCGCAAGACAAATCTATTGATCCTGCAACCGGCAAACTAGTCGTTTTTGAAGACAAACAGATTCGCCGGGTGTTCCATAACGGGGAGTGGTACTTCTCGATCATAGACATTGTGGAAGTGTTAACAGGGAGCCCAAATCCAAGAAGATATTGGTCCAATCTAAAGATACAACTGTCTAAAAAAGAAGGCTTTAATGAGTTGTACTCAAAAACGGTACAACTGAAATTCGAGTCGAGTGATGGGAAAAAGTACCGAACCGATGCCGCGAACACTGAAACCCTATTGCGAATCATCCAATCCATCCCTTCCCCTAAAGCCGAACCTTTCAAACGTTGGCTGGCCAAGGTGGGCTATGAACGAATCCAGGAAATTGAGAACCCAGAGCTCGCAACTCAGCGAACCCGCGCGCTATACAAAGCTAAGGGATATCCCGAAGACTGGATTGAAAAGCGGATGCGCGGCATTGCCATCCGAGAAGAACTGACCACCGAGTGGGAAAATAGAGGAATTGAGCAAGAGAGGGATTATGCAATTCTAACAGCCGAAATTTCCAAGGCCACATTTGGAATGACCCCATCAGATTATAAGAAGCACAAGGGGCTGAAACAGGAAAATCTTAGAGACCACATGACTGATCTCGAACTTATTTTTTCCATGCTCGGCGAAGCTTCTACAAAAGAGATCGCAGTGAACCAAAACGCTCAAGGATTCGCAGAAAATAAAGCGGCGGCTCAGTCTGGAGGAAGAATTGCCGGCGATGCCCGAAAGCAGCTCGAAAAAGAGAGCGGAAAGCCTGTCATTTCAAAGGCAAACTATCTAGGGCTGACCGCCCCCATTCCCACCAAGCCCATAGAAATTGACACGAAGGAAGAAAATGAGTGAAGAGAGGATGCGAGCGCTTGTGCAAAAGCACATTGATATGGAAACGAACGTCGATGTGGAAGGCACTTTAGAAACACTGGTAGAGCACCCAGTCTATGAATTTTACCCTCTACGATTAAAACTTGTTGGGAAAGAAAACATCCGACGGTTTTACCGAGAACATTTTGACACCTTTTTCCCGAAGCTTCAATCGAATGAACAAATCAACGCGTGGTGGGGCCCCCACTCTGCTTGTTTGGAATATGATCTGTATTTTAAACCTCCCCTAGACCCGAAGAGAGCTTATCGAATCGCAATCGTCCTGACAGAAAAGGATGGTTTACTCCTCGGAGAAAGGTTTTTTGCTGAAGAAGAATTGGTTCGATTGATGGCAGGGAAAATGTTCAATCATTTAATCAAAATCTCATGAGAAAATCGAAGCTTTCCTTAGTAAAAAAAAATTTGAAGCTTTAGCTCCGTTGTTTATCCCCATAAAGCCTCCTAAACATCCTCACCCGTACGTTGCATCCGGTTTTTTTATAACTGACTTATAATCAGAACGTTACTTTCTTGATTGAATTACAAGCGATTTTTATGTAAAATATTAAGGAAAAATCAAGGTAATTATGGCTAGTTCAGCAATAAATTTTTCAGATGTTATGCATGGCTATTTTACTGGCATTCCAGAACCAGTTAAAGAAGCAAGGCCAGGTTTGTTTACGCTCACCTCGCTTTTGAACTTCCATTTGAAAAAATATGCTTTCTCTACTCTCCACGCAAATGCAAATGATACACCCCCATTAGATCGTTTATCTCTGGTGTCGAGATTGGTAGATGCAAAAGCTGGATATTGTTTTCATCACAATGTAGCGTTTTTTGAAGCCATGAGAGCCATGAATTTTGAAAACATGTTCTTTGTAGCGGGAACCTTTCCCGGGAACGATCTTCCTACTCATATTGCGATTGTATGGAAAAAACAAGATGATGATTGGTATTTGGTCGATCCAGGCGCAGGATATGGAATTTCATACCCAATTCCTTTCGATTCATCCAGAAAAAATCCTGGTCCTTACCGGATTAGAAAAAATAATGATGCATACGTTGTGGAAAAACGTTCTCCGAAGACAAATGAATACGAGAAGATTTATGAATTTGGAATCCAACCACTTTCACTCGATAGTGACATTTTCCAAAAAGCTGTCCAGATTTTAACTACGCCAAAGCATATTTTCTATAACAATTTTTGGCATTTTGGAATGGATAGAAACAATCGAGTATGGAATGTGATCCTAACTGTAAATGATCAAGGGACAATCGAAACTGAATTATTGTTAATCGATGGGAAAAAACAAGTAGCTCCTTCCCCACTCGCGTTTACTGCATCCAGAACAAACGGCATCTTTCGGACTATACTAAATGGAAATAGCTTCATAAACAAACATCTTCATGAAGCGGTTGTTGATAAATTCAAGAGTGTCTAGCTCGGCCAGTTTTCGCATTCCCATCATAGGCAAAGGTAAATCCATAGACTCGATCGGAGAGGGGGGGCTCACGCGCGCATTAAGATGCACGAAACTATTGAGTTTTTCGCCCGATTTCCCTGCTAAGCCCCTTCATTTCATTCAAAAAGGCTCGTTCCCTTTTTCGTTCATTTTTGGCCCTTAAAGTCATCCTTCCATGCTTCTCACGTCTAAAAAAGACCCCGCCGTGCATCCGGCAGCGCCCATTTTTCATACCAGGCTGAGTACACGGAGCTCCGCCTTTTGTCCTACACTTAGCCCCGCAAAGCTTTACTCCGAGGATTGGCATTTGTTCCCTACATTTGGTAGCACAGTTTGCATTAAGGCGTTCCCTTGCCCGTTATAGCTGTAGTTCACGACGATGTTTTGCGTCGCTCCCGTTTGTTTCTTGACGAGCATCTGCATAGCCTCGCTGCTGAAGCGAAGTAGGTTCAGCCCAATCTTTTGATCATCGGAGCAGCTTTCGGAAAGCTTCTTCATCCCCAACAAGTGACCAACGACTATTTGAGAGGCGAATAGGGTCTCTAAAGAATCCATCGGTTTAATGGACCTAATGAGAGAAACAACCCCATCCAATTCCGCTTTTGAAAACGAATGCTTATCATAGTTGTCCTGCCCATAGATGGCCCTTGCAGCCTCCACGACCAACGCTTTTGCGACCTTATCCGATTCGACATGGAATGCCTCCATAATCGGAGCGATTGCCTTCGGAGCCTGTATTAGAGCCGGGGGATGGGCCTCTTTCTGATCCTTAGCCATGCCATCATACCCAGTAGTAACCAAACTCTCTGGATTTTTTCTCTTTCTAGCTGACATATCTCCTCTTATGTTCTGTTTTGAGAAACATGCGAAACAATCCAGATATTGCTCGCTCTTTCTCTATGCAAAATCTGTTTCGCAATCTCTTTAAATCCATGCGAAACGTCTTCGTAACACGCGAAACAAATGTTACGCAAGATTCGCATCCAGAGGCGGGGCGTGAAACAGCTTTCTCATAGATAGTTTCGCATGTCTCGCTCGTTTCGCAAAAGACAATGAATGAGAGAGTTTCTTTCATCTTTCATCCTCCAAAACGCGCTCAGTAAAGAGATAGCACCGAATCGTCGATTTCATCCCCGGAATACGGATAGGGTGCGTCTTATCTCTTTGAGAATAGGGTTTAATCAATCCTTCTCTGATGCATACCTCCGCTACATGAGACGGGTCAAATCCCGAGGAAATGTCAGATTTAAAGGTGGCAGGGAAGACAAAAAACTCGGTTTCTTCCATTTCAATTTTTTTGAATCCGCAACGATTGACCGTTTTATCGCCCTGCTCTCCCCAATTCGAGAAACGACTGGAACCATGTAGAGCGAAAAATCGTTTCACCTGGGCAACGATATCGAGTTCCTCTTTCGACCCTGACCCGCCACGAGCATCGAGCCAGACTTTAAAACAGACTGTCGCAGCATCTGTGGCTGCTCCTTCGGGCCACCCAGTGATTCCGAATGAGCTAGCAAGCTCTCCTGCAGCGGCAACTAATCCAAAACGGGTTGCAGCCCTAAAAATTTGTCCGTCGGCATTGGCTACAACGAATTTTTGCACAAATCGTTGGATTCGCTCTTTGATAAACAGTACGGACTCTGATCTTTTCTCCTGAAACCTTCTTAAAAACTCACGGATCGCTGTGCCATAATAGGCAGAACAAGAGTTTTTGAGCAGATCGGCAAACTCCTTCCCCGACTCCATACCATGGAGATTTTCAAAAAAGCCATGCACACCCGTCTCAGAGGGGATGTCAAGAATCCGAACCTCTTGACCTGCACGAGACTTTCGACCAGCCTCGAGCATGTGGGATGGAAGAGACACCTCCCCATTTGAAAGAAACAAGAGACGCCAAAAACTTCTCTTGCGAAGATAGCCGCGACATTCTGCACGCCCCTTTCCCATACCATTGCTCAATGAATATGCCGTGGTCCCAACTGTTGCAGGATCGCTCAGAGAAATCTCATCTAAAACAAGTAAGCCATCATTGAAGGTCGAGGCAGTAGCTTCGATCGCATTTGCAGTGGATCGCCACGATTGAACCAAAGAGGGAGGTCCCCAAACACTATTTCCCACAAATGAGCCGGTGGATTTGCCTCTCGATGATTTACCACGCCAATGGAACCCACCGTTCTCAATTTCGCACCAATGAAGAAGCGGTGGCCCAAAGGCAATGCTAATCGAGAACAGCAACCTAGAATTCCCCATTGCTTTGAGTGCAAGATGAGATCGCCAATCCTCTAACGATCCTTTGGTATGAAAATCAGGCAGAATAGGAGAGTCTGACTGTAACCGAATCTCTTCTTTTTGATGGCTGCCGATTATCTCCTTGGGGAAGACAAAGAGCTCTTCATGCCACCCTAGTTTTGAAACGCATCGAACCCTTGCCTCTGGTTTGCAAGCTTGCAAATATCTGGAAAGGAGATTTCTGGCTTTTGTGCTTGAAGCAATATTCAGGCCCGAATCCATCAAAAATTCACGATATTCAATCCCCGATCCCGCCAAAAGGCGCATGGGCATCGGCCAATCGTGAATATGGCCATCCACATCAGAAAATTTTAGGAGTTTGCCATGATTTTGATTGTTTTCGTCTCTAGTACAAGCAACGATCTCGAGCCGAGAACAAATAAAAATCGGAAGAGGGTCTTCTTCACCATCTCCCTCTTTCTGGTACACAAGATTCCCCGCCTTGTCGAATTTAAAGCCAGCGGGAAGAGGATCACTTGATTCCATTTCATCAAACAGCGTTGCTTTATTGCGCCGTTGTTCAATTTCCTCTTGCAGACTCTTGAGTTGAGCCTTCTTTTCCTCCAGTTTCTTCCGAAATTCCGTAACTCCCTGATCATCCTGTTGCAGCTCGCGAACTTTTACTTCCTTTTCAAGAGCCGCCGTTTCTAAGATCAAATCTCTCACGCCGAATTGTAACTGATTTTCCTTGCTATCAACGATTTGACGTTCATCAGCAACGAGCTTTTGGTTCTGTGTCATTGAAAAGTATGGATCAAAATGATCGTGTAGAGAAGCTTTGATTTTCTTAGAAGCCAATAGCGCTTTAAGCGGGGTCTCGTTGGCAATCGGGACCGAATAGAAATACGTTTCAAATTGATGGCCGCCTAAAGCCTTGAGGTCCTTTTTTATCGGTCGAGTGCTTGCGCCCTTTGCTAAAACAATTTTAATGGCATTGCACGGAGCCGATTTTTCCTCGTGGGAAATGGTATCGTTGGGTAAACTTGCTGTCATCGTTATTATCCCTTTGCGTCGCCGATCTAGTCCATCTGCGACTGCACTTGCTTTCGGGGGCTTCTTATTTAGAGAAGCCCTCATCATTCGTTGCTTGGTTCATCTCCTTAACTACTCGGAAAAACTCCGCTTCGTCAATCAGCAAACGCCTCCCGACTTTGACAAATGCCTTAGTGAATCCTCGTTGCCTTGCAAAAAAGGCTAAATGACGCAATCCACCAATGGGAGGCCATGGATGAAATTTTGGCCAGTCCACTAATGGAATGAGTCTTGTTTCAGATTTGCTGGAATTCGTTGGCTCATGGCTGTCCGGGCTATCTTGAGCAGGAACTGCGGCGATTAAAGATTTTTTCATTTTTTTCTCCTACGATGTATGCTCGTACGGTGTTCTACGAACATTTGCTTTATGTTACTAAACATAAACGCCGATTTCACTTATTCTCGATTGCCTTTTAGGAAAAAATTCTGCACAAAAGGCAAACGAGTTGGGTCTATTCGCCGCTCGAGCTTTTCCGCCTCATTTAACAACGGAGCAAACTTCTCTTTTTCTGCAGGAGGAAATGTCTCAACACGCATACCTTTCAAGCCCCAACGAATGTGTATGTACTTGAGTTCAGCGATTTTCATGTCCTTCCTTGTCTGAGCAGGAATCTCAAGCATTCTCGGATGGCTATAGATGCGCAACAAGCGATCCAAACACCAGCGCCTGACAAAAATTTTGGTGAAATTGGACGCTTCGGCGATGTACATTTCCAAAATAGGATTCGACAACATGCTTTGAATCATTTCACCCTCTGTGTAGCCTTCTATTTTCTCAAGGCCAATTGAATCAATGGCGAGGGAAGAAATCGTTTTGGCTACTTCCTTGAGCAGAGAAAAGCGAAGCGCTGCTCCCTGTTTAATCGAGGCGAGGGGCGCAGGAGAATAATCGATGGGTTTATTCCCTACTATCAGTGGCTCAACTGCACGACGAATGCTTTTCAGTTCTGCATCGCATGATGTCTGACCCGACCCAAAACGCTTCATCAAGTCATGACGGCATAAATCCGAGATTGAAATGATCTGTTCACGACTCAAAATGAATTGTGCGATTGTTTGATCCCTCGTAATTTTCAAAAGATTTCTCTTTTTTTGCGTTTCTTTGATCTGCTCGATTCCCAGATGCGTTGCCAACGCTTGAGACAAAATCAAATCGTTGGATAATCCTAGAGTGATTGCGTCGATGGGAGGAATAAGAAATGTCTGATTCGCTCCATAACAAGATAAATGAAGATTAGCTGGGAGGTTCAGTAGATCGCCTGAGAGAATCCCTCTCTCCAGAATAGCCAGAGCTTTTTGAAATTCCCGCCCGAGCTGCTTTGGACAATATCCGCTTTCCGTCAGAGGGGCTAAATACGCATTTCGTTCGTCAAGCCCATCAAGCCAAGGAAGCCTTGGAGCTCCCCAGTAACACACATCTTTCGGCCATCGATCGACAAGAATAAAAGCAGCCTCATGAAGCTCCCAAAACCTATGCCGCAATAAAAAATCAATTGGAGGGACAGGATTCATTCACGACTCTCTAAAAATCACTGCATTCATGTCAGAGACCACTTTATCCTTGTGACTATCACTTAGATGCGCGTAGCGCTTCACCATTGCGAGAGTCTTATGTCCCAAAACCTCAGCAATTTCCATAAGAGTTGCTCCATTCATCGCGAGATAACTTGCGCAGCAGTGTCTCAAATCGTGAAAACGGAAATTTTCAATCTGTGCTACTTTAAGAGCAGTCTCCCATGAAAATCTCGGATCGATCGGTTTATTTGGAGAAATGCCGGGGAAGATCAAATCAGTCACTCGATTTCGATTTTCATGGAGCTTGATGATGAGCTGAAGGGCTAAGCCTTTGATAGGAACGCTTCTCCTTTCCCCGTTCTTCGTATCGTGAAGGGTAATTCGTTCCCTCGGCAAATTGATATCATGCCATCGCAGTTTGATGAGCTCTCCGAGACGCATTCCAGTACTAAGAGCCAAGACTACAATAGGATAAAGCAACTTATTAGAAGATTTTTCACATACATCGAGCAATCTTTCCCGTTCCGTATCGGATAAAAACCGGACTCTCCCCCTTGACTCCTTGGGTTTATTCACTTTACTCATTGGATTTTCTTGCAGCCACCCAAATTCTTTGATCGCCATATTGAAAATGTGGCTCAAAGCAGCGAGATACCTTCTCACCGATCCATTAGACCGCGACTTTCCTCTCACAGTGACTTCTTGAAGCAGCCGATCTCGATACTCGGTAATCAGTACGGGCGTAAGATCGGACAGGCGATGGGCCCCCAACTGTTCTTTCCACCAGCGAATTTCAGCCGCTTGCTTCGACGTCGAAATCTTTTCTTTGTGCCCTTTCTCATATCGTTCAATCAACTCTCTCAGAGTATGTTTTCTAGCTTCCGTTGTATGAAGAAATTTCCCATCCTCCATAGCAGTCAAAATTTTATTTCGCTCTTTGACTGCATCGGTTTTTCTTCTGTGCGATTGGAAAACAGGAGGGAACCCCTTTTTCCTAATCTGAAAACAGTATCGAGTGATTCCATTTTTACCCGGACGTTCATAAATCCCATCTCTTGGGCCTTTGCTCATAAGTACCTCCAAAACAAAACGGGAAAGCCTAACAAAATCGATAATTCAGAACAACATCGCATAGTCAATGCGATGTATGAAATCTCACTCGCTCTATATAAAATGCCGGATTTCTGAACGAAACTTGCGTAAAGTTGCAAAAAAGTTGCATTGAAGAAAAAAATGCATAAGCAAAATGTGGCGA
>Ga0334722_10007617_pt1 | contig 10464 bp, 14 predicted proteins | sample C3_bottom_MG_FD_207210 | JGI IMG/M metagenome (GOLD analysis project Ga0334722, IMG submission 207210) | Sediment microbial communities from Yellowstone Lake, YNP, Wyoming, USA - C3_bottom | ecosystem: Environmental > Aquatic > Freshwater > Lake > Sediment | place: USA: Wyoming | collected... | reverse complement strand
GAAAGTCAGTGTCGCAATGACCGCGCCGGCTACAGGAACTCCGGCAGTGTTTACCGTCAACACTCCAATTTGATCATCCGAATCTGAACTAAGACTGGCCGTTGCCCCTGTTCCGGCTCCGGTACCTAAAGTAATCGTTGGAGCTGCCATGGTTACACCACTTCCTCGACGACAAGCGTCGCAAATTCCTGATCAGGTACAGTAGCAGGCCGACATTGCCCCGTCCCCGAAGACATTTTCCATTCCATTTTTCCAGTATACGTTCCAGCCGGAAGAGCTGCCGATTCAAGCTCCACCATCAAACCATCGGCCGCTCCTGCGGAAGAAGACTCAAACGAAGCCGATCGATACTTCAAAATCGTCGTTCCATCGGTATCGTATATGACTACTCTCACAAAAACCTTTCGATTTCCAGTAGTGGCCGACGCTGAAATACTTCCTCGACACTGCACTCTCGAATTAAGAGGAATCGTAATCGTCTGTGAAAGCAGAACCGTAAATGTTGTGGCTGTAAAACCAGCCACATCTGAATTAAGCTCTGTTTCCTTCTTCTGAACAATGGCACCGCCGCCAGCAGACCCCTGAGATCCTTGCGAACCCTGAGATCCTTGTGAACCCTGAGATCCCTGTGCTCCACTCCCTTGTGGACCTTGAGATCCTTGAGATCCTTGCGAACCTTGAGATCCTTGAGGCCCCTGAGAACCTTGAGATCCCTGTGATCCTTGCGAACCTTGAGACCCCTGTGCTCCATCATCCCCATCATTCCCTTGTGGACCTTGAGGCCCCTGAGGCCCTTGAGGCCCTTGTGGCCCCTGTGGACCCTGAGGACCAGGTCCTTGAGGACCTTGGGGTCCTTGAGGACCTTGAGGTCCTTGCGCCCCGCCTCCAGGACCTTGAGATCCCTGAGATCCTTGAGATCCTTGAGAGCCCTGCGACCCCTGCGATCCTTGAGACCCTTGAGATCCTTGTGAGCCCTGAGATCCTTGAGAGCCCTGCGGACAATCACACCCCCCCCTTAAAGGGGCCGGAATTCTGTTGTGGCGATTTGGGTTGTGAGGAGGTGTTGGGAGCTGTTCAGAATTTCCAGGGAAACTATCGGCCATTTTTCATCCCCCTCTTGCCATGCGCTTTTTGGCCTTGCGGTACCAAAAAGCGCGAGATTTTGGAGTCATTTTCTGATACCAGAGCGCCCCGCAAACACTCGCCGGATCGGCGACTCCGCGTTTGGTTTTTCGAACCCGCTTTACACAGCGATCGAAAAACTCCCTCGGTGGACGCTCTATTTGTGTCATGACTATACGTTACACTACATCACTATACGTAGACGATGAGTCTAAAGGAAATCAGAAAGTAGAAGCAAGAACTTCTTTTTCCGTGTTACGAAAATTCCATGCCATGTTAAAAAACGCCCATGAAAATCGGACTCATCGTTTTCAGCTCGAACCGTCTCCAATATCTCGAACCCGTTCTTGACTCGCTCACGCTGCTCGATTTTGAAGGCTTTGATGTCTACAAGATTCTCATCGACGACTTCCCAAAAAACCGGGATGACGAGAAACTCCTAATTCTCGCTTCCAAACACGGATTCCGCGAAATCATCCTAAATAAAGAGACACAAGGCTACGACAACAACATCAAAAAAGCCTGGGAAAGGTGCCAAGAACTAAACGTTGATTTCATCTGGCATCAAGAAGACGACTACAGAATAACAAAACCAATTTCAATCCGCTCTCTCATCGATATTATTTCAATCACTCAGAAACAAATTGTTTCCGTCGTACTTCGAAGGGAACCGTGGTACCCGTTTGAAAAAGAACGCGAAACAATTTTTGGGCCTCACTGGATATTCAAAAACAATAACCATTCTGATAGAGCCTTCACTACTATCCAACATCAAAATGAAACACTGTATTTGAATACATTAAACGGGTTCAACTGGTTTTACTTCATGCCAACTCTATATAAAATAGAAGTGACAAAAATACCATTTGAACACGATTACCTCCCACAAGAAGGAACAATCTCGTATGCCTGCTTTAGAAGTTTCGGTGAATGCTATCAAGCTTTCTACGAAACTGATCTATCAGAATACCATTGTGAGCATATAGGAGAAATTTCACACGGCCTTAAAACCAGCAAAGGCATGCCAGGATACGAATACACAAACCCATGGGGAGGAGGCACTCCAGATCCAGAATCCGATTTCAACAGTCGCACCCCTAGAAGAACCTGGAAAGCTGAAACCTCACTTATTGTCATAGACGAGTTCTATAACAACCCAGAGGATACTCGAAAATTTGCACTCTCTCAACCGTTTGACATAAAAGGAAATTATCCAGGCTTGCGTACAAAATCCTTCGCTTGGCAAAGTGTCCATGATGCAATTGAAAAAATAATAGTGCCTTCGAGCGGGAAAATCATAGAATGGCCAACAGAAGAAACCGCATACAACGGATCTTTCCAACTAGCTACAGCAAAAGATCGTTCCTGGATTCACGTAGACCAACACAACAATTGGGCTGGGGTTCTGTTCCTTACTCCGAATGCTCCACTGTCTTCTGGAACAAGAATCTATCAACACAAATCTAGCGGACTATATACTCGATCGCCAAATCAAGAAATAGAAAAACAAGTCAATGCAGATAGCCAAGATTTATCTCGATGGGAAATCGTCGATCAGATCGGAAACAAATTCAATCGACTTGTATTGTTTCGATCAAATAGATATCACATGAGCGGAGAGTATTTCGGATTCACAATGGAAGATGGTCGCTTATTCCAAGTATTCTTCTTCAATACTGAATTTTAAGCCAACGCGCTTTCACTTATGGGGAGCCCTGCCATCGCAGAGACGTTTCCATTCTGAACCTCGTGTGGCACCTCTTGTTGAGCTTGATATTGCGCCTGAGCCTCTTTTGTGTCGGTCTCCATGCGCGCTCGCTCCTCTTCGGCCGCCTCTTTGAGACCGTCCAATTTCTCCGGCAAGAGTTTCGCGATTTCGAATCGCAAAGGCCCTGGAGCATCCGGCAAGACTCTGCGAACGAACTTTTCAATGTCCCCGGTCTTCCCTTCCTCTGGGTCCAAATCGTCGAGGAACGGAAGTTCCATCCCCATTCCGATCACAAAATACTGATACCCTCCCGCAATCGCGTCCACAATCTTATCCGGTGTAGAAAGAATCCCGGCGTCTACCGCTTGCCGAATCTGAATCACCGGCTCATACGCGGCTCCAAAATATGCCCGCTCTTCAGATTCAAGAATCGCCTGCGCATCTCCGAGAGGACCATCAACAACGATCGGCTGCTTAGGTTGTGGCGTAGACCTTACTTGTCCGTTTTGTTGTGGAGCTGCTACGGCTCCCCCCAACTGCTGCGGAGGTTGCTGAACTTGTTGCTGTCTCCTCTGTGCAACCTGCGCGAGTTGTTGCTGCGCTCGAGATTCCGCAAGCATCTTCATCTTTGCTTCAGCGCTTTTTCCTTCAAGAACCGCTCCCGTCACCTTCCCAGCCCCGTCCAAAAGCGCTCCGGCTATCTGCGATGCCGCTTGTGGCCATCCACCCCCTTGTCCTCCATCCATCGCCATCGTAATGAAATTCTCCGCGAGCTTGTGAGTCAGAGAATCATTCGGATTGGCATCCTTCGATTCCTTGATCACCGTAATCAACTTCTCTGGAGTCAAAATGTGCGGCGAGAGCATATTCACCGTGTCCTTCTGCGCCCTCACCGACTCTTGCTGAATTGTAGTATTTGCTTGCTGCATAGCCTGGAACATCGCAAGCGTTTGGCTCTGCTCACTGCGAGATTTTGAATCGGACAATTCTCGCATCATCCGATCCTCACGTTCTCTCGCCGCTTGCTGCTGTTGATCAAGTTGTCTCTGGAATGCAAGTTGATCATCCCTCCGCTGCTGTTCAAAACGAAGAAGCTCGGTCTTGCGGTCTTGCTCCAGACGAAGAAGCTCGGTTCGGAGAGCCCCGTCGTCTGCCGGTTTTTGGTTTTGCTGGTTCTGCTGGTTCTGAAGCGATGCCAAAAGTTGCTCAAATCGAGAGTTCGTGCTCTGGGCCAGCGTCTTAAGCTCGGAGGTCAAAGCCTGAACCGATTCACTCTGCTCCCTGCGAATCCGATCCTCTCGGAGCTGCATATTCTGTTGCTCAAGGATCGCGACCTTCTGATCAATTCCGGTATTTGCTGGAACCGGAGGCGGGAGGATCTGTGGAGGAGGTCCCCATCCTGGAGAAGCACCATACCCTTGTGGCGACTGTTGTTGCCACCATTGAGGTGGTCCACCGAATTGCTGCTGCGGAAATTGCCCCCCACCATAAGGCGTAGTACCTCCAAACACAGGTTGCTGATAGGTTGGAGCCCCATACTGCTGCTGTCCAACAAACTGTGGAGGGGACTGTGGAGGTGCCCAAGGATTCTGTGATGCCCCCATTTGAGGCATTTGGGGCGGTACCTGTTGTTGCTGCTGTCCCCACGGATTCACAGGCTGTGTCTGCATCCAAGGAGGAATAGGGGAAGAAGTTACAGGTTGCTGCGATAGTTGCCCAGACGCTGCTTGTGTACGCTGAAAAGCTTGTGCTATCTCTATCTGCGTCTCAGCAGGAACAACCTCTCTTCCAGGCACAAAAAATTTCCAGTCTACCATATCACCTTTAGAATCATTCACAATCGCATGAAAACTCCCCCCTCCGGCGACTCCGGGCACCCCACCATCTAAACCTTGTACCTTCTCAGGAGTCCAATCATTACCATTATTTGGCAAAGGAATCACTTCAGAAGGGGACCCTGCTCGTAAACGATGCAAGCTGACCTTCAAAGGTAATGTCATTTCATATAACTTTTTTGTGTCGAGAGTAGAAGGTATTGCCTTTGGTCGCGCCATCTGTGTCTCCTTGTCTTCAGATTTCTGACATAGTGGGAGGAAATACATCATTTCTCATACTCTCGTCAAGTTTTTCTTGCCAGCAACGATCGAAAGAGATACTTTCCATCACAAAAATGAGCCGAGAATCAGAATACCGAATCTGGAAACTAATGATTAGTAGGTGTCACGACAGCTCGTCTCATTCTTTTAAGCGCTATGGAGCAGAAGGAATTCGAGTTTGCGAAGCATGGAAAAACTCTTACAGCGCTTTTATTACCGATGTAGGAAAACGCCCCTCTCGGTTACATAGTATTGACAGAATCGACAATGACGGAGATTACACCCCAGAAAACGTAAAATGGTCTCTTCCAAAAGAGCAACAACTTAACCGTAGAGACACGATCATGTTTTCAATAAACGGCGAAAGTGCTCCTATGCAAACTTGGGCCGCTAAATATAATGTTGACCCAGATCTCATTAGGCACAGACTAAGAAGAGGATGGTCACCTAAAGAAGCTCTTTTCATCCCAAAAAACGTAACCAGGGGACACCATAACATGCCAAAAATACCAGTTAACTCAACAGGGAATCAATTAAGATGGTATCGGCTTATAACCGAATACCAACGCCGAGTAGTTTTAGAGGTCTTAGACAACTCTGAAGGCGTAATCAATGAAGCAGCGGCCTTATTAGAACTTCAACCAGTAATGCTCCAAGCGATTATAAAACGCTTAGATATCAGGCAAGAAGTCGATCAGATCCGCGAAAAACATTCACTAACAAGAAAAAAACGCCGTGCAGAAGAACGGAATCAAGCTAGACGCGATCTTAGAATACAATTAGAAGGAGTCCCCCCTCATGGATGAAATAATCAAAGGCGCTTGCGCCACATGCCGACACTTCATCGACGACAAGCGAGAGATCGCGGCCGAGCTTAAGTTCTTGAATAATAACGGGAAAACCGTTCTTCACACCGCCGAAAGGACGGGTGTCGAAGGGGTTCAAAACATAGATCTACACGCCTCGGTCGAGCAAGGGCTAGCGCGACTCAGACTTACACCCGATCGGATCGGGCTCTGTGAAATCGGTGTCGCGCGCTTCGTCGATCGCTTGGCCGGCCAATCTGACAGTCGTCAGGATATTGACGGAAAATTTCGAGATACAGATGGAAGATTTGCAGTTAACGATAAGTGCTCTAAATGGCAAGAGAAAAACACATTCTACGCCAGAGGTCTCAACTGGCGACAGACAAAGAGGCGCATGCCGGAAGATATCGAAAGCGCGAAACTCACTCCTCGAGAGTGGATGGCGGCCGCACGCGAGCTGCAACCTCTTGATCCGTGCCCGTGTCGCAGCGGCAACCCTTTCTTCGCGTGCTGTGCGCCACTTCTGAAGATCGACAAGAACAAAGACAAGAGGATGTCGTGAGCGGAGCGAGTGGAGGATTGACCCTCTCTTTGATCCTTCTTGTGTGGCTCGTTGGGATCTCGGTTCCCTACTACATCCTTGCTCGAGCGGAGATCACCAAATTTTTCTGGGACAACGTGTCCGGTATCCCATTCTTGGATGGACTACTACGGTGTTCAATATGTTCCGGTGTGTGGCTTGGTATGGCCTTCAGTACCTATGTGGCCCCACCCTATATAGGACACGGTAGCCCCATCGAAAGGATACTGTGGGGGGCGGCTTTCGGAGCGATGTTCGGGCCGGTAGGTACATCGATACTCGTAACTGCGCGAAATCTTACTGCGATACAAGATGAAGAAACCGAAGAAGATGTCACTTCCAACAACCAAACAACGAGTACGTGATGCCAAAACTTGCATCTATGTTCCAAGGTAGGCTGAGACGATGGGATCGAGTGACCCAGGAGTTCCAAGAGAAGTATGCTCGAGACCTCCTTCACGCGGCCGAAGGTTCGATCACCATGGCGGCGCATCTCGCCGAGAAGCCCGTGCCATCCTTTCGAACCATTCTCGAAAAGCTAAACCTCATCGACGAAGCGGCCCAAATCAAGATGGCATACGCCGTTCAGCGAAAACAGGCGGCTTTTGCAAGGGTTGCGCCTCAACCACAACCGCAATGGATCAACCCTCAACCCATCCTTCAACCCATCCTTCAACCTCCACCTGAATGGCAACCGCCCGTTGATCCGTGGGCTCAAGCTCCTTTTGCACCTCGAGAATGGCCAACACCGCAACAAGAGCCTTTTGAAGAGCAACAAAACGACGAAAGCCAAAACTCTTGACAATTTTTCGCCCTCTCTGTAAAGACTGAGACATCCCACCGAAGGCCCCCGCTAGAGGTCGGATGATTTTCCAAGCCCTTCAGCCCCCCCGCTGAAGGGCTTTTTCTTTTCGTGCGGACACTTTCAAACGTGCGGACATTTTCAAACGCGGAACACTTCAAACTATTTTTTCAAACGTTCTCGAAACTTAGAAACTACCCCGTTGACATGATCTTCATGTTGTCATAGACCCGAGCGTCCGAATTTCTTTTCTTACGCGGGGGACCCATGAAGATTAGCTGGTTTCGAAGGTGGAGAAACGACTCCGTTCCCGAAAATTTTCCACAAGAGATCCTTCGCGAACATCAAGCAAAGCTCGACGACAGCCTCACAGATTCTCTCAAAGAAGACATCGAAGATGCCCGTCTCGATCCGACCGAGGCCAAGAAGATGTCTCACGACCACATCCGGGCGCTTGCGACCGCGCGCCGCGGCGACGAGAACATAGAAAAGCTCTCAACCGCTCGAGACCTGCTCCTCTCTTTTTGGGAAGTCGTTGGAAACACGGCCCCTATTGAGTGGGAAGAAAATCGCGCACGGGTAAAGCTTTTCGCTTCCGACATCGGAGCGATTTGGTGGGGCCGCTGCAAATGCGGCCACTTCTACCTCCATCATCGTTTCTTAGGGGGCTGCACTAAAAAATCGATCCAAAGATGCTCCTGCGCGGAAAGAGGACACATGGACCTCCCCCTCGCGGAATTGGAGAAACTCCGATGAGCCGAGACCTAGGGAAAGATCCCCTCATCACCATGAGTCACCCTTTGACCTGCTCCGATCTCCTTCCAAAACCGTCTTCACCATACCCTTCTTCCCCATACCCGAAACTTGGAAACGAGATCGGCGAGCTTGTAACTCAAAAGCAAGCGGCCTACGGAGACTCCTTCGGTAAGTCAGGGGAAATAATGAAGATTCTGTATCCGATCGGCATCCCTCCTGAGAAAATGACCGACGCGCTCTGTGTCGTTCGCGTGATCGACAAACTCTTTCGCATCGCCACCGACAAAGACGCCCTTGGTGAAAGCCCGTGGCGCGACATCGCGGGCTATGCGCTGCTCGCGGTCGAGAGGGGAAAATGATCCAAGAGATCCTAACTTTGCTCAGGACATTTTCTCAAGAAGAAGCGCTTCAAATACTTAAAAAAGCTAAGGAAAATCTGGACAAGAAGGAGGACAAACGTGTTCCAACTTCCCGGTGAGACCGCCACAAACACAGACGAGCTTCTTCGCAAGACCAAAGAGCTGCTCGCGGACGCCGGCCCCGACACCGCGAAGCTTTTGGCGCTGCTCGCGATCTCGAAGAACCTCCGAGGAATCGAAGACGTACTGATTCAAATTCGCGAAGAGTTGAAAAACCTATGATCCCCCGTCGCAATGAATTCCGGCGTATTCACGTGGATCAGGTCGATCTGTACCTCGTTCGAGGATGGGCTCTTGCGCGCGATAAGAACGGCCGCGCGCTTGTGGAGACGGTTTTGAGGGATCAGTGCTTCTCGTCCGAGAAGCTCCAACAGAAAAGGAGACGGCAGATGAGTCAAGAAGCGAATAGTGAAGAAGAGAACCACAAAGAAGAACTCCTCACGTACGACCCTTACGAGTCAGTGGCCCAAGCTCTCAAAGGCTACGACGCGGCGACCGACTTCTTTGGTTTAGCTGCGGATCATGCTGCGAAGTACCCTCAACACTTCCCTCCAACCTACGAAGCTTCAAAAGTAGCAGCACTTCTCGCGATCGCGACATCGATGCGCGGCATCGATGAGAAACTGGCGGTCACGATGAACATGGTCGGAAACATCCAAGCCAGTATCGAAGAGAAGCTCGACGAGATCGCTTCCTGTGTCATGCGATCTAAACAACCCGACGCATAGCGTCGAGAAAGAAGGAACTCATGAGCCTTGCACATCTACGAACTGAGATTCAATCCGCCGTCGCGGCGGCAATCGACAAACGCGAAACACTCTATGAAGTGGGCGACAAGATCGTCTGGGACAAGCCCAAGGCGGCCCTGTGCTCAAAGACCACTGAGCTGATTCTACTGGCCTGGAAACGCGCGAAGACGGTGAAGGGTGTAGACCGACAAGTCGAAGCCGAGCGCGCGGTAGCGGCGGCCCTAGAAGGCAAAGACAGGCTCTACAAATCGGACGAACATCTGACCTTGGATGATGAAAAAAACGCCTTCTGCCAGAAGACCGTCGGGTTCGCCGAAAAGGCCTTGAAGCGCTGCACGACGCACGAAAAAAAGGCCGGGAGGGCTGAAAAAGCGCCTAAGCCGGCTCCTCAAGTGAGGCGGCCAAAAGAGGGCAATGGAAATGGAAAGGCGATGCTCGGAATGATCGGACGGCCGACCAAAGAGTTGGTCAAAGAGGAAGGGGAGTAGGAGAATGAAATCTACTTTCTGTACAGGATGTGACCTCAGTTTCGATCCTAAACGAGAAGGAGAGGAGCATTGGTGGACAGAAACACGTATCAAAGCTTACTGTGGAATAATTGTAACATGTAAGTTGGACAGCTCTCGCAACTACTGCATTTACACTCCAGACCAATTAAAAATCATTAAAAAATCAAAATACACACTAAGATCAATTGAAAAAGAAATACAAGAAAATTGGATTAAATACGATCATTGGGCAGGTAAAATCTATTTTATTCATTCTAAAAGATTAAATTTGATTAAAATTGGGTATTCAGAAAGAGCTATAGAAACACGTCTAAAGCAATTATCATCACCTAAAACAAGACCAATAAGTATCCTCGGAGCATGCCGGGGAGACCTTCGAGCAGAGAAGATTCTACATAATAAATTCAAAGACTTAAGAGAAAAAGGAGAATGGTTCAAACCGAGTATTGAGATGCTCAAATTCATTGATTTCATTTGTCCCGACGGGGATTCATTGTTTTATCGTACCAGGTACTAACCATGTTGCTTTTTTCTAATTCTTTAAGTAATTCAATAGTATACCAAGTTACCTGGTATAAAGAATATCGACGAGATAGAAGAGATGAGGAGAGTGTGAAAAATGATTTTTTAATGATTAAAAAATCATTTTTTTCTCTCCTCACCCAAATGCTCTATAGCTGTGGGTACCCAAAACCAGGTATGGGTTCGTTCCGACCATGATCGAAACATTTCTGACTCAAGTATTTCAAGGGGTTACAGGATTCGTCCTAATTTGGGACTCCAGGAAGCGGAGTACGTGGGTCGCCGCGAACGATTTGAGCACCGCTGCAAGCTCTGCACGAGCTTTGGCTGCTCAAAATATTGATGTCTATGTTGGGGTAGGGGTGCACAAGGTACAAAAGAGCTTGTACGAACGG
>Ga0334722_10007616_pt1 | contig 10466 bp, 7 predicted proteins | sample C3_bottom_MG_FD_207210 | JGI IMG/M metagenome (GOLD analysis project Ga0334722, IMG submission 207210) | Sediment microbial communities from Yellowstone Lake, YNP, Wyoming, USA - C3_bottom | ecosystem: Environmental > Aquatic > Freshwater > Lake > Sediment | place: USA: Wyoming | collected... | reverse complement strand
TGCCGGTCAAGGTGATGCTCGGCATGGGCGCCAGCCCGATAAAACCCTGGATGCCGGTCGTTTCGGTCCTCATCGCCGCGTTCACGGCGTTCGTGTTCGCGATCTACCCCGCCTGGGTGGCGGCGAACCTGAAGCCGGCCGACGCGTTAAGAGCGGAGTAAGCCAAGCGCCGCACATCAAAGAACAACCTTCCGAAATAATATCCGCAGGCACCATAAGGCCAGCTGTCACGGGGCGAAGCCCCCTTCAACGATCAAGCTACCCCCCCCCCGCCCCGGCGGATGCCGGAGCAGGACGCCCTGTGAGCAAGTAAGGGTAAATTAAGGATTTTATATTAATTACACATATATTTATAATATATCTATTGATTTTTAGCTTATTTTCTGCTATACTAATATCAATGTTTTAAATCTCGACAGAAGAGAGGCCACTCATGCAAACCACTAACTCCAACACGCACGCCGGTTCCGCTTCAAGATCCCACGGCACCCAGCAGGCCAAAGAACCCGTGATACTTAAAAATTTCCTCGAGATACCTTACGACGAACTAGAGTGCATGAACCTGGAGGCGGCGGCCGCGGCGGAGACGCTGTCCGCGGGGGAACTTGAGAAGAAATACCACGCGTATCTCCAAAACGAAAAACGCCTCAAAGCCGTGACGCTCTGCTTTACCGATATCGAAGGGCGCTTTCACATGCTGGACTACGACAAGCAGCATTTTCTGAAAGCGGGCGAAAACCTGACCTTTGACGGCTCCTCGATCCGCGGTTTTTCGGCGCAGAAAGAATCCGATCTCCGGCTCGGGATAGACTGGGGCAGTATTTTCTGGCTCCCCTCCGACGTCTTCGGACCCGGCAAGGTCATCATCTTCGCCTCGGTCCTGAACCGCGACAAGACGCCGTATGAATCCGATTTTCGCGCCAGCCTCTCCAGCTTGGCCCGGGAGCTGAAAAAAAGCAAGGGCATGACCGCGAACGTAGCCGCGGAAGTCGAGGGCTTCGTAGTCAACGGCCTCAACGCGGAGCAGAACTACACCAGGAGCAAGGGCTTCGACCTCATCTCCACCGGCGGATACTACCACTCCCTGCCCCTGGACCGACTGAAGATGTTCATCGACGCCGCCGCCGAGGCCCAGAGGGCCATGGGCTTCAAGAACGAGAAAGACCATCCGGAGGTGGCCCCCTCGCAGTTCGAACTGAACTTCTCCCACACCGGCGTGGTGCGCGCCTGTGATCTGATCCAGCTTTACAAACTGGTCTGCCGACAGGTCGCGGCGAATATGGGAATGACCGCCACCTTCCTCCCAAAGCCGGTTTCCGGCGTCAACGGCAGCGGAATGCACCTGAACCTTTCTTTCTTTAAGGCCGGGAAGAACGTCTTCCACGACAAAAAGGGCGAGGATGGCCTGTCGGCGACCGCCTGGGACGTCATTTCCAGGCTGCTTAATCACGCCCAGGAACTTTCGCTGATCCTGAACGCCAGCGTTAACGCCTACCGCCGCCTGGACCCGCATTACGAAGCTCCCAACCAGATCAAGGTCTCCTCGGTGGACCGCGGCGCGATGATAAGGATCCCGGCGGGCAACGAAACTTCGGCCCGCATCGAGATCAGGTCCGTAGGGCCGGACGCCAATCCCTACCTCGCCCTTTACGCGCTGCTGCGCACCGCCCTCGACGGCAGCCCCCTCACGAAGGACGAGAGCAAACGCGACCGCGTGCGTTATCTGCCGGGCAACATCTACGACGCCATACGAATATTCCGGGCGAGCGACTTCGTAAAAGAACTGATGGGCGCGGCGTCGCACGAAAAATATGTGGCGCACAAACAGGCCGCGGCCGACCGCAGTCCGAAGGAGCTAGGCAGCATCGTCAAATCCTCGGAAGTGCTTTTCCACCACGAGGTGACGAACCAGATGCTATGGCATAAGTTCTAGAAAGGCCGTAAGCGCAAAGCGAACAGCCCGGGAGTCACAGGAACCCGGGCTGTTTTTTTATTTTATCACCGCATGCGCCCGCCGCCTATAGCGTTAACCGCCCGCAAGACGCTTTATATCGCGCGGTAAATCTGCTATATTTTTTCAAGCAAATATCAAACCCGCCGGTCAGGATAGCTTATGAAACTTTGTGCCTTCATCCGTCCAACCAGCCTGTCAGACGCGCGCGAGGTTCTGCGCGAACTCGGTCCAAAGGGCATGCCGCTAGCCGGCGGGACCGCGCTGCACTTCATGCCGACGAAGACCCCCGTCACCGCCGTAGATATCACCCGCCTTGGCCTTTCCTACATCCGCCAGGAAGGGAACTTCTTCAATATCGGCGCCGCCACCCCTATCTCCGACATACAGCGCTATCGCGGCCCCCGCTGGGCCATGCACGAGATCTGCCGGCGCATTTCCACGCATCAGATCCGCAATATCTCCACCATAGGCGGCAATATCTGCCGCGTCTTCCCCTGGGCGGACCTGCCCGTAGTCCTGCTGGCCATGGACGCGCGCATGACGATAAACTCGGGAACGGAGACCGAAGTTCCGGCCGACGAATATTTCGCGGCACAGCCAGCCAAACGCTTTAGCGGCGGCAACCTTCTTACCGCCGTAAAGGTGCCCGTGCTGGAGGCGCACCACGGCTTCGGCTCGGTGAAGGCCACGCGCAACGCGGCCGCCTTCTCGCTGGTCACCGTCGCAGCCCTGCTCGAGCTGAAAGACGGACACATCAAGTCCGCGCGCGTCGCCGCCGGCAGCGCCATACCGTTCCCCCACCGCCTGCCCTCCGTGGAGGCCGCCCTCGCCGGCCGCGAGGCGGTCACTGCCGTCTTCAAAGAAGCCGCCGCGAAAGCCTCCGCCGACGCCCGCTGGTGCGCGCGCGAAGGCATGAGCGCGGACTACATCAAACAACTTGCCGAAGTATCGCTGCTGGACGCCCTGGAAAAAGCCGCGGCGTTCGCCAAAGGGAGGACCGAATAATGAAGGACAATCCCAATACCGTTTCTTTCACCCTTAATGGAGAATTGAAGACCTTCGCCGCCGGGCCCGACGAGAAACTGCTCGCCCTGCTGCGCCGCGAAGGCTACCGCGGCTCCAAGTTCGGCTGCGGGCAGGGCACCTGCGGGGCCTGCACCGTTATCATGGACGGCCGGGCCGTCTACGCCTGCCTGCTCTATGCCATGCAGGCCGAAGGGCGCAGCTTGCGCACCATCGAAAGCGCCGGCACCTTCGAAGAGCCCGCCGAGTTCCAGAAGGAACTGATCTCGGCCGGCGCCGTACAGTGCGGCTACTGCATCCCCGGCATGGTCATGAGCGCCACCGCGCTTATGGAAACCGAGACCGTTTTTGAGGACGAGATAGTGCGCGAGTACATGGACGGCAACCTCTGCCGCTGCACCGGCTACGAGAAGATCTGGATAGCGCTGCGCAAGGTCCTTGACCGCCGGGAAGCCGCCGGAAAAACCTCCGCCAAAGGAGGCAAAAAATGAAAGAGCCGAAAAAATTCAAGCAGGTAAACCATTCCGTCACCAAGATCGACGCCCTCCAGCTCGCCCTCGGCAAGGACTCCTACGTCGCCGACTTCGTGCCGCGCAACGCTCTCATCGTGAAGATGCTCTGGAGCCCGCACGCCCATGCCCGGATAAAGTCCCTGGACGTTTCCGCCGCCGAAAAGATGCCGGGCGTAAAAGGCGTCCTCTGGCACGGCAACGTGCCGCGCATAGTGCACTGCACCGCCGGCCAGGGCTTTCCCGAGCCGTCCCCCTACGACACTTTCATGTTCGACAATAAGGTCCGCTTCGTGGGAGACCGCGTGGCCGCCGTAGCCGCCGAAACCGAGGAACAGGCCCTGGCGGCCCTGGCCGCGATAAAGGTGGAATACGAGGCGCTCAAACCCGTCTTCACGCTGGACGAGGCGATGGCCCCCGGCGCGCCCATCATCCACGACGAGAAAGAAGCCCACGTACCGATCCCGATCCCCTACGAGCCGAAGAAGAACCTCGTGGCCCATGTCGCCTGCGAGGCCGGCGACTTTGAAAAGGGCCTGAAGTCCGCGGACTTCACTTTCGACGAGACCTTCGAGACCCCCTACGCGCAGCACTGCCCTATCGAACCCTATACGTCGCTGGCCGAGAGAGCTTCTTCGGGGCGCATCGTCATCACCACCTCGACGCAGGTCCCCTTCCACTGCCGCCGCATCGTGGCGCTGACCCTCGGTATCCCGGTACAGCAGATCCGCGTGATAAAACCCCGCATCGGCGGCGGCTTCGGCTGCAAGCAGGAGATCCTGCTGGAAGACGTGGTAGCCATGTTCGCGCTGCGCACCGGCCGGCCCTGCTTCTGGCAGTTCAACCGCGAGGAGACCTTCCGCACCGGCCGCACCCGTCATCCATTCCGCATCCGCCTCCGCACGGGCGTAAAGAAGGACGGCACCATCACGGCTATCGGCATGGACTGCGCCAACAACACCGGCGCCTACGGCGGCCACGGCCTCACGGTCGTGTCCTGCGCCGGGTCCAAGGTGCTGCCGCTCTACCACTGCGACAACATCCACTTCGACGGCAAGTCCTATTACACGAACCTGCCCGTAGCCGGCGCGTACCGCGGCTTCGGCGCCACGCAGGCCTTCTTCGCGATGGAATCCGTAATGGACGAGATGGCCGAGGCCATAGGCATGGACCCCATGAAGTTCCGCCAGATGAACCACATCAAGTCGGGAGAGGGTTCTCCCGTCTTCGCCGCCCTCGGCGAAGGCCGCGAAGGCACACCGATGACCGTGGGTTCCAACGCGCTCGCCGAATGCATCGTCCAGGGCGCGGAGGCCGTAGGCTGGAAGAACCGCGCCGACTGGCGCGGCAAGACGGGGCGTTTTCGCCGCGGCTTCGGCATGGCCTGCCTGATGCAGGGCTCTTCCATCCCGGACATCGATATGGGCGGCGCGATGATAAAGATCAACGACGACGGCTCGTTCAACCTGAACGTAGGGGCCACCGATCTCGGCACCGGCTCGGATACCGTGCTGGCCCAGATAGCCGCCGAAGAGCTGGAGACTACGACCGATAAAATGATCGTGTACTCCTCGGACACGGACATGACGCCGTTCGACGTGGGCGCCTACGCCTCGTCCACCACTTACCTCTCGGGCGAAGCCGCCCGCAAGGCCGCGGCCGACGCCAAGCGCCAGATCCTCGCCACCGGCGCGGAAATGCTGGGGCTCCCCCTAGGCGAAGTGCACTGCGAGGACTCCCATGTGCTCAACGCCGACGACAGTAAGAAGGTTTCATACGGCGACATAGCCAAGTATTCCCTGTACATGAAGAACCAGTACCAGATCATCGGCACGGCCTCGCATATTACCAAGAAGTCCCCCCCGCCGTTCGCCGCCCACTTCGCCGAGATAGAAGTGGACACCTGGACGGGCTTTATCAAGGTGCTGAACTACATCTCCACCATAGACTGCGGCACCGCGATCAACCCTCAACTCTGCGAGGGCCAGACCGACGGCGGCACCCTGAACGGCATCAGCTACGCCCTGACCGAGGAATACCTGTTCGACAACGGGAAGATGATGAACGCGTCCTTCGCGGACTATCACATCTACTCCATGCGCGACCGGCCGCCGGTGAAGTCCATTTTGGTGCCGTCCTACGAGGACACAGGGCCCTTCGGCGCTAAGAGCGTCTCGGAGATCTCCATCAACGGCGCGGCCCCGGTCTTCGCCAACGCCCTCTACAACGCCACCGGCGCCCGCGTGCGCGAGTTCCCCTTCACCCCTGAAAGGGTCCTGAAGGCCATCCAGGCGGTTGGGAAGAAGTAGCCTGTAGCCAAAAAAACCGCCGCCGCATATCATTATGCGGCGGCGGTTTTATTTTTGAAGGTTTAGCCGCCGGAGAACGGGGAAAGCAGCGTGATCAGGTCGCCGTCGTGGATGGTGGCGTCCCAGTCCACAAACTTGTCGTTGATGGAGGCTTTGGAGATGTTGGTGGTAAGAGGTATCGCTTTGCTTTCCTGCAGTTCGTGCAGCAGTTGCCGGGCGGTATCGGCCCCGGTTTCATAGGTTTCGCTTTGTATGCCGCGCCGCTCGCCGATAAGGGCGAAATAGCGCACCGTTACTTTCTTTTTGGTCATAAAGTTTTATCCGCAGGCGCGTGCAGGTACATGAAGGCTTTCTCGGGAGTTATAGGCAGCGAGGGAGCGTCCTTGTCGCCGCGTACGCCGCGCAGCGCGTCCACCAGGGCGAAGTATGCCCCGAGGCCGTGCACGAACGGGGGCTCGCCTATGGCCTTGGAGTTGCACACGGCGTAAGGATTATCGGAATCCTTCAGCAGCGTCACGTCGAAGCGTTTAGGGCAGAACCGTATGTCCGGCACTTTGTAAGCGTTGACGCCGGTAAGCACCCTGCCGTCGGCGGCGTAGCGGAGCTGTTCCATGGTGGCCCAGCCTATGCCCTGCACCACAGCGCCGTGTATCTGGCCAAGGTCCAGCTCCGGCGACAGCGATTCCCCGACATCCTGAACAATATCCACCGACTCAACGGTGTAGGTGCCCCGGACGCGGTCAAGCAGCACCTCGGTCAACGAGGTCCCATAGCTGTAATAAGCGAAGGGCCTGCCGCGCTCGGTCTTAAGGTCGTAGTGCAGGTTCGGCGTGGCGTAGAAAGCGTGCTCGGACAGGTCGACGCGCGCCCACTGCGCGGCCGCCACCAGTTTATCCCAGCCCAGTTCCGTGCGTTTTTCTGCGACGCAAACGTCCCCGTCGCGCAGGGCGACGGAGGCGGGGTCGCCGCAAGCCAGATGCCTGGCGGCGAATTCCCGCAGGCGGTCGCGGAGCTTCTCACAGGCGAGTTTGGTGGCCATGCCGTTAAGGTCGGCCCCGGTGCTGGCCGACGTAGGGGAAGCGTTCGGTATCCGGGAAGTGTTCGTGGTGTCCACACGGACCCTGTCGACCGGAACGCCCAGAGTGCGCGCCGCGATGAGGCGGATCTTGGTGGTGACCCCTTGTCCCATCTCTACCGCGCCGGTGCTGACCGAAACGCTGCCGTCGACGTAAATATTGACCAGGGAACTCGCCTGGTTAAGGGCCATCTGAGCAAAAGAGATGCCGAAGCAGACCGGAACCGCGGCCAGACCGCGTTTTGTGTCCGCGTGAGTCTTGTTATATTCCTCCACCGCCGCTCGGCGGCCGGCGATACCGGCGTTCTTATCCAGCGTATCCCAGCAGCGCCCGGCGTTGACCGTCTCAAGCTTCACGCCGTACGGCAAAGTGTCGCCGTCACGCAGCAGGTTCCTGCGCCTGAGGACCTCCGGGCGCACACCCATGACCTCGGCGGCGCGGGTCAGCGCGGCTTCTATGGCGAAAGTCCCCTGGGGCACGCCGAAGCCGCGAAAAGCGTTGTTCGGCGGGATATTGGTGCGGCAACTGACCGCGGTAACGCGGATATTGGGAATATTGTACGAGCCGGAGACGTGCAGGAAAGAGCGGCCCAGCACGGCTAACGAAATGTCGGCGCACGCGCCGGCATGCTGGAAGAGGTCTATCTCGTAGGCCAGGATGTTCCCCTCGGCGTCCAGGCCGAGCTTATAGTCGTACTCGTAGGCGTGGCGCTTGCCGCTGGTGGCGATGTCCTCGTTACGCTCCAGCACCAGCTTTACCGGGCGCTTTAGCAAAAACGCGGCCATAGCGGGCGCTACGACCCAGACCGCCGTGGATTCCTTGCCACCGAACCCGCCGCCCAACCGGCGGATGTCGAGCTCCACCTTATTCATCGGGATGCCCAGCACTTCGGCGATATGGCGGTGGAACGTGCCCGGCGACTGGGCGCTGGCATGGACCTTGATGGTGTCGTGCTCGCCCGGCACGGCCAGAGCGCACTGGGTCTCAAAATAAAAATGTTCCTGCGGCCCGCTGGAAAGGCGTCCCTGCACCACGTGTTTGCATTTGATAAACGCCTTTCCCGTGTCGCCGTTGACCAGAACGCGTTTTGCGGAATGCACCAACCCCTTTGCGGCCGCCTCGCGCGGGTCGAAAACGGCTTCAAGTTTCTCGATGTCGGCCTCGATAAGTTTTACCGCGCGCCGGGCCGCGCGCTCGGTCCCGGCCACTACCAGCGCGAGGGGCTGGCCGATATACTCGACGCTATCCACGGCCAGCAAAGGCTGGTCCTTCAGCACATGCCCGACCTGGTTGAGGCCGGGGACGTCGCGGTGAGTATAAACCGCAACCACACCCGGAGCGGCGGCGGCTTTGGAAATATCCAGCGCGCGTAGCCTGCCGCGGGCCACAGGCGACGTGAACAGCACCGCGTGCAGGCAGTCGGCCTGAATATCATCGACGAAAAGCGATGTGCCGCGCACGTGCATCTTGGTGTCGTCGTTCCTCATATGGCACCTCCCGCTAAGGCGGCCGGAAGAAAATGCGCTCGCACCAGCTGGCCCAACAGAAGTTTCTTATAAGCCGCGGAACCCCTGATGTCGTCTATAGGTTTTGCGGCTTTCTCAGCCGCTTTGGCGATGGCGTCGACAGTAGCGGCGTCCGGCTTCCTGCCGTGGAACGCTTCAAGACCGCCCACCAGAAAGGGTACCGGGCCCACGCCGCCGGCGGACAGGCGCAGCTCGGTAATGGCACCGGCGCGGTCCGTGGTCAGGCGCAGCGCGGTATTGACCGCCGCGATATCCAGTACGGCCCGGTTCGACACCTTTTCAAAATGGTAGCGGGCGCCGGCCGGCAGCAGCGGGATAACTATCTCCCTGACCAGTTCGCCGCAGGCCAGATCGGTCTTCTTGTAGCCCAGAAAGAACTTCGAAAGCGGGGTTTCGCGCAAAGCCCCACCGGGGCTCTCTATTGCCAGCCGCGCGTCCAGCGCCAGCAGGATCAGGGTCGCGTCGCCGATGGGCGAGGCGTTCACAACATTGCCGGTCAGCGTGGCCTTATTGCGCAGGAGGGGTGAGGAATGCAGTTCAAGGTCCCCCCGCAGGCCGGGGAAATTATCTCGCACGGCTTGCGCGTTGCGGAAATCCTCTATGGTGACGGCCCCGCCTACCCGCAGCACTTTCCCGTCCACACGGACATAGTCCAGGTCGCGGCGCTTCGACAGGAAACAGAGTTCGCTCTCGAGCAGTTCTTCGGGCTTCTGCACGAACAGGTCGGTTCCGCCTGAGACCAGCACCGCGTCCTTGCCGGTGCACACGGGCCCGGCTTTCAGTTCCGCGAGGCGGCCGGAAATATCGGCGAAGTAAGCGGGCAGCACGCCCGCGGCCGTGAGCGCGGCCGTCCGACCGGAGGGAACGGTATCCAGCCCGGACAACTTTTCGCACAGGGCGCGCGCGGCGTTGCGGATGGAAACGTAGCCGGTGCAGCGGCAGATATTGCCTTCCAGCGCTTTTACCGCTTCCTCATAGGAGAACTCCGGAGCGCCCAGGCAGAAACCGGTAAGAGAAAGTACGATGCCGGGCGTGCAGAACCCGCACTGCGACGCGCTGTGATCCACTATAAGCTGCTGCACAAGCGTCAACTGTTCTCCGCTCAGGCCCTCCACGGTGACGACATGGCAGCCGTCGACATCGCCCAGGGGCAGCAGGCATGAGGCGCAAGCCTTGTAGGCCACGCGGCCGTCCGGCCGGCGGGTGCCGACAAGCACGGCGCACGCGCCGCATTCTCCCTCATGGCACGCTCCCTTGGTGCCCGACAGGCAGGCTGAGCCGCGGATATATTCAAGCAGCGTCATGCCGGGGCGTTCGTCCGTCCGGACCAGGTTCTGATTCAGGATGAAACTCATCATACGCGATCCTTTTCTTTCCCGAGGAACTCGAAACGGCGCTGCCCGCAGCAGACGCAGCCCGCGCGTCGCTCCGCCGAAACAGCGGAGATCGAGCCCTGCCAAATGTCCAGGGTATGGAACTTATGATCTTTGTCCGCGCCCCCCGTCAGCAGTTTAAGCGCCTCTGTGACCTGCAGCGCCGCCGTCCAGGCGACGGCCGTATTCAGCACCCCGTACGCGTCGCAGGTAGGCAGCAGGCCGGCTTGGGGCGGCTCGGGGAAGAGACAGCGCAGGCAGGGCCCCTCGCCAGGGCGCACAGCCATCACCGTGCCGTCGGTCCCCAGCACGCCGCCGTAAACCCAGGGCTTGCCGGCCTTAACGGCCGCGTCGTTCAAAAGGTAGCGGGTCTCAAAATTATCCGTGGCGTCCATCAGGAGATCGGCCCGCGCCAGCAGTCCTTCCACGTTAGCGGCGGTAATGTTCGTTACGATCGGCTCTATGGTAATGCCGGAGTTGATCGCGCGCAGGCGGCGCGCCGCGGCCTCGGCCTTAGGCTTACGCTCGGCCACGTCACACTCGTCGTAGATGAACTGGTAAGGGAGGTTGTAAAGCTGGATGATATCTCTGTCGGCAAGGATAAGCCGTCCGACTCCTGCGCGGGCCAGGAATTGGGACTGCGCGCTCCCCAGCCCCCCGCACCCGACCACCAGCACGGTGCTGGCGGAGAGTTTG
>Ga0334722_10007615_pt1 | contig 10470 bp, 9 predicted proteins | sample C3_bottom_MG_FD_207210 | JGI IMG/M metagenome (GOLD analysis project Ga0334722, IMG submission 207210) | Sediment microbial communities from Yellowstone Lake, YNP, Wyoming, USA - C3_bottom | ecosystem: Environmental > Aquatic > Freshwater > Lake > Sediment | place: USA: Wyoming | collected... | reverse complement strand
CGTGCGGGCGTACACACCACTTGATTCGATAGATGCCGCATTGCGATATACCGAGTCCGTGTTCGATGATTTACTCCCCAAGACTCGCCGCTTGAACCGGATGAAAGCCCGCCTTCTTGGTGATCTGCATCTGAGCCAAGTCTTTGCCGGCGCAAACCAAAATCAACTTGAGCAAGTCAAGGATCATTTGTGGCTAGGCATTCGTTACAACCCCACCTGGTTATTCAATCGGGGAGTTGTCTCTATTCTGGCGAAGAGCATGTTCCGGCGCAATCGTATGAAAACGGTCTAATCCCGATGGTTCAAACCGCAAGTTCTAATCGTACTCAAGAGATGGGGGGAATCGAAACGAACGAATGTTAGAAGCATATCTTTCAGCCGCTTTTCAAACGTGGGCGGCTGCAAGAACCAGAGACAATTGGCGAGAAATGTGGCGCTTGAAGAAGCTCGGAATCCAATGGCAGCTGAAGAACGTCCAAAAAATCGGAAAGGAGATCGAACTCACAGGTCCGGTCATCATTCAGAATGCTGGGACGATTGAAATCGGAGATCAGGTAGTATTCGATTCCAAATGGTACAAACCTATCTACATTCAACTGTCGCGTCCCAACGCCAAACTGATCATCGAAAATAATGCTAGCATCAATTACGGGGTCGAGATTAGTCTGATGAAAGAAGTGTTCGTTGGGGCGTATTCTTTGATTGGTATTGATTCTCTTATATATGACACGGATTGGCATAGTCTGGACGGACTAGACCGCGATGTGCCTGTTGCGCCCACACGCATTGGGCGAGGAGTGTGGCTGGGTGCAAGGGTTACCGTGCTAAAAGGAGTTACCATCGGCGACAATACCGTCGTGGCGTCAAATTCAGTGGTAACACACGACTTGCCTAACAACGTTTTGGCGGCGGGCAACCCGGCGCGTGTGATTCGTTCGATTGATCGGCGTCGCTATGATCCTTCCACGATGCAACCACCTTTGGAGTCTTGACCCGCGCGTGAATCATCCCATCCCATCCCCGAGCGTTCCAAGAATCAGCGTTATCATCCCCGCGTACAATCAGGCGCGTTATGTCTCTCAATCCATTGAGAGTGTCTTGAAGCAGACCTTTCCTGAGTTTGAGTTGATTGTGGTGGATGATGGCTCTACCGATGAAACACCTCAAATCATCGCCAGTATTCAAGATCCCCGGATGCGCGTAATTAGGCAACCGAATGCCGGGCTATCTGCTGCACGCAACACGGGTCTGCGTGCTAGTTCATCGCCACTGGTTACCTTTCTGGATGCGGATGATTATTTCCTCCCGGACAAACTAAAAGTCCTAAACGAATTTTTGGAAGATCATCCAGAAATTGGGTTGGTGGCAGGACATCCCATCTATATCAATGATGCTGGCGATATAGTTTCTAGACCACCGATGTCTCAGACACGTTTGGGTTTGCCAGAATTGTTGTTCGAGAACCCAATTTGTGTCAGTGGCATTTTGCTTCGGCGGGTATGGTTGGAGCGCGTGGGTGTCTTTGATGAAACTCTACGTGCCTGTGAGGATTGGGATTTGTGGTTGCGGCTGTTAGCGGCAGGGTGTCAGATGGCTTGGGTAGAGCATTACGTGGTGGCTTATCGGGTTCACCCGGGTCAAATGACGAGCCAAGCCGGCCGGATGCGCAAAGCGATCTTTACAACGTTGGATAAATTCTTTAGCCAACAAGTGGCTGAGAATTGGATGGATAAGAAAAGTGCGGTATATGCTCTAGCATTGGTTCACTCTGCTGCCTATGCCTATCTAGCAAATGAGTTCGATCAAGCGAAACGTGATCTGGCTGAAGCCATGCGGCTCGATTCGACGTTGAGGGATAATCGCCATAAAAAACTTGTCCGAGTGTTAGTGGCTTGGGCTAATGATCCACGTGCGATTGAACCCACACTCTTTCTTCAACGAATCATCACAAATCTACCTCCACATCATTTCGGTCTAGGTGTACAACTTCGCCGGGCAATGGCGGATACGTCCTTGGCTCAATTTTTCACGAGTTCTCGCGAAATGTGGCGCGCGCACAGAGGGGATTTGCTTAAAGCGATTCTGTACAAGCCCGACTGGTTGCTTAATCGTGGGGTTCTGCGCATGCTCGCAGGTGCATGGCTAGGAATCTGACCTCGTTCTGGAGATCATCAATGCGAATTTGCATGGTTGGTTACAATATGAATGAATTTGGCGGCTTGGAAGAGTTCGCCGTGGCGCTCGCTGTATCACTAAAGCAGCGCGGACATCAAGTTAGCTTTCTCTCGGCGGCGTGGGGTCCGCCAGATAATCAATACATTCGAAGGTTGCGCGAAGGGAATGTTCCCTTTGTGCAGATACCCAAATGGCTGTGGCTACCGGCATCTCACTGGCACACCAAGGAAAAGATTCGCGCGGTTACTTTATGGCTGTTGACCCCGCTCATCGTTTTGCTAGCCGGCGTGGTTTTTCTACTCAAGCGGCGCTCGTGGTCGCAATCATTTACCAGTGCGCGCAATTGGTTGCAGGGACAATTAATGCGCCACATCATTGGTCCCGATCGCTACAAACCATTGACGCGATTGTTATTGAACTGGTGGCGGTTGCGCTGGCGACCTGACGTCCTTCACATTCACGGATACACAAGCAACCTACTTTTTGTCATTGATTGGGCGTATGAGAAAGGGATTCCGGTAGTATACGAGGAACAGCAAACTCCCGATCCCCAATTCGATTGGTGGCGTGGTTTTGAAAAGAGCATCAACAAGGCAACGATTGTGGTAGCCGTTTCTGAAAAGAGTGCCGAGGGTTTGCGAACCGTGTGTGGTGTTACTCGTCCCATCGTTGTAGAGGGTCCGCTGATTCCTGACCCCATAGCAGCCGGGTGGCACAAGGATACCACACCGTCTCAAGGCGATAAGCCGATCGTCGTTACCTCGCTGGCTCGCCTTTATGTGACCAAAGGGCTCCCGTATCTTTTGGAAGCGATCGCTCAAGTTAGAAAGGTTCATCCAACGACTCAGTTCCACGTGTATGGCGATGGGCCACTCCGTGACGAGTTGCTGGCATACGCCCGCCAGCTGGGCTTGGATGGAACACAGATTTTTGTTGGTGCGTTTACCCAGCGCGAGGAATTATCTCGCATTATGGCACAGACAGACATCTTTGTAATGTCTTCGATTCTTGAAGGGCAGCCGCTCAGTCTGGTCGAGGCAATGTCGTATGGATGTCCTATTGTCGCGACAACGGTGGGCGGAATTCCGGAATTGATCCAAGATGGAATTAATGGGTTGCTGTGTGCCCCGGGCAACTCTAATTGTTTGGCACAAAAGATTTGTGCACTCATCGAAGACCCCGAGCTAAGGATGAAACTGGGACGCGAAGCACGTCAATCGTACGAAAAGGGACCTTTTCAGCCCACATCCGTCTGTAACCGTTTCATCTCTATCTATCAAGATGCGCTTCAAAGGGATCGTCTTCAGGCAGAACCTCAATATGCCTTGGGAAACTAAGAACTCGATTCCCTTGTCCATGAAACTGGTTTCAGAATCCCTCACAGGTTGGGAGAACGCGAGAAACAATATAGGAACTATTGCCCCAGAGATCAACTACAAGATTGCGTATTGCCTGCCGGTCTATCGTCCCCCTGGCACATCTGATACTTCGATTCTGCTACAGATGTTGATTATGGAGAAACTGAAAGCAAGGGGACATTCGCTTTCTCTCGTTGCGCCCAAGGATTTATCAGATGTCATTTGTGCTAAGGAATGGGATGATTCAAAGCTAGCCAACCGAACATGGTCCAAATCAATGGGCTTTACTCTTGCGAGTAAAGCCGCTTGGCGTCTGCAACGATGGTTGAGAATTCCTTATCTCAACGTTTTTTCCAACCTCTCTTTGTACGATGCCTGTTTGCAGTGCCTGCCAAGCCACGACATCGTCCAAGAACGCATTGGGCTCTACAAGCACGGTGTAGCAATGGCGTGCCGGCGGCTTGGCTTGCCCTATATCGTTTTCTTCGATTCCGATGAAATTCTGGAGCACGATCTGTTTGGTACACCGCTGAAAGGAATCCTACGCTGGCGAGCCGTGCAAGCCATTCGATATAACCTCGCGACTGCTACACGTATTCTATGTGTGTCTAAATCAGCCCAAGCCCATTTGGCGAAGGTATGGCAGGTTGCCCCAGACAAGACGGTGGTATTTCCCAATGCAGTGGATGTCAACCACTTTCGACCTCGACCGGAACTTGGCAAAGAGGTCCGGGCACGTTGGGGATTTGCAGATCATCCCCTCATCATCTTCGTAGGCAGTTTTTTCCCTTATCAGGATGTCAAAGGGTTATTGGATGCCTACGCGCGAGTCTTGGTCAAGCATCCTCAGGTGCGCTTGCTTTTGGTGGGAGAGGGTGAGCAGTATGCCGAGACGGTACGGTATGCAAACGATCTAGGACTGGCGAACGTGGTCAAGTTTACCGGTTTTCTGCCTCATTCAGAAATCCCGGCGATTATGAGTGCCGCCGATATCGCTGTAGCCCCTTACACCAAAATCGAGGACGAGAAATTCTTGGGTTCATCAATGAAGTTAGTAGAATATATGGCGGCGGGTGTACCAGTAATTGCCTCTGATAACGGGCAGATTCGTGAAGTTATTCAAGACGGAGTCAATGGATTTTTGGTGCCCGCCGGCGATATCCATGCGCTTGGGGATACCTTGCTCAAGTTGATTGAGCATCCGCATTTGCGCCAATCGGTGGGACAGCAAGCGCGGCAGACTGCTCTCCAAGAATATTCGTGGGAAGTATATATTTCACGGCTAGAAAACTTGTATGCGTCTGTGCTCGAGGAACGTTCTCAACAACGATCCAGATAAAGACCCGGTGAGGATTTCGTGACGCATCCCGTTGTCAGTATCATGATGCCGGCTTACAACGCCGAAAAATATATTGGGCAGGCAATTGAAAGCGTCTTGGCGCAAACATTCCAGGATTGGGAATTACTCATCGTTAATGATGGCTCCACAGACCGCACACCGGAAATTATCTCGCGTTACCCAGATGCGCGGATTAGAACTTTTCATCAAGCCAATGGTGGTGAGGCATCGGCACGTAATACCGCGTTGGCGCATGCACAGGGAGAATATCTTGCCTTTCTGGATGCCGACGATCTCTACCTTCCAGAACATCTTCAAGTTACTGTTGCCTTTTTGCGCGCACATCCAGGATGGGATGGGATTTACACCGATGGCTGGTACATCAACGAGACTGGCGAACGATTAAAACCCTTATCGAGCCGTCGGCGAGGACCGTTCGAAGGAGACATTTTTGAAGAGATGGTGCGCGCTTCGGATGTGTTTGGCGCGCCGGCCTGCGTGGTTTTAAGGCGCGATATTATAACGCGCCATGGTTTCCAGTTCGATCCAGAGATCGTCATCGGACCAGATTGGGATTTCTTTGTTCGCTATGCGGAGGTTGCCAAGTTCGGTTACGTGAACCAACCCACCTGTCTATATCGGATTCATCAAACCAACATTTCTCTTCAAACACGTGGAAAAACACGTTTGCTTCATCTAGCGAGGTGTCGCGAAAAGGCGATCAAACTCAACCGTTTCAAAGAATGTTCTCTGTCAACACGAGTATTTGTTTTCTATGACTTGTTGGTCAATTTACTCACCGGGTTTCCGGCGCGTCAATCCGACATTACCCGATGGCCCGAATTTCTTGCGTTGCCAACTAAAGAGCAAGCACGATTGCTTCGTCTAATGGCACGTGAGGCGTTGTTTAGAGACGAAGAGAATTCCCGGGTTGGCGAATGGCTGAGGCAATCGCTGGCACGGAATCCAGCCGACTTGAACAGTGTTGTACTGAATATCGCGTATTCGCTCGCGCCTCAATTATGTCGGGCGTTAATCAGATTCAAATCGTTATCGCAACGGCGGGCGAGAGAAAATTCACCTTTTGGAAATCTAACTCAAGCGGGATAGATTATTTCTGGTCATTGTATTATGCGTATATTGATGTTGAGCCGTGAGGATGTTCACACTGTTCCGGGTGGCGATACCGTTCAGATGCTCCAAACGAAGCGTGAACTCGAAAAACTGGGCGTGGAGGTGCAGTGCGACACCCTGCGTCAACGGTTGGACTCCGATGATTATGATCTCATTCATATTTTCAATTGGGAACAAATCGGGCCTTTTTACAACGGCATGGCAAATAATCTGACCCAGTTGCCTGTGGTTCTATCAACCATATTCTGGTTTCATACCGGACAATGGTACGATGATGCGATCCTAAATAGGCGTGTGTGGAAGATCGCAAATACCGCGTTGGGCACAGCCAACGCGCGGCGGATTTATGAGAAATGGCAACAAGAAAAATTTCGCTGGGGTAACCGCGGTCAGACTTTTCGACGGTTGCTTCTCAAGCCAGCTCAACTCTTGCCCAATTCTTTTATGGAGCTATACCATCTAGAAGAAGTATTAGGGCTCAAAGGATACCTGCAAAAAAAAAGTACCATCGTTCCGAACGGAATCGTCAGAGAATTGTTTGATCCTCTTCCGCTACCGAATCAAGATTTTTGGAGGGAGTATAAATTAGAAGGTTTTGTGCTTGAGGTGGCGCGCATCCAATCGGCAAAGAATCAACTAGGATTGATTGATGCGCTTGCGGATACTTCTATTCCAATTGTTTTCATTGGGCAACCTTCACCGTACGAAAAAGAGTACGTCGCTCGCTGTTATGAGCGGGCCCGCCAGAGAGGCAATGTATATTTTATCAGCCCAAAGACTAGCCAAGAGCTGGCAGGGATCTATGCGCTCGCGGCTGTTCATGTTTTACCCAGCTGGCGAGAGACGCCCGGCTTGGCTAGTCTAGAGGCAGCTGCCGCCGGCTGCCGAGTGGTGTCCACTGTCAATGGGAGTACGCGAGAATACTTTGGCGATGATGCTTGGTATTGTGATCCAAGAGACCCGCATTCAATTCGGCAAGCCGTGTTGACTGCGCTCGCGTCACCCTCTTCGCCCAAATTGCGCGCGCGTGTTCTGGAAAGATTTACTTGGGAAGCTGCTGCCCAGGCAACCCTAGACGCATATCGCAAAGTTATTCGTTGATCGAATCGGATTGCCGCTGAGCCAGAGATTCAAAGGAGAAGACCATGGTTGATCTGAAGCGGTCGGCAAAGCAGATTTTGATGGGTTTGGGTCTTTACGAGTTTGCACATCATCTTTGGATCAAACGACCGGACTGGCGAAGCGCTTGGTTGAATTTAGGTTACCGAATCTGCGGCGCACCGGATGGATTGCCGATCCCTGACACGCACTTGATTGATACCGTTATCTTGTCAAGAGAAATTGCGTGGTTTTTGCACAGCGGTCGCTTATGCTCAGACAGTATTCGCTATGCCTTGTTAAAGAATGGCTATGACCTCGATGATTTTGAAACGATCCTCGATTTTGGTTGTGGATGTGGACGCGTCATTCGATATTGGCATCAATTATCAAAGAGGCATCGTATTTACGGAACAGATATCAATCCGGAGTTGATTGCGTGGGATCGAAAGCACTTGAATCAAATGGCTGATTTCCAAGTTAATGGTCTTGAGCCGCCGCTGAATTATCCAGATCATTTTTTTGATTTTATTTATGCAATTTCTGTTTTCACGCATTTGCCGGAATCACTTCAATATGCTTGGATGGATGAATTGCGCCGGGTCCTCCGTCCTGAGGGTTTGCTCCTCCTCAGCGTGCACGGCGCAAGCCGTTTTTTTGAGTTGACGCCGACCGAGCAAGATCAGTTTAGTGCTGGGGCATTGGTCGTCAAGTATGGTTCCACTCCTGGCTCTAACCTTTGCGGTGCCTACCACCCTGAAATTTATGTGCGAAACTCTCTAGCCAGAAAATATGACGTTGTAGATTTCGTTCCCGGCGGAATCCGAGATGCGGATCAAGATGTTTATCTGTTGCGACAACGCTCCAATTGATATGCTCATGGAGAGCTAACATGTATAAACAATTTGTGGCGTTGAGCGGATTTGCAATGATCCTGATTCTGCTTAACCATTCATCCACCTTTGTGACCACGATCCCCCAGATGCTTGGTGACCCTGTTTCGGTAGAATGGCAACAAAGTGTTCTGGCAGTGTTCCAAGTTCTTGGAATTATTGCGGTGCCAGTCTATTTTGTTGTATCGGGAAGTTTTCTTGCCTACGCTTATCAAGGAATGGCAAAGGAAAGAAGCAAGTTTTTTAAATTCATTGGCTCTAGCGTTGAGCGGATCCTTTGGCCCTACCTGATCTGGTCTACCCTTTTCTATCTAATGATTTACTTTCTATTTAACATTCGGCTTAACTGGTTTGACTATGGCAAAGACCTTTTGGTCGGTTATCCCTACAACTTTGTCCCTCTTTTAGTTTTCTACTATCTCGTATCGCCTGTAGTGATTTGGGTAGGCAGACGTTATCCCCACCTTTTACTTGGCGTGATTTTTCTTTATCAACTTACCTTACTGAATCTTTTGTCGCCGGGAATCCTAGGATTTATTTTCCCTGAATGGGTGAGCCGATTCCGGCCTCCCATCATTGCGCGTACAATGGCAGATTGGGCAATCTTTTTCCCAATCGGTATCGTTTATGGTCTAGAGAAGGCGAAGGTCATCCCATGGGCAATCAAATACAAACGCGTTTTCATCGTTATCTTCTTCGTAGCCATGATGTTATCCATTCTGGATAAAATTGCGATAATTCGATTTCCTCAAGCAAGTCATTTTGCTCCCCTGGCGTTTATTTGCCTCCTCCCGGCAATTGACCGTAATTCGATTCCGCTGGTTAGGAGATTGGAACAAATCGGCAAACGTTCTTATGGCTTTTATTTGACCCAGATTATCATACTCGACCTGATCTTGTTTCTTGTGCATATCTTGAAGCCAGAGATGTTTACCTATCCGATCTTGCTAACAATTTTATGTTTCCCTGTAGCATTATTCGTGCCGTGGGGATTGATGATCCAAATGGCAAAACCTCCGACGAATCGAGTTTATGCGTACTTGTTTGGATAATGGAAAAGAGATCAAGCCAAGATCCGTGAGACCATGAAAGTTTTGTCTGTGTTTGGTACACGACCCGAAGCCATCAAGATGGCTCCTGTGATCAAAGAATTGGAACGGTATCCTGACCGCGTGCAGAGCCGGGTGTGCGTCACGGCACAGCATCGGCAGATGCTCGACCAAGTTTTGGGGTTATTCGGAATTACGCCAGACTTTGATTTGAATGTGATGCAGGATAGTCAGTCGCCCACTCAAGTGGCGGCGGCTGTCTTGGCAAAACTGGAACCGATCCTTCAATCCGAACGCCCCGATTGGGTATTGGTGCAGGGAGACACCACCACCGTCGCGGCGGCGGCGTTGGCGGCTTTTTATGCCAAAGCCAAAGTTGGGCATGTCGAAGCGGGCTTGCGCACATTCGACAAGTACCAGCCATTTCCCGAAGAGATCAATCGTCGGGTGGCAAGTGCAATCGCCGATGTTCACTTTGCTCCGACGCAACGCGCTAAAGAAAATCTTTTGCGTGAAGGGATCGCCGAGGCGACGATTCGCGTAACCGGCAACTCGGTGATTGACGCACTTTATCGAGTGGCTGACTTGCCATACGATCCTGCTACTGGTCCTCTGAGAAATATTCCTTGGGACAAACGATTGATTCTCGTTACAGCGCATCGGCGCGAGAATTTTGGTGAAGGCTTGGAGCAAATCTGTCTTGCCTTGCGTGATGTTGCTTTTGATTTTGCCGACGATGTTCACGTTGTCTACCCGGTGCATCTCAACCCCAATGTGCTGGAACCTGCTCAGCGCATCCTGAGTCAAGTGAAGGGCGTAACGTTGATCGAGCCATTGGAATACTTGCCCTTGGTCTATCTAATGAAACGCGCCACGCTCGTCTTGACCGATTCGGGCGGCATTCAAGAAGAAGCACCCGGGTTGGGCAAGCCGGTTCTTGTGTTGCGCGAAGTAACTGAGCGTCCCGAGGCAGTCCAAGCTGGAACTGTGCGTCTCGTGGGAGCCAATCGAGCGCGAATTGTGGAATGGACGCGCCGTTTATTGAGCGATAAGGCGGAATATGGCAAGATGGCACATGCGGTCAATCCCTATGGAGATGGACACGCCGCGGAACGGATTGTGGAAACTATTTTGAATGATGAGCGTCATTGAACACAAAAAAATTGCAAGTTCACGCGATGATCAATGTGGAGGAGACGAATAAATAATGACAAGAATCTTGGTTACCGGCGGGGCTGGTTTTATTGGCTCTCATCTAGTAGATGCACTTGTGCGCAGAGGACACCAAATCAGAGTACTCGATGCGCTTGTTCCCCAAGTGCACGGGCTCAACGCCACGTGGCCCACCTGGGTGCCTGCTGAAGTTGAAAAGATGCGAGGGGATGTAACCGATCCTGCGGTCTGGTCAGAGGCATTAAAAGAAA
>Ga0334722_10007614_pt1 | contig 10470 bp, 17 predicted proteins | sample C3_bottom_MG_FD_207210 | JGI IMG/M metagenome (GOLD analysis project Ga0334722, IMG submission 207210) | Sediment microbial communities from Yellowstone Lake, YNP, Wyoming, USA - C3_bottom | ecosystem: Environmental > Aquatic > Freshwater > Lake > Sediment | place: USA: Wyoming | collected... | reverse complement strand
CCAGCAAGCCTCTCCACCATAAAACACGCCACACTATCTACCTGCGCGATGACCTGCACCGCGAGCTAAAATCACAATGCGCTCTTCGCGACACCAGTGTCAGCGTAGTGATAAACCAGCTGATCGAGCGTCATCTGAATGGAACTAGCCAAGTTCCCGCTAAAGACCTGCTGGCCACAATGAGAGAACCATTGGATCGAACCTCCACTGAAGTTTGGCGATCTTTGCCAGATTCATCAGATCAAAGCCTCGGCAAACACAGTCAGCTCATTGAACTGCTTCCCGTGGCGAAGGAGGAAGAATGATGGGTAAGTGTGAGTTCTGCAGGGTATGCTATATCTGGGACAACATCCTCTACATTCCCAACAAACTTAACGATGCTCTCTGCCCTCTATGCGGGCGCAATCTCAACCGAACCGCAAGCTCCACTCATCTTCCCAGACAGCTCTCTATCCCAATCAGCCAGCGCTACCGTCACCATGACAGTCGCTGGACTGATATGCGAACCAGGAGGCTTCATGCTTAAGACAACCCACAAAATAGAATTCTATGACGACGCCCAGGGAGAGTGGCGTTCTCGAGTCCGCGCCGCCAATGGGCGCATCATCCTTGACGGAGGCGAAGGATACAAACGCTGCCGTGACGCCCGCAGGGCTCTCTTCAGATTTCTATTGAGCGCCAAGCAGGATCGGGTGGCTTGGCCCACAGTCCCGAGAGTTCGTTGACACTCGCATAGAATTGTGATAAGGCTCTGATTGCAGGAGGGTCACATGAAGCCAAACTATTACAAACAACGCCTGGCCGATTTCGAACAACGCCTCGCGGACACCACCACTCCAATCAACAGCTGGGACCTCACAAACCTGCGGCGCATCCTCCATATGACCCAGACCCAGCTTGGCAATCTGCTGCTAGTCAGCAAGCCAACCATCGCTAATTGGGAGTGCAACCGTTATCCTGTGGCCAAAAGATACTGGGGGCATCTCCATCGGATTATACGTTCCGCCACTGGCGTGGTTAAAACTCATCACCGCCCAGACTGGGCTGCCTGACCAGAGGCTATGCCGAGGCAACCTCGGCCGCCTTTTCCAAAAGGAGAATTAAAAATGGGAACCAGCAATGTCGCAGCTCCCTACAACGCCTACAACGGCAAAGAAGTTCTTGACTACATCATGCGGAAGCTCTACGACGAGCTTGCAGCCTACGATGACTTCCGAACTCACATGGCCTATTACCACTTCAACTATGACTTGCAACTGGAGATTAAAGCTTTTCCTCGTGACAACCCTATCACAGCTCAGATCAAAGGGGCCAGTGCTGGTGTTCCCAAACCAGGCCAGCAACCTAAGACAGTAGTTGTAAAAAGTAAGGGCTTGAAATCGCCTATGGCTCCTGACCAAGCCCGCGAAGAGGTGGGACTGGAGATTCCCAAACCTACTATGACCAGTGGGGGAATGGTAGACCGGCCATCTGACTTGAAACCATGAACATTCAGCTAAACATCAACCCTGAGCTGGTGATTCGCATCGCTTGCGCCTTGGAGCGCATTGCAGCCACCCTCTCATGTGCCATCCCCCCAGCTCCTCAAACCAGCCAAGACAAACCCTACGGACGTGAATTCTTCTCAGTAGCCAGCAACCGTTCCAGCTACGACCAAGAGGTGGCTGAGTTCTTGGAAGCCAAGGGATATGGCAGGGACTACGACCGCAAGCTGAAGGAAGTTCACAAGCAGGCGTTAGATCCCGGGCCTCATCCTGGCCCAACGTTAGATCGGGAAGGAAACTTTCGATGAACTTTTTGCGATTTCTTGCTCTCCTGATTACAGCCATAATCTTGGAGCGCCTTGGTGGTGAGGTATTGTGGCGTATTGCTTGTGGAAAGGAGGCGCATGCCAACGCGGCCAAAGACAGCAAAGAAGCAGGCTCTCCGCTTGAGTAAGGCTTTGAAGTCTGATGGCCCAGCCCACGTCTTGTCCATCCCTGATGAAGAGGAAGGGCTAATCCACATCGAAACTGGACTGGACCACATCGTCGAGCAGGTAGGTGGCCGAGACACCTTCATTGCCAGCTGCCGTCTCAGCTCCAATATCAAGGTTCAAAACCTGGTCGAGCGCTTCGATTCCCTCCCTCCCAAGGCCCAACGCGGCGCCAGCCTTCATGACCTGATGCTCGAAGCTGGCATGAAAACAGAAGAACTGGTGGGGGCCGTGCTGGCCTCTGTCATTCTCCACCAGAATAACGTTGCTCTCTGGATTTCAGCTGCCAACCGCCCAGCTGTGATGCAAGCTAGCATTGATACCGCCATGCTCCCCGAAGGCTACACCGATCGCCGCATGCAGCTCCAACTCGGTGGCCTGCTGCCCCGCGATGGCAACATCATCAACGTCGGCGTAGGAGTGAATGTGACAGCCCCTGGTATCCCAACCTTCGAAGATGACGCTCGAGCCTCTACCCAAGCTGTCCTTCACGCCACATCAGTTCAGGTCGAGCCCCCCGCGCCAGCTTTCGTTCAGGACTACGAAGAGATAGATGGCAGAGACCTGTCAGTGTCTATGCCTTCTGTTGATGACCTGCGACAGGAGGTGGATGACTGATGCCAATCCAGCAACCTCCTATGCCACCAGACAGCTTGCGCCGAGAACAGGGCCTCCCCCAAGACCCCCGCGCTCTCACAGCTCTGCTGGGCCGTCATGGCTACGACCGTGAATCCATGCTGGGCAGGGCCGGTCGATTCTTAACTGAAGGCGGAAACTTGCTGGCCAGCCTTCCCTCTAGTGTCCTTGGCCAGATAAAAGACCTCTATACTGCCTACGCTAAACCAATGAAAGCCCCAGCCATCCTGGCTTCCCAGGTTGCCGCCCCAGTCTACACTATTGCTCACGCCTTGGACTCTCCAGAATCTGCCGCGCGTGCCATCGTCACACTAGGAACTGGAACCCTGCTGGGAAGTGGGCGTGGTGTGTTGAAGACTGGGCCTGACTTGCCAGCTCCCAGTCCAGTCCCTGTCAAGTCTGCTCTCCTGCCAGCTACAGGAGATCACTTAGCCATTCTGGAAGGCATGCCCCCGGAGCAGTGGGCTAAATATTGGGAACACTGGAACCGTCGCGATCCCAATCCCCAAGTCATTTACCGAGGCCCAGAGCGTCGCGTTCCTCTCGACCCGGAGGTGTTGGAGTTGTCCCGGCGACGCGCGGCTGAAGAGTTCAGCGCCAAGATAGGAGCCAGCCGCAAAACTCCACTCCTCTCCAAACTGGATGCTGACCGCCTTGATCTGCTGCAGTCCCGCTCCAGGGGCACTGGCCGGAAGCTATCCGCCATCGAACGCGCCGAAATGAACCAGCTCATTGACAAGCGTCTAGATTTTGAGAGGCAGTGGAGAGAAACTAAACCGTAACATCAGTAATATCACAAGCCTACAAAGGTAGGGGAGCCTAGCATGTACCATCCTATAATTACGCGGCAGCAGTTGAAGAAGGCAGAGGAACTAGCTGCCGAACAATGGTACGCTGTCAGTGGCCAATCCTTCACTCTGCGCCGCCATACCCCAGCCGAAGTGCGCACCGCCATTGATCACTTCAATAGCTTGATCACTGAGACAGGCCAGCTTCGCCGCCAACTCACCCTCGACGAGAGAAAATGGATACTCAACGAACGCACTCTCTGCCGATGGGACTTCATTTACTGGCTCAAAAATTATCATCATATCCTCACATGGGAGAACCAGCTCATCCTGATGACGCCCAACGTTGCCCAATCCATCATCATCGATCTCTACGCTGAAGCCGAACTCAAGGGCCACGCCATTGCCCAGCTCATCCTCAAGGCCCGCCAGGAAGGAGTCACTACTCTTAAACAAGCTGTGGTGGCCCATCGCGTTCAGTTCTTCCCCAATGTCATCTCAATCGTTGGAAGCAGCCGCCCAGACAAGTCGCGCAAGATGGTCGAAAAAATGGAACTCTCTTGGCGCAACCAGCCCTGGTACATCCGCCCCCGCATGACTGCTTACCGCGCCGGTGAATACATTGAATTTGGCGCTCTCGGCAGCAGCGTAGGAATTCAGCATGGCTCAAAAATCAAGTCTGGCATGGCAAGAGGCGAGACCCCAACAGTAGTTCATCTTTCAGAGGTGAGTGAGTTCCTCAATCCTCAGGAAGACATCGACTCTGCCATTCTCTTTGCCATGCATGAAGCCCCCAACATGTTCCTAGCTCTCGAATCCACTGCCCATGGCATGATGAATTGGTGGCATAAGAAGTGGCTCTATGCCAAAGACCACTGGAATGACCCTAACGAACCCTCTATGTTCCAACCTGTCTTTCTTCCCTGGTATGTGGCGTCTGACATCTATCCTACTCCAACTTGGCTCTTGCGCAACCCTATCCCAGATGACTGGAAACCCTCTGCTATCTGTGAACGCCACGCTCTGCGAGCCGCTGAATTTGTTCAGAACTGGGAGCTGCTCAACAAATACCTTGGCAAGGGCTGGACCATGCCGCGCTCACAGCAATGGTATTGGGAAGTGACTCGCAACCAGTATGCTAAGGAAGATCGCCTGAACCGCTTCTACGCCGAACTTTGCAGCGATGACGTGGAAGCCTTTGCCCAAGACAGCGCTAGCGTGTTCGACGCTGAAACCATCATGCTTTACAACGAACACAAGCAGATGCCCATCGCAGTCTTTGGTCTTGATGGCCCGGCGGATGAGATCCGCCCTGAGCTGCGCCCTGACAAGCGCTTGATCGACCCTAGCTTGAAGCCAATCGACATCGACAAGAAGTACACCCTCTACCCTCTGCTGCTCTCAGGCTATCCTTCCCAAACTGACCCCATGAACAAATTCTTCATCTGGGAGTGGCCCGCGGACGAAATTGAATATGGCCTGGGCGTGGACACCAGCCAGGGCATTGGCCAAGACCGCTCCGTGATCGAAGTCATGCGCAAGGCTAACCTTCTCTCAACAGCCAGGCAGTGCGCTGAGTTCAGCTCTCCACACATCTCTAGCGCTGACCTCCCGCCCTACGTCCACAGCCTGGCCCGCTTATTCAGCCGCAAGCTCAATGGGGAGCCACGCCAGCCTCTGCTAGTCATTGAAGTGAACAATGGAGGAGACGCTTGCCAACTGGCCATGCGCAAGATGGGCTGGGGGCGCTTCCACCAGTGGGTGCGCTACGACCGCAAAGTCATCGACCTCAGCAAAGCCACCTCCCTCGGCGCGTCCACCAATGTCTGGTCCCGTGATCTCGTTATCACCTGGCTGGTGAAAGCCATCAAAGACTACATGATCGACGTGGACTCACCCTGGCTTGTTCAGGAGCTGGCCACTCTAGGCCGCATGCCAGGGGTCCACAAAATTGAAGCTTTCCCTGGCGCTCACGACGATCGCGTCATGGCTCTCGGCTGGGTCTTCCTCAGCCTCCATGTCACTGACAGTGGAAACCTCAAGTCCGTGTTTGGAAGAGGCCGCATCCAGCAAGCCACCAGCGACAAGAAAGCCTATGCCACTCGCCCGCCCTCGATTCTTGAACAGCCCATCCACGACACGGACGTAGAGCGCTGGATTGCTGCCAAGCAGAACGCCATCGACATGCCTTGGTTGACCTTTGATCCGCTCAGCCACTTGCATCAACTGTAGACAGGAGGACGCAGATGATCTGCTCTGATCTAAGGAAAGCTAATCGCCGTGAAATTGAAGGGCGCAAGCTCAAAACCGGTGTTACTGTTCAGCATGAGGATCGGCAAGATGGTTTATCGAAGAGGATAAGGAGCGGGACATGATAATGAAAAAAAAAGCTATGGCAGCCTTATTTCTAAATGTTTTTGGCGGAAGTCTGCTAGCAGCCCAGAGCTTGCAAGTAATGAAGCCTCCAGGAAGCCCGGTTGTGGTTTCGTGGGCATTTCCATCTACACAGGAAAGCCAAATCACTGGATTTGTCCTGCAGTCTTCGCCTTCCACATCAGGCCCGTGGGTGGATGGCCCTGTAGCTATAGCGACAGCGCGCGCTCTCACTTTCACGTCTCCGGCTACGCCTACATTCTACCAGTTGCTTACTTATAAAGATGTTACAGGACAGCCTCGCGCTTACAGTCAGCCTTCTAACATTGTTGCTGCCGGCATACTTCTGCCACCCCCTCTTGGATTAGGCGCTTTGTGAGGCAAAACATGGAAATCAACTGTCCGCACTGTCAAGCAATCATTCCCTCTATTCTAAATGAGGGCAACAGCTGCCCCGTCTGCGAAAGTCTGATCGATGCTGGCCAACTTCGTATTGCCCAGCTAGAGGCTCGCATCCGTGAACTAGAAGGGGTGGCTGGCATCGACCCCAACGATCCGGACCTCAAAGTTCGCCAGACCCCTGCCAGTCAAGATCCCTGCATCTACTGCAATGGTCCAGCCCACCCCCCAGACCAGCCCATCATCTGCGTCTGTGTCATGTGTGAACAACTGTGTGAGATTGTCCATTGCGGCTTCTGCCAGCGCTGCTTTGATGGCACTACCTCTGAACATGGCTCTTGGTCTACCCCAGCCCCTCCAGGCAGCCCCGCTAAAATGCCCTGGGAAACTTAGGGACACACAATGTCACTTGACAACCCCACAATACAGCACTACAGTTCGCATAGGAAATGGTTGCGATTTACATTCATGGTTTTCATCCGTTTCCTGCTGCTTGTCAGTTTCTGGATGATTACTCTGTGCTTGATCCTCATTGTAAGGAACCTGTTTAGTGAAGGAATCCTGCCGTGAATGCGGCAAGACAATCGCTATTGGCCAGTGGCCCTACTGTCCCCATGAACCTCTGCGCCATCGCCCTGCCGCAGCCTTTTCCCCCATTGTAGTCTTCAAAGCTAAAGACGGAACCTACCGCTTCCCTGGCCGCTCCAACGCTCGCACCCCAGCAGGCTGCCAGCGTGTCGAAATCACAAACCAATACCAGGCTGACCGTCTAGAACGCGAAGTCAACTACTACGAAAAGCAGCGCTATGAAGAGTCTAAATATCAACAGTCACAAGCAGGGTGGGATGCTGGCTGGAACCGCACCCGAGCCAGCCTCCGAGCTGAACTCGAACGCCGCAGAGCCCAGTTCAGTCCCGCTGGCAAGCAAGCCATCGAATACCTTATCAACAAAGAACGAGCAGAACAGTCCCATAAATTCGACCCAGGCTTTCACATCGAAGTCATGCACCATGACCGCTCCAACCGCGAGCCACACAATGACATTGAAACTGGTTGGAAGGATAGGAGGGATTGAGAATGGCGGGCATATCCAACTACCTAATCCCACCCTCCGACGCCAAAGAAGACCTCAAACTCCGTTGGCTGGCTGAAGCCTTCCAGGAGGGCACCCGCTTTCTCAAAGGCCAGCGAGCCTACGAAGACCTCGACCGCGCTATTGACATGATTGCTGGCCTTGACGATGACCGTGTTCCAGACAGCCTCTCCTCTGTCTACAGCAACCGGCTCAAACGTCAACTGAGGGAGGTAGTCGCCACCATGGCCAACCTCCGCCCCCTCTGGGGTTACGTCTCCGACAATGAAGAATACAAAGACCATGCTGAAGTTCTCAACAAACTAGTCTATGCCTGGTGGCTGAACACTTTCGCTGACCGTTCTATCCGCCAAGCCATCCAGTGGGCTTGCATCTCCACAGGCTATGTTTCCCCTGTCTGGGACCGGGACTTCTGGGTCACTGGCCGTGGTGACATCAAACTCAATGTCTACGGCCCACGTGATATTCTCCCAATCCAAATAGGGCGTGACCATGACCTCCAGAAAGCCTACGCGGTTATCATCCAGGAAGAAGTCCCACTCGCTCGCTGCCGCGTTATCTACCCTGAATACGCTGACCGCATCAAACCAGATCGTGACAGCCCTTCCTGGTTTACCCGCAGAATTCGCAAAGCTGTGCCAAAGTTCGCCTCACCTGTCTTTGATTCCCTGTTTGGGGAGAAAGAAGAAGTAACTACTAGTGGCCCAATCGTAGATGTCTTCAACACCTACATCCTAGACCACTCCATCAACAAAACTGACAAGCCAATTCGCATGGGAGATCCTGGCACCAGCTGGGAATACGAGGTCCCCTTCCTCGGCCAAGACATCCCTGCTGGCAAAACCCTGCGTGGCGACATTGTCTATCGTAAGGCCACTCCATCTGACTGCATGCTCTATCCTCTGCGCCGCTTAATGACTGCGACTAGAACCGTGGTCTTCCGCGACGGCACCTCTCCCTGGTGGCATGGCAAAGTTCCCCTTGTCCGCTTCACTGTTGATGACTGGCCAAACGAATATCTTGGTTTCAGCCTGGTTCGGGACGTTCACAGCCTTCAGCGCTCTCTTAACCGCCACCTGCGTGGTATGGACGACATGGTTGAAAAGGCCCTGCGCCCAGACCAGCTCTACGACCCCAACATCATCAGCAAGAATGAAATCGAGCGCATGGACCCGCGCATCCCTGGCCGTCGCATCCCTGTCAACATGTCGATGGGCAAAGGACTGGAAATCAGCCCAGCCCCAGAAATCCCTCCCTACATCCCAGCCCACATTGAAATGCTGAAGGCTGAAATCGACCACCTGCTGGCCATCCGCGACATGACCAACCTCGCCAAAGCGAATCAGATTCCAAGTTCGGAATCCATTGACCGTCTGCTGGAAATGGCTGGCCCAGTCGTCACCGACATCAGTCGTGGCATGGAACGCTCCCTGCGAGACCTCGGGGAACTGGTGAAATCCTACTTCTACCAATTCTACACTGCCCCTCGCAAAGTCCAGATCCTGGGCAAGGGTGGTCTTTCAGAAGAAGACTTCTACTTCGAACCTGGAGCCCTCATCCCCTCCAAACTCAAAGAACAGCAATTCATGGACACAGTTCTTCCCAACTCCATGGAGGCCGCCAAACGCGCCAAGGACAGTTGCATTTTTCACATCACCCCAAACTCACTCCACCAGATCCAGCAAATGTCTCGCAAACTGCTCTATCTCCAGCTCTGGCGTGATGGCCGCTTTCCCATTGACCCTGAAACTGTAGCTGAGGCTCTCGACATTCCCAACTTTGGCAGCCTTCCTGGAGGTGAGTCCAACACTGTCCTCGACCGCTACATTCAGTGGATGAAGATTCAGCTTCAAATGCAGATCCAAGCCCAGCAAGCCATGGGGCAAGCTCAAATGGAGATGCAATCTCAAATGGCTCAAAGTGGTCTAGCAGGTTTAGCTCAGCAGGCTGCAGGGGCAGCAGGCAAACCTAATGGCCAAGAGCGCCCAGGTCGTCCTCCCAGTGGCCAGAAAGCGCCAGAGTTGAAGACTAAGGATGGAGGACAGCGCACAGTGATAACAGAAGCATAAGACGACATACCCTAACTGAATTCTCGTTTGGTGGTAAAATGGTCATTATATCGTCTGGGTGTTATGAGTGGCAGTTGTGGCTAAACATGATGGCTAAGGGTCGGCCTAGGGCAGCAGCAGCGGCTCATTGCTCAGATTGTTGGGATATCCCAAACTCAAGTGTGGCGGGTTAAGACTGGACAATCTTGGAGACATGTAGAATGAGTCTTTTCGCCAAAGATAGCTCCCAATCTAAGCCCCTATCTTCAGAACAAGTGGCTTGTGAAACTATTCACGATCTGCCTCCTGCTTGGCAGATCTATCACATTCAAGACAACCCCATCGCAGTATCCGCTAGCATCCTGCGCGAGAAACGTAGTGGCCACCTAACTTTCTTCATCACCAATGGCCACGTAGCGGCTGCTGAGTGGAAAGAAAAAGTATCCCAACTAAAGGAGACCCCATGAACAAACGAACCTTCTTGCAGCGGCTTAGCTTGGCTCCACTTGCTTTAGTTGGCCTGTCTCCTGAGCCTAAAGTAAATGATGACCCCTATGAGTTCAAATGGCGTGGATGGACTATCCAGTGGACAGGCTGGAAACCATCTTCAAATAATTTGGCCTTCGTATCACAATGGGTAGCCTTTCAACCAGAAATCATGACCATGACTAGCTATATGCCATTCCAAGAATCGAAGAATTTCTACGTCAGCTACCCTGGAGGTGAGGGCAGATTTCTAAATGGCTGGGTCTTTGACCTTGCTATACAAGAGGGCCAAGAAATAGTCACTGACACAAGAAACAAAGATGCTATCAGGGACTCAGAGCTTCAGCGTCTCTTCCGCCTAATGCAACGTCATGGCATAGATATTTCTTGACAACCCCAACCTATTGTGCATCAATAGTTGTGGGCTACAGTGAATAGGCTGGTCACTCTCCTATTCGTCGCGTCCTGATTTATGGCGCGTGGATTGAAACGCTGGGCACTTGGTTCTTCCTCCTCACAAGTAGAAGCAAACTAAAGGCCCGTTGCTAATATCCCTCCTCGCGTGGGGGTGTTGGTTGCGGGCCTTTTCTTTTTAGTGATATGAACGAATCTGGCCATCGATTCCTGGAGAAGGCGAGCGGTAGACTAAATAGTCTTCTCTTTTCCTTTAAG
>Ga0334722_10007613_pt1 | contig 10472 bp, 11 predicted proteins | sample C3_bottom_MG_FD_207210 | JGI IMG/M metagenome (GOLD analysis project Ga0334722, IMG submission 207210) | Sediment microbial communities from Yellowstone Lake, YNP, Wyoming, USA - C3_bottom | ecosystem: Environmental > Aquatic > Freshwater > Lake > Sediment | place: USA: Wyoming | collected... | reverse complement strand
CCAGTGACAATTAGTCCTATTCCGTGAACTAATATCACAATTGACACTATCATGATTAATGTTGCAACCGCAGCGATTGGATGAGATATGGCCAAACTTCCACCTATAACCGAAATAATTCCTATTACAATACTGATTCCTCTTGCAGATTTTGGACTTTCGCGTAAAACAGCTCCTTCAATAATTTTTGAGAATCCTACCATCAACAAGGCAATTCCAATAAAAGCGATATACAATAATGTTGTCTCAGCTGGATTTGCAATTACCCATCCAGATAATGCGATTGCAATAGCTCCTAAAACAATCTGCGCTATTCGTAACCATATAGGGGTTTTTTCTTGACTCAACACTGTGCCTCTTTTGGTACTGTATTAATATGATTCTCATGCAATTATCCTGCCTTTCATTAATGTACTTCGTATAATCTTACTATGATTACCCATCCGCAAGAATTTTAGCTTAATCGACAAGAGGACAAAGAGGGAATCTATGATGGTGGACTATTCCAATCCTAAACCCCTCTGAATTCTCTCATCTTGCCAGTCTTTTACTGACCCTGCCGTGTTAGTTGCAGGCTTGTGTGTTTTAACACACGTTATGTAATGGATGCAGTATTTTATTCATCTTAAATTACAAATGCCCCAGTGTATAGATTACTTGACATTTTATGCGAATTAAGAATTTTCAGAATTCCCATAAAAAAGAGTTCAGAATCTAATTCAATATAGGCTGGAGCTTTTGCCTATTTTGTTTGAGTTCCTAAGAATTAAACTCTAGAGTACAATTAAAACAGAATTTTAAGCACTGATTCTCACTTTAATTTTTTGACTGGAACTTAAGGCCGACCACGGTAGTATATCGGCGACAGTTCCAGATACTACTTGAATATTATGAGATTTCTAGGGATATGTAAATTCGAGTGGGTATTTTTTGAACACACAGTCATAATTGACTTAGATTTAGAGAGGATTTTTTGATTTTGTTCTTGTCAATCCGAATGTCAAAATAAGAATAGCAGAAATATAGATACTCACCAGATTCTATGATCAATTAGTTCATTATCATGTAGAATAATTGGTGTCTAGATGCTCACAAAAGATAATTCAAAAAAAGCGTTATCATTGCATAGAAAACTCAAAGGCAAGATAATGATTGCCAGCAAGGTTCGTAATCTAAAACCTAATGATATGCAGTTAATCTACACACCAGGAGTTGCAGCCGTAAGCGAAGAAATTTTCCATCATCCTAATCAAATATTCTCTCTTACATCCAAAGCAAACAATGTAGCTATAGTAACTGATGGAACACGAATTTTAGGATTGGGAAACATCGGTCCTTTTGCAGCTTTACCTGTCATGGAAGGAAAATCCGTGTTATACAAAGAATTTGGAGGAATAGACGCATTTCCTATATGTCTTAACACTACCAAAAAAGATCAAATCATTTCAACAATACAAGCAATAGAACCCTTTTTTGGGGCAATCAATCTTGAAGACATTGAATCGCCCAAAGTTATGGAGATTTCCGATGAATTAGAAAAAAAGATATCAATTCCTGTCTTCCATGATGACAGACACGGGACATCAGTTATTGCATTGGCTGCACTGCTAAACTCTCTCAAACTAGTCAAAAAACAATTGTCTTCAATTAAGATAGTAATAGCAGGAGCTGGTTCAGCAGGTTATGGCATATGTAAATTGTTAAAGTTTGCTGGCTGCAATAATCTTACTGTGGTAGATTCTAAGGGAGCAATCTATAAGGGAAGAGATGGCAACATGAACAAATACAAAAAAGATATTGCAAATTCCACAAATCCTAGAAAAGAAAAAGGGCAACTCTCAGAGATTTTAAAAAATTCTGATGTATTCATAGGAGTCTCCGGTGTAAAAAATCTGCTCACTTTAAAGATGGTAAAAAACATGAATAAAGATCCAATAATTTTTGCTCTTACAAACCCACTACCTGAGATAAATCCAAAGCTTGCAAAAAAAGCTGGTGCAAGAATTATTGCTACAGGAAGTTATATGTATCATAATAAGGTCAATAACGCACTTGTTTTTCCGCATTTGATGAGAGTCATTTTGGATATGAGAATAAAAAAAATTGGTCTTGATTTACTGCTACTTACATCTAAAGCAATAGCCAAAACTGTTACCGATAGAGAACTTGACTATGAACACATCATACCAGAAATAATGAATAAGAAATTGCAGAAAAACATAACTTTGGCATTATCAAAATTTGCACCCAAATAACAAAACTTGGAATTAAGAGTTATCAGATTTCCTAGAAACTACAAATAATCCAACTCCTAGAAAAGATAGTACTACAGGAATTAATCAAGTTGTAGATTGGGATCCTGCTAGTAAATAGACTAGTTGTTTTGATTTTTATAATAAAGTTTGATTATTTCGTCTACTACTACATTTGTGTCAGCATCTTTTTCAGTGCTTAAAAGAAGCAAATGGTCATCACCCAAATAAAATGAAAACCGTTTAACTTTATCGTGTTCGGCCAGGGTGTATATTGTTTTACCAAGCGATTTTGACATATCTTTCCGTGCTTTCCAATTAATAATGGAAAGATTTACCAATTCATTTTCTTCATGCTCTGAAAGTGGGTTATGCAAACCCTTACGCAAACCTCCTGCAACGCGTTTAGCCCATGAATCATAAACTGTAGCAAATCGGATTTTAGGGTTGGTTTCTAAAATTTGTGAACAAAAATTTTCATAATCCAATGGTTCTTCTATGCATCTTTAATTATTAGAGTTTTATTTGTCTCAAACCATTCGTCTTATTCCGAGAAGGGATTGTTGCCGTTTTTTAGAATGATTTTGTCTGATGCCTAAGTAATACCGCATAGAGTTACACTAAGTTATGTTGTAGGTTATGATTTAGCGAAACAGAATAAAAAACTAGCTGAAAAACATCAATCTGAGCTTATCAAATGTTATGAGCATCTATTGCATATCATTAAACATGAAGACAGAAACAAGTGTCATGAAAAAGATGGTTCACGCATCTTTTAAGAAGGTAATCTCCTTTGATCTTCTCTTTCTAGGATTGGGAATACCTATCGGTGCTGGCATACTTGCTGCAATTCTATATCTATAGGATTGCTAATTTTTTTTATATTGTAAAGTGATTTAGTGAAAATTGGTATCGAGTCATATTAGGCTCAGCCCCTTAGTTGGGGGAAAAAAAGTTTTGTATGCCCGAAGGGACTCGACGACTTGTATGACAATATTTTGGTTGCAGTTAGTTCTTTTTCTTACAATATGAAATCAATTCATTAAGAAAGAATGACCATCCTTTCTTGTGTTCCTGGACACTTGCTGCACCTTCTTCTTTACCAGTAAATCCTGAATGAGTAAGTGTTAGTCTAGTTTTGTTCTGGTTTACTTGTTCTAATTCCCATGAAACTACAGTTTCAGGAAATCCAGAAAATGTCTTCCATTGCCATGTATGAACAAGTTTTTTATTTTGAATTATCTCAATAACTTTTCCTTCATTAATAAAATCTATATCCATCTTCATTCTAGGCTTTATTGAATTCTTCAAAAAAGATACCATATATTTTCCTCCGACTCTGAGTTCAAGTATTGCTTCATCAGGAAACCAATTGATCAATTCCTTTGGGTCAGAAATTGTTTTAAAAACTACTTCGGGAGAGGCATCAATGTCTACTGTAATTTTTATTTCTTTTTCTGTCATAAATTTTCTAGATTAAACTAGAAATTAAGAATTTTCAGGAAAGAATCTGAGGCAATACGATTTTAAGTAGGTTTTCCAGAAAATGTGGCGTAATGATTACAGAAGCTCAACTAAAAGAAATGATAAAGGAAGCAAAATCTGCAGATAAGGAACGTAAATTTAAACAGTCCTTAGAATTGATTATGGTTTTCAAAGATATTGATGTAAAAAAAGGATTTTCTCTTAACGAAACAGTTCAGCTACCAAAAACTAATTCCCCAGCTGCAGTATGTGTGATGGCCTCTGGGGATATGGGATTAAAGGCAAAAAGTGCAAAGGCAGATAGAGTAATAGACAATGATGAATTAAATCGATTAGCTGCTAACAAAAGAGAGTCCAGAAAAATGATTAATAGTTTTGATTTCTTTTTAGCAGACACTAAGCTTATGCCAATAGTTGGTAAGGTATTAGGTCAAATTCTAGGTCCAAGAGGAAAGATGCCCATACCAGTTCCTTTCAATGCCCCCATAGAGTCATTTCTTGATAGATTTAGATCTTCAGTCAGAGTTAAAGTTAAAAATTCATTATCAATGTCTTGTAAAATTGGAGATGAAACAATGGAAGATTCTGACTTGGCATTAAATGCAAATGCTGTAGTAAGTGCAGTTGAAAAAAAATTACCCAATGGTGATAAAAATATCAAAAGAATTATGGTAAAGACTACAATGGGTAAGATAAGCAAACAACCTCAACTGGTGAAGAAGTAGAATGCACGAAAATAGAACTAAATATCCTAAAAGAAAAACACAGTTGTATCAACAGCTTCAAGAAATGCCAAAGAAATATGATGTAGTGGCACTTGTCCGAATGGAAAAAGTCAGATCTTCTCAGTTGTTACCTCTTAGAAAGAAATTCAAAGGCGAAGTTGAAATTATGAGTATTAAAGACAAGGTTGCAAAAAAAGCACTTGAAACTCTAGATATTCCAGGAATTAAAAATATTGTTGAGGATCTTACTGGCCAATGCCTTTTCATGTTTACAAACATGTCACCTTTCAAGCTGAATGTATTACTTGGTAAAAATAAGATATTGCTACTTGCACGAGCAGGAGATATTGCAAGTAAGGATATTGTTATTCCAGCAAAAAATACTGGAGTTGCACCTGGTCCTATTCTTACTGATTTTAAGGAAGCTGGAGTTCCGACAAAAATTGATCAAGGAACAATTTGGATTACTAAAGATACTACTCCAGTCAAAAAAGGTGGGATTATTTCTCCAAAGTTGGCTACACTTCTAGGAAAACTTGACATAAAGGCAGTTGAAGCGGGAATCTCTCTAGGGGCAGCTCTTGAAAAGGGGATTCATTATTCAAAAGAAGATCTTGTAATCGATGTTGAGAAATTTAGAAATGAACTTATCCAAGCTCATCAAGAAGCAATGGCATTATCTATTGAGGCAGTATATGTAACAAAAGACAATGTAGAACAAATTCTAGCAAAGGCTGCACATGCTTCTCGCTCTGTATCTGTAGAGGCCGGGTATCTTACTGAAGAAACTAAAGAACAGATTTTACAAAAGGGTCATTCCCAAGCCACAAGTTTGTCTGGAAAGGCTAAAGACTACAAACCAGAATAAATTGAAATAATTAGAGATTTCCTTTAACTTTTGGAAGATTCCAATTATACTTCATTGCAACTAGACGCAGACCGGTTGTAAGGATTATTCCAATTATTGTTGCTAAATATAATTCTCCCCCAATTACAAGCATGAAATAGAATACTACAACTCCCACAAAACTAGCCGAAGCATAAAGTTCCTTTACAAAAACTATAGGAATTTCGTTAACAAAAACATCACGAAGAATTCCACCTCCAACAGCAGTAAGCATTCCTGCTAAAACCATTGCAAGGAAGTTTAATCCAAAAATGTTAAAGGCAAAAGTAGCACCAATTATTGTAAATACACCAAGACCAATGGCATCAAATTTTAAAAAAACATTCCAATGTTTTTTGAGTCTAGAATAAAGAAAAAATAAGATTATTCCAGTAACCACTGTAATTATCAAATAAGTTGGATCCAAGAGGGAATTAGGAGGAGATTTTCCCAACACTATATCACGAATCGTTCCTCCTGCCACGCCGGTAATAGTTGCTAAAATTATAATTCCTACAATGTCGGATTTGTGCTCTATAGCTTTGAATGCTCCAGTAACTGCAAATGCCATTGTTCCAAAAAGATCTAGAATGTAGATGAACGTATCAACAGAGACAGAAAGATCTACCAAGCCATATTTTGATTAAATCAAGTTGTAATTAACTTTAGGGTTGTTCTCGAAAAATTTATAATTAAAAAATCTAACCGAATAAAGCGGAAAGTCCTTCCATTGCTTGTTCTTCGGATTTTCCAGCTGCTGCTTCTGTTTCTTTTTTATCTGCTTTCTTTGCATCTCCACCATGTGCAGCTGCAGGTGCAGCTACTACTGCTATTGGTGCTGCCTTTATTGCTTCTTCAATGTTTACGTCAGCTAATGATGCTACAAGTGCTTTAACTTGGGCTTGGTTAACTTCTACCCCAGAGGCTTTTACCAAGTTAGAAATATTATCTTCATTGATATCTTTTTTTAGTTTATGTAACATCAATGCAGCGTAAACGTATTCCATTGTTCGAGATTTCCTTATGGCATAATATAAAACTATGGAGGAATTTAGGTTAGAAATTTTTGTTTATTTTTAATTGAGTATCTTAAGGCTGCGGCATATCGAATACAAGTTTCTTTTCAAATTTTTATCGTATAGAGTATCCATTCTTTGTTTGAGAACCCTTTTAGCTTGTTCTTTTTCAGAGCCTGGAGAGAGTGAAAGAACATTATTTAGCAACTCAGGAAGTGATTCACGTACCCAGCCGTCTAGAATGCCATATACCTTTGGTGGAATTTGGACTAGTCTGTCTGAATTCAAATCTAAAATATCTGTAAAATTTTCATGTTCGATTCTATAGATTAGGCTAAGAATACAATTCTCAGGTGTAGGGTTTTGAAGAATTTCTATCGAGCGAGTACCAGCTTTTCCTTGTTCAACTTTATTTTTTAGGCCAACTGGATTAACTATTAATCCATTTACTCCAATTTTGGATTCATTTACTCCTGTAACTGTACCAAAAATAAAGTTTCTATAATCACCATCTTGTTTTGATGAAAAAACATGATCTCCTTCCTTTAACCCCTTTTTCTTGCTAAACACAAAATGAATTTGTCAGAAGTGTATTTAATTTATCGTAATTGACAGTTCCTAGAAATGTTATTGAAAACGTACTAAAGTCTTCAGCAACCGAATTTATCGATAATCAGTAAAAAAATAATCCGTCACTCCAAGCTTATCTACTTTACTGATAAACTATAGTTTCTTCGTTTCAAAAGGTCAGTTTACTGGATGATCTAATCTCAAAGTTTTTTAATAGAGTAGTTTACATCTGAAAACTGAGAAAGAAATGGCTAGATGGAATAAAATAGAACAAAGTAGCATCATTGTAGTTCTTTTGTTGACTTTATCATTTTCTAATCTAGCCTTTGCACTAGACAATACTACAGAAAATAATCCTCCACTTGATACTGACGGTGACGGGATTGCAGATAGCGTTGATCAATGTATCAATGAAGCTGAAACCATGAATGGATATCAAGATGAGGATGGATGTCCTGATACTGTACCTGACGCAGACAGTGATGGGATTGCAGACAGCGTTGACCAATGTATCAATCAAGCTGAAACCATGAATGGATTTGAAGATACAGATGGATGTCCTGATGTTGTGCCAGTTCAAGATACAGATAATGATGGAATACCTAATGATGTTGACAAGTGTCCTACTCAGGCAGAGAATGTAAACGGTTTTGAAGATCTTGATGGATGTCCTGATGTTATACCACTCAAAGACACAGACGGTGATGGAATAGCAGATTCATTAGACAAGTGTCCTACACAAATGGAAACTGTAAACGGTTTTGAAGATCTTGATGGATGTCCTGATGTATCTCCTATTGGGGATTTGGATAAAGACGGCATTGCAGACTCTATAGACAAGTGTCCCACTCAGCCAGAGACAGTAAATGGGGTTGAGGACACAGATGGATGTCCTGATCTTATAACGGTAAAAGACTCTGATGGGGATGGAATAATAAATTCTGAAGACCAATGCCCCAGAGATGGTGAAACATTTAATGGTTATCAAGACACAGACGGATGTCCTGACGTATTACCTGAAACTGACAAAGATCATGATAACATAATTGATACAATAGACAAGTGTCCCACTCAGCCAGAAACTATGAATGGATTTGAAGACTCTGATGGATGTCCAGATACTCCTCCCGTTAATATGATAGAAGGAAAGGGAGCAGATAACTCTGGTTTATTCCAATGGGCAGCTGTAATTGCGGCAGGAATTACAGCAATTGGTGGCATTGCTGCTGCGAAATATAGAAAAGGTTAGAATAGTTTTAAAATAATCTAGATAGATTTTTCAATAATTCATGGAAGATGTTTCAAGCCACAAACTACATAATTCTTAGTGCTAACTCTTTTCATTAATATATTGAATTAGTGAGAAAATAGAATTATTAAGACTTAGATTTTTTGAAATCCAAGTACTTTGTATCGTCCAGTCATGATAACTATTCCTGCAATAGACATTACAAGAATTACCATAACAATTGGTCCAAACTCTGGAACAATTGTTGTACCGACTGGATAAACTTCAAACTGGAGTTGAACAGGTTGTGCTAAATCTCTATGAGTTGCTTCAACTCTATAAGTTCCAGTTGAGAATTGTGGAAGTGTTGGCTGGATAAGATATTTGAAATTACCATCACCATCAAAGGGAACGTTTGGGGAATAGATTATTTTTCCAGATGGATCTTTAACTGTTAATTGAACTGGTATGTGTGGAGTCAATCCACTAGCTTTACCAATAACTAGGATGGTTCCTTTTTGATCTATTGTTGTGCTATATGATTTTAGTTCAATTGACGATGCACCAAATGCATTCATTGAGAATAGAGGAAGTATCAAAAGTATTGCTATTGCAATGTAAGTATTGGTATTCAACAAACTAATCTAAAAAGACCTGATTAATAATGTTACCTGAATTCTGATCTATTCAATAGTTGGAATAATAAAAAGCGGTTTAACTAAAGGGGAACTTTTGTCACTTACAAAATTCTTACACATGCTATGTTTTTTGTTCAAATATTTTCATGATGAGATTAAGAATTTTCAGACTTGCTATAATTTATCGCTAAAACGAGATCTAAATGCATCTACTCTACTTTGAGTTTTATAGTTTTCAGGGTGTGACTCTTTTCTAGAACGTTCTTCAAGCATATTTTTATGTTCTTCTCTTGCATGATGAAGTCTATCTTTCTCGTGAATGAATTCTTTTCCACAGAATTGGCACTTTACAATAGTTTTATGATGTTCATGTCGTACATGTGATACTAAATCTTCATGATTAGAGAATTTTGCATTACATTGAATGCAGTCATTTTTTTTATTATGAAAAAATTTCATACCCCATTTGTTGCATTTCCCTATTTAAACGAGTTATAGTTTATCTCCAGGTTTATCAGAGTTCCTAGTTCAAAGAGTTCTTTGGAATAATGATTTGGCTAAATTGGACTTTTTTTATTTACAAAATTCTTAATATCGGTAGATAGAAGACATTCCAAGATGGACAAAAGCCAAATACTTTCAAAATTTTCTGCAGATCCTGTAAAATATTACAAAGTAAAATTATTTGAGGAACAAGGTTTTCAAAGAAAATCTTGCACTACATGTGGAAGATTTTTTTGGACAATGGATAGTAAAAGAATCAATTGCCCTGAAGATTCAGATGACACCTATTCATTTATTGGAAATCCCCCAACGAAGAAAAGATTTGATTATTCTCAGGCATGGAAGGAGGTTGAATCATTTTTTGTTAAGAATGGGCACACTTCTGTTAGCCGGTATCCAGTAGTATGCAGATGGCGAGATGATCTATATTTTACCATTGCATCTGTAGTTGATTTTCAGCGAGTAATGGGCTCTAAAGTTGTGTTTGAGTTTCCCGCAAATCCACTTGTGGTTCCACAAATGTGTCTGAGATTCAAGGATTTAGAAAATGTTGGAGTCACGGGTCGACATTTTTCGAGTTTTTGTATGATTGGACAACTAAGCATTCCAAATTCCCAAGGTTATTGGAAGGATGAGTGTATTGATCTTGATTTTAGGTTACTTACTAATCAATTTGGAATAAACAAAAATGAAATAGTTTTTGTTGAAGATGTTTGGGAAGGTGGTGGCTCATTTGGATCTTCTCTTGAATACTATGTCAGAGGATTAGAGCTTGGAAATGCAGTCTTTACAGAATTTCAAGGAGAGTTAGGAAATCATACTACCTTAGACCAAAAGGTAATCGATATGGGTGCAGGACTAGAAAGATTTGCATGGATTACCATGGGGACGCCAACTGCATACGATTGTTGTTTTGGCCCAATAATTAAAAACTTGATAAAAAAAGTTGGAATTGATATTGATAATGATTTGCTCTCAAAATATTTTATCGAAATTGCAAAAAATCAAGAAAAGTTTTCTAATCTATTACAAGTAAAAGAGCACGCAATTAAAAATGTAGGACTGAGTTCCCAACAGGTGACAAAAATTATCAATCCTCTTGAAGGAATTTACTTGATTGCAGACCATCTTAGAACTTTGATTTTTGCAATTTCTGATGGAGCTCTTC
>Ga0334722_10007612_pt1 | contig 10474 bp, 7 predicted proteins | sample C3_bottom_MG_FD_207210 | JGI IMG/M metagenome (GOLD analysis project Ga0334722, IMG submission 207210) | Sediment microbial communities from Yellowstone Lake, YNP, Wyoming, USA - C3_bottom | ecosystem: Environmental > Aquatic > Freshwater > Lake > Sediment | place: USA: Wyoming | collected... | reverse complement strand
CTGTTACATGACAGGAAGATCCCGGCGCCATGGCGAAGATTGCGCAGCTTGATTTGATCGGTGAGGCTGTAAACCTCGCCGACATCATAACGGCCAATCAAAAAGAAATTCAACGGCAGCTTAAATCTTAACTCGCTATTTAGCAGAACCATTTTGTCACCGGCATATTCGAAAGCTCGCAGACCGGCAAATGACTTGGCGCCGCCAATGTAGAATTGTTCGGACACTGGCAATCCCGAACGGCTTATTCCGGCTGAAAACTTGGGATGAAAGTTAGCGTATTTTCCTATTGGAATGTAACCTTCAAGGGAAGAGAAGAAGCGGGTATATTCGACATCGCCTCCCAGATACTTCCCCGCAAAACGAAATTCGAGTTGAAATTTTTTCCCTCTATCGGGGAAAGGCATTTTATCAAACGTCTCGATGACCGATTCCAGCTGAACGATGCGCTGGTCAAAATGTTCGGTTAGATTGGTTTGGTCATAACGATTGCGGACCTGCTCTACAATAAAGGCTCCTCGCACAGTACCGAATCGTTTGACTTGTTGACCGAGACTTACTTCGAATCCGGTGCGGCGCTCGTGGCGGATGTCAAATTCCGCACCTTTGGTGTCATATATGAATCTATCCAGCCTGTTGTGATATCCGGTAATTCTGGCAGTCAAGTAGGAAAACCAGATGCGGTCCATTTTCAAGAGACCGAAATACTTCTGCCGGTGTTCGGCATATTGGGCGTGCAATAAATATTCCAGGCCCATGCCACGGATATTATCATCCAGCAATTCTACAAACTGCTCGGATTTGTAGTCATCATCCCAGTGCCAACCGAGCCGCAGCTGGGTAAAATATCTTTCTTTCACACGAATTTTGACTCGAGCGCCATCGCGATATGGGACTAAGTCGATACTAACTTGTTCGAACAGATCAGTGCCGTAAATGTTGTTTAATCCTTCGGCGGCTTTTTTGGTGGAATAGGGCTGACCTACTTTGAGCGGGAAATATGAACGCACCAGCCAGTCTTTGGTACGATTGTTTTCTTCGATATCGATGCTCTTTATAATTGCTTCGTCGATTGAAATAGAGACCAGCTTTTTCTCGTAATCGATTTCAGCAGACCGGATGTAGGCGATATCGTAACCGTCTCCGTGATATTTGTCTTCTACGCGTGTCAGTCCCTGCTTGAATTCAGTCGAAGATAACAGTTCGTGGTAATCAACTAATAAGCCGATCAATTGCTCCGCACTGTATATGGTGTTGCCTTGAAATACAAATTGGTAGTCAGCAACCTTCAATTTTTCTTGAAGATTAATATTTAGCGATATGCTACCGGCGTCTAATATTATTATTGCAGAGGGTTCAATCGCAGCCTCAAGGCGAAACAATTGGTATGTTTCTACCAAATGCTTCAATTCGTCTATAAGACCTTCCCGAGTATATCCTTTTCCCAGTAGTTCGGCTTTGATTGATTGCTCCAGCTCAAGAGAACCGGCGCTCACCTCAACTTCTGAATTTTCAAATGTTTCTTCTCCTGAAATCATATAAGGAGTAGTGCTTTTCTGCTTTGCCATAGCTGCAAGTATTTTGTCGGAGGCCTCGAGACCGGCACGATAGCCGATGGCTATCAATCTGTCTTTTTGGTCAAAGTCAGAACCCTCCAATTCTCCCAGCTCCGGTTCAATTACAAAATCGGCCTTTTCAAGCTGTGCCGCCATTTTGTCGGCCGTCATTATAGTGGTCACCTGGCCGGCAATATCGACCGGAGTTTTCAATTTTGCCTTCGGTTGAAGTCTGCTGGATGTATTTACCGCCACTACAAAATCGATACTGTCTGTTATTGAACGTGCAATCTCGACCGGTATCGGTGTAACCATACCTCCATCCATCAAAACGGTCCCATCTTTTTCCACTCCTGTCAGTGCCAAGGGGAAAGCCATCGTGGCACGCATGGCCTCTGAAATGGAACCCTTATCGATGATGATTTCGTTTCCGTTGACGACATCAGTAGCCACAGTTTTGTATGGGATTTCAAGTTTAGTAAAATCTCCTCCGCAGCGATAATTGGCTTTGGAAGTGAGGCGAGTCAATTCAGTTGTAATATTTTGGCCGCCCGTCCAGGCTTGGGGAATTACTGGTTGAAACTTGTCAAAGCGCAAAGACAGCAGGTGACGTTCAAATTCCTGTCTCTGTGTGAAGAACATGGTTTGTCGTTTGGGTGTGTCACTGAAGAAGTCTTTGAAATCTATCTCGTTGACGATGGTTGATAATTCATCAGGCGAATAGCCGGCAGCGTAAAGTCCGCCTATTACTCCACCCATTGAAGTCCCGGCAATTGCTGCAATTTCGATATTCTTTTCTTCAAACGCTTTTATAACGCCAATTGAAGCCAATCCGCGCGCTCCGCCTCCGGAGAGAGCCAAAACAATACGATTTCGTTCTGTCGGACCCGTAGGATCAATACCATCCAGTCCGCCAATGATAATTTTGTCGGGGTCGGCAAAACAACAACAGGACCAGGTCAAGATGATTAAAGTTAGAAAGATAAAAGTTTTCACTTGCTTCAGAAATTTACAAGCAGTTCATATATTGCGAGTTCAATAACCTTGAGACAATTAAATTTGGTATTAAGTAAAGCGGAATTAAAAAATCTGACAGCCCTGAAGGCGAAAAAGGGCCGCCGGGCACAAAAACGGTTTCAGGTGGGGGGCGTTCGGGTGCTGGAAGAGGCTCTCAAATTCCAGTTCCAACCGGTTAAGTTGCTGTACTCCCAAGCAGATATCTCGAACCGTGGAAGAAATCTTGTCGCTCAATTCCAAAAAAGGGGGGTCATGGTTGTGGGCGTTTCTAATAGGGAATTGGGAGTTGTTTCTGACACTGAAAGCACCCAGGGAATAATCGGAATTTTCAATGTACCAGAGACGAATCTGCCAAAACTTTACAAGCCTTCCTTTCGTAGGCTATTATTGTGCGATCGAATTAATGATCCGGGTAATCTGGGGACATTAATTCGGTCGGCCTTGGCATTTGGATTCAATGCGATGCTGGTAACAGATAATTCGGTGGAGCTTTTTAGCCCCAAAGTGGTGCGTTCTTCAGCAGGAGCAATTTTCGGTTTGCCAGTGGTTAATGTGTCGTATAGGGAATTGAAGGAGTTCAAGAGTTCACATCTTGCAAAAATGGCAGTGGCTCTTTCTCCGAAAGATGTCGACTCTATCAGTATGAAGCATATTACTCCAACTGTTGAAGAGAGATATACCTTGATTCTGGCGATTGGCTCCGAAGCCGAAGGTCTTTCTCAAGAAATTCTTTCTATGGCTGATTTCAAAGTCAACATTACTCATAGTTCCAACGTGGAGTCATTAAATGCTGCAGTGGCCGGATCAATCTTGATGTATGAATTGTTCGAAAAAGCTAGAAATGAGGCTAAATGAGTAAACGCCAAACTGGGTTTTGGATTTTTGTTTTTCTCTTAATTCCGGCAATTATATCTGCGCAGGAAGTTTTCCAGACTCCCGAAGGTTCCTATTCGACTCGTAAACTTTCCGATTCTCTGGATACCGGCACCACAAATAGTCTGTTGATCAGAGCCGCTGTAAATCTCCCTGGCAAGATTACTTTGAATACAGCCAAGACAAAATTAATCAAGATAGCTTACTATAAGAAAGCCAAAGCATCCGATAAAGATAAGGCCATCGACTATATCGATTTGATAGCAGTAGTGTTGGACAGAACGCCCGAAGCAATTCGTCTCGAAATGCGGGCACCTAATCCGGCGCCATGGGAAAGTGGAACCGAATGGGGCATGGTAGAAACTGAAATAACCGTTCCCGAAAAATGTTTCGTGCATATTGAGGCGCCCATGTTCGATGTCGATGCGATTGGGCCCTTTAGTGGAGTAGAAATTCCGTCATCTTTGGGTAAGATTGATGTTTCCAATGTATTGGAAAAACTAGAAATTGCCACGTCTAACCGGCGTGTAAATGTGACCGATATTTCGGGCGACATCGCCATTTCGACCACGAACTCGATATTGTCAGCCAAAAATCTGGTGGCGCTTGATGATCGGGCCGAAATTGAAAATGAACACGGCGATATTCGCATCGATGGTTTTACCGGGGAAATCAGCGTTGAAAGCAGTTATGGCCGAATCAGCATTTCGTCTTTTAATGTGCGGGGCCAAAGAAACATAATTCGGGGGATGTCCGGGCCGATTTCACTAGAGATTAATGAATTGAGAGATTCCCAGCTAAGAATCACCAACAGATTTGAGGACGTTGAAGTAACTTTGCCTGATGAAACCTCGGCTACTATGTCATTGGCGGTTGATGCCGGAGGCAAGATAGAAGTTTCGAACATTAATGTGAAACCGGAGTTGATCGAGCAGAATCGGATGAATCTGGTGGCCGGCAAAGGGACATCGACCATAACCAGTTCAGTCAGGGGAAGCGGCAATATATATATTCGGGGTTCTAATGAGAAAGATTGAATTGATAATTAAAATTACGGGATTAATTCTGGTGATACAATCCTTCGTCACGGCACCTACCATCAAATGTGGAGAGAGAATTCCCTCGCCGGAGGGAGTATTTATCTATAAAAGCGCCGCCAATGTTTTTGGGTTTGAAGCAGCTTGGGTCAATCCGGCCGGTCTGGGAAGGTTCACCGGTTCTGGAGCGGTGTTAATGGCAGACTATTTTGACGGGAATTTTGTCAAAAGCTGGGGTGCTTTAGTAAATGGAGAGCAATCAGCCATCGCCTATCGAAAAATTAATAGTCCTTCCGGAAAGGATTATCAGGAATGGGTGTTTGCATCGGGGCTGGGCTTGGGCCAATTGAATGTCGGCGGCTCCTATCGGTTTTTCAAAGACGGCCCCGGAATTTATGACAACCGCAGTCTCTGGAATGCTGGATTACAGTATCGTGGTGATGGGAAATTCGGCGCAGCTTTAGTCCTTTCGAATTTGAATCGAAGCCGAGTACAGGGGGAACGATCGGCCATCGAACAAAGGTATGCTGTTTCTTACCGGCCATTGGACATAGGCTTGACTTTGTCCGTGGACATGATTAGATCATCATCAGTCAAGCTGGGAGATGCTCTCTATATTTACCAGATTTCAGTTTCACCCTATAATGGGTTAACTTTGGAAGGCCTCCTTGACTCTGACGAGAATTTTAATATCGCCGTCCGGGCTAACTTGCTGGAGTTTTTTGTAGGCGGAGAAAGCCGATTTGATAATAGCGGGGGAGGGCGGGGAACTACTTTATATGTTGGTTCCAATGACCTTCAACAGCCATCTGTGATTCCTTGGAAAAACGGCAAATAGCGATTAAATTTTTCAAAACTTTACGAAGAGGCAAAAAACACCCGACAAAACAGAATATTTAAATAAAAAAACCGAGCAATGCTATTTGGCTTTGCCCTGCAATGATTGTCAATTGACTTCAAATGCTAATGTTATCCTGTTTCCAGCCGACGCGTTGGAACACGCGCACCACGGGCGATTGCGGAGGGAGCTTAGCAGGGTCATCCAGATCAGTGTCATAGGACCAGTTACGTATGGGGGGCGAATAATAGGTGCCGTTCCAAGCACCGGTAGCTTGCAGGGATTCCCACAAATTCACCATTGAGCCTTTCCAATTAAATGGCTTAGCAGCCCAGTTCTCAAGAAAACGAGGCAGGTTTTCAAAACCACCGCTATAGTTCGTGGCCGTGGTAGGTACGTTTCCGGTCATTATCGAAGCATTTACAGTTGTTGAATTAGCAATACGGCTGCTTAGAGCAAGTCCACTTGATGCATCGCTCCAAGCATTCGAGAGGAATGTTACGGCGTCAGCCATAATTGATGCTGGTTGCTTACTTACAGAATTGAAATTTCCTTGAGTGTAAACAGGGTTTTCACTGGCTATAGTGAGAGGAGCGTTAAGTGTACCGGCGTTTTTTAGTCGCAGCGCGGGATATTCGCTGCCAGTTGGGGCATCTGAATTGTAAATAACCCCATTGCTTGGTGCATAGCCGTTGGCGTAAAGCTTGCCGACATCTAGATCAAGTACATCGACCCATTCACCTTCGCGACCATCATAAAATTTATTGGCAGAGTACTTGATTATGCCTTTGGCAACCATGTCCGCGGTAACATTGCTCCACACGCCGCTAATCTTGATGAAGCCTTGTCCTTCGATAAACTTGACGGTCGCTTTTGATTCATATGAATCCGGGTTACCAGTTTCACGCTCAACTAAGAGGTGCGCATCACCATTGGTTGTATTAAGAGGGAGATTTAGCGCTTGCTGGCCATGTGATTGGTCCTGAACGCGGCCATCCCATCTGGCAGTTGATGAATCGTACCAGTAGCTGTCATTGGCGTCAAGCCAGCCGGTGCCGTCTTTCATTGACCTGTAGGTACCTGTGGCGTCTTTTATGAGCACATCGCCGGGACCGGCAGCGCCCGGACCTTTGCGTCCATACAAAATGTCTCCGGATGCTGTAACATAGCTGTCCATTTTCAAGCTGACGTTGGACTGTAGGTACAAGTTTCCGTTAGAGTGCACGCGACCAACTAGGGTCATGTCTGGTCCTGGTGCAATTTCGAGATCGTTGCCATAAAAGACAGCAAATTGAAAAATGGGCACCAGCGCCACTTTAAATACCTGCGACAAGACCACTTTGGAATTGTCTGCGGTGTTGGCGCCAGTTGAATTGATTGTAAACGATTTTGTCAGTGAATGCAGACCAGCCAGCGTGCCTGTAGTCAGAATTTCCTGTGCCGCCGGACCATTATCGGTAGTTGTGAAAGATACGGCGCAATTATTCATGTAAAGTGTGCCGTTCGGCATAGTGAGTGGCACGGCTCCGGTCGTGTCATAGTTACGCTGAATCATGGCTGATGCGGCGTCCAAGCCGGCCTCGGAAGCATAAAATGATTGCATTTCATGCAGGTCATTACCAGCAATGGATACATCATCATTGGATGTGTTAAGAGCGGCCAGACCAATCAGAGTCAACATGGTCATCATAATCAGGGCGATCAATGTTGCCACACCGCTTTTGGATTTAAGTTTTCTAATTATCATACAACACCGGCCTTCCTGCTGAAATTTCCTTCATGAAACCAGATTCCTCACGCTTACCGTAGTATTGAATGTGCGGAAACGATAAGGATTATTCTTATCTTCAACATTCGGATCCTTGGAACGTCCCTTCAGCGAAATTATTACTTCTCTTACATTTTCTGACAGAGGTGGAACATCCAGGGTCATGCCGTTTTTCATTTTGTATTGGAATTGCAAATCGACAATATTATCCGCAAAGATGATGGGCGCCTGGCCTTTATTCTGAACCATCAATCTCGGATTATTTGGGGCCGTAGTGGCATCTATATAATATTTGACTTCCTTGAGAATTACAATCTCCGCGTCCTTGGTATAGGCTTTTGATAAAGGATCAGAAGCATGATTCAGGGTGTTCGAGCCATTATCAACAGAACTTAGCTGGACATATTCTCCACCGCCTGAATCCGGATGGAAAATGTAAACCCACTGGCCGGCCGTAAAACAAGCCACCGAACCATTGCATTGCATCGGAGCCGAAGAACTGCCCATGTTGTTCAAGAGCACGCCCTGACAGTTATTCTCGCGATAAGTTAAAATGACAGTGTCCGAGTTGGTGTTATAGGCTTTGATAGCGGCTACACCATCAGGAATGTCATAGCCGGCCATTCGAACAGTTTTCGCCAGCTGATCGATCGAGGCACGGGCATTCTGCTGAATCTCCGTGATATCGTCCTGAATCAGATAATGCTGGTGCTGCGTGATATACAGTTGAAAGATGGCTGCGGTCACGAAACCTGTTATGGTCATGGCGAGCATTACTTCAAAAAAGGTCAACCCTTTTTCGTCGTTGAATTTCTTGATCAATGTTTTCATATCTGACTTCATATTCTAGGTTGAATCCGTTCTTATATAAGTTGTAATTGAGTTAGTGTGCGACTTGGCATTGACATCCTGCCATTGTATGGTAATGTCTATTCGGCGAAGATGGTTGCCGGCATCAGAGACTGTCCAGGTTCGGGTAGCTCCGTTGACAACATCATTCCCGCCTGTAAGACTGGAAGTGCCGCGAAGCTGTTCCAATTTCTGCTGAATAAGCTGTGTGGCGTTTGTAGTCTTGTGCGACCAGTCGTTACCGTCCAACGCTACCATGGCCATATTCAGCAGCAGTAACAAAGCCATGCTTAGTATTAGTATAGCTACGATAACTTCCAGTATCGTAAAGCCCGATTGGTTTGATCTAATCTTAATTGATTTCATTTTCCGTTACCCCCATCTCCATTTAGAGGTACGTAAACAGTGTGCCGGATATAAGCGATTCTTAATTTCAATTGACCGACGTTGCTAACCCCATGTATTAACTGAAGTTAAAAACTGGTATCTTGAGGTTTTTCACGGATTTTGTCGTCAGTGTAAAAAATTTGTCTCAAAAAATAGAGTACATTTTTTGAACTTTCACCAACAGAGTGTAGAGAGATTCCAATACGGTCCATTTTGAGTTTTTGAATAAAGACTCCAAAGTTATTCGAAGAACGGCACTTGAGCAATCCTCTGCCACAGGGTATCATGGGAGCTACTTTTGAACCTGAATTGGAGGACGTATGGCGAATGCTGCTGAAGTGATGGTCAAAGCGCTCGAAAATGAAGGGGTACAGTATATTTTCGGTGTGCCCGGCGAAGAGAACATCGATTTTCTTGAAGCAGTCCGCCAATCAAAGTTGCAGTTCGTGTTGACTCGCCACGAGCAAGGCGCCGGGTTTATGGCAGATGTCTATGGTCGCCTGACGGGACGGGCTGGAGTCTGTCTGGCCACCCTTGGCCCGGGTGCTACAAATTTATTTACCCCGGTGGCAGATGCCTATCTCGATAGGGCTCCCTTGGTCGCCATAACCGGCCAGGCCGCGACTACCCAGATGCACAAAGAGTCCCACCAATACATTGATATAGTGTCCATGTTTCGCTCGATTACCAAGTGGAATACCAGAATTGGAAGTCCCGAAGTGGTGGCTGAAGCGGTGCGTAAGGCTTTCAAAATTGCGGAAGCGGAAAAGCCGGGAGCGACACATTTAGAGTTACCCGAAGATGTCGCCGAGGGAATTTGCGAAAAGCCTGAATACTTTGAAGTCCGTAAAGTTCGGCGTCCTGGCCCTGACCATAGAGCCATAGAAATGGCCATGGAGTTGATTAAGAAGGCTAAGAGACCTCTGATTTTCGCAGGGAATGGCGCCATTCGAAAAAGAGCCTCGAAGCAATTAAGAGAGTTTTTGGCCAAGACCGGATTTGGAGTGTGCAATACCTTTATGGGAAAGGGTGTGGCGAGTCAGGAATATGAATACAACTTGTTTACGATTGGATTGCAGACGCGCGATCACGTAGCTTTTGCATTCCAGGAAGCTGACCTGATTATTTCTGTGGGTTATGATATTGTCGAGTATTCGCCGCAGTTCTGGAACCCCGATGGCAAGAAGAAAATCATTCACATAGATTTTGATCAGGCTGAAGTTGATTACTGGTATCATCCGGAAGTAGAAATCGTGGGAGACATTGCCGCCACTCTGTGGGCGCTCAATGAGCGCTACGACGATTCTTTTGCTAAAGGACGCGGCGAATTTGTGCAGAAGCACCGGCAAAAGATATTGGCCGATATTCACGAATTTGACAATAGTTATGATTTCCCCATCAAACCGCAGAAAATCATTCACGATATCAGGGCCGTTTTAGGCGACAATGACATTCTCATTTCTGATGTCGGCGCCCACAAATTATGGGTGGCCAGGATGTATCTGGCCCGCGAAGCAAATACCTGTTTGATTTCAAATGGTTTTGCTTCGATGGGCATTGCTCTTCCCGGCGGAATTGCCGCAAAATTAGTTTTTCCAGACAGGAAAATCTTCACTATCTCCGGTGATGGTGGTTTCTTGATGAACGTACAAGAACTAGAAACGGCGGTGCGTCTGAAAACGCCTACGGTCAACATGATTTGGTCGGATGGTACTCTCGGGCTGATTGAATGGAAACAGCAAAACAAATTTGGTCGAGCCTATGGCACTCGTTTTGGCAATCCGGATTGGGTGGCCATGGCCGAATCATTTGGCGCGGTGGGAATCAAAGTCAATGAAGGTGACAACTTACAGGATGTCTTCCGCAAAGCTTTCACTTATGACAAGCCGGTTGTGATTGATTGTCCGGTGGATTATACTGAAAATGTTCGTTTGACACAGAGACTGGGGCAATTGGTCTGTCCTATTTAAGAATTGAGATAAGTTCTTTTATTCTTTGGGAGTAATAATAATGGCTGAAAAATATAAAATATATCTCGGCGGAAAATGGGTTGACCGGAAAGAAAAGATCAAAGTAGAATCTCCCTATGACGGCCAAGTGGTCGGCGAAGTGGCCATGGCGTCAAAAGCGGATTTTACGAAGGCCATTG